>Ga0209693_10001326_pt1 | contig 10576 bp, 10 predicted proteins | sample HubBroMetageWRM3_FD_188345 | JGI IMG/M metagenome (GOLD analysis project Ga0209693, IMG submission 188345) | Warmed soil microbial communities from the Hubbard Brook experimental Forest, New Hampshire - Hubbard Brook CCASE Soil Metagenome WRM 3... | ecosystem: Environmental > Terrestrial > Soil...
CGAAACGAACGGCGAGAGAACAGGGTCACGCAGGTCAGCCATGATGATCCGAGGACCCTGGACCAGGTACGCGCCGACCAGGACCAGCCATAGGGCGGCGTCCAGGATGCTGAGCGCGTCGGGGATCGCTTGCGGAGTCCCGAGCAGCGGCACGGCCGCATCCCATGCCTGCGCGAGCCTGGCGATGCCCAAGGCGATGGCGAACAGACTCGGCGGAACCCGCCGACCCGGGAACCTGTGCCGCTTTGGGCCCCGGTCTTTCTCCACGATCTGGGGTATGGACATTTGTCCTCCCGAAGTGGCCGCGTTGTCGGTTTCTTCCGGATGCATGCCTGAAGGCCCGGCTGCCGCCCCCGGGCCTGCGTTGTCCTGGTCCTCGAGAGGTACGGCTAGGGCTGGGAGCCCCGCCCAACGCGCGGGGCCCCAGCCAGGAGAGCCAGCGCGGCGCCTAGGTCCGACGCCTACTTGACGATGATCGGCTTCCCCTTGTACGCGGTGACGCGGTGGTGGTCGCATCGGCTAGGTTCAGGTGCGCCTGCACGAGTCCGGGGGGTCTCAGCGCGAGCCACTGATTCAGTGAGATGTCGGCGAAGCGGTCGCTGCGGAACTTCTCCAGGAACACCAGCGGCTCATCCCCGGTGTTGCGGATGTAGTGGCCCATCGCGAACGGGACGTAGCCCACGTCGCCGGCCTGGTAGTCAAAGGTCCTCGCCTTGCCGCTGGAGGCGAACACCGTCATTTTTCCGGTCGCGGCCCGCGGTACGGCGCAGCGCGGTGTCGAGGCCGACGTCGTCGACGGCGATGCTGGTGACGCCGGGGGTTTCGCGGGCGGTGATCGCGGCGAGGACGTGTCCGGGTGGGGTCTGGATGGCGGCGGTCACGCCGAGTTCTGGCATCAGCCTTACGGCGTCGAGCCAGCGGACCGGGTGCTGGACGGCCTGGGCGAGGTCGTCGATGACCTTTTCGGTGGCGTGGGCGAGCCGCCGGCCGGTGGTGTTGGCGAAGTAGGCGCGTTGCTGGTCACCGTGTTGGACCTGGGCGAGCGCGGCTGCCACGGCTCGTGCGGTGCCGACCTGCAACGGGCAGTGTGATGCGACGGTGACATCGAGAATCTTCAGATCACGGGCACCGGCCGCCGGGGCGTGGCGGCGTAGCGTGTCGAGCGCCGCGCGGGTGCCGCTGACGACGATCTGGTCGGCTGAGTTGATGTTGGCGATCCAGAGCGGGTCGTTCTCGGTCGCCAGTGAGCCGAGCAGTGACCGCACGGATGCCAGATCCAGGCCGCGAAGCGCGGCCATGCCCCAGGTGCCGCCGGCGCAGGCGCGTTCCATCTCATCTCCGCGGACCTTGACCACGCGAACAGCGTCGCCGAGAGTGAGCACCCCGGCCAGGACCGCGGCCGCGAACGCGCCGACGGAGTGCCCGGCCACGAAATCGGCCCGCAGGCCGTGGTCGTCGACGAGCGCGCGCGCCGTTACGACCCCGGCGACAAGCAGCGCGAGTTGCGCGTTGGTGGTGGATTGCAGCGCGTCCTCGGTGTCGAGGCAGGCCGGGAGGCCTTCGAGGGATTCCAGCACCCGCCGTGCTTCGCGGTGGGCCTGTCCGGCGGCGGGGGTGCCGGGCAGGTCCTGGAGCATCCCGGCGCGCTGGGAACCCTGTCCGGGGAAAAGGATCACGGTACTCATGGCTGGCCGCCGGCCTCTGGCGGCTCGGTGCTGGGGTGATGCGCGGGCGGCACGTGCGGGGCTGCGATCACGGCATCATCGCCTGCTCGAGCGTGACGAGCCGTGGGCCGTCGCTGGTACGCAGCACGATCTTGTCCGGGTGGGTCGCGAGCTCGGCTAGGGCGACCGCGCCGTGCCCGGTCTCGAGGTAGCAGTCCACCCTGGCCGGCAGCCCGGACAGCTTGCTGGCCAGGGCGGCGGCACGGGTGAAGCCGGACAGCGCGCCCAGGCGGATGAGCAGGTCGAGATCACTGTCCTGGGTGGTGGCCGGGTACCCGGTCGCCAGCTCGAATCCCGCGCTGCCCGTCGGCCCCCAGGGACGTCCCAGGCCGTCGAGGATCGGGCGGCACTCGCGCAGCGCTGCGAGCGCCGGTGTCTCGGGGGCGATGACGCTCGCCGCCGGCCGGAGGTCTTCGGGCCGGGCGATGCCGGCGGCGGCCCCGGCTGGTATCAGCATCGCGTGCCGTTGGTGCCGGGCGGGGCCCCGCACTCCCGCGGCTAGGTGCCCGGCCGGCGCGCGGGCGCGCCGGATGACAATCCAGGGTGCCGCAGCGAGCGCGGCGCCGACCCAGGTCGGCTCGGTGCCGGTCAGGATTGGGTCCGGGTCGGCGAGCCGGACGAGATCGTGCGGCCGGGCCCGGATCAGTGGCCGGAGTGCTCGGTCCACTGCCGGTTCAGCGTGTCGCGGACGGCTCTGGAGGCCTTCCGGTTTCTCCTGGCGTCAGCGGATTCGAGCCGGTTGGACAGGTCGGCGGGTCCGGAGCGGGCGCGCGCGACGGCGCCGCTGATAGCCTGTGCGACCGTCTGCACGTCGTCGGGGGTCGGGGACTCGGCGCTGGAGACCTTGAGCAGGCCGTCGCAGAAGCCGAGGGTGGCCCAGACACGGACGTCGTAGGACAGCGGCGGGATTGTCTTGGCCAGCTCGTCGAGCTGGGCAACGGTACGCAAGGTGATGCGGGCGGCGGCTTGCTTGTGTATGGCGTGAATCTCCACGCCCGGGTCGTCAAGCGCCAGGAGCTGCGATGACTGCAGTCCGTGGGCCAGGAATCCGCCCGATAGTGCTTGCCCGACGACGAGGGCGACGATCGGGTGCCCGGCGACGCGGGCGGCTTCGGTGGCATCGACCGCCGCAGCGATCGCCTGGTGCAGCCCGGCCATCTCCTCGATGCGGCCGTAAGCCTGGCTGGGCAGGTCGACGACAGCGACGATGGCGCGGCGCTCGGCACGGTGGGCGTCGTCGGCGGCGATCTCGCGGAACTGCCTGGCCAGCGCGGCGCATTCGGTGAGGCCGACCTGCCCTTGCCGGGCGCGGTAGAACGGGTTGCCCGGGTCGGGGACGACGGCCAGGTAGGTGGTGCCGTCGGTGTCCGCGCGTAGCACCGAGCGGATGACCGGCCGGGGTGTGGTACCGGCGGCCAGCGCGGTGATCCAGGTGCGGCCGCGTCTGCTCGGCTGCATCGAAGAGCGGGAGCGGGCGGCACCCGGGCGGGGCTCGGCGCCGCTGCTCGCTGTCGGCGCGGCCGGCTTGGCCGGCGGCGTGCCGTAGGTGTCGCCCCACATTTCGCGTAGCTGCCGCGGCTCGGGCGGGTTAGCCGGGTCGATGGTGGCCAGGCGGGCGTCGAGGACGTCGAGTCGCTCGCTGCGGTGCGAGCCCGGCGACGCGGGCCCGGCCGCGACCGCTTCCCGGACCGCGTCGCGTAGCTCGCCGACGTCGTCGACCACCAGCGTGTCAGCCAGGCCAGTGGAGCGGCGTTGCTCGCCGCCGTCGACGGCCCAGATCAGGCTGCGGTCGGAGGAGTCGAATTCCTCGGCGCCTGCCTCTTGCTCGATGACCGCGGCACCGTTGAGCCCGATCCTGCCTTCGGGGGTAATGATGACGTGCGTGCACAGGCCGGTGGCGATGCTGACACCGCCGAATGACCCTACCGAGCCGGCAACAACGCCGATCACGGGGGCGAGAGCGCGCAACTCGAGCAGCGCAGAGCAGATCTCGGCGCATGCGTTGAGCCCGAGATTGGCCTCCTGGAGACGGACACCGCCGGTCTCCAGCAGCAGGACCGCCGGGATGGGCGTGCCGTGACGGCTGCTGGCGGCGGCCAGGCGCAGCGCTTGGGTGATCTTGGCTCCGGACACCTCGCCGACGCCGCCGCCCTGGAACTTCTGCTCGATCGAGGCAATCACGACAGCGGTGCCGCCGATGGTGCCCTGGGCGATGACTACTCCGTCGTCGGATTGCGGGGTGACGTCCTGCGGCACCAGCCAGGGCGATTCGAGCCGCTCGAACGGTCCGCACAGCACGCGGATCGTCCCGTCGTCGACCAGTGCTTCGGCGCGGGCGAGGGCATCGAGTTCGAGGAAGCTGCGCCGGTGCAGAACATGCTCCCAGTCGATGCTCTGCCCGCCGGCGATAGCTCCGAGCGCGCGGGCGGCTTCGTCCCGCGTGGCGTTCGTGGGTGGCGTCATGAGGCCTCCTCAGTGTCTGCCGTGTCCGCTGACCCGGCTGCTTCGGCGGCCTGCTGCAGGCGCAGGGTGACCAGGGCCGGCGTGGCGCCGGCGTCGTTCAGCTCCCAGTTACCCAGCACGGGGGTGCGGGCGAAGAAGCGCTCCAGGGTGGCCTGCCACACCTCGTCGAAGCCCTCGACGCTGGTGCGGACCCTGACCTGGGCTTGGCCGGCGGCCCCGCCGCTGCCGTCGGCCGTGCCCGGCTCGAGGAGGACTTCAAGGTCACCGGAGCCGACGACGCCGACGTGTGCCCGCCGGGCCGGGTCCCGGGAGGCCGGGAACTGGTAGTACTGGGTACGCACGGCAGCTACTCCTTTCCGTTCGGGCGGGACAGGGCGCTGACCGAGTCCACGAACAGCGCTGCGGCCAGCACGTCGCCGCTGCCGCCGGCCGACAGGCGCAGGCGGCGTGCGATACGGTCGAGATCATCGAGCAGGATGCCGCCCCGCTCGGTGCCCGATCCGCCCCCGCGCAGGATCGCGGCCGCCCGCTGGCGCACGACCTGCAGACCTCCGGGTCCGGACCGGTGCAGTAGACACGTGTCTTCGAGCCTCGCCATCGACGCCAGGAGAGCGTCGGTGCGCGCGGTGTGCTCATCATGGCCGGCCGCGCGCGCGGCGCGCAGCGCCGGCAACGCGACGTGCATTGTGTGCGGAAAGCCCGCCTGGGCCTCGCCCACGGCGCCGGCCGCGCCGTAACGCAGGCGAGCCATGGCGCCGTGTGACGGCGCGCGGACCGGCAGGGCCGGGTCCTCGATACCGGCCAGCCGCGCGGCGAAACCTGCGGCCTTTGCGGGCGTGCCGGTGGCGGCCAGGCCCGCCGCGAGCAGCCCGAGCACCCACAGCGCTCCGCGGTGAGTATTCACCCCGCCGGTGGCGCGCAGCATCCGCTGTTCGCCGGCCCGGCCGATCGCTCCGATCTCGGCGCGCAGGTCGCGGCCCAGCGGCAGACACGCGGCAGCCTCAGCGCAGCGGGCGATGGGCACGGCGAGCGCGTCGGCGGATACCAGCAGCATGGTGACGTCCATGTCGTCATGCGACCCGCCGCCGCGCATGTCGACGAGGCCGGGTTTGGGAGTCAGGGTCGCCTCATCGCGCAGCGCCTGTGCCGCCAGCCGGCCGAGCGTGCCCGGCGCGGCCGTGACGTGCGAGTCGGCCAGCGTGCCGGACAGGGCAGCCATGTCTGTCATAAGCCCGTATTCACCAGTCCCGGAACTGGGCCGGCGGCTCGTACAGGCCCCCGGACCAGGCGACGAGGTCACCGATGCTGCGCGCCGCGAGCAGCGACCGGCTCGCCATGGACGTGTCAACCTTCAGGTCGGAGGGCAACGCGACCAGGCCATCCCGGCGCAGCCCTTCCAGCGCGGACGGGTCCGCGCTGCGGCCCAGCGGCGTGACGCCGGCGATCGCGGCCAGCGCGGCTTTCCGGTCCGCCAGCGATGCCGCCTTATAGAGGTAGGCGACGCCTTCCTCGGTGACCACGTGGCTGACGTCGTCGCCGTAGATCATCACGGGAGGCAGCGGCATCCCGGCGTCCTGGCCGACCTTGATCGCATCGAGCGATTCGACGAAGGTGGGCGTGCCGCTGGACTGGAAGGTCTCCACGATCTGGACGACGAGTTTGCGTCCCCGCATCGCGGCGCCCTCGCCGTAGCGCAGGTCGAGCCACGCCGGAGTCGCGTGCCGCCGGCCGTGCGGGTCGTGGCCCATGTTCGGGGCACCCCCGAACCCGGACAGCCGACCCTCGGTGACCGTCGAGGAGTTCGCCTCGTAGTCCATCTGCAAGGTGGAGCCGATGAACATGTCGATCGCGTACTGCCCGGCAAGCTGGCACAGCACCCGGTTCGACCGCAGCGACCCGTCCGCGCCGTCGAAGAAGACGTCCGGGCGGGCCGCGACGTAGCCGTTCATGCCCGACTCGCCGCCGAAGCTGTGGACGGTCTCGACCCACCCGGACTCGATCGCGGGTATCAGCGTCGGGTGCGGGTTCAGCGCCCAGTGGCGGCAGATCTTCCCCTTCAGGCCCAGTTGCTCACCGTAGGTCGGCAGGATCAGTTCAATGGCGGCCGTGCTGAACCCGACACCGTGGTTCAGGGAGATGACCTGGTGACGCTCGTAAATGCCGCGCAGCGCGATCATCGCCTGCAAGATCTGCACCGGCCCGATGCCCTTGGGATCGCGGGTAAACAGCGGCTCGAGGAAGAACGGCCGGTCGGCTTGCACCACCAGGTCCACCCAGTTGCCGGGAATATCGACGCGGGGCAGCTTGCCCGGCCCGACGATCTCGTCGGCCTGCACGACGACGATGGCGTCGTGGAAGGCGGCCGCCTCGGCGATGGTCGGGGTGTCCTCGGTGTTCGGGCCGGTATACAGGTTGCCCTGCTCATCGGCGGCCGATGCGCACAGCAGCGCGACATCGGGCCGCAGGTCGATCACCATCCGGGCGTACAGCTCGACGTAGGTATGTATCGCGCCGATCGACACGGTGCCGTCAGCGACGAGCTGCGCGATCCGCACGCTCTGCGGTCCCGCGTAGGCGAGGTCGAGTTTGGTGGCGATGCCCTGCTCGAACAGGTCGAGGTGCTCGCTACGAGACACTGACCCGATCAGCATGTGCAGGTCGTGCAGCTTCCCCGGGTCGCAGGCAGCCAAGGTCCGGGACAGGAAGTCCGCCTGCTTCTGGTTATCGCCCTCAAGCGCCACCTTGTCGCCCGGACGGATGATGGCCTCCAGCACCTGCCCGAGCGCCTCAGGCCTGATCAGCTTGCCATCCGCGTACGGGCGAGCTCCGGCCAGACGCTCACGCTTGGCTGTCCGCCGCGTGTCCCAGACGCGATCACCCGCCGCTGCCCCAGTCGTCATCAACGCTCCTCTCCCGCCACCCGGCCCGGCAACAACCTGGGCGGCTGCCTGGCGGGCCGCCGCCATTCAGCCGAAGGCCGGTGACCGCGCCCCGCGTCCGAACCGTGTGCTGTGAGAGAACCATGGGCTCAGCAAGCTGGGCCGTGTCAGGACCGATGAGAACGTCTCCGACGTGAGCCAGGACAACGGGCTGACGTCTGTTACAACCATGCGCCACAGACGGCACATATGCAAGCAAAGCGGCGTGCTGCGTAGACGGGCACACCAGCGCCTGCGGGTACTGCGTGCCAGCAGCCGGGCTAGGAATCTCCTGGCTGCTCTCTGCGAGCTGGCAGCATGAGGCCGGCAGAGGCGGCGCAGGGCATATGACATCGTCCAGGACGGCCGGATCGCGGGCGCAAAGGCTCTTTGACAGGAAGCCGGCCTGCTTCTGGTTGTCACCTCGAGCGCGACCCGGTTGCCCGGCCGGATGACCGCCTGCAGACAGCGACGACGTCGCCCGTGTCGACGACACCGTCTTTGGCCAACGCCGCCACCCCTTCCTTCAGGCGGTCGGCCTTACCGGCCCTGCGGCGGCTCCAGTTGCCGTCTGCGCCCGCTCATCTCGGTGTCGTTCCGCAGGCGGCTGTGTCTGTCGTCGGCGGCGGGGCGTATCCCTCGCCTACCGTCATCGGGGTAGGCGGTTCTTCTGCACCTTGCCGAGAGCGTCGTGCGGCAGCTCGTCGACGAAGCGGACGACCCGCGGGCGCTTGTGCGGGTCGAGCATGCGTGCGACGTAGCTGACGAGCTCGTCGCCGCTGACCTGCTTGCCGGGGCGGCGCACGACCCATGCGACGATACGCTCGCCCAGGTCGTCGTCGGGTTCACCGGTTACCGCGGCGTCTTCCACGGCGGGGTGCTCGCGCAGCACGTCCTCGATCTCGCCGGCGCCGATCTTGTACCCGCCGCTCTCGATGAGATCCGTCGCGCGGCGGCCGACGATATGCAGATAGCCGTCGGCCGAGCGTGTCGCCACGTCGTCCGTCGCGAACCATCCCTCGTGGAAGGCCCCGGCCGTGGCGTCCGGCAGGTTGAGGTACTCGAGGAAGACGTTCGGGCCCCGTACATGGATCTCGCCCATCGTCTGGCCATCGGTCGTGTCGAGCGTGCGGCCGCCATCATCGACGAGCCGTACCTGCACGCCATGCAGCGGCGGGCGGACGGTGCCGGCGCGGCGGTCACCGTCGGCGCGCGTTGAGGCGTTCATGAGCGTCTCGGTCATGCCGTACCGCTCGACGATGCGCTGCCCGGTCAGGGCCTCGATCCGTGCGTGCTCGGCGGGCGGCAGGGCGTTCGAGCCGGAGACGAGCAGCCGTGCACGCCCGAGCGCCGCGGCGACCTGCGCGTCCTGCTCGGCCGCGTCGGCCAGGCGCCGGTACATCGTGGGGACGCCGAAGAGCATGGTCGCGTCCTGGCGCAGCGTGGTTGCGATTGCGTCGAGGCTGAACCGTCCGACATAGCGAGCGTACCCGCCGCGCCGCAGCGGACCGAGGATGCCGAGGACCAGTCCGTGGACGTGGAAGAGGGGCAAGGCGCTGGCCACGACATCCCCGGCGGTCCACGCCCACGCGTCGGCTAGAGCGTCGAGGTTCGACGTGATCGCACGCCGCGGCAGCATCGCGCCTTTCGGCGGGCCGGTGGTACCTGACGTGTAGACGATCAGCGCCGACGTCTCAGGGTCCGGCTCGGTCGGGAGCGCCGCAGCAGCGCCGGTGTTGGTGTCGAGGTCGACGGTGAGCAGCCGGCGTCCAGCGAGTTGCCGAGTAAGCCGCGCCTCGTGGCCCGCGAGCACGATCTCCGGATCGCTGTCGCCGACGGTGTGCTCGAGCTCACGCTCGCCCGACTTCGGGTCGACCGGGACGACTGGCACGCCGGCCAGCAACCCGGCGACGACGCCGACGCACGTCTTGATCCGCCGCTCGGCCCAGACGGCGACGCGGCGCGTGCCGGCCAGCCCTCGGGCGAGCTGGCTGGCATGGTCCGCGAGCTCCCGTGCGTCGAGCGCTCGGTCGGGGAAGCGCAGGACCGTCGTCGCCGGGGCCTCGGTCAGCACCGGGAACATTCTCATCCGAGAACCCCTCTGGCTAGAGCGTCACCCAGACGGGGTGGGAGGCGCCCGGCCCGTCCGCGGCAGTACACCCAAGACGCTAAGCCACAAATCTACGGAGCCCTTCGCGTCTACGGAGCCCTTCGCGAGGTCAGCGACCAAACGGAAGTCGCTGGCAAGGTTCACGCGGGCATCGCAACATTCGCCTGACAGAACATCGGTCTCCGTTCTCCCGAATCCGCTACCGGCTGCCTTACTCAGGCTGTATGAGCCGTTTTATCCGTTTCAGTTTCTGATCTTGAGCGGCCGTTTTGTCGGGTAGCGGCGGCGCGTTGCCGCGCCGTCTCTTCGAGCACCGCCAGCGGGATCATCGCCGCCGGGTGCCCCCGAGCAGCCGTATCGCGTCGGCCTCCCCGGCCGGCTGCAGCCCGGCGGTCAGGTCGCCGAGCCGCTGGCGCGCATCCGCCGCTCCGCGGTGGGCTGGGCGTCCGCCAGCGCGAGGAAGCCGCCAATCTCCGCCGGGCTGTACGGCGCCTTGGCCCGCTCCCGGGGCAGCGGCACATCCGACGGATACAGCTGCGGGACCACGCGGCGGGCGATGAACCGCTGGTTGGTGCGCAGCGTCCGCCGCGCCGCCCCCGACGGGCCAGGCGCGCACCCGGCAAACCGCTCAAGCACCGACGGGCGGAACACCGTCTCCGGCACCAGGTCCAGGCCTAGCGACGCCGCGTAATCCGCGAGCCGGCCCGCCGCCCACAGCAGGTTCTTTGCCCGCTCCCGGTCCTGCGGCTCCATCAGCAGTGTCATACAGGACTTATACTTAATGAGATGCGCGAGATGCGCGACCCCGGCTGCGACAATCAGAACGTGTCACCCACCCGCGACCAGCAGGCCCAGGCCGCCCGCATCGCCGCGGAGATCGCCGGCCTCGCCACCACCGGATTCGCCCTGCCCGGCACGCTCGCCGACCGCATGACCCGCTGCGGGCACCCCGGCTGCCGCTGCCACGCCGACCCGCCCCGCCTGCACGGCCCCTACCACCAGTGGACCCGCAAGAAAGACGGCAAGACCACCACCCGCATCCTGACCGACGACCAGCTCGCCGACTACCAGCCCTGGTTCGACAATCACCGCCGCCTGCGCGAGCTGATCACCGAGCTCGAGACACTCAGCCTCGACATCGCCGAAGCCGACCCCCGCTGGAACCGCTAGGCAACCAAGACAAATGTGGCCAAGGCACGCTTAACCTGTGGGCAGGCCCCAGGTCAGGGCCCATTCGCCCAGGCTAGCCCCAAACGAGACCTCGCCAGCCAGGTAGGAGGCCACTTCCGAGCCTGCCCGGATCAGGCGCGGGCCGTCCCGTGCCCGGTGCAGGCGGTCACCGGCAGTATCCGATGGTTGTC
>Ga0209693_10001327_pt1 | contig 10574 bp, 11 predicted proteins | sample HubBroMetageWRM3_FD_188345 | JGI IMG/M metagenome (GOLD analysis project Ga0209693, IMG submission 188345) | Warmed soil microbial communities from the Hubbard Brook experimental Forest, New Hampshire - Hubbard Brook CCASE Soil Metagenome WRM 3... | ecosystem: Environmental > Terrestrial > Soil...
CGCCAGCCGCCAAATCGCGTGCAGCGCGATGATGAACTCGGGGCGGTTGGAGGCCATCAACGCCACCCGCTGGCCTGTCGTCACGCCACGTGCGCCCAGGCTCGCGGCCAGCCCGTCAGCCAGCGCGTTGAGCTCCGCGAGGCGGTAGTGCCGGTCTTCGAACACGAGCGCGGTCGGCTCACGCGGCGGCGCCAACCCGCACTGCGACATCGAGGACGCTGAGAACATTGAGAACATCCTATCGTTTTGAGAGAATAGTATTCTCTGAAGTGAAGAACGCAAAGTGTGGAGGGTGCAGGCATGGCGGAACGCCACGTGTTCCAGCAGGCCACGGTGACCCGGATCATCAAGGAGACGGCCGACACCCGCACCTTAGTGATCGCCCCACACGAGCAGCCCTTCTCCTATCGCGCCGGACAGTTCTGCACATTCCGGGTGACGGTCGACGGCGAGGAGCTGTATCGGTCGTATTCGATGTCGAGCGCACCGGAGACCGACAGTGAGCTGATGACCACGGTCAAGCGGGTCGCCGGCGGCAGGGTATCCAACTGGATCGTCGACAACGTGGTCGAGGGCGACGAGCTGACCATGACCAGAGCCGCGGGAACCTTCGTCTTGAGTCCAACCTCCGTGCCGCTGCTGGCCTTTGCCGGCGGCAGCGGCATCACGCCGATCCTGTCGCTGACCAAGAGCGCGTTAGCGACCACGGACCGCGCGGTGCGGATCCTGTGCGCCGACCGCGACCGGGCGTCGGTGATCTTCGAGGCGGCCATCGACGAACTCGTCGAGCGTTATCCCGGCCGGCTGTCGGTGGACCGCCATATCGATGCCGAGCACGGGCTGTTGAACCCGGATGCGGTCACGAAGTTCGTCGGCGGCGATACCGATGCCGAATGCTATCTGTGCGGCCCGGAAGGCTTCATGGCCGTGGTGCGCTCCGCGCTGCCGGATGCGGCGCGAGTCCTGGTCGAGGACTTCGACGCATCACCCCCGGTCAAATCGCCTGCATCCGACGTGGCCGCCGACGACGGTGAGGCGGGGGGCACGGTGACGATCCACCTCGAACGCAAGAAGGTGGCGGTGCCGCAGGTCGCTGGCGAGACGCTGTTGGAGAGCGCGCGACGGGCCGGGCTGTCGCCGCCATTCAGTTGTGAGGCCGGCAACTGCGGGACGTGCATGGCCAGGCTCACCGAGGGCAAGGCCACCATGCGCAACAACGACGTGCTCGAAGACGACGAGCTCGCCGAGGGCTATATTCTGACGTGTCAGGCGGTACCCGACACACCCTCGGTGATGGTGGTTTACGAGTAGCCCTGCACTGCAACGGCTTAGGCATAGCCCGGGCTGGAAAGGAGCATGACTCATGACCGACCTCTCAGCCTTCGCTGATCTCGCCGCCGCCGATCGCGGGCTTATCGTGTTCACCACCTTGCGCCGCGACGGCAGTGCCCAGGCGTCGGTGGTCAACGCCGGGGTCATGCCACACCCGCTGACGAATGAGCCGGTGGTCGCACTGGTGGCCATCGGGGGCGCGCGCAAGCTGGCCAACCTGCGCGCCGACCCGCGAACCACGGTCGTAGCCCGCGCCGGTTGGCAGTGGGCCACCGTCGAAGGTTCGGCCCAGCTGATCGGACCCGATGACCCCCACCCGGAGGTGGACGAGGAGCGACTCCGCGTCCTGCTCCGCGAAATCTTCACGGCCGCAGGCGGAACCCACGACGACTGGGACACCTACGATCGGGTGATGCGAGAGCAACGTCGCACCGCTGTGCTGATCTCACCCACCCGCGTTTACGCCAACCCGGCGTCAAGTTAGCTGAGTTCGGCCAGCGCCGGCGCAAGTTGTTCGAGTTGGTCGATGCCCGCGCTGAATTCGCGGCCGATCGGCATTAGCAGCGTCACGTGGTCCGCGCCGGCGAGCAGGTGCTCGCGCACCTTGACCGCGATAGCCGTCGAATCACCGTGCGCGACAATCGCATCCACCAGCCGATCGCTCACCTCGGCGATCTCCTGGGCCGAGTAGCCCAGCCCCGCTATCCTGGCCGCGTATGACGGCGCGGCGAGCCGGCCCGACACCGATTCCCGCGCAGCGGCTTTCGCCCGGTCAGCGTCGGCGTCCGGGATCACCGACAGTCCGACGACCAAGAGCTTGTCGGGTCCAATCACCTCGCGGGCTTGAGCGGTGAACGTCGCGGGCAGCCCGGCCGGCATCGCGCCATCGGCAATCTCGCCAGCCAGCGCAAGCATTTTCGGCCCGTTGGCGGCGATGATCCGCGGATACGCCGCGGCAGGTGCTTGCGGCCAGGTGGGGCTGTCCATCCGGTCCAGGTAGTCGCGCATCGTGGCCAGCGGGCTGCCGAATTTCTGTCCGACGCTGGCCGCCTGCTCGGGATACCCGACGCCCAGACCTACGGCGAGCCTGCCGGGGTATGCCTCGGCGAGTTGTGCAGCCGCGGCGTGCATGGTCTGCGCAGGCCGGGCCCAGATATTGGCGATAAAGGTGCCGAACACCGTCCGCTCGGCCGCGGCCAGCAGCACGCCGAGTTGCACAAAGGCGTCCTTGCCGATGACCTCATTCGTCCAAATCGCTTGATAGCCAGCGTCTTCCAGCCGCCGCACGGCCGCACGCTGCAGATCGGCCTGCGGGGTGCTGGTGAACGAGACCGGCAGGCAAACGCCCACCGGCCCCAGCGATTGGCGAGCCATCACTGTTGGAAGTAGTGGCCCGCGTCGAGATCCTCGATGAGGCCTGGACCGTCGGGATGCCAGTCGAGCACTTTCTGCGTCAGGGCGCTTGATGTCGGATTGTCCAGAGATCCGAAGACCGAAAGGAATCCGAAGTGCTCATAGGCTTCTTCGGCGGAGATGCTCGCCACCGGCAGGTCCAGGTGACGGCCGATGAGGGCCGCGATCTCACGGAACGGCACGCCTTCGTCGGCGACACCGTGCAACCTGGTCCCCGCGGGAGCCGCCTCGACCGCAAGCCGGTACAGGCGCGCGGCATCGAGCGTGTGGACGGCGGGCCAGCGGTTGGAACCGTCGCCGACGTAGGCGGCGACGCCTTTCTCGCGGGCGATGTCGATCAGGCGATGGGCGAAGCCGTGGTGATCAAGTGTGCTGTGCACCAGCGGCGACAGCCGGACGACGGACGATCGCACGCCGCGTTCGGCCATCGCGATGGTCGCATTCTCCGAGTCGATCCGCGGACCGGCCTCGGCGACATCGTTTTCCGTCGCGGTCCGTCCTTGCGCGACTCCCGCCAGCAATAGGGTGCCGGAGGTGTTTACCAGCGGTCGGTCGGAACCCGCGAGCACCTCGCCCATTGCGTTGACGACACGCAGGTCAGTCTCGGCGGCACCCACGAAGTCGTTGTCGAAGTCGTCTCGATAGGCGAGGTGAATGACGCCGTCGGCCGCCGCGGCGGCCGCCCGGAGGCCGTCGAGATCGCCGAGGTCGCCCCGGTGCACCTCAACGCCCTTGGCCGTCAGCGCCGCGGCGGAGGTGTCCGAACGGGCCAGGCCGGTGACGCGGTGCCCGGCCTCGAGGAGGTCGTCGACGACGGCCGAACCGATGTGTCCGCTCGCGCCGGTAACAAAAACGTGCATGGGTTTCAGGTCCCTTCTGATTGGCGTCCGATGCCATCAAGTCAACGAGCGCCTTGGCCGAGTGTCCAAGATCTATTCCACATGGCGCGATGCAGTTTAGGCATCACCACAGCTCATTAAGGCTATACAGAGATCTGAGGCTTATCGGCCCGCTACAATTAGCGCATGACCGACTCGACATCGCCGGTGGTGGACCTTGACCTGCGACTGGTCGGGTACTTCGTTGTGGTGGCCGAGCACCGCCACTTCGGCCGCGCGGCCAGCGCGTTGCGCGTTGCGCAGCCGTCGCTGAGTCGGCAGATTCGCCGCCTGGAACACCAGCTGGGCGTCCGCCTTTTCGACCGCACACCGCAAGGCACCCGGCTGACCGAGGCGGGTGAGGTGTTCCTGCCGCGGGCCAAGGCGCTGTTGCGTTCGGCGGCCCAAGCCGCGGCGCAGGCCCGGGCCGCGGCCCAGCCCAGCCGCGTCATCATCGGCTACACGACGGGCATGATCGTCACCCCGGCGGTGCGCGAGTTGCGCCGCGAGCACCCGGACGCGGACGTGCAAGTCTCGCACCTGGACTGGGACCAGGCGCGCGATGCGCTCCTCGACCATCGAGTGGACGCGGTGGTGACCCGCCTGCCGTTCCCGACCGACCAGCTACACGTGACGGTCCTCTACGACGAGCCCCGGGTGCTGGCGGTGCCCATCGACCATCGCCTCGCGGGCAGGGAATCCGTCACCCTCGACGACATCGCCGACGAGCCCATGCCGCGGGTGCGGCACTCCGATCCGGCCTGGAGTGCCTTCTGGCGCATCGATCCTCGTCCCGACGGACGCAGGGCACCCGACGGTCCGTTCATCGACGCGCTCGAGGACAAGTTCGAACTCATCGCTTCCGGGCAGGCGGTGGCCATCACAGCCGGCTTCCACGGCAACAGCGTGCGCCCCGACATCACCACGGTCCCCTTGGAAGGCGTCGAGCCCAGCCACGTCGTCTTAGCGACCCGCGCCGGGGATCGCAGCCGATTGGTGGCGGCGTTCCGCAAACTCGCCGAAGCCCACCTCACCGGCCCCGGTCAGGCGTCAGTCAGCCTCGGCGGCGGGCGGTAGTCCGGCTGGTAGCCGGCGACCCGGATCGGGTTGCCCACCAACCGGAAATCACCCGCGGTGACCACGATTTCCGGTGTGGCCTGCAACGCCTCGGGCAGAGTGCGCACCGCTGCCGCAGGCACCCCCAGCGGGCGCAGGCGGGCTTCCCAACCGGCGGCGGTGTCGGTCGCGAGCGCGGCCGCGACGACGGTCAGCACCTCTTCGCGCCGCGACACCCGTTCGGCCATCGTCTCGAACCCGGTGATGTTCGCTTCATTGGCAAAGGATTTCCAGAAGCCGTCATGGGTAATGAACAACGCCAGATAGCCGGACGCCGTCGAGAACATTTGCGCGGGAACGTAATACGAGTGAGCACCGAACGGTCGGCGTTGGGGCTCGATGCCGTTGTTGAGGTAAGCGGATGCGTGGTAGTTCAACTGGGACAGCATCACGTCCCGCAGCGACACATCGACTTGACCGCCTCGCCCCGAGGTGATTTGGGCCAGCAGCCCGAGCGCAGCCGCCAATCCGGTGGAGTTGTCTGCCGACGAATAGCCGGGCAGCGTCGGCGGCCCGTCCGGCTCGCCGGTGAGCGCGGCTATCCCGGTGGCGGCCTGGATGACGTAGTCGAAGGCCGGGTCATCGCCGTTGTCCAACCCGAAACCGGTGATCGCGACGCATACGATGCGCTCGTTCCACCGTCGCAGCGACTGGTAGGTCAGCCCCAGCCGGTTGATCGCCGACGGCTTCAAATTCACCAGCAGCGCATGGGATTCCGCGACCAGCTGTCCCAGCTCTCGTTGACCCTCGCCCGAATTCAGGTCCAGGCAGACGCTGTCCTTGTTACGGTTGAGGCTGGCGAAGTAGCTGTCGGAGACCCGCCGCGAGATCTCGCCGCCGGGCGGCTCGATCTTGGTGACCTGCGCGCCGAGGTCGGCGAGCAGCATGGTGGCGTATGGCCCGGCCAGCATGGTACCGACCTCGAGGATCTTGATCCCCGCCAGCGGCCCCGTCATCGCACTTCGGCGCCGAGTGCCGCGATGACTTCTCGGGTGCGGCGTTTCGACGCGATCAGCTCGTCGCGGTTGTCGCCGATTGGCAGCAGCCGCACCGACAGGTCGGTGACTCCGGCGTCGGCGAACCGGCGCATCCGCGCCAGGATGGCCTCCTCGTCGCCGGCCGCGCAGATGTCGCCGACATCGCGCGCATCGCCGTACTCCAGCAGCCGCTGATAGTTGGGCGAGACCTCGGCTTCGCCCAGGATCCGGTTGGCACGTTCGCGGGCCGCGTCGACTTCGCTTGCAGCGCAAAGGCAAACGGGTATTCCCGCGACAATCCGTGGCGCCGGACGGCCCGCGTTGTCGGCGGCCTTGGTGATCCGTGGCACCACATGCTCGGCGACGGACCGCTCGTCGGCCATCCATAGCACGGTTCCGTCGGAACGCTCCCCCGCCAGCGACAGCATCACCGGACCCAGTGCGGCGACGAACACCGGCAGCGGTGCCACCGGGCTGAGATCCAGCGGATTGTGCACGGTGAAAGTCTCGTTCTCGACGTCGACCGGCCCCGGGCCGTGTAACGCCGCGTCCAGCACTTCGAGATAGTCGCGGGTGTAGGCCGCAGGCCGCTCGTAGGGCAATCCGAGCATGTCGCGGATGATCCAGTGATGCGATGGCCCCACCCCGAGCGCCAACCTGCCTCCGGCGGCGGCATGCACGGACAACGCCTGGCGCGCCAACGCGATCGGGTGTTGTGCCTGCAACGGCACGACCGCAGTGCCCAGCTCGATGCGGCTGGTGCGGGTCGCCATCAGCGCGACCGCCGTCAGCGCGTCGAAGTCGTTGGGAACCTGCGGAATCCAGGCGGTGTCCATACCCGCCGCCTCGGCCCACTCGATATCGGCGAGCAGTTTGCTGACCTTGCGCGCAGAATCGCCACGTTCGGCGCCGATCATTACTCCGAGGCGCACGGTTCCTCCATCGTCGGTTCGGGACTGCCAGTGAGAGTGCGGATCTCGCGCACCAGGACATCCAGCGGCGTCCCGGTCGGGAACACCGCCGCCGCACCGGCAGTCAGCAGCTTGGGCACGTCAGCCTCGGGTATCGTCCCGCCGACCACGACGGCGATGTCGGCGGCGTCGGCCGCGCGCAACGCCGCGATGGTGCGGGTGGTCAGCGCGACATGCGCACCGGAGAGAATGCTCAGCCCAACGACCGCCACATCTTCTTGTACGGCGATTGATGCGATGTCCTCGATGCGCTGCCGGATGCCGGTGTAGATCACCTCAAAGCCGGCGTCGCGCAGGGTGCGGGCGACGATTTTGGCGCCGCGATCGTGTCCATCGAGGCCGGGCTTGGCAACCAGGATCCGCACGGCCATCTAGAACACCACCGGCTGCTGGAATTCGCCCCAGACCGCTTTGAGCGTCGCGACCATCTCACCGACCGTGCAGTAGGCGTCTGCGCAGTCGATCAGCTTATGCATCAGATTGTCGGTTCCTTCGGCTGCACGCGACAGCGCCGCAAGACTGGATTGCACTGCGGCCGAATCCCTTTCGGCCTTCACCTTGGAGAGCCGTTTGAGTTGGAGATCGCGTCCCTCGGCGTCCAGCTCGTAGGTGACGATGTCCGGCGCCGGCTCCTCGGAGACGAACCGGTTGACCCCGACGACCGGCCGCGTGCCAGCCTCGATGTCCTGGTGGACCCGATAGGCTTCGTCGGCGATCAGGCCCTGTAGATAGCCGTCTTCGATGGCGCGGACCATTCCGCCGTGCTGCTCGAGGTCATCCATGATCTCGATGATGCGGGCTTCGGTGGCGTCGGTGAGGGCCTCGACGAAGTAGGAGCCACCGAGCGGGTCGGCGACGCGCGCGACGCCGGTTTCGTGGGCCAGGATCTGTTGGGTGCGTAGCGCCAGGGTGGTGGACTCCTCGGTGGGTAGCGCGAACGGTTCGTCCCAGGCCGCGGTGAACATCGACTGCACGCCACCCAGCACGGCGGCCATCGCCTCGTAGGCCACCCGCACCAGGTTGTTCTGCGCCTGCGGCGCATACAGCGACGCGCCACCGCACACGCAGCCAAAGCGAAACATCGACGCCTTGTCTGTCGTCGCGCCGTAGCGTTCCCGCACGATCGTCGCCCAACGTCGCCGTCCGGCACGATATTTGGCGATCTCCTCGAAAAAATCGCCATGTGTGTAGAAGAAGAACGAAATCTGCGGTGCGAATTGGTCAATGGTCATGCGGCCGCGTTCCACCACGGTGTCGCAATAGGTAACGCCGTCGGCCAAGGTGAACGCCATCTCTTGCACCGCATTGGCCCCGGCGTCACGGAAGTGCGCCCCGGCCACCGAGATCGCGTTGAATTTGGGAACTTCGGCCGCGCAGAACTCGATGGTGTCGGCGATCAGCCGCAGCGACGGCTCCGGCGGCCAGATCCAGGTTCCGCGTGAGGCATATTCCTTGAGGATGTCGTTCTGGATGGTGCCGGTGAGCTTGGCGCGCGGCACCCCTTTGCGCTCGGCGGCCGCGACGTAGAACGCCAGCAGGATCGCAGCGGTCCCGTTGATGGTGAAGCTGGTGCTGATTTTGTCCAGTGGAATGCCGTCGAACAGGATCTCGGCGTCGGCGAGGCTGTCAATCGCGACTCCGACCCGGCCGACCTCCTCACCGAACTCGGGATCGTCGGAGTCGTATCCACACTGGGTGGGCAGGTCGAGCGCCACCGACAACCCGGTTCCACCCTGTTCCAGCAAGTAGCGGTAACGCCGGTTGGACTCCTCGACGGTGCCGAACCCGGAGTACTGCCGAAACGTCCACAGCTTGCCGCGGTAGCCGCTGGCGAAGTTGCCCCGGGTGAATGGATAGGTGCCCGGTGGCGGCGGCTCGTTACCACGGTCCCCCGGCCCGTACACGGGCTCCAGCGGGATGCCGGATGAGGTTTCGGTGTGGTTATCCATCGATGGATAACGTACTTGCAGAAAAAGAGAATGCCAATACCATGGGTCTGACCAGCGCAAAGTGAGACTGCGCCGGTTGACGACGCCACCGTGCTCACGTTCGCTGATGCCTTCGAACGGCTCAGCGGAGGCTTTGCTATGCCCGGCAGAGAATCTCGCCATGCGGGATCGCCAGCCAGCCGTTCGGCGCAGCGGCCCAATCCCGCCATGCCGACGAGATCTCGTCGAGCTCCGCGGTGGTGGCCATCCCCGAGTCCACCAGCTGACGGGCCAGGGCCGACTCGACGATCCGGTCCGCCCACATCCGGCCCCACCAGTCGCGGGTCTCCGACGTCGCAAAACACCACATGCTGCCCGTCGGCGCGATGTCGTCGAACCCCGCTTCTTGCGCCCAGGACAACAAACGCCGCCCGGCATCGGGCTCACCGCCATTCGCGCGGGCCGCTTCGTCGTAAAGCTCCCGCCAACGCTCCAGTGTCGGAAGTAGCGGAAACCAGGTGAATCCGGCGTAGTCGGCGTCGCGGACCGCGACGATTCCGTCGGGCACACACACCCGCCGCAGCTCCCGCAGCGCCTGCACCGGATCGGCCACATGTTGCAGTACTTGATGCGCGTGCACGACGTCGAAGGTGTGGTCCGGGAAGTCGAGAGCGTGCACGTCGGATGTCACGAACGAGATGTTCGACTGGTTGCGTGCTTGCGCCTCCGCGCGTGCCAAATCCAAAGCCGCATCGGTGAGTTCGACGGCGGTGACCCGGCCGGGCGCGACGAGGGCGGCAAGGTCGACGGTGATGGTCCCGGGTCCGCAGCCCACGTCGAGCACCGACATCCCTGGCCGCAGGTGCGGCAGCAGGTAGCCGGCAGAGTCCTTCGCGGTGCGCCTGCGGTGCGCGCGCAGCACCGACTCGTGATGCCCGTGGGTGTAGACGGCCTGAGGTTTGGTGTTCATCCTGCGGCTCCTTGCGATCGAACCATGCCCGCACGAAAGGCTACCGCCGGGAGTTTCATAATACGAAACTGTTATCTCATATTTTGAGATACGTCACGCCGGCTCAGTCGACCGGAACGTTGAGGATCGGGCGTTGAACCCCGGCGCCCGGGCCGTCGAAATGCCACCACTCCCCGGAGTACACCGACAATCCGCCGGCACTCATCGCATTGCGTAGCCGCGCCCGGTTTGCCTGCTCGTCGGCGCTGACGCCGTCAGTGGCGAAGGCAGTAGCGCGGGGCGAAAAGTCGTCGAAGTCGGTTCCCATATCGGCGAGGCATAGGCCGGCCAACTGGCGCGCGGGCGGGCATTGCTGTTGTGCGCTTGCGATCGTCACGTCAACCGAACGTCCCGCCTCATGGCTGCGCGCATAGGGACCAGGCTTGGCCACCCAGGCGGGATTCGACACAACGTTGAACATCTTGACCTGCACATCGTGCGGTCGATAGCAGTCCCAGAAAACCAGTACCTCGCCATGCGAAGCCAGTGCCTTTGCCCCAGCGGCAAGCCCAGGAGCCATGGATTCGTGCACCAGGCAGCGGGCATCGGCCGGATACAACGTCATGCCGGTGAAATTGTTCGGCGTCGCATAGCGCAGATCGATGACCGCGCTGGGAACGACGGAGCGCACATCGACAAATCCCGCCGAGCGTGCCTCGGGGCTCAGCGGAGGCACGTCGGCATTGGCGCGGGCAGCCCAGCTGGCGGCGGACACCACGCCGAGCAGCGCGGCCAGGAACCTCGCTACGGGCATGCGTCCAAGTCTGCCCTTCCGCGGCCGCGGACTTCAGCTCCAGTCGATAGCCGCGGCGCGCTGCGGGACGTCCTCCACTCTGGCCGCGACGTGGGCGGCAACCGCATGTTGATCGTGTTCCATTGTCTTGGCCAAAGATTCGGCTTCCGCGACAATCTGCTTGAGCAGGTCCCGGTGGTCTTCGATCATCGCGATG
>Ga0209693_10001328_pt1 | contig 10572 bp, 10 predicted proteins | sample HubBroMetageWRM3_FD_188345 | JGI IMG/M metagenome (GOLD analysis project Ga0209693, IMG submission 188345) | Warmed soil microbial communities from the Hubbard Brook experimental Forest, New Hampshire - Hubbard Brook CCASE Soil Metagenome WRM 3... | ecosystem: Environmental > Terrestrial > Soil...
CCGCTGCACGGCCGACCGGGAACGGCACGGCGACCGCTCAGGCGCCCCGCCCGCAGGCCAGCAACGGCGCGCCAGCGCCGACGGCCGCGGCGCCGGCCCAGAAGGCCGCCGGCAAGGAGAACGACGAAGACTGGTGGACCGAGTAACGCTCATCGGCTAACCGCGCGTGTGCCCCGGCCCTTTCGGGCCGGGGCACACGTGTTTTTCCGGGCCCGAAGGGGCTCAGCGGCTCCCGGCCGGTCGGGGATGAGCTGGCCCGCCCGCTGCGGGCCAGGCTCCCGGTTAGGCGGACCCTCTCCCGTAACAAGAGCTCACTGGCTTATCGCAACCGGCAACTTGCTATCAGTTCCGTAGGGATAAATCGGGCAAAGCGGACGTGAAAGTGGTCAGAAGTGATAGGAAGATGGCTGGAGCCGGGCGCTAGGCCGGATCAGGCGGTGCTGGTCTGGCCGCCGTCGATGGCAAGGACCTGGCCGGTCATGAACGACGAGGCGTCGCTGGCCAGGAAGATAGCGGGGCCGGCCATTTCCTCCGGCTTGCCCCAGCGGGCCATGGGCACGGTCGCGACCGTCGCCTGGCCGCCGTCCGGGGTGTCCCACAGCGCGCGGTTGAGGTCGGTCGCGGTCCAGCCAGGGCAGAGCGCGTTCACCCGGACGCCGGCGCGGCCCCACTCGCTGGCCAGCGTCTTGGTCAGCGATACCACCGCGGCCTTAGCGGCCCCGTACGGGGCGAGGAACGGCGCGGCCGCCAGGCCCGCCACCGAGGCGACGTTGATCACCGAGCCGCTGCCGCGGGTCGTCATATGCGCACCCGCGGTCTGGCAGACCCACATGGTCGCGTCCAGGTTGAGCCGCAGTACCTTCTCCCAGCCGGACAGCCGCATGTCGAGGAACGGCACCACGAAGTTCGAGCCGCCGGCGTTGTTGACCACGATGTCGAGGTGGCCGAGCCGATCTATCGCCGTTGCCACCACGCCGGCGGCGGCCTGCTGGGTGGTCAGGTCGGCCGGGATCTCCACGGCTTCACGGCCGAAGTCCCTGATCCCCTTCGCGGTCGCGGCGAGGCCCTCCGCGCCCCGCGCGGTGATCGTGACGTCGGCGCCCGCCTCGGCGAACGCCACCGCGATGACCTGGCCGATGCCTCGCGAGGCCCCGGTCACCAGCGCCTTCTTGCCCGCCAGGCTGAACCGCTCCAGCGTCACGGCGTACCCTCCCAGTCGGTTGGCAGCGCGCCGTCGTGGAGCGCCGCCGGGTTGACCGTCCGCACGATCTCGTCGAGCACGATGCGGACGTAATTCTCTCCCACCCACAGGTGCTTGGCGCCATCGACGCCGATCACCGTTGCCTTCGGCACCCGCGCGAACCGCTGGCGTGCCTCTTCAGGGCGCAGGTAGTCATCGAGTTCCGGCACCATGGCGATCAGCGGCTTACCCGACGCGGCCCAGGTGTCGAGGTCCTCGTCGGTGGCACGGCGCAGCGGCGGCGACAGCAGGATCGCGCCCTCGACCGGCGGCAGCGCGCCCCACATCAGCGTCAGCTCGGTGCCGAACGACCAGCCGAGCAGGTAGATGTGCGGCAGCCCGGCGGCCGCGGCGTAACCGACGGCGGCCTCGACGTCGTGCTTTTCCGTCATGCCGCCGCCGAACTCGCCCTCGCTCTTGCCGCGCTCGGACTCGGTGCCCCTGGTGTTGAACCGCAGCACGGCCAGGTCCGCCAGCGCGGGCAGCCGGTACGACGCCTTGCGGATGATGTGGCTGTCCATCATCCCGCCGTGCGTCGGCAGCGGGTGCAGGCAGACCAGCGTGCCGACCGGGTCGCGGTCCGCCGGCAGCGCCAGCTCGCCGACGAGGTTAAGCCCGTCCGCGGTCGTAATGGTGATCGGCGTCCGCCTGGCGGGCAGGATCGTCGCAGCCCTGATCTGAGTCACGGTTTCCTCTCCGGGGTCACAGTCAGCCGGGGCGGCGCTGCAGCCGGCGCTGCCAGCACACGGTGTGCCAGTGCCGTCTCGACGCGACGCCGGCGTGGTTCGGCCAGACCACGACATGCGCCGTACCAGGGTAGATCTCCTGGTCGCAGCCGGGGCAGCGGTACGCCTTCGTGGCCGCCGCACCAGGGATCGGGCGTACCACCCAGTCACCGTCCGGCCACTCTTCGATCCGCTCGGGGCCCAGCGGCGCGGCCGGGGCGGAGGGCCGGGGTCGCCGGGTCTTGCGCGGACTCACGGACATCAAGCCTATCGGTGTGCTGACGGCATCCGATTGCCACTACAGTGACGTTCCGTGCGGCTGGTAATCGCCCGGTGCAGCGTCGACTATGGCGGCAGGCTCACCGCTCATCTCCCCGAAGCCCTGCGGCTGCTTATCGTCAAAGCCGACGGGTCTGTCCTCGTGCATTCGGACGGCGGCTCCTACAAGCCGCTGAACTGGATGTCGCCGCCGTGCCGGCTGTCCGAGGAGCCGGGCAAGTGGACCGTCACCAACAAGGCGGGCGAGACGCTGACGATCACGATCTACGAGACGGTCAGCGACACGTCAGTGAATCTCGGCGTGGACCCCGGCCTGGTCAAGGACGGCGTGGAGGCGCACCTGCAGGAGCTGCTCGCCGGGCAGCTGCACCTCCTCGGCGACGGCTGGCGGCTCATCCGCCGCGAGTACCCGACTCCTATCGGCCCCGTCGACATCATGTGCCGCGACTCCGACGGCACGCACGTCGCGATCGAGATCAAGCGCCGGGGCGAAATCGACGGCGTCGAGCAGCTGACGCGATATCTGGACCTGCTCAACAGGGACCCGCTGCTCGCCCCGGTGCACGGCATCTTCGCCGCCCAGGAGATCAAGCCGCAGGCCCGCGTCCTCGCCGCCGACCGCGGCATCCGCTGCGTCACGCTGAACTACGACACCATGCGCGGCATCGAACCAGAAAACACGCTGTTCTAGCTCCAGCCGGGGCGCGTTCGGTCCCTCAGCGCCGTGCCGCACGCACATAGGGCGAGTTGCGCAATCGGCAGGACCTGTTGGCCGCTTTTTCGATAGCGCTGAAAGTTTGGCCGCCTATCACCGGTCAAACCTTCAGCGCTAATGAAACAGAGCCGCGCGGCGGCTCAGGGGTGTCCCGTGGGCCCCAGCACTATCGGATGTTGGTGAGGCTGCGGTCTGTGGGACTCGTGGGGCGCGGCCGCATGGGCGCTAGTCGTCGTGGAGGGCGGCGGAGACGCGGCGGTGGGCGGCCCAGATTTCTTCCGGGAGGCCGGGGAACTGGGCTAGGTGCTGCTCGCGGAAGCCCATTTCCTGCTGCCAGCGGGCGGTGTCGATGGTCAGCAGCTTGTCCAGGTCGGCGGGGTCTATCTGGAGGCCGTCCAGGTTGAGTTCGTCCTTGGCCGGCAGGATGCCGACCGGGGACTCCACGCCTGCCACCTCGCCGTTCTTCAGCTGCATCAGCCACAGCAGGGCGCGCAGGTTATCGCGGTAGCCCGGCCACAGGAAGTGGCCGTCCTCCGGGTCGCGCTGGAACCAGTTGACGTGCGCGAAGATCGGCGGCTCGGCGGCACGGTTGATGACATCCAGCCAGTGCGCCGCGTACGGGCCCTCCGGGTAGGACATGAACGGGCGCATCGACATCGGGTCGTAGCGGAGCTGGCCGTCGACGCCCTCGGCGGCGAAGGTGGCCTCGGCGCCCAGCGTGAGGCCGTCGTAGACTCCCTCGGCCACGTCCGTGATCGCGCGGATCAGCGGCTCGCGGTCCCTGGTGCGGCCGCCGAAGATGATCGCGTCGATCGGCACGCCGTGCGCGTCGATGTAGTCGCTGGCCACGTTCGGCACGTTGGACAGGGTGGTGGTGAACCGGCTGTTCGGGTGGGCCCAGGGGTCGTCCGCCTCCGCCGCGCTGCGGTCGGCGATCGGGTTGCCCTTCCAGTCCAGCCAGCCGTCGAGGTCCGCGGGCGGGTTCTGGGTGCGGCCCTCCCACCAGACCTCGTGCGTCTTGACGTTGTACGCGACGTTGGTGAAGATCGCCCGGGTGCCCGGGGCGATCGAGTCCATCGCCGTCGGGTTCGTCGTCTCGTTGGTGTCCCTGGCCACGCCGAAGACGCCGAACTCGGGGTTCATGCCGTACAGGCGGCCGTCCTCGCCGACCCACAGCCAGGCGATGTCATCGCCGTAGAACTCCACGTAGTACCGGTCGCCCAGGGCGTCGGGCGCCAGCATCATCGCCAGGTTGGTCTTGCCCGAGGCGCTCGGGAAGCCGCCGCAGATGTGGTAGCGCTTGCCCGTCTGCTTGTCGACGATGCCGAGCAGCATGAACTGCTCGCCGAGGAACACGCCGGACCGCCAGCCGTCGTAGGAGGACTGGCGCAGGCCGTGGGCGATCTTGCCGAGCAGCGCGTTGCCGCCGTAGGAGGAGCCGAAGTGCAGAATCGTGCGCTCATCGGCCACGGTGACGAAGTAGCGCTTGTCCTCCGGGGTCCCCTGGCCCAGGTTCTCCAGGTCGCCGGTCACGTGCACGGCGCGGACAAAGCTGCCCGGGTCCTCCAGGTTGTTGATGTGCTCCACGTTCACCCGGGCCATCCGGATCATGTGCAGCACCACACTGCGGTTGTCGGTCAACTGGACGCCGGCGGCGTACTTCTCAAGCGGCGAACCTGGCGGGGCCATCAGGTACGGGATCACGTACATGGTCTTGCCGGCCGAGGCGCCGCGCATCAGCCCGGTGAGCTTCGCCTTCATCTCCGCGGCGGGACGCCAGTTGTTGTACACGCCCTTGTCCGACGGGCGGCTGGTGGCGACAATCGTGCGCTCCTCAGAGCGCGCGGTGTCCTTGTAATAGCTGCGCGAGTAGTAAAGACCCTCGCCGGCCGGCGCAATCTCCCCGGCGTCCAGGCTTTCCTGGATCAGGCGCGCGTCATCGGCGCCACTGACGACCTCGATGTTGTCCGGGTCGGTGATCCCGGCCCAGTAGCGCACGTACTCGCGCACCTTCTCGTTCTTCAGCTGGGCGCTTTCCAGAACGTCATCAACATCGATCACGAACTTGGTCCTCTCATCGGACATTGGGTTAGCTTCGCGTAACGCGAAAGTTGCGATCCTCCATCTTGACAGCACCAGGCACCGTAGTGGAGAGAGAGATCCGCCACACCGGGCCGACGGGGTTTGCGGTCAAGGGACAAACGGCGGCAGCCCGGACGGGCGGGCGCGGCCGTTGAGCCAATAGTGCAGGATGGCGACGTCGCCAAGGTGGCGGACATCAGCCAGGGCCATCGGGTCCGCCGGGGTGTGCGGGTAGGCGGCCGGCAGGCCGAACCTCGGGGCGGCGGGATCCCCCACGAAAAACGGCGCCACGGCGACGCGCAGCTCGTCCGCGAGATCGTCCGCGAGGGCGTCGCGCAGGATCCGGGCGCCGCCTTCGACGAGGAGAGTAGCCACCTTACGTTCGGAATGAAGATCTTCGAAGACCCGCACCAGAGACGGCGGGTCCCCGGCGTCGATGACCTCGGCTATCTGGCCGAGCCTCGCCTGGGCGGCGGCAAGGGCGGGCGTGGCGCAGTACACCAGCGCAGCGCCGCCGCGGACGGCGAAGAAGCGGGCGGCCGGGTCCAGGTCCCCGGTGGCGGTGACAGTGACCCGCAGCGGGTGCGGCGGCCGGCCGGCGGCCACGCGGCGGACGACGCGGTCCGGGTCGCGGACGAGCAGGCGCGGGTCGTCCGCGCGGATCGTGCCCGCCCCCACGAGGATCGCGTCCGCCGCGGCGCGCAGTTTGTCCACTTCGTCGAGGTCCTCGGGGCCGGACAGCACAAGCCGCTCCGCCGACGCGTCGTCCAGGCAGCCGTCGACAGAGACGGCGCAGCTCAGCAGCGTGTAAGGGCGGCCCGTCACGAACAGACTCTATCGGCGCAGCGTCCGCGGGCACGGTGATTTACTGTGCTAATGGCAGGTCATGCGATATCGCCCGCGACACCCGTGTGGGGCGCGGCCAGGGACACGTTCGAGTCGGTCAGCCCGGCGACAGGCGAGGTGCTCGCCACCTTCCCCGTGGACGGTGAGCGCGAGGTCGCGGCCGCCGTCCGGCGCGCCAGCGAAGCCGCCGCGTGGTGGGCCGGGCTCGGCTTTGACGACCGCAAGCTGCGGCTGCTCGCCTGGAAGTCGCACCTCACCAGGTACATGGGGCGGCTGGCCCGGCAGGTGCATGACGAGACCGGCAAGCCCCTCGACGACGCCACGCTCGAGATCATCAACACGATCCTGCACCTGGACTGGGCGGCGCGGCACGCGCGCTCCGTGCTGAAACCGCACCGGGTGCCGAGCGGGCTGCTGATGTACAACCACTCCGCCATGCTCGAGTACCAGCCACTCGGCGTCATCGGGGTCATCGGGCCGTGGAACTACCCGGTGTTCACCCCGATGGGCTCGATCGGGTACGCGCTGGCGGCCGGCAACGCGGTGGTGTTCAAGCCGAGCGAGCTGACGACGGGCACCGGCGAGTGGCTCGTCCAGTCGTTCGGCGAGGTGCTCAGCGAGGTGTTCGGCGACACGCAGCCGGTGCTGCAGCTGGTGACCGGGCTCGGCGCCACCGGCGCGGAGCTCGCGAGATCCGGGGTGGACAAGATCGCGTTCACCGGGTCGGCGGCGACCGCCCGCAAGGTGCTCGCCGCGGCCGCCGACACGCTCACCCCGGTGCTCGCCGAATGCGGCGGCAAGGACGCCCTGCTCGTCGACGCCGACGCGGACCTTGACGCGGCGGCCGACGCCGTGGCGTGGGGCGCCATGTCCAACGCCGGGCAGACCTGCGTGGGCGTCGAGCGGGTCTACGTCGCCGAGGCCGTCTATCACCCGTTCATGGAGAAGCTGAGCGAACAGCTCAGTAAGCTGCGCCCCGGCGAGGACGACGGGGCGTCCTACGGGCCCATGACGCTGCCCGGGCAGGTCGACGTCGTCGAGCGGCACGTGGCCGACGCGGTGGCGCGGGGCGGGCGCGCGGCGGCCGGGGGGCTGGATTCCGTGCGCGCCCCTTACGTCGATCCCGTGGTCCTCGTGGACGTGCCCGCCGACAGCGCGGCGATGCGCGAGGAGACGTTCGGGCCGGTCGTCACCGTCACCCCGGTGCCGTCGCTGGCCGACGCCGTGCGGCTGGCCAACGCGTCGCCGTACGCGCTCGGCTCGGCGGTGTTCACCAAGCGGCGGCGGGCGGGCCTGCAGGCGGCGCGGGCGTTGCGGGCCGGGATGACGTCGGTCAACTCGGTGGTCTCGTTCGCGGTGGTGCCCGCGCTGCCGTTCGGCGGGTCCCGCGAGTCGGGATTCGGCCGGATCCACGGCCCGGACGGGCTGCGCGAGTTCTCCAGGGCCAAGTCCATTACCAGGCAGCGGATGCGGCCGGTGATCCGCACGACGACGTTCCGCCGCGACTCGCGGGACATGGACCGCCTCGTGCGGCTGGTCACGGTGCTGCACGGGCGGCTGTACCAGCCGCGGCGGCGCGGGCGGCGCTAGCCGGCGCGGACGGTAGCCGGCGCGGGCGCTAGCCGGCGAGCGCCGGGGCGGCGGCCTCGGCAGGGTCGGCCGGCGCGAGCGGCGCGCGGCCCGCGATCAGGTCGGCGGCCCGTTCGGCGATCGCGATCACCGGCGCGTTCGTGTTGCCCCGCGGCAGCGCGGGCATGACCGACGCGTCCACCACGCGCAGCCCGTCCACCCCCCGGACCCGCAGCATCGGGTCGACGACGCTAGCGGGCCGGCTCGCCGCCTGCCCGGAATCGCCGCCCATCGCGCAGGTGCCCGCCGGGTGGTAAGTGGTCACCAGCGACGCGCGGATGTAGTCGCGGATCTCATGGTCGGTATGCACGCTGTCGCCAGGGGCGAGCTCCTCGGCGCAGACCCGCGACAGCGGCGCGGCGGTCCCGTAGTCCCGCGCCGTCCGCACGCCGGCCGCCAGGGCGCCCAGGTCGCGGACGTCGGTCAGGTAGCCGGGGTCGATCAGCGGCCGGTGCCTGGGATCCCTGGACGCGAGCCTGAGCCGTCCCCGGCTGGTCACGTCGACCAGCGTCACGAGCACCGTCATCGCCCGCCGCGCCGGGTCGGCGAGCCCCTGGTCCCTGAACGCGACCGGCAGCACGTGCCACTGCAGGTCAGGGGCTGCCAGCCTTGGGTCGCTGCGGGCGAACCCGCCCGCCTCCGCGATGTTAGAGGTGAGCGGGCCCTTGTGCGTCACCATCCAGCGCGCGAACCCGGCGGTGCCCGAGCTCTCCCATAGGCCCTTGAGGGCCGGCGTCGACCACAGCACCGGAACCGACGGGTGGTCCGCCAGGTTCGCGCCCACCGCGGGGCTGTCCACGATCACGTAAATGCCCTGCTCGCGCAGATGGTCGGCCGGGCCGATGCCGGAGAGCATGAGCAGCTGCGGGCTGCCGATCGCGCCTGCCGCGAGGATGACCTCCGCCTCGGCCCTGGCGGTCTCTTCTTGCCCGGCGTGCCGGTAGGTGACGCCGGCGGCCCGGCCGCCCTCGATCACGAGTCCCGTCGCGGTGGCGTTCGTCAGGACCGTCAGGTTCTGCGGCCGCTGCGCGAGATAGGCGTCGGCGGCGCTGCACCGCCTTCCGTCGCGCTGGGTCACCTGGTAGAAGCCCACGCCGTCCTGCTGCGGCCCGTTGAAGTCGTCGTTAGCCACGGCACCGCGCCGGGTGGCCGCCTCGATGAAGTGCCGCCCGTGTTCGGACTTGTGGCGGAGATCCTGAACGGACAGCGGCCCGCCCGTGCCGTGATAGGCGCTCGCCCCGCGGGCGTTGTCCTCCGCGCGCAGGAAGTAGGGCGCCAGCTCGCGGAACCCCCAGCCGGTGCAGCCGAAGTCGTCGCGCCACGCGTCGTAGTCCAGCCGGTTACCCCGGATGTAGATCATCGCGTTCATGGCCGAACTGCCGCCGAGCACCCGGCCGCGCGGCCAGTAGACCGGCCGCGCGTCGGCGCGCTCCTGCGGGAGCGTCACGTAGTTCCAGTCGTACTTGGTGCGGAAGAGCCGGTTGTAGGCGGCCGGAATGTGAATCTCGTCGACGTCATCGGACGACGGGCCTGCCTCGAGGAGAAGCACTCTGGTGCCGGGGTCTTCGGCGAGCCGCGCGGCCAGCACGCAGCCCGCGCTGCCGCCGCCCACGATCACGTAGTCGAACACGCCAGCCACCCTACCGGGCCGCACACTTGATCCGGGGCGGGAAAACGGCGTCGGGTCGCGCCGTTAGTGTGGTCGCATGGCCAACAACGAGCAGAGGGACACGCCGGTCGTGCTGTCCAGGATCTACACGCGAACCGGTGACGACGGCACGACCGCCCTCGTAGACGGGAACCGGGTCGACAAGACAGACAGCCGGCTGGCCGCCTACGCGGACACCGACGAGGCGAACTGCGCCATCGGGATGGCCGTGACGTTCGGCCAGCTGCCCGCGGACATGGCCGCGCTGCTCGGCCGGATCCAGAACGAGCTGTTCGACGTCGGCGCCGACCTGGCCAATCCGGTCAGCCCCGAGCCGCCCGCGTACCAGCAGCTGCGCATCGACGAGAGCTATGTGACGTCCCTCGAGTCGGCCTGCGATGAGTACAACGCCGCGCTGCCGGTGCTGCGCAGCTTCGTGCTGCCAGGCGGCACGCCGGGCGCGGCGCTGCTGCACACCGCGCGCGCCGTCACCAGGCGCGCGGAACGCAGCGCGTGGGCCGCCGTCCGCGACCACGGCGAGACCGTGAACGTGTGGCCCGCGAAGTACCTGAACCGGCTGTCCGACCTGCTGTTCATCCTCGCCCGCGCCGCCAATGCCGAGCGCGGTGACGTGCTGTGGCGTCCCGGTGGCGACCGCTGAGCGCGCCCGCCGCCATATCGGGCGTCAGACGGCGCTGAGCAGGGCGTCGAGCGGCTGCGGTATCCGGTCCAGGCTGATCGCCTCGGTCAGCAGGCGGGCGTAGCGCAGCTTGCGCTGCGCGCCCGCGCCGAAGAAGCGCCGCAACTGCGCCGCCTCGTCCTTCCCCCGCCAGGCCGGCTGCCGCTGAATGGTGCGGAACGCGTGGAGGTCCCCGTGCGCGGCGAGCACCTCCGTCACCCGCGCGGGCCCGGCGGCGCGGATGAGCTCGTCCTCCAGGTCCTCGGTACAGACGAAGAAGCCCGCTGGGTCCAGGCCGGCCGCGGCCAGGCCGCGGCTGACGATGTGCGCCTCGCCCGCGTCGCAGAGCCCCGCGAGCCGGGCGCAGGTCCCCTCAGGGCCAAACCGCCGCAGGTAGCGGGCGACGCCGTGGGCGCCGCCGATTGGCAGCACCACGATGCCCTCGGCCGCTAGGTCCCGGCCGCGCCGCCCGGCGAGGGTCTCGACGGCGATCTGGTCGCTGACCCCCTCGACGAGCACGACGGTCCGGGCCGCGTCCGCCCGCGCCAGCGCCATGGCGGTTGCCTCGGTGGCGGCCGCGGGCCCGGTCACATAGCCGGCGAGGAGACCCTCGCCGTCGTCCGCCCGCATAGACCCACTGTTGCCCATGTCCCGAGGCAGGCGCCACCCGGTATTTCCGGGAAATCCATGGCGCTTCCGTTGCTATCACCACGGAAACGCCACGGGTTA
>Ga0209693_10001333_pt1 | contig 10550 bp, 11 predicted proteins | sample HubBroMetageWRM3_FD_188345 | JGI IMG/M metagenome (GOLD analysis project Ga0209693, IMG submission 188345) | Warmed soil microbial communities from the Hubbard Brook experimental Forest, New Hampshire - Hubbard Brook CCASE Soil Metagenome WRM 3... | ecosystem: Environmental > Terrestrial > Soil...
TGCCGCAAGTCATTGACTCTCAAATAGATTTAGGCCCACGGGATGGTGCGCCTGGTGTCCAGGAGCTGCCGGAAAACCCGCCAGAGTACCTTCGTACCCCCCACGTTTTAGCCATTCCATCGCCTGAGTAGTTCGAGCGATGATATGGACGATGAAAAGCAACATTCATGAGCTTCTACGTGGCCTCTGGACCGGGACAGAAGGCCAGGACGTTGCCGAATACGCAATTATGCTGGCGGTTGTGCTTGTAATCGTGATAGGGACCGTGCAATTGATCGGCGCCAACTCAGGCACTGTCTTCTCTCAGGTTGCCAGCGCTATCCAGTAATTAGCGTTCGCTTGAACAGCCCGCCCGCAAGGGGCGACTTCAGAATCCCCGCGACTGTGTTCCGCAATCCTCATCCTACAAAGCGCTAAGACCTGATCCTTCCGCACTCTGAGGCGAACCGCTCACCAATCGGCACGTTTAAGGTCTAATAGCCGTCGCAAGCTACGTCTGATCACATGCGCCGGCTGCATTTCTGTCGCTTGACTGTTTTTCACTTTGCCCTCGCGTGCACGGTTGCGTTTGCACAGACTCCGGTTTTTACCTCACCTTTGCCGACCGGCGTCCACCTCGACGCAGTGGGTGACACGGTCGAGCTTGGCAGCATGCCACTCAACGTTGTGGCGGCGCCTACTGCGGACACGGTTGTGGTAGTGCTCAGCGGCTGGCGCGAGCAAGGTATCCAGTTCGTCGATCTGAAGACGCGGAAGGTTACCCAGACGTTGCTGCAGGACGGCGCATTTTACGGCGCTGCCTTTTCGCCCGACGGCAACACGCTCTATGTCTCCGGTGGCAACACCGACCTGCTCTTCATCTACGCATGGAAAGATGGCAAGGCGACGCTCGCGAAAAAATTTGAATTAGCCAAAGCAAAGACGGCCGACGGAACGGGCACGAGCTATCCGGCCGGCGTCGCGGTCTCACCGAACGGCAAGTTCGTTTATGTGGCGAATGAGAATGGCACTCCTGGCGTGGCTGGTAACGTGGCCATGTTCACGATCAACGCCATGACCGGGACCTTAACATCTATTGGGACGATCGCCGCAGGAACAGACCCTGTCTCCGTAACCGTAGATCCAACGGGCAAGTTCAGCTACGTGGCGAATTCCGGCTCGAACGACGTGTCGATGTTCACCATTAACGCCACGACCGGGGCTTTAGCGTCCCTAGGAACGATTGCTGCGGGAACAAACCCTGGCTTCGTGGCGGTGGATCCTGCGGGTAAGTTCGCTTACGTCACGAATTTCAAATCGAACGACGTCTCGATGTACACCATCAACAGCACTACCGGGGTCTTAATGCCCATAGGATCGATTGCTGCCGGGACATCTCCTACCTCCATAGCCGTCCATCCGTCCGGAAAGTTCGCCTATGTAACGAATTCCATGTCGAACGACGTCTCAATCTACAGCATCGATGGTGCCACCGGTGCCTTGACGCTCATCGAAACAACAGGCACATGAAAAAGTCCCAGCTTCTCGGACTGTGGATCCATGACGGCTGCTCACTTGCAACAGCTCAGAACGCACCGACAAACTAGCGGCTGACAATTATCCTGGGTGGAGAACCTCCACTCTTGGGGCCGCAAACATTTCGGCATCAAGCCGACTCTTCCACGCCTCCCAGTCCGTTACTGCAGTCCAACCTGCCCGTGGAGGCTTTCGTAAATCGCGTTTGAGTCGTAGCCCACGCCGCTCTTGAAAACGATCTCCGGGTTTTCGATTACCGTGATGTCTTTCGCGAGGTCGCCATCGAGTAGCACCAGATCCGCCTGCTTGCCTGCCGCCACGCTCCCAATTCGGTCCGCGGCGCCGAGAAACGCGGCGCCATTTTGCGTGGCGATGTGAATCGCTTCCACCGGTGTGAAACCCCCTTCGACAAGAAGTTCCACCTCTCGCTGATCGCCCACGCCGGCCAGCGTTTGCCCGAAGCCTGTGGGATCGCAGCCGGCCAGCAGCATCCCTCCGGCCGCGACAAAGTTGCGCTCGAATTTCGTCTCCTTCTGAATCCACTCCCGAAACAATGGATCGAGATCGAGCATATTGGCTCGCAAGGTCATCACTTTTGACCACGCCAGCGGGCTCATCAACTCGTGCGACCTCTTCATGATCCCCGAATTCATCGGCGGGCGGGAGCCGCCTTCGAATACGGCCAGCGTGGACGTGACGGCCACGTGATGGGCGACAAGCGTGTCGATGGTTTTGCGCAGCTCGGGACCGTCCGGGTCGGTATTTTTGATGATTTCCGCGAGCATGCCGAAGAAGCCGGAGAAATCATCCAGGCACACGCCCGGCTTCTTTTTCGAATAAAGTTCTCCGTCGGGCGCGCCGTAGGGACCGTGCTCCAGATCATCAATGCCCATGTCCGCCGCTTCGATGTAACCGACCGAGCAGAGATGGCCAGTGACCTTCATTCCCAGTTTGTGCGCCTCTTCGATTCCCGCGCGCAATTCATCGGGCTTCACGGACACGTAGGCTTTCACCGAAGTAAAGCCGGCGGAGTGCCAGTAATCGACGAAGGCGCGGGCCTCCGCTGCATCCTTGAGCGGATGCAATTGCAGGAAGGCTGAGGGCCCGCCTTCGAGGTAGGGCGTGGTGAGATAAAGATTCGGACCCGGCAATCGGCCGCTGTCCACGCGTGCCTTCACTTGCAGGTCGGTGTAAGGCTCAATCGAGCCGGTGGTGCGAGCGGTGGTCACGCCGCTCGCGAGATAGAGCTGCGGAAAAGAGAAGGGCTGCTCGATGAAAATCGGCTCGCCGTCATTCGCGGCCGGATAAAAAAGATGCTCGTGCATTCCGACGAGGCCAGGAATCAGCGTCTTGCCTTTCCCGTCGATCACTTTCGCGCCCGCAGGCACGGTCGTGCCGGCTGTGGGGCCGACCGCGGCGATTGTGCCGTGGTCCATCACAATCGTCTGGTCCGCCTGCGCTGGGGCGCCGCTCCCGTCAATCAATTGGACATGGGTCACCGCAATCACGGGTGCGTTTTCGCGGATGAACTTCGAGGCCGGCGCAACCTGTTGAGCATTGGCGCTGGAAGCAGCAAGAAGAAACATGGCGACGAGGAACTTTCGCATCGATCCCTCCTGTTTTTTCGTTTTCTACTTCGCGATAAAGCCCACGCTTGTCGAACATTTAGCGACCGGGCGAACCAAGCCCGCCTCTAAAGGTTTGCGCCTTGTTACTCGGCGGAAAGTCATTCGAACTCAATGTACTCTCGCACTTCGATTTCGGTCTCCTGGTCCGGGCCGTTCGGCGAAGACGGAGATCGCTTCGCCCACTCGATCGCTTCTGCGAGCGACTTCACCTGGATAAGCCAGTATCCACCGACCAGTTCCTTCGTTTCGGCGAATGGTCCGTCGATCACCGTTTTCTTTCCGCCGGCCGAGAATCGGACTCGCGCGCCCCTTGAACTGGGGTACAGACCTGCCGCATCGAGCAGAATTCCCGCTTTGGCCTGCTCTTGGTTGTACTTCACCATCGCGGCGATCGATTCCTCGCTCGGCATCTTACCGGCTTCGGACTCTTTGGTCGCTTTTAGAATCAGCATGAATTTCATCGTCATTTCTCCTGAATGATCTCAGCGGTCGGCGAACCTCAATTCCCGGCCTCACTTCTAGTCGAACCGCAACCGTAAAATCGACATCCACCAGAGAATTCTCCCACGAAATTCATCCAGCGCCCTGATCTACTCCAAATGCGAAGGTTATGCCTTTTGCGCCCGGGACGGGGCAGCTCACCCGGATGAATCTGCACGTCCGTCAAGATGTTGGCAATTGTAAATATCTTGACAGCGATTCTTGACTACGAAACGAAGGCGGGACGATAACGCTCCTCCTTTCAGCAGACTAAAGGAAGAAGGCACATGGCTGAAGAGGTGCACTTGGGGGCATAGGCCAGGGGTGGAACCGCTGCTTGACGCCGCAGAATTGCTTCGTGGCGCCTCGGGCGATTGCCGTTTTACGCGACCATCGGGGCCAAACGCTGTTTGGGGCACCCGTACCTTGTGGGAGAAGCACAGATGAGCGCGGCACCATTCTCGGCAAGGCGTGCGATAGGAGCGGTTCTGGCAACACTGCTTGGCTTTGCCTTTTTCAATGCCCTTCTCGGGGTCTTCGGCCTGCCGGCCGCAATCACCTCGCTCTTGCTGTTCATTTTCCTGGCTTTTTTGATCTTTCTACGCCCGCTGCCTGACAGACCACAATCATGAAACTTGATCCGGAAGTCCTGGCACGCGTCCAGTTCGCTTTCACCGTGACCTTCCACATTATCTTTCCCACGATGTCCATAGGGCTGGCAGCATTCCTAATGGTGATCGAGGGGCTTTGGCTTAAGACCAAAGATCCCGTCTATCTCGAGATCTACCGGTTTTGGATGGGCATCTTTGCCATGGGATTTGGCGTGGGCGTCGTGACGGGGATTGTGCTGTCGTTCGAATTTGGACTCGGCTTTGCAAAATTTGCACAGATCGCCGGCCCGGCGATTGGACCAAGTATCGGACTGGAAGTCCTGACCGCTTTTTTCTTAGAAGCCGGCTTTTTGGGAATTATGCTCTTTGGACTGAAGCGTGTGGGTCCCAAGCTTCACTTCTTTGCTACTTGCATGGTGGCGCTGGGCACTCAGATTTCGGCGTCCTGGATTCTATCCGCCAATAGCTGGATGCAGACCCCGGACGGCATTACGTTCGAAAATGGCCGCGTCGTCGTCACCAACTGGGTAAAAGTGATCCACAACCCCAGTTGGCTGGTGCGTCTCCCCCACATGCTGATGGCCGCCTTCATCACCGGCTCGTTTTTTGTCGCAGGAGTCGGCGCCTGGTATCTGTTGTGCGGCAAACATGAAATCTTTGGGCGCAGGACAGTATCGCTCGGCCTCGGTTTCGCAACCGTGGCCGTGGCGTGTCAACTTTTTGTCGGGGATCTCCTTTATGGAAAGATGCTTCATTATCAGCCGTCCAAGATGCAGGCCGCTGAAGGCTTCTGGGAAGAGAATTCCGCGTCACCTGCACCCTACAATTGGATCATCATTCCCGACCAGACGAACCAGCGGAATCGCTTCACGCTCGCCACACCCGTTCTTGGCAGCCTCTGGCTCACCCACAGCCTCAGGGGCCGGGTCGCTGGCCTGAAAAACACCCCGCGCGACCTACAGCCCACGATGGGCATGGTCTTCTATGGGTTCCACACGATGTTCATCGTAGCGATTCTCATGTTCTTCATCGTGGCCGTGTCGCTTTGGCTGCGCGTGCAGCAGCGACTCTTCAGCACCCGGTGGTTCCTGCGCGCTCTTGTGATCATGACGCCTTCGGGATTCATAGCGACCATAGCCGGTTGGTACACCGCCGAGACAGGCCGCCAGCCCTGGGTGATCTGGGGCATCCTGCGTACGGCCGACGCCATTTCGCCAGTGCCGGGTGGAGCGATGCTATCAACACTGATCGCCTTTGTAGTGATCTACGCACTTTTCATCACAGCTTTCCTGATCTTTGCATTTCGCATGATTCGACGTGGCCCGGAAGATGCACCGGACCACGCGGCGGCGTCCGGCTCGCTCATGAACGCACTGAGAACGCAAGTGATGGATCATGCCGCAGCGGCTCATCCGGGAGAAGGGAGGTAGCAGCCGTGGACCTGCCACTCTTTTCCGCAGCATTCGCCGCATTGGCCGTTGCGCTCTATGTAATGCTCGACGGATTCGACCTCGGAGTCGGGGCCCTGTTGCTCCGCGAGCCCGACGAAAACCTGCGTGACCAGATCATCAACTCGATCATGCCCATGTGGGATGGAAACGAAACTTGGCTTGTCATGACCGGAGTTGCGCTGTTAGCGGCTTTTCCGGCCGCTTACAGCATTTTGATGCCGGCGTTCTACCTGCCGATCATTGTCATGGTGTTGTCGCTGGGGCTGCGGGGTGTTTCCTTCGATTTTCGCTCTCAAGCAGTAGGCCAGTGGCCGCGCTTCTGGGATATCGCCTTCAGCCTCGGGTCGATTGTGGCCGCATCCATGCAAGGACTGATTCTCGGTGGTCTCCTTCAAGGAGTCACCATTACTGGTCACGAGTTCAGCGGCAGCGTCTTTGATGCTTTTCGTCCCTTTCCGATTTTCACTGCTGTATCCGTTCTCGCCGGCTATATCGTTCTCGGCAGCGGTTGGTTACATCTAAAAGGAACGGCGGCAGTTCGCGCCCTGGCAGAACGCAGCCTGCGCCGTGTGACTCCGGTCTTCGTTGGGCTGGCCACCGTCACGTGCATCGCAGCGGCCTTTGTTCAGCCCGGCATAAAAGCAGCTTGGGCTGCGCAAACCGTGCCACTGGTTATGATCGCCCTTCTCTTCTTTGCGGCATCTGCAATTCTGATGACTGCCATCGGAGGGAAATCCGACATCTTACCTTTGCTTCTGGCTCTTCTTCAGTTTGCTCTGGGAATAGCGGGCACAGTCCTGGTGATCTTCCCTGATGTTGTGCCGTTTCGCCTTACACTTTGGGACGCATCGTCCTCTGCTGTCAGCCAGATTTGTCTGTTGACCGGAGCCATCGTCGTGACTCCGATGATCCTCACCTACTCGGCTTTCGCCTACAGGGTGTTCCGCGGCAAGACGCCCGAGAAAGGCTGGGAATGATGAATCCACGCTCTCGACAAGTGATTTGGTTCGCTGCTATCTATCTCATGTCGATCGGCGCCATCGCAATTGCGACTCTTGTGATCCGCACCGTGCTGCGCCATATCATGTAGTTCCGGCCTAAAAGAGATAAGAACAGGGCACGGGCAATCAAAATTCTTGAAGCGCCGTGCGCGTTGCTCTTAGATTCCAAGCGGATTACTTCCGAGTAGCCAGTGATTCGTGCCGAATCGAGAGTCATGAGCCGACTTTGCGGGGTCGATTCTGTGCGAGGACAGCCTATGTGTGTCAGGATTCGTCCGGTAAGGTTTTGGAGCGGCCAGACTCGCGGGGCTGCTCTCGTCTGGTCCAAGACAGTAAGGGGCGTCGCATGATCTACAAAATACTAGGTGGCGTCGTCCTAGCGCTGGTTGTGCTCGTTGTTGTCGGCCTGGAGGTCCGTACGACTGGTTCGTATGAACGCACGTTCGATGCTTCCCGCGACAAGGTATGGCAGGTGTGGAACGATGAGGATTCGATCAAACACTGGTGGGGGCCGAGGGGCTACACAGCCCCATTCATCAGAAATGACCTGCGAGTGGGCGGGACGTATCTGTGGGCAATGAAGTCATCAAAAGGAGAGATGTTCTGGAACACAGGGGTTTATCAGGAAGTGGTCCCAAACAAAAGGATCGTCTCCACCCTTTCGTTTGCCGATGAGACTGGTAAAGCCATTCCTGGCTCGAAGGCGCCGGTCCCGGGCCGTTGGCCGAATTCGGTGACGGTCATTGTGGACTTCAGTGAGTCGAGCGGGAAGACGAAGGTCACTGTTACGGAGGTAGGGCTTCCCCTGATGGTGAAGATCCTGTCCAGGGTCGCCTGGCAACAACAGTTCGACAAGATTGAGGGTCTACTTTGAGGCGAAGCGCGCTCACTTCAATTGTCCTCCGGCGATTTCCTAACAGAAAATGGATGGATGTTGCGAAATCCGCGTATCGCCACCTATCTCAAGATGCGACAGATGCATGAAGAAATCAGGCCTGGCAGGCATTCTACGAGGACAGCTCTGGCACGCCCGCAAAAACAGAGAAAAATTCAAAGAACCGCCCTAATCCACAGGCGCGATTTGGAACTGCTCGAGCTTGCCGTCCGGCATTTCATAGGTCCAGGTGCGTAACTCCGATTTCGGAAACTTGACCGTGTACACGCGCAGCTTCATGCCCCCGCGCAACGCTTGACGAGTCTGGATAAATTCTGTCGGGGTACCGAGCGGACCTAAGCTACTAGCAAAATCCTTTAGCGCCTGGTCATTAAAATAGAAATTGGCATCGTCGGTGAAAAGCGAACGGTCAATGGTGCCGTGTTGTAAACCCTCGAAGATCTGCCGTGCTTGTGCAAGCTTCTGCGGAGTCGCTGGATCGTCGCTGGCGAGCAGCAGCGGGGCAATGCCCGTGGCAATCGCTTCCGAAGCAGCGGCGGCATCCTGGTTTGTGAGCACAACCACGGCAACACGCTCGTCCGGAAACACAAGATTATCTGATGTGAAACCGGAAACCTCGCCATCGTGGGACAACTCTCGATGGCCAAACTCTGAGCGGACCATTAGGCCGAGTCCATAACGGGTTCCCAGGCCGTTCTTCAGCAGGACTTCGGTTTCAAACTCCCGATAGGACTCGGGTCTCATCAAATTCTGATTGATGATTGAAATGTCCCACCTGGCCAGGTCCTCCGCAGACATTGCCAATTCACCCGCGGCAAAGAGCCAGCCGGTTCCTTCCTTGGGTGCTGGGCGCGACGGCCCGAGTGCATAACGCAAGTATCCGGTGGGATCGGTGTCGCCAAGCTTGGTCTTGTCAGTGTCTGCCACGCTCTTCATATTGAGAGACGCAAATATTTTCTCCTGCAGAAATTGAAGCAACGGTTCGCCGCTGACCTTTTCGACGATCACCCCGGCAATGACATAATTCGTGTTGCTGTATTGCCACTTCGTTCCGGGCTCAAAATCAAGAGGTTTGTGCCCCCATATGTCCAGAATCTTCTCTGCCGTAACTGCCTGCAGCATCATGGGCATCACGTAGTCCTGCGGCCAATAGTCCTGATAACCAGACGTATGCGAGAGAAGCTGGCGAATGGTCACTTCGTTCGCGCGCGTAAGGCTGGGAATGAACTTGCCCACCCTATCGTCGAGCGAAAGCTTGCCCTGTTCCTGCAGAAGTAAGACGGCTGCAGCTGTGAACTGCTTGCTGACCGACCCGATGCTATAACGCATTTCAGGCTTCGCCGCTGTTTCAGGGTCAAGCCGCGCATTTCCATAGGCGTGCAGATAGATGATCTGTCCGTCCTTCACCACCGCTACGGAGGCGCTTGGCACGCCCGTTTTGGCGAGGGCGTCGGTGGCCACTTTATCAATCTTCTGCTGCGTCTCGGCCGGCAGCTGGGTTTGAGCACCTGCTTCCGCACAGAAGAAAATGAGGGCAAGAGTTGCCAAAGGGAAAGCCAAATTAGAAATCGTACGCAGCATGAAAGCTCCTCCGACAAACGGCGCAGTGTAACACGAGCCAATCGCGCGGCACTTGACCGTCTAGCTGCGTACTCGAATGCCGCGTTCTGATAAAAGGCCGTGACGGTAAACTGAGAATAGATCTCGTGAGATTCTCTTATTACAAGTTATGGGTCGCACGAGGCTGTCTGGACCGGATTTCAGGGTGCTACGAAGCTTGGTTTCGAGGCGAAACGGGCGAAAGAGGCGAAGGTTTCATTTCCGCTACAAACCTCAATAACCACAAATCCCAATTGACGTGACTTCGTTAGAATCACTGTGTGCAAAAGCGCCATTGCACACTCCGGGCAGAATGGCGGCTGCTCCGTGGACAGCCAGCTCAGCCCCTTTCTGGGCATTATCGGCTCGGCTGCGACTTTGGGTCCCCGCTCATCACTATCTACACGAATGGCGACCCTGTTTTCCTCTGTGGCTCTCACGCTACCGCGATAGGACGACCGAATGATGATTGCGTTGTAGGTGTCCGGCTGCTAGAGGCACAGTCAGCCGACGACACCCGTCCAGACGGAGAAAATCAACAAAAACCGACGGAATCGCCTGCCGCCAAAAACAGCGCCTCGCCTCCGACTGAGCGTAGTCTCCCCGCCCCAAAGGTCAGACGAGATCCTGGGCCATCGAAGAAGCGACCTGTGCCTGACCTTGCTTATGGAGACCCCTCAAAGGCTTTGGTAGATGAAGCCATTTGGAATCTGCCCGCGGGTGATTTGGAAGTATTCAAAGCTGAATTGCTACAAGGGAAACCATTGACAGAGGCAGCGCAATCAGCAGGCGGTCAATTTGCCATCATCCACCGCAAAATCGCTGAATACACGCTCAAAATCGAAGCGATCCTTTCTGAGTCAAAGACAACAATCAATGTTTATACCGTCATCGATGCGCCATTCGAAGACGCCATGGTCGAAATCATCAGTAACGTCAAATTGAGCGAGATGGAGAAGGATCGAGCCATCGACTGTCTCGGCGCGCTTCAGGCACAACTCAAACACGGACTCGACCGCGAGATCACGCCTCTCCACGCCCACCGCATCGTTCGGATCGTTGGCGACCGCGGTAGCTGGGGAATAGGAATGGGCCCGTCCGAGGAATTGAAGCCGGTGTTTCGCGCCGTGTATCGAAGTGTAAAAACGGCCCTGGATGTCGCCGCTCCAGAAGCCAAAGACCTTAACGAGCGCTTGATGAATTTGTACGCAGCCAAAACTGACCTCGAAAGCCTAACCGACACAGCTGTACACTTTGCGGCATGCTCCTGAGACGCCTCGGTTTCAGCTGGCGGTAACTTGCGAGAACGCTGTTATCACCAATTTGCAATCTCAGAGTGAGATAGGTAGTGATAATTTACAACTCCCTCA
>Ga0209693_10001334_pt1 | contig 10546 bp, 11 predicted proteins | sample HubBroMetageWRM3_FD_188345 | JGI IMG/M metagenome (GOLD analysis project Ga0209693, IMG submission 188345) | Warmed soil microbial communities from the Hubbard Brook experimental Forest, New Hampshire - Hubbard Brook CCASE Soil Metagenome WRM 3... | ecosystem: Environmental > Terrestrial > Soil...
CCTCAGGGCCGCAGCGCAGGCCACACCGGCGCACTCAAAGTCAAACGACCGGAGCGTCGAGGAAGTCCGTCACCGAACGCCGGATCCCCGTCGCATCCAGCCCGTGCAGCGCCGCGTGGTAGGCAGGCGTCCCGTACCGCCGCAGCTCAGAACGGCCCACGCCCAGGCTGAGCAGCCGGTGCGCCCGCCCCGCCAACGCCGAGGAAACGACGAACGCAGACGTCCCCGCCAGATAAGGCTCGACCAGCACCACGGACGACAAGCCAAGCGCCCGCAACCCCTCCCCGTCAAACGGCCGAACGCTCGTCGTGTAAGCCACGGTCACGTCCAGGTCGCCCACCGCGTCGAGCACCGGCGACAGCATCGGCCCCACCGCCACCACCACCGCCTCCCGACCCGAACGCACCACCTGCAGCCCCGGCCACACCGGCAGCGCGGAACGGTTAGCCTCGCTCGACAGCCGCACATACGTCGACCGGGAATCCAGCGCGCCCACCGCGGAACGCAGCAGCTCCGGCACCTCGTCCGGATGCCCGGGCACGACCACCGAGAACCCCGGCACGGTGTCCACCAGCGCCACGTCCTCCGGCGCCTGATGCGTCCGTCCGGACGACGCCGCGTCGTACGACGCGCCGATGCTGACCAGCACGGCCCGCGCCCCCTGGTGCGCGAGGTCTAGCTTGACCTGCTCGAAGGCCCGCTCGACCAGGAACGGCGCGTAGGTGTGCACGATCGGCCGCAGCCCGGCCAGCGCCAGCCCGCCGCCCACGCTGACCATCAGCTGTTCCCGGATCCCCACGTTGAGCACCCGCTCCGGATGCCGCGCCGCCGCCTTGGCGAACAGGTCGGCCGAGATCTCGGCCAGCACCACTGCGGCCAGCGGATCCTCATCCAGCAGCGACGAGGCGGTCGCCGCGAAAACCGTCCGCATATCGTTCATGACTTTCCCTCCACCGACTTCCCCTCAACAGCGGCCACCACCAGCCGCGGCCCCGAACCGGAAGCCGAAAGCGCCGAAGCAAGCGCGGCATGATCCCGCCCGGACACCCGCGCCGCCGACCAGCCGCTCACCGCGAAGTGCGCCTCGATCCCGCCCGCGCCCCAGCCGTACGACGAGGACTGGTTGTCGACCGCTATCACCAAAAGGTTCGACAGCCCCACGGCACCCGCGTAGACGATCGCCTCGCTATTGCTGCCCTCGTCCAGTTCCGCGTCGCCCACCAGCACGAACACCCGTGAAGTAACGAGCCCCCGCGCGAGCAGCCCGTGCGCGAGACCGACTCCGAGCGGCAGCCCGTGCCCCAGCGACCCGCTGGCGATCTCCACTCCCGGCACCAGGTTGCGGTCCGGGTGATAACCCAGCCGCGACCCCGCCGAGCCGAACCCGGCCAGCCACGACTCCGGGATGAACCCCTTGGCCGCCAGCACCGCGTAGTACGCGGCCGGACCGTGCCCCTTGGACAGCAGGAACCGGTCCCGGCCCGGATCGTCCAGCCGGTCCGGCGACACCCGCAGCACCTGGTCGTACAGCACCCACAGCACGTCGAGCGTCGAAGTCGCGCTCGGCCCGTGCTTCTCATCCCCGGTCATCACGGTCATCAGCCCGGGCAGTTCGGCATACGTTCTCATGGATGCCAGCCTGCCCGCCGGCCGCACCGAGCACATCGGCCAGCCGCCCCAGCCCCGCTCCGCCGATGGTCCTAGGCCCCGGGCACAATAGCCTGATGCCGAGGTCCCGCCGCAGCCTGATGCCGAGTTCCCGCTGGCCGCTCGCCGTCGGCCTCGCCGCCGGCGTGGTCCTCGACGCGCTGCTCGGCGACCCCCGCCGCGGTCACCCGGTAGCCGCGTTCGGCCGGGCCGCCGCCGCGCTCGAGGCCCGCGACTACGCCGACTCCCGGCTGCGCGGCACCGCGCACGCCGCCGCCTGCGTCCTGGCCGTCGCCGTTCCCGCCGTGCTCCTGCACCGCCGTACGCGAGGCCGGCCGCCGTCGCAGGCGGCAGCGGCCGCGCTCACGGTGTGGGCCGTCACCGGTGCCCGTTCGCTACATTTGGCGGCCGAACGGTCCATGGTTGCTCTGGCCGGTAACGACCTCGCGTCCGCGCGGCGGGTGCTGCCCAGCCTTTGCGGCCGCGACCCGGCCGGCCTCGACGCTACCGAGATGGCGCGGGCCGTGATCGAGTCCGTGGCCGAGAATACCTGCGACGCGGTGGTGGCTCCGCTGCTGTGGGGCGCGGTGGCGGGGCTGCCGGGCCTGGCCGCCTACCGCGCGGTCAACACGCTCGACGCGATGGTGGGCTACCGCTCGCCCCGGTACCTGCGCTTCGGCTGGGCCTCGGCCCGCCTGGACGACGTGGCCAACTGGGTGCCCGCACGAGTCACGGCCGCGCTCACCATCGCGTGCGCGCCCGTGAATACACAGATGGTCCCTCTGCCGGGGACGTCCGCCCAGGATCCGCCGGCAGAGGGACATCGGGTGCCAGGGCCGGCCGCGGCGGCGGCACGGGCCGTACTACGGGACGGCGCTCGCCACCCGAGCCCGAATGCCGGGCGGTGCGAGGCCGCCTTCGCGGGGGCGCTCGGCCTGCGCCTGGGGGGCACGAACGTCTACGGCGGCGTCACCGAGGTCCGCCCTGAACTTGGGGACGGGCGGGCCCCGGAGCCAGATGACATCCGCCGCGCGATCCGGCTCTCCCGGGCCGTCACCGCGGCCGCGACCGGCCTGGCCGTACTGATCGTGCTCGGTTTCCCCGCTAAGCGCGACGCATGAAGAAGCCGATCACCCACAGGACCAGCGCGGCGATGGCCACCCACCACAGCACGTGCAGCGCGAACCCCGCGCCGAACAGCACCAGGACGACTAGCAGGAGTAGGAGCATGAGCATCATTTCGGGCCTCCTTTGTAAGCCTTAGGCCCTACTGCTACCCCCCTGGACGGGGTCAAACATCTGGCCACTACCCTTCCCTCAATGCAAGGGGCGCTGCTGGTAGCCGGGACCGGATCGGACGCGGGCAAGACCGCGCTGGTCGCGGGGCTGTGCCGGTGGCTGGCACGGCAGGGCGTCTCGGTGGCGCCGTTCAAGGCGCAGAACATGTCGCTGAACTCGTTCGTGACCACCGAAGGCGCGGAGATCGGGCGCGCCCAGGCCATGCAGGCGGCCGCGGCCGGGATCGAGCCGACCGCGGACATGAACCCGATCCTGCTCAAGCCGGGCAGCGACCGGCGCAGCCAGGTGGTCGTGCTCGGCCACCCCGAGGCCGAGGCCGACGCGATGGGCTACCGGGCGCACGCGCCCCGGCTCCGCGAGGTCGCGCTGGCCAGCCTGGACCGGCTGCGGGCCCGCTACGACGTGGTGATCTGCGAGGGCGCGGGCAGCCCGGCCGAGATCAACCTGCGCGATACCGACGTGGCCAACATGAGCCTGGCCCGCGCCGCGGGCCTGCCGGTCGTCGTGGTCGGCGACATCGACCGCGGCGGGGTGTTCGCGGCCATGTTCGGGACGCTGGCGCTGCTGTCGCCGCAAGACCAGGCGCTCATCGCGGGCTTCGTGATCAATAAGTTCCGCGGCGCGCCCGAACTGCTTGACAGCGGGCTGACGATGCTCCGCGAGCTCACCGGCCGGCCGGTCTACGGCGTGCTGCCCTGGCGGAACGGCCTGGAACTGGACGCCGAGGATTCCCTGGCCCTGAACAGGCCGACACAGCGCGGGCAGGCACCGAGCGGCGGCACGCACCACGTTCCGTTCGGCGAAGAAGATTATTTCCGTGTGGCGGTGGTCAAGCTGCCGCGGATCAGCAACTTCACCGACGCCGACGCCCTGGCCGCCGAGCCCGGGGTGCTGGTCCGGTTCGCCGACCGTCCGGCCGAACTGGCCGACGCGGACCTGGTCGTGCTGCCCGGATCCCGGGCCACCGTGGCCGACCTGGCCTGGCTGCGCGAGCGCGGCCTGGCCGGCGCGATCACCGACCGGGCCCGCGCCGGGCGGCCGGTGCTGGGCATCTGCGGCGGATACCAGATGCTGGCCGAGGTGATCGACGACCCGGTGGAATCGGGCCAGGGCCTCCTCGACGGGCTCGGGCTGCTGCCGGTACGGGTCGTGTTCGGGCCGGCCAAGCGGCTGGGCCGGCCCGCGGGCCGCGCGCTGGGCGCGCCGGTGGCCGGGTACGAGATCCACCACGGGATCGCCGAGGTCACCGACCCGGCGGGCTACGGTACCGAGCCGTTCCTGGATGGCTGCCGTCGCGGTGCGGTGTGGGGGACGAGTTGGCACGGCGTGCTGGAGAACGACGAGTTCCGCCGCGCGTTCCTGGCCGAAGTGGCGGCGCAGGCGGGCCGGGACTTCACGCCCGCGCCCGGTACCGACTTCGCCGCGCTGCGGCAGGCCCGGCTGGACGTCCTGGGCGACCTGGTCGCCGATCACCTCGACACCGCCGCGCTGAGCAGGCTGATCGCCGACGGCCCGCCGCCGGGGATGCCGTCCTTGCTGGTATCGCTTAATCACGATCGATAAGGTTTTGGCCATGCCCGATCAGGTCCTGTACACCGCGGAGGTCATATCCACGGGGGATGGCCGCGCCGGCCATGTCCTGTCCTCGGACCACCGTCTCGATCTCGATCTCTCGGTGCCGCCCGAACTGGACGGCCCCGGTGGCCCCGGAACCAACCCGGAACAGCTGTTCGCGGCCGGCTACGCGGCCTGTTTCCACAGCGCGCTGCGGGGCCTGGCCCGCCAGGCGGGTGTGGACGCCTCCCATTCCACCGTGACCGCCCAGGTGGGCGTCGGGCCGGAGGACGACATGTACGGGCTGGTGGTCACGCTCGTGATCAGCGTCCCGAGCCTGGACCAGGCCGCGACGCGGGAACTGGCCGAGGCGGCGCACCAGCGGTGCCCGTATTCGCGGGCCACCCGCGGCAACATCAGCGTCGAATTGCGAGCGCTGTTAGCGAAGGGAGATGGGGGCCTATGGACCTCGCGGCTATCGAGGCCGAACGTGCGCGGTTGCACGACACCTATATCAACGCCGACCGGCCGCCGAGCAGCGCGCGCGGGATCCACCACACCGCGCTGCTCAGCTCGGACGTCGAGCGGACCATCCGGTTCTACCAGGGGGTCCTGGAATTCCCGCTGACCGAGATCATCGAGAACCGGGACTACGAGGGGTCCAACCACTTCTTCTTCGACGTGGGTAATGGCAACCTGGTCGCCTTTTTCGACTTCCCCGGCCTCGACCTGGGGCCCTACGCGGAAGTCCTGGGCGGCCTGCACCACCTGGCCATCTCGGTCACGCCCGAGAAGTGGGCCCACCTGCGCGCCAACCTGGACCGGGCCGAGATCCCCTACCAGGAAGAGAGTGGCGTCTCGCTGTACTTCCGCGACCCCGACGGCGCCCGCCTGGAACTCCTCGCCGACCCCCTGGGCGAGATGTACGGTAGCCAAGTTTTGTGAGGAATTCTACGCATTTAGTAGGTTTTGTACCCGGCGCCTTCGTGATCTTAGACTCGCTTTTCCGTGTGCCCGAATGCGCGGCGAGGTGAGATTCACCTAAAACTCACACGCATTCCGCATCCGGTTGTGACCCGAGGCGTCCTAGCATGCAACTGCTCCGAACAATTTTTGCCGAAATGTTACCAAATCCTGCAACTCGGCGGGGTCGGTACGCATTTAACAGTTAAGTCGAGCTGGGACTCGAGTCAACGGGTGGGAAAGGCCTGTACATGCACAATCTGCTTGAGGCCGCATGCCGTCGTTCGGCGGGCATAGCGGCGGGGGTGATACTGATTGGGGGCCTAGCCGGGGGAGTCTTGCTGACGCCCGCTGCGGCTTACGCCACTACCGCGGTTAATACGACAACCGCGATCACGGGCACAACGCTGACGCCGACATTCCACGGGACGACGCTTAACGTCGCGGTGTCGGTGACACCCGCCAACACCAGCAACGGCACGCCCACTGGGTCCGTTCAGGTCTCCGGCGCCGGGGGCGGCTGCTCGGTCACGTTGACTTCGACGGGCACCGGTAGCTGCAACATCTACAACTTGCCGGACGGGATCTACTCGCTGACAGCTTCCTATGCAGGTGTGATGAACACCTTCAACTCGTCGGCCAGCAGCCCGCCCACCACGGTGAAGATCGGCAGAGCTCCGGTATTCGTGGCGGACAACCCGTCGCTGACCGCGACGAGCGGCCAGTTCTACAGCTACACATTCCGCGCCGTGGGTTCGCCCGGAATCCGCTACTCGCTGAGTGGGGGCTTCCCCTGGCTGCGCATCAATCCGTTCACCGGAACGGTCTCGGGTACCGTCCCGAACTTCGGCGGCTCGTTCACCTACTCGGTGACCGCGACGAACGGCCTCGGATCGGCGACCGCCGGCCCGTACACGGTTTACATCAAGCATTTCGGTGCCAACCTCCGCACGTTCCTGAGCTGCACGTCCAAGGTGTACACCGGCCAGCGCGGCAGCTGCACGCTGTACGTCACCAACAGGGGCTTCAGCTCTGCGCCGGGCGTCACCGCGCAGATCGCCCTGCCGTCGCAGCTGCGGGCGAACTACTGCGGTTTCTTCTTCAACTTCAACTTCGGCTGCCGGATCGTCGGCAACACTGCGCAGCAGAACCTCGGCACGCTGAACGCTGGTCAGACCAAGGAGCTGACCGTCGTCTTCACCGCCAGGACCGGCCTTAACCTGTGGGGCTGGCACCACGGGTACCGGTTCACGGTCAGGGTCGTCGGCTCGGCATCCTCGTTCGGCGGCTTCCCGTTCTTCCAGCGCTCGGCGAGCTACTCCGCCGCTTACGTCACCATCATCCCGCGGGGCTGGTGGGCGTAACGGCGTAGTCGGCTCTAACCCCTAGAACCGAGGGGGCGCAGGCAGCACGCCTGCGCCCCCTCGTCGCGTCGTGGTTGCGGTCACCTGCCGTCAGCCCTGATTATTAGGCGCGATGCGAGATACAGCGACCCCCGCCCGCGAAGCCCGCTCCCGCGCCCGTGGCGCCCTGTACGGGCTGGCGATCGGCGACGCGCTGGGCATGCCCACCCAGTTGCTCTCGCGCGACGAAATCCGCGCGCGCTGGGGCGGGCGCCTGCGCGGCTTCGAGCCCGCGCCCCCGGGGCACCCGATTGCGGCCGGCCTGCCGGCGGGCGCGATCACCGACGACACTGAGCAGGCCGTGCTGCTAGGCAGGCTGCTGGTCGTCCGAAACGGTACGGTGAACCCGCGCGAGCTGGCCGAGGCCCTGGTCAGCTGGGAGCGGGACATGGCCGCGCGCGGCTCGCTGGACCTGCTCGGCCCCTCCACCAAGCGCGCGGTCGCCGCCGTCCTCGCGGGCACGCCCCCGGAGGAGGCGGGCGCCTCCGGCGCCACCAACGGTGCCGCCATGCGCATCCCCCCGCTCGCCGTCGCGGTCCCGCTGAACCTCTTGGACCCCCGAGCCTCTTCCGGTCTCGCCACCCCATCCAGCTTGTCGGTCCTGGTCGACCAGGTGGTGGCGGTCAGCATGGTCACGCACAACACGGGCCTCGCGCTAGCCGGCGCCGCCGCGGTGGCCGCCGCGGTGAGCGCGGGCGTATCGGGCGCCTCGATCGCCGCGGCCACCAGGATCGCGGTGGCCGCCGCCCGGATCGCCGCCGGCCGCGGGCACTGGGTGGCCGGCGCCGACGTCGCCGCCCGCATCCAGTGGGCGACCGGCCTGGTCGCCGGCCGGGACCAGGAGGAGGCCGCCGAACTGATCTACACGCTGGTCGGTACCAGCCTGGCGACCCAGGAGTCGGTGCCGGCCGCGTTCGCGGTGCTGGCCGCGGTCCCCGATGATCCGTGGCAGGCCGGCCTGCTGGCCGCCTCGCTGGGCGGCGACGGTGACACGATCGCGGCCATCGCGGGCGCGGTGGCCGGGGCCTGCCATGGCGTCGATGCCTTCCCGCCCCAGGCGCTCGCTGTCGTCGACGCACACGGCCTCGGCCTAGCCGCGCTGGCCGATGATCTTTACGCACTGCGCTCCGCCGCTCAGGATCGTCAGTGAGGCGCCTTGTGTTCGCGGGCGAGGCGCTCGTCGACCTGCTGATGTGGGTCCCCGCGCTCCCCGAACGCGGCGGCGACATGCTCGCTCGATCCTCGTCCGTCCAGGTGGGCGGCGGGTTCAACATCATGGCCGCCGCCGCCCGGCAGGGCCTGCCGGTCGTCTACGCGGGCGGCCACGGTACCGGGCCGTGGGGCGACAAGGTCCGCGCGGCGCTGGCCGCCGAGGGCATCGCGGTCCTGCGGCCGCCCGACCCGGACGCCGACACCGGCTTCGACGTGGCCCTGGTCGAGGACGGCGGTGAGCGTACCTTCGTCACCAGCCTGGGCGCCGAGACGCTCCGCCAGCCCGGCGCGTGGGACGCGATCCCGGCCGGGCCCGGGGACGCCGTCTACGTGTCCGGGTACGGGCTGGTCGCGTCGGAATCCGGGGCCATCCTCGGGGCCTGGGCCGCCGCGCTGCCCGCCGAGGTGCTGCTGTTCGTGGACCCGGGGCCGCTCATCGCGGACATCCCGGCGGCGGTGCTCGGCCCGGTGCTGAGCCGCTGCGACTGGTGGAGCTCCAATCAGCGTGAGGCCGCCCTGCTCACCGGGGCCGCGGACCCGGCCGAAGCGGCCCGCCTGCTGATCGCGCGCACCGGCTGGGCCGGCGTGATCGTCCGGACCGGCCGGTCCGGCTGTGTCCTAGCCCTGCGCGCGCCCGGTCCCGGCGCAGCGGCCGGCCGGGACGCGGCCCCCGGTCCCGGCGCGGTCTCGCTCGGCCTCATCCCCGCGCCCGCCGTGGTCGCCGTGGACACCACCGGAGCGGGCGACGCGCACGCCGGGGTGTTTCTAGCCGGGCTGGCCACCGGGCTGCTGCCGGCCGCCGCGGCGAGCCGCGCCAACGCGGCCGCCGCGCTGGCCGTCACCCGCGCGGGGCCCGCGGAGTCCCCGTCCCGGGCCGAACTCGACGCGTTCCTGTCCCGGCTTAAGCCTTGATGCTGAACAGCACGGTGACCACCAGGTTCCCCGGGTCAACGGTAAGACGCGCGCTGAGTGCGACATCGCTCCGCACCGTCACGGTGACCGTGATCCAGGACCCGGCGGCGCCTAGCGACCCGGACGACGGCGACACGGTGACCTTGGCGTTATGGCTCGTGATGACGAAGTGGACCGGGCCGCCCACCGCTTTGACGAGGAACATCCCGCTGGCCGGCTTGCCCTTGACCGCGGACAGCGCCAGCTCGCTCGGAGTCACCTGCAGGGTGCCCGGGGTCGGCGGAGGCGACGACGAGGGGGATGGCGAGGGCGACGGTGACGGGGACGGCGGCGGTGAGGACCGGGTCGGCGCGGATGACCGCGGGGCGCCGGGCGACGTACTCTGGGCCGCCGTAAGCCGGTCCGCCGGGGACGTCGCCGTGCTCGGCGATGCCGATGCGGACGTGGGCCTGCGGCTCGGCGAGGATGGCCTGCCCGCCTGGCTCGACGCCGCGATCGGCGCGGCGGACGTACCGAAGTTGCCTCCGCCCAGAGCGACGGTCGAGGCCTGGGCCCGGTGCGTGCCGCCCGCGATCAGCAGCACGGTGGTCCCGCCCGCCACGACCGCGACGGCCACGGCCGCCACCCCGGCCGCCGCGCGCGGACGCCGCCGGACCTCGTGCCACCACCGCGGCCCGGACGCGATGATCGGCTTCGGAAATCCCGTCCGGCCGAACGCGCCCGCGCGATGCGTCACGCTCATCCGGTCGGCGCGTCCGGTCGGCGTGTTGTCCGCCCCGGCGTCCAGCACCCGCTCGCGCAGGCTGTCGGGCGGACTGACCTGCGGCAGGGCGCCCTCCGAGGCCAGCCGAGCGGCATCGGCTGATGGGAGCCGGGCGCCGTCGGCCGCGAGCTCGACGGTCCCGAGCCGGCGCACGCATTCGTTCCGTGCGACCGCGTGCAGCCAGGAGCCGAGCTGGTCCGGATCGCGGAGCCCCTGGAGCTTGGCGGTGGCAATGGTGAAGGTGTCCGCCACGGCATCGGCGGCCTCACCCGCCGGATGCGGGTCGGGCAGCATGGACCGGCAGTAGGCGTACAGCGGCGCCGCGTAACGGTCATACGCCTCGGCGAGCCCGTCCGGGTCACCGTTGACGATGGCCGCGACCAGCTCCCGGTCCTGCATGGGCCTAACCGTAGTTCGCCGCCGTATGGCGGCGAGTCGGAAAGATATAACCAGATAGTAGAGAAAAGGACAAAAGACAGTTACGGGATAAATAACACGGGACTGGATGGCTCAGTTGTACGAGACGTCCGGGCCGGGCCGGCGCTCGGAGTCCTCGGCGCCGGCGCCGGGCTGACTCGGAGGATGGAACGGGATCCAGATCTGCACGCTGGTGCCCGCCCCGGCCGAGGACTTGAGCATGGCGTGGCCGCCGTGCGCGGTGGCGATCGCCTGCACGATGGACAGGCCCAAGCCGCTGCCATGGCCGTTCCCGTTGTGTCCGCCGCGGTAGAAGCGGTCGAACGCGCGAGCCGCCGCCTCCTCGCTCATGCCCTGGCCCGCGTCGGTCACCTCG
>Ga0209693_10001337_pt1 | contig 10535 bp, 8 predicted proteins | sample HubBroMetageWRM3_FD_188345 | JGI IMG/M metagenome (GOLD analysis project Ga0209693, IMG submission 188345) | Warmed soil microbial communities from the Hubbard Brook experimental Forest, New Hampshire - Hubbard Brook CCASE Soil Metagenome WRM 3... | ecosystem: Environmental > Terrestrial > Soil...
CCCGCGTAGGGCACGGCCTGGTACACGATCTCCCTTGCCTCGACGGGCGTGACCCCGGCGGTGAGGGCGGCGCCGAGCATGACCCGGTACTCGCTGAGCGCCTGGCAGCCGATGAGAGCCGCGAGCTGCACCATCAGCCGGGTCCGGGTGTCGAGGCCGCTGTGCCGGAGCACCTCGTCGAAGGCGAAGTTGTCGAAGACCTCGATCAGCTCAGGATCGGTGACCTTCAGCGTTGAGACGTGGCCGGGGTTCGGTCCCTCCATTACAGCGCTCCCACCCGCACCAGCGACTTGATGGCCTGTCGCTCATCCATGGCCCGGTAGGCGTCGGCGATGTGGTCGAGATCGGTTTCGTAGTCGAAGACCCGGCCGGGGTCGATGACACCGTCGAGGACGTCCCCGAGCAGTTCGGGGATGTAGATCCGGGCCGGGGCCGGGCCGCCCCGCCAGCCGGTGTTGCGGAAGAACGTCTCGGCGAATGACAGCTGGCCGTGCGGGACGCCGACGATGCCGACGGTGGAGCCGGGCCTGGCGTCGGCGAACGCCGTCGCGATGGACTGGGCGGTGCCGACGCACTCCAGTGCCGCGTCAGCGCCGATGCCGCCGGTGAGATCGAGCACAGCCTGGGTGGCTTCCTCTCCGCGCGCCTCGATGATGTCGGTGGCGCCGAACTCACGGGCCGCCTTCTGCCGGTCAGCGTGACGACTGAGTGCGATGATGCGCTCCGCGCCGAGCCGCCTGGAGGCCAGTACGGCGCACAGGCCGACCGCGCCGTCCCCAACGATCGCTACCGTGTCACCCTTCTTCACCCCGGCGCTGACTGCCGCGTGGTGCCCGGTGGACATCACATCGGACAGCGCGAGCAGCGACCGCAGCACCGCATCCGGATGTTCTGATCCGGGGACGAGCACGAGGGTGCTGCCGGCCAGCGGAACGCGGACCGCCTCCCCCTGGCCGCCGTCGATCGTGCCGTTACCGAAGTTCCCCCCGACGGGGCAGGAGATGGTCGACCCGTTCAGGCAGTGCGGACAGGACATGTCGCTGTAGATGAATGGCGCGACCACCAGGTCGCCCTCGCGGACTCCCCGTACCTCGGCGCCGGCCTGCTCGACAATACCGATGAACTCGTGGCCGATCGAGCCAACCGCGTGGGCCGACTCGCCCCGGTAATACCACAGGTCCGACCCGCACACGCAGCCAAGCACGACCCGGACGACGGCGTCGGTCGGCTCCTGGATGACCGGGGCGGGCCGCTCGCCGATCTCGACCATTCCTGGTCCCTTGAATATCGCGGCTTTCATGCTCACCACGGCTCCTTGACCTCAGATGTCTTTGCTGACTCGACTCCAACCAACCACCTGGACGCCGCTGCAGGGAGGGCGGGATGTTCCAGGCACTGGGAGAACCCCTCCGGCGCAGAGACACCCGCGCCCGTTCCGGATGAAATTCAAGATCATGCGCTGGACAGGCGCGCAGGGAGGTGCCCTCAGCCGCTGTCCGCGGCCGGGGCTGCCTGGTCCATGGTGGCGGCCCAGGTGGCGAGGAGCTTGAGGGCGTCGTCGGAGGGAGTGCCTGGCTCGGCGCTGTACGCCGAGATCCGCAGGCCGCTGTCGGCAGCGAGATCCAGGGCTTCGAAGGTGAGGGTGAGGTCGCCGACGACGGGATGGTGGAAGCGCTTGGTGCCGGTGCGGTGGAAGCGGACATTGTGCGCGGCCCACCAGGTGCGGAAGTGCTCGCTGCGGGTGGACAGCTCGCCGATCAGGTTCGACAGGGCCTTGTCGTGCGGGCTTTGCCCGGCCTCGGTGCGCAGCATGGCCACCACGTCCTGGGCCTGGCGCTCCCACTCGGGGTAGAACGCGGGCGCGGCGGGGTCGAGGAACAGGAACCGGGCGTTGTTGGCCGGCTGGGCGGGGCCGGTGAGGATCGGGGCGAACAGCGCCGCGGCAAGCCGGTTAGCGGCCAGGATGTCCAGCCGGGCGTTGCGGACGTAGGCCGGGGTCGTGATCATCGAGTCCAGGATGCGCCGCACGCTTGGCCGGACCTGCTGCGCGGCGGGGCGGCGCGGTGCCCGCGCCGCGGCGGGCGCGCCGGCCGCGCGCGCGAGATCGAACAGGTGGGCGCGCTCGGCCTCGTCGAGGTGCAGGGCACGGGCGATGCCGTCAAGGACGCTCTCGGAGGCGCCGGGCGCCCGGCCGCGTTCCAGCCGGACGTAATAGTCGATGCTGACCCCGGCCAGGAGCGCGACCTCTTCCCTGCGCAGCCCGGCGACCCGGCGGTTGCCGCCGTAGGCGGGCAATCCGGCCTGCTCGGGGGTGATCCTGGCGCGGCGGGAGACCAGGAAGTCGCGGATCTCGTTCCCGTTGTCCATAACCCCAGGCTAAGGCCCTACCGGCAAGCCAGGGGGGTCCTGTCAGTACCCTGAACCCCGGACTCTCCCTCCCCGCGGCCGCCGCTGGTTTCCTGAGCACATGGACTACACGCGACTTGGCACATCGGGCCTCAAGGTCAGCCGCATCACGCTGGGCTGCATGAGCTTCGGCGACACGTCCCGCGGCTTCAACCAGTGGGCGCGGAACGACGAGCAGGCGGAGCCGATCTTCCGCCAGGCCGTCGAACTCGGGATCACCTTCTGGGACACTGCTAACGCCTACGGCTACGGCACGTCCGAGGAAATCGTCGGCCGGGCGATCAGGAAGTACACCCGCCGGGAGGACATCGTGCTGGCGACCAAGGTGTACTTCAAGATGGGCGCCGGCCCCGGCGAGTCCGGCCTGTCCCGGCGGGCGATCATGGAGCAGGTCGACGCCTCCCTGGGCCGCCTGGGCACCGACTACGTCGACCTGTACCAGATCCACCGTTTCGACCCGGAGACCCCGGCCGAGGAGACGATGGAAGCGCTGCACGACGTGGTCAGGGCGGGGAAGGCCCGGTACATCGGCGCTTCGTCGATGTGGGCGTGGCAGTTCTCGAAACTGCAGTACACCGCGCAGCTGCACGGATGGACGAAGTTCGTGTCGATGCAGAACCAGTACAGCCTCATGCAGCGCGAGGACGAGCGCGAGATGTCCGGCCTCCTCGCCGACCAGGGAACGGGCAGCATCCCGTGGAGCCCGCTGGCCAAGGGCCGGCTGGCCAGGCCGTGGGGCGAGCAGACCGCCCGCAGCGAGACCGACGACGTCGCCCGCTGGGTCCTGCCGCACGATGACAAGCCGATCGTGGACGCGGTGCAGGCCGTCGCGGACGAACGCGGCGTCCCCATGGCGCAGGTCGCCCTCGCCTGGGTGCTGAAGAATCCGGTCGTGTCCGCGCCCATCGTCGGCCCCACCAGGCCCGGCCACCTCGCCGACGCCGCTGCCGCGCTCGACATCCGGCTGACCGGCGACGAAACGCAGCGGCTCGAGGCCCCCTACACGCCTAGGACGCCAACCGGCTTCCAGTAGCGCGTTCCGTTCGCTGCCCGGCGATGAGCCCCGGTGGCGGCGGCGATGAGGGGCCCGCGGGGTGAGCGGGGGCCGGGCGGCCCCCTCATGATCTCCTTGCCGCCCGGTCGCGTGACTCGCGAGGCGTGCCCGCCATCGCCGCCGCCACTAGTGGTTAAGACACGCGCTATCCAAAAAAATGGCCGCTCCGGCGACCACTTTTACGGGGTGACCGCGTCTGTAATACATGGAGAAGACCGACTTGGCCGAGGGATCGCGGGCAGACGCGGAGCTGCTCGCCCGCGCCCAGGCAGGCGACGGTGACGCGTTCAGGGAGGTCACCGAGCCGTTCCGGCGGGAAATTCAGGTGCACTGCTACCGGATTCTCGGCTCGGTGCAGGACGCCGAGGACGCGCTCCAGGAGACGATGGTGGCCGCCTGGCGCGGGATTGACCGTTTCGAGGGGCGATCGTCCCTGCGGGCATGGCTGTACCGGATCGCGACCAACCAGTGCCTGAACTCGCTGCGCGGCGCTGTCCGCCGGGCGCCGCAGTCGCGCCAGGGCAGCGACGGCCTGGGGCAGCTGGGGGCGGCGGGCCAGCTGCCGCCGCTGCCCGAGCCCGCGACGGATGACGAGCCACTGTGGCTCCAGCCATACCCGGACGTGCTGCTCGACGAGCTGCCCGACACCTCGCCAGGCCCGGCCGCGCGCTACGAGGCGCGCGAGTCGATCTCGCTCGCGTTCATCACCGCTCTGCAGCACCTGCCGCCGCGGCAGCGCGCCACGCTGGTGCTGCGGGACGCGCTCGGGTTCCGCGCGGCCGAGACAGCGGACATCCTCGGCTGCAGCCTGGACGCGGTCAACGGCTCGCTGAAGCGAGCCAGGGCGTCACTGGCGCAGCGGCTGCCGGCCGGCGGCCTGAGCCAGGCGCCGCTGCCCGGCTCAGGCACCGAGCGCGAGCTGCTCGCCCGCTTCACCGACGCCTTCGAGCACGGTGACGTCGCCGCGCTCGTCGCCATGCTGACCGACGACACGTGGCTCACGATGCCGCCGCTACCGTTCGGCTACCGGGGGCGCGACGCGGCGGCCCACCTGCTGTCGGTGGTCTCGTTCCGCGGCGGCTCCCGCCGGTTCAGGCTGGTGGCGGCCCGCGCGAACGGCCAGCCGGCGTTCGGCTGCTACATCACCGACGCCCAGGCGCCGATCGCGCACGCGCACGGCCTGATGATGCTGACCCTGGCCGGCGACCGGATCGCCGGCGTCACCCGGTTCCTCGACAACAGCCTGCTGGCCGGCTTCGGCCTGCCAAGGACGCTGCCCGACTACCACCCGCGCCACGCCAGGACACCGCTGGACGGCTGACCGCCTCGGCACGCCGCCACCAAAATGACGTCGTGCCTTCAGGCGGTTCGCTGCCTAGTCAATCGATGCCGAGTCATTCGATGCCGAGGCCGCGCCGCCCGGTGGGGTTGAGGTCCGTGAGCCTGGTCCGGTTGTCCCAGTCCCGCTCGTAGTGCTCAGCGGGAAAGTCGCTCGGACTCATCCCGGTCAGGAACGCGGCGCGCACGGACTCGGCGTACCTCTCGTTGCGCGGGCACCACGGCGCCGCGGGGATGTACATCACGTTGCCCCAGCCCTGCTGGCTGGTGACCGGCGCGACACTGTGGATCATGTCGCAGTGCCACCAGACCGAGTCGCCGGCCTGGATGTCCGGCAGCCCGGTCAGCGCCGGCAGCAGTGGCTCGTGCCATTTCCGGCTGACCGGGAAGACCTGATTGACCGTGACACCGCACATGTCGTCTTCGGGCACGTCCGCCAGCAGCGGGCGCAGCATCAGGTAGCCCATCGCCTCTGGGATCGGCACGGTGTGCAAGACGCCCTGGTCATGTGCCATATCGCACAGCGCGGTCCAGCCCTGGAACGTGCGGAAGACAGAGCACATCGTGCTGCCCGGGTACTGCGGTCCGGCGGTCCGGTACGTGGCGTCCCACGGGTCATACTGCTCGACCGTGCCGTCGAACAGGTGCCGGAACGCGCGCTGGTAGTCCTGCGTCATCCACAAGTCCAGCGTGCCGGGGTCCAGGTGCGTCCCCAGGCCCTTGGAATCGGTGCCGGGCGGGCGGCGACGGATGCGGTCCGGGTACAGAGAGTCGCGGCCCGGATCGAACCAGCGGATGCCGCCGGACTCGCTGATCCACTGACCGTTGAGGAAGGCCTGGACCCGCGCCATCCGGTCACTCTGGCGGGCCTGCATCTGGGCCGGCGACCAGTAGACGGGGTAGATCTCCGGCCTGGACCCGACGCTGCCGAAGAAGTCGTCGCCAGGACCCCGGTAGTTCTCGAAGAACCGGTTGCTCTCGACGTAGTCGACGATGCCCTGATCCCAGGCGAGCGCCTGTTCGCGCGGGAAGTGCCCGCGCACCACCAGGCAACCACGCCGGTGCACCTGGCCGAGCGCGGCCGCGGGGACGGCACCGGACGCGATGTCCGCGTAGTCGATTTCCGGCCATACGGGCTCGCCGCGCTCCTTCGCCGCGACGATCTCATCGACCCGGTCGCGAACCCGGTGCTCGATGACCGCGAAGACCTCCTCGACCGAGCGCCCCGAGGCCGCGATGCGGGCGCGCAAGGTGGCCTTGACCTCGCGGATCGCGGCGGGCAGGTCCTCCGGCGTGGTGTCCCAGTGGGGCAGGGCCGGCAGGTGGCTGATGTCCGGTGCCGTGGTCCGCGTCATGCCGCGGCCTCCTTTTGGTTGTGAGTCCTAACTAAAAACACTCTAGACTGCTTGCTAGGTTCTAGGCAAGACTCCTAACTAAACTGTGTCCCGTGACGATGACGAAGCCCTCGCTGGACTTGCTGCGCTCCCTGACCGATGAGCACGTCCTGCGTGCTCTGATGGCAGAGCGCCAGCTGACCAGGGCAGAGCTGGCAGCCAGGACCGGCATCTCCAAGCCCACGGTGTCCGAGAGCGCGCGGCGGCTGTCGGCCGCCGGCCTGATTCGCGACACCGGCGCCAGGACCAGCGGGCGCGGACGGGTCGGTTCGTACTACGGACTCGCCGAGGACATCGGCACCGCTCTCGTCGTCAGCATCGCGCCGGACGGTGTGGTGGCGGAATGCCTCGACAGTCACGGTGCGGTGCTCGCCAGCATGCGGCAGCCGCTGGCCAGGCCGGCCCGGCCGCGGCAGGTCGAGAGCGCCCTGCGGGCCGTGGCCGGGCAGGTCCTGGCCGCGGCACCCGGCCACGGCCCCGTGCGCTTGGGCGTGGTCAGTGCCGCCGACCCAGTCGATCGCCGTAGCGGCCGGCTGGTTCACCTGCCGGATGCCCCGTTCCTTGTCGGCGAGCTGTCGCCGGCCGACGTGCTCGGCTCGTCCGTCGACGGCCCGGTCCTGGTCGACAACGACGTGAACTGGGAAGCGCGGGCCGAGCGGGCGGCAGTACCGCCCGGTGAGCTGGCAGATTTCGCCTATCTGCATCTTGGCGAGGGCCTGGGCTGCGCGGTGGTCAGCGACGGGGAGGTGCGCCGCGGGTTCACCGGCATCGCCGGGGAAGTCGCGCACCTGGTCACCGTCGGGCCAGGGGGACGCGCGATGCTGCTCACCGAGGTGTTCCAGGAACTCGGGCTGCGCCAGGCCGGCACGACGGCGATCGATGTCGCGGCGCTGCTGGACGCCTTCGATGGCCGCGACGCGGTGACCGGCCCGGTCCGCGCGGCTGTCGGGACCGCGCTGAGCGGCGTGCTCGCCGCGCTGGTCGCCGTCTGCGATCCGGAAGTGGTCATCCTCGGGGGCGATTGGGGCGGCCATCCGGCCGTCATCGACACCGTCCGCGCCCGGTTCCGGCAATCACCCCGCCACGTGCCCATCCGCCCGGCCACGGTGACCGAGGAGCCCGCGCTGTCCGGCGCGCGCCGCCGGGCCCTCGGGGACCTGCGCACAGCGATCGTCGCCCGAGCCCGCGCCGTGTGACGTCCCGTCAGTCCACGTGCGCGGCGGCGAGCGCGCGGGCGGACGTGGTGATCAGGCCGACCACGGCGACAAGCGCCCCGCAGACCACGGCGAGCAGCCACGGGGCGTGGGTCGCGGCGCTCAGCGCGTCAGCGTGGGACTCGCCGGCCGCCACCCGGACCCGGACGCCGCTGGTGAGCATCGCGCCCATGACGGCGACGCCGAGGACGCTGCCGAACTGGCGGGTGGCCGAGATCACCGCCGACGCCACGCCCGCCTGGGACGGCGGCATGCCGCTGACACCCGTGTTCGTGATCGGCGGGTTGACCAGCCCGAGCCCCGCGCCGAGCACCGCCAGCGCGAGCGTCAGCCACGCCAGCGAGGTCGACGGCGACAGCCGCAGCAGCAAAGCCGCGCCGGCAGCCATCAGGACACCGCTCAAGACAAGCGGGATCCGCGGCCCGCGATGCGCCGTGAGGTGCCCGGCCACGGGCGCGGCGGCCGCCATCACGATCATCGCGGGCAGCAGGGTAAGCCCCGCCCGCAGCGGCGAGTCGCCGCGTACCTCCTGCAGGTACAGGGTGATCACGAACAGGAACCCGGCGAGCACGATGAACGACAGCACCGCGATCACGCTGGCGCCGGTGAACGGCGGGCTGCGGAAGAACCGCAGCTCGAGTAGCGCCGCGTCGCCGCGGCGCCGTTCCACGACGGCGAACGCCACTCCCGCGGCCAGTGCAACCGCGAACAGCGCTAGGATCGGCGCCGACGTCCAGCCGGAGTCCGGACCCTGGATCACCGCGTACGTCAGCGTCCCGAGAAAGGTGATCATCAGCAGCTGGCCGGGCACGTCGACCCGCCGCGGGTGCGGCGCGCGGGACTCCGGCACGTACCGCCGCGCGGCCAGGATCATGGCCACGCCGATCGGCACGTTCACCCAGAACACCGACCGCCAGCCCACCTCGCTGACCAGCACTCCCCCGATGACCGGCCCGCACGCGGCCGCCACCCCGAAGATCCCGCTCCAGATCCCCAGCGCCCGTGCCCGCTCCCCCGGATCGGTGAACACGTTCCGCACGATCGACAGCGAGACCGGCGTCAGCATCGACCCGCCGACGCCCTGCAGCATACGCAGCGCGATCAGCGATCCGGTGTCGGGCGCGAGGCTGCACAGCAGCGACCCGAGGCTGAAGCCGAACAGCCCCACGAGGAACAGCCGCTTGCGGCCGAACCGGTCCGCCATCGACCCGCTGAGCAGCAGCAGGCTGGCGACCACCAGCAGGTACGCGTCGGAGATCCACTGCAGGCCGGCCAGGCTGGAGTGCAGATCGGCCTGGATGGTGGGCAGCGCGACGTTCAGGATCGTCGAATCCAGGTACGTGATGAACAGGCTGGAGCTGCAGATGAGCAGCACCACCAGCCGGAGCCGCCGGCCCGCGGCCCCATCGGGGATGATGATCTCCCGGGGCCCGGCCCCCGCCGACCTGAGCGCGCCGACGCTCATGCGGCGCGGGCGCCGGCGGCCTGGGGCGCCGGAATGTGTTCATCGCCCCTGGTGATCAGCGACGCGGTACGCGCGGCGCTAGCCCGCCCGGCCCGCCCGGTGGTGTACAGGGCGAGGGCGAGCACCGCGACACCCGCGCCGGTGATGATCCACCAGCCCGGGCGGGTCGCGCTGGCGAAGCCGGCGGCGAGCGGGCCGTGCAGGTTCGCCGCGAGCACCGAGCCCATCACCGCCACGCCGAGCAAGGAGCCGACCTGCCGTCCCGTCGACGCGATCCCCGCCGCGACGCCCGCCTGCGACCTGGGCATCCCCGCGACCGCGTTGTTGGTGATCGGGGCGTTCAGCCAGCCCTGCCCGACGCCGAACACCACGCCGCACAGCAGCACGTACCACACCGGCGTGGTCGCGGTCAGGAACGTCAGCAGCAGGCCGCCGGCCGCGATCCCGGCACCGGAGATGATCAGCGGGATCCGCGTGCCGCGGCGCGCGATCACCCGTCCGGCCAGCGGCGCCGAGCAGGCCATCACCAGTGCCATCGGCAGCAGGAACAGCCCGGCGATCAGCGGCCGGTAACCGCGCACGTCCTGCAGGTACAGCGTGATCAGGAAGAGGAATCCGCCGAACGCGCACAGCCCGGTCACCGCGGTCAGCGCCGCGCCTGAGAACGGCCGGCTGCGGAAGAACCGCAGGTCGAGCAGCGGCTCGTCGCGACGCGGCTCATGCCAGAGGAAGGCGGCGAGCGCGACCGCCCCCACCGCGAAGCAGGCCAGGATCCGCGCTGACGCCCACCCGTAGTCGGGTCCCTCGATGATGCCGTAAGTGACTGTGCCGAGCGTGATCATGACCAGAATTTGCCCGAACGGATCCGGCCGTCTGTAGGTCCCCGCCCGTGACTCCGGCACTCTCGCGGCCGTCAGGATGATCGCCGCCACGCCGATCGGGACGTTGACCCAGAACACGCCGCGCCAGCCGACCGAATCGACGAGCGCGCCGCCGATGATCGGCCCGAGCGCCATCGACAGCCCGAACACGCTGCCCCACGCCCCGATCGCCTTGGCCCGCTCACCAGGCTCGGTGAACGTGTTCGTGATGATCGCCATCGCGACCGGGTTGAGCATCGACCCGCCGACAGCCTGCAGGGCACGGAACCCGATCAGCGCGCCGAGGCTGGGCGCGAGACTGCACGCCAGCGAGCCGACGGTGAACACCGCGAGCCCGATCTGGAAGACGCGGCGGCGGCCCACCCGGTCCGCGGTCGACCCGGACAGCATCAGCAGGCTCGCGATCACGACCAGGTACGCGTCGATCGTCCACTGCAGGCCGGAAACGGAGGCATGGAAGTCACGCCCGATCGCCGGCACGGCCACGTTGATGATCGTGACATCCAGCCCGACGATGAACAGGCTCAGGCAGCAGATGGCCAGTACCAGGTATCGGTGGCGGCGGCTCAGCTCAGGCAGCGCGATCTCCTCGTTCAACGCATAGTTGCTTGTTACAACTAACCTTAGCCGCGCACTATGCCGCACCCGGCGATCCGAACGGCCCGCCGCGACGACTGTGAGGTCGGCCACAGTATTAACGTTTGTCAATGCGGTAGCTGACTATGCATGAAAACCGGCAGTCACCACCGCGTGGCGGCGCGCGTCCTGGCGGCGGTGCCCGCC
>Ga0209693_10001341_pt1 | contig 10524 bp, 10 predicted proteins | sample HubBroMetageWRM3_FD_188345 | JGI IMG/M metagenome (GOLD analysis project Ga0209693, IMG submission 188345) | Warmed soil microbial communities from the Hubbard Brook experimental Forest, New Hampshire - Hubbard Brook CCASE Soil Metagenome WRM 3... | ecosystem: Environmental > Terrestrial > Soil...
CTGCCGAATGCGCTGTACAGCGTGGCCTTCGCGACTCCGGCGTGCTCGATGACCCGGTCGATCCCGACGGACTGCACGCCCTCGGCGTAGAACAGCTCGCTGGCGGCGGCCAGCAGCCGCGCCCGCGCGGCCGCGCTGCGCTCCCGCGGTGACGGCGCCTTCACGGACATGCCCGCGACGATAGCAGACAGTCCTGTCTGTCTTCAATGAGTCGCGCGTCACGTTGACATATCCAGACGGGTCTGTCTAGGGTGGAGCCATTGCCAGACAGACCGGTCTGGATGAATCCGGAAAGGTGCATCTCATGTCCGCGGATCGCGCCAAGCTCGACCTGTGCCCCGTCACTGCCCTGGTCACCGGGGCCACGTCCGGCATCGGCCGGGCAGTCGCCAGGCGGCTGGCCGCCGACGGGATGTCCGTCGTGGTGTCTGGCCGCAATGCCCGGCGCGGCGCGCAGACCGTCGCTGAGATCACCGCGGCCGGCGGCCGCGCCCGGTTCGTCGAGGCCGACCTTGAGGACCCGGCCAGCATCGACCGGCTTGCCGCCGAGGCTGGCGCGATCGACGTCCTGGTCAACAACGCCGGGCGATCCGTGTGGGCACCGACCCAGGAGCTGAAGGCCTCCGACTACGACTCCATGTTCGCCAGCAACGTCCGCGCGCCGTTCTTCCTCGTGGCGGCGTTCGCCCCGGCGATGGCGGCGAAGGGATCGGGCAGCGTGATCAACATCGGCAGCATGGCAGGCAGCGTCGGCCTGGCCACTGGCGCCGCGTACGGCGCGACCAAGGCCGCGCTGGCGTCACTGACACGGGCCTGGACAGCCGAGTACAGCGGCCGCGGAGTCCGCTTCAACACCGTTGCCGCCGGCCCGGTCTACACCCGGCCCGAGGCCCGTGACCTTTTCGACGCGATCGGCGCGACCACCGCCATGAAGCGTGCTGCCGAACCCGTGGAGATTGCCGAGGTCGTCGCGTTCCTCGCCTCGCCGAAGGCCAGCTACGTCACCGGCGCGACCGTCGCCGTCGACGGCGGCCGCACCGCCATCTGAACCTGACCGCCGCCCTCGAACGAAGACACTCAGAAGGAAGACACTCATGAGCAACTCCGTATACGCGCTGAGCGTCGACGCCGCCGACGCCGGGAAACTCGCCCGCTTCTGGGCCGAGGCCCTCGGCCGGGAAGTCGCCCCCGGCGCGACCGCCGAATCCGCCGCGCTCGATCAGGACGGGACCACACCGCGGCTGAGCTTCCACCAGGTCCCCGAGCCGAAGTCCGTGAAGAACCGGCTGCACCTCGACCTGATCAGCGATACCTTCGAGGCCGAGTCGCAGCGGCTGACCGCGCTCGGCGCGTCCCGGATCCGCGACGTCACCAAGGGCTCCGCCCGCTGGACGACGTTCGCCGACCCCGAAGGCAACGAGTTCGACCTCATCGCCAGCTGAGAAAGGGCCCGCTCCGGTCCCGGCCGGGCTCCGGATGGCACGGTCCGAGCAGTACCGTGGTCGGTGGTAACGCAGCGACGGTGCCAGGGGCGGGCGCCGCAGGGCGGAGGTGGGACGGAGTGCGAGTCCGGACGGGCGTAGCGGGCCTGGCCGTCGCCGTCCTCGGCATCTGCGGGTGCGCCGCGGCCGGGTCCACCCATGCCGCGGTGGTGCAGCGGCATGAGACCCGGGCGTCAAGCGCGGCCCAGGACGCGCTCGCCGCCACATCCTCGGCTGCGCCGTCGGTGCGTCCGGTGGCAGCGTCCGCGGCGAGGCAGGCCAGCAGCCAGCTTGTCACCGTGCTGGCGGCGTCGTACCGGGCAACGCGGGCTGAGCTCACCGCCTACAAGCGGGTAGGCGGGCGGTGGCGCCGGGTCTTCGGGCCGTGGCCCGCGTGGATCGGGCGTGACGGGATGGCCCCGCCAGGCGCCAAGCGTGAAGGCGATGGCCGCACCCCTTCCGGGACGTTCGGCTTCGGGTTCTTCTTCGGGGTCGACCCCGATCCGGGGGTGCATTTCCGGTACCGCCGGGTGTACGAATACGACGTGTGGGATGACGACCCGTCCAGCCCGCTCTACAACGAGTGGGTAGACGACCGGTACGCCGACCCTGGCGCCGCCCCCGAGCCGATGGACGTCTCCGCCTACGACTACGGTGCCGTCATCGCATACAACACGGCCCGTACGCCCGGGCTCGGCAGCGCGATCTTCCTGCACATCAACATCGGCACTCCGACGGCAGGCTGCGTGACGCTGCCGGAGGGCGAGCTGCTGGAGATCCTGCGCTGGCTGAACCCGGCCGCAGCGCCACGGATCGTAATGGGCGTCAGGACGGGCGGCTAAGGCCGGGCTAAGCGCCTCGCCCGGCCCGGCCGCCGGCGCGGCTGCCGGTCGGCTGTCGGCGTGCTCGCCATCAGCGGCAGCCGGGACGGGGGCTTGACCTCCGCCAGCCGCAGGTACGTCACGAGCCGCTGGCCGCCTCGGGTGGCCAGGCTGGCGAGCACTTCCTGCAGTTCGGTCACGTCACGCGCGACGACGCTGAGCAGGTAGTCGGTCTCGCCCGCGACGTTGTCAGCGGAGATGATCTGCGGCAGCGCCCGGACCTCGTCCTCGAATATCCGCGAGGAGCGCGGATCGTGCCTGGCCAGGGTCGCCGTGACGAACAGCTGCAGCGGGAAGCCCGCGGCGGCCGGGTCGAGCTGGGCGCTGATGATCCGGATCACGCCCGACTCCTTCAGCCGGCGGACCCGGTGCAGGGTGGCCGCCGGGGACAGCCCGGCCAGCCGGGCCAGCTCGACGTTCGTCCTGTCCGCATCCTCCTGCAGCGCAGTGAGCAGCTCTACGTCAACTTCATCAAGCTCAACCGCCATAAAGCAAAATAATATATCGTTATAGCGCTCAACTGACGAATTTTGCATACCACGTCACCGATGATGGCCGCATGAGCACCAACCGCCGTCACGCCGTCGCCGCGCTCACCTCTGCGGGCCTGCTGTGGGGCACGACCGTGCCGCTGTCCAAGCTCGCCCTGCCCTGGCTGGCGCCCGGCTGGCTTACCGTCACCCGCTTCGGCCTCGCCGCCGCGATCCTGCTCGCGGTCGCCCGTCCCCGGCTCCGCGGCACGTTCACCCCGAAGCTGCTTGCCTACGGCGCCGCCGGGTACGGCGGGTCGGTCGTCGTGCAGAACCTCGGCATCGCACGGACGAGCGTCAGCCACGCGGCACTGCTGATCGGGGCCGTGCCCGTGCTGATCGCGATCATCGCGGCGGTGTGGCACCACGCCATTGCCCGGCCGGCTGCCTGGGTCGGCTTCGCGGTGTCGCTGGCCGGCGTCGGCCTGATCACCGGAAGCCACGGCGGCGGCGGCGCCACGCTCGCCGGCGACGGGCTCGTCCTTGCCTCGCTGGTGCTTTCCGGCACGTTCACCGTGGCGCAGACCCGCCTGCTGACCGGGCGCGACCCGGTCGCGGTCACCGCCGTGCAGTTCCTCGGCGCGGCGCTCGGCGCGCTGCCGTTCGCCGCGATCACCGAGGGCGCGCCGGCCGCCCCGTCGCGGCTGCTCCCGGTGCTGGCCGTGGTTGGCCTGACCACCTGCGGCACGGTGCTCCCATTCACGCTGTTCGCCTTCGGGCAGAGCCGCGTGCCTGCCGAGGTCGCCGGGGCGTTCATCAACCTCGAGCCCCTGGTGGGCGCCATCGCCGGCGTCGTCGTCTTCGCCAACCCGTTCGGCCCGGAGCAGCTCGCAGGCGCTGCGACAATCCTGGGCGGCCTCGCGCTGAGCAGCCTGCCGCTGGTCGGCCGCGCAAACCGCACGGCGCCGCTTCCCGAAAGCCCGGGCGCCCAGAACGCGCCGTCAGTTCCTGCGGACCAGCCTGAACGCGGTCTCCCAGCCCGCCCCCGCCTCGTTGAGGTAGGCAGCGGTCAGCATGGCGGACACGCCGGTAGCGCCCCGCGGGATCTCGTACCTGTCGCGCAGGTCCGGCGCGAGTCCCGGCCGGACATGCCCATTGGGCGGACCGTCGTGAAGCCCCTGTACCTCGTCAGAGGCGACCGGCACGACGGCGACGCCGGAGAAGCCCGGCATAAACGCCGCGCCGCCTGAGCTGGTGAACCGAACGCGCGGACCAGCTCAGGCGGCGCGTCACGTCACCAGCCGCGTTCGCGCCACTCGTCGAGATGGGGACGTTCGGCGCCGAGCGTAGTGTCCTTGCCGTGCCCCGGGTACACCCAGGTCCCGTCGGGCAGCTGGCCGAACAGCCGCTCGCTCACGTCGTTGAGCAGCGAGGTGAAGTCCTCGGGGGAGTTCGTCTTGCCGACGCCGCCAGGGAACAGCGAGTCCCCGGTGAACACGTGCGGCCCGTCGGCCAGCCTGCCGCCCGCGTCGTAGCGGATCGCGATGCTGCCCGGCGTGTGCCCGCGCAGGTGGATGACGGACACTTCGGCGTCGCCGAAGCGCAGCACCTCGCCGTGCTCGACCCGGCGCCCGGCCGTGACGGGCAGGAAGTCCGCGTCGGCCGGGTGCGCGACCACCTCGGCGCCGGTGTGCTCGGCCACCTCTGGCAGCGCCTGCCAGTGATCGGCGTGCCGGTGCGTGGTCACGATCGTGCCGACCGGCGTGTCGCCGATGAGCTCGATCAGCCGGCCCGCCTCGTTCGCCGCGTCGATCAGGATGGCCTGGCCGGTGCTCGTGCAGCGGAGCAGGTACGCATTGTTGTCCATAGGACCCACGGCTATCTTGGTCACGGTCAGGCCGTCGATCTCCCGCGTGTCAGCAGGCCCGCCGACACGTACGTCTCCCGAGTACGTCACCCCTAGAACTTATACCGAACGACCATGGGCACTACCCACCTGCCGGCGCATTCGCCCCGGTGGTTGGGCCCTGCCTCAGCTGGAGAGCCGCGTGAAGATACTTGTCCTGGCCGCCCGCGACGTGCACGAGCTGCTGCCCTACCGCGAGTGCGCGCACGTGATGCGCGAGGCCCTGGCCGAGCTGGCCCGCGGCCGGATCCAGCAGCCGCTGCGGACGATCGTCAGGCCGGCCGGGACGGTCGGCTTCATGGCGCTGATGCCCGCCTACGCCCCTCCCGCCCAGCCGGGCGGGCCCGGCTACGGGCTGAAGGCGATCTGCATCTCGCCGGGCAACCCGGCGATCGGCAAGGACGCACACCAGGGCGGGGTGCTCCTGTTCGCCGCGGACACCGGGGAGCCGCTGGCGCTGGTGAACGCGTCGGCGGTCACCGAGGTACGCACCGCGGCCGTCTCCGCCGTGGCCACCGACCTGCTGGCACGGGCCGGCGCCGCCGAACTCGCCGTCATCGGCACCGGCGTGCAGGCGCGGGCGCACGCGCGCGCCATAGCGGCGACCCGGCCGCTCAACGGGATCCGCATCGCGGGCCGCCACCCCGGCCGCGCCCGGGAGGCCGCCGACGAGCTGGCCGCGGAGCTCGGCCTGCCGGTCAGCGCCCATGAGGTCGCCGACGCCGTGGCGGGCGCGGACATCGTGGTGACGGCCACCACGTCGTCGCGACCTGTGCTCCAGCGCGCCTGGCTGTCAGCGGGCACGCACGTCAACGCCGTCGGCGCCTGCGTGCCTGGCGACAGGGAGATCGACACCGCGACCATGGCCGAGGCTGCCCTGTTCGCCGATAGCCGCGAGTCGGTGCGCAACGAGGCAGGGGACTACCTGCTGGCCGAACGCGAGGCCTATCATCTCCCGATCCGCGCCGAGCTCGGCGAGTTGCTGATCGGCGCGGCCACCGGCCGCGCCGACGAGCAGGAGATCACCCTGTTCGAGTCGCTCGGCCTGGCCGCAGAGGACCTGGCCGCGGCCAGCTACCTGTACGAGAAGGCCAACCGCCTGGGCGCGGGGACCGCCGCCGATTTCTAGCGGGCGCGAGCGGGCGTCCCCGGCTATCGTGGGAGGTAGCGGGGCTTCGTGTAGCGGGGCATAACGGAGGCCGAGCCAGCGCTCATAAAATGTGCGGCGCTTGTGTGCTCCCCCGGACGCGGAGACCCTCAAAATGTCAGACCCCCGGGCTACCATCGCCAAGCGATCCGTCCACCTACTTTCCGAGCCCGCAGAGAAGAGGCGTAGTGGCTGACCGGCTCGTCGTTCGCGGCGCCCGCGAGCACAACCTGAAGGATGTCTCGCTCGACCTGCCGCGGGACGCCATGATCGTGTTCACCGGGCTGTCCGGTTCGGGCAAGTCCAGCCTGGCCTTCGACACCATCTTCGCTGAGGGCCAGCGCAGGTACGTGGAGTCCCTGTCCGCCTACGCCAGGCAGTTCCTCGGCCAGATGGACAAGCCCGACGTGGACTTCATCGACGGGCTTTCGCCCGCGGTCTCTATCGACCAGAAGTCGGCAAGCAGGAACCCGCGGTCGACCGTGGGGACGATTACCGAGGTGTATGACTACCTGCGGCTGCTGTACGCCAGGATCGGCAAGCCGCACTGCCCGATCTGCGGCAGGCCGATCGCGCGGCAGACCCCCCAGCAGATCGTGGACCGGGTGCTCGAGCTTGAGGACGGCACCAGGTTCCAGGTGCTCGCCCCGGTGGTGCGCGGGCGCAAGGGCGAGTACGGCGAGCTGCTGCGCGAGCTGCAGACCAAGGGCTACTCCCGGGCGCGGGTGGACGGCGTGGTCGTCCGCCTCGACGAGGCGCTGGCCGGCCAGCTGCCCGCGCTCAAGAAGTACGAGAAGCACGACATCGAGGTGATCGTCGACCGGCTCGCCGTGAAGGACACGGCGCGGCGCAGGCTGACGGACTCGGTGGAGACCGCGCTCGGCCTGTCCGGCGGGGTGGTCATCCTCGACTTCATCGACCTGCCTGAGAACGACCCGCACCGCGAGCGGATGTACTCCGAGCACCTGGCCTGCCTCTACGACGACCTGTCCTTCGACGAGCTCGAGCCGCGCTCGTTCTCGTTCAACTCGCCGTGGGGCGCCTGCCCGGTCTGCACCGGGCTCGGCACCAAGCTGGAGGTCGACCCCGAGCTGATCGTGCCCGACGAGAGCCTGTCGCTTGCCGACGGGGCACTCGCGCCATGGAGCAGCGGCCACCTCAGCGACTACTTCGTCCGGCTGATCGAGGCCCTCGGCGAGGCCCTGGGGTTCCGCATGGACACGCCATGGGCGAAGCTGCCCGGGCCGGCCCGCCAGGCGCTGCTGCGCGGCTACGGCCCCCAGGTGCACGTGCGGTACCGGAACAGGTACGGCAGGGAACGCTCCTACTACACCACGTTCGAGGGCGTGATCCCGTGGGTCGAGCGACGGCACGCCGAGGCCGAGTCGGACTCGAGCAGGGAGAAGTTCGCCGGCTACATGCGCGAGGTGCCGTGCCCGACCTGCCACGGCGCCAGGCTCAAGCCGGTGTCGCTGGCCGTGACCGTGGATGGCAAGTCGATCGCCGAGCTGTGCGCGCTGCCCGTCGGGGATCTGGCCAAGCTCCTGCTCACCCTTGAGCTGTCCGACCGCGACATGCAGATCGCGCAGCGGATCGTGAAGGAAGTCAACGCGCGGATGGGCTTCCTGCTCGACGTCGGCCTGGACTACCTGACCCTGGACCGGGCGTCGGCCACCCTGGCCGGCGGCGAGGCGCAGCGGATCAGGCTGGCCACCCAGATCGGCTCGGGTCTCGTCGGCGTGCTGTACGTGCTTGACGAGCCGTCCATCGGGCTGCACCAGCGGGACAACCACCGGCTGCTCGAGACCCTGCTCCGGCTGCGTGACCTCGGTAACACGCTGATCGTCGTCGAGCACGACGAGGACACGATCCGCGCGGCGGACTGGGTGGTGGACATCGGCCCGCGCGCGGGCGAGCACGGCGGGAACATCGTGGTCTCCGGCACAGTCGACGACCTGCTCGCCAGCCCCGAGTCGCTGACCGGCGCGTACCTGTCCGGCCGGGAGTCCATCCCGGTGCCGGCCACCCGCAGGACGCCGAAGAAGAGCCGCGAGGTGACGGTCAAGGGCGCGACCGAGCACAACCTGCGCGGGGTGGACGTGTCCTTCCCGCTCGGCTGCCTGGTCGCGGTCACCGGCGTATCGGGCTCGGGCAAGTCCACGCTGGTCAACGACATCCTGTACAAGGCGCTTGCCCGCGAGCTCAACGGCGCGCGAACGGTGCCAGGCAAGCACGTCAGGGTCACGGGGACCCAGCAGCTTGACAAGGTCGTCCACGTGGACCAGGGCCCGATCGGGCGCACGCCCAGGTCCAACCCGGCCACCTACACCGGCGTGTTCGACCATGTGCGGAAGCTGTTCGCGGCGACCACCGAGGCGAAGATCCGCGGCTACCAGCCGGGCCGGTTCTCGTTCAACGTGAAGGGCGGCCGCTGCGAGGCCTGCGCGGGCGACGGCACGATCAAGATCGAGATGCAGTTCCTGCCCGACGTCTACGTCCCGTGCGAGGTCTGCCACGGCGCCAGGTACAACACCGACACCCTGCAGGTGCACTACAAGGGCAAGACGATCGCCGAGGTCCTCGACATGCCGATCGAGGAGGCTGCCGGGTTCTTCGAGCCGGTGCCGGCCATCCACCGCCACCTGAAGACGCTGGTCGACGTCGGCCTCGGCTACGTCCGCCTGGGCCAGCCCGCGCCCACCCTGTCCGGCGGCGAGGCGCAGCGGGTCAAGCTCGCCTCGGAACTGCAGCGCCGGGCGACCGGCCGCACCATCTACGTGCTCGACGAGCCGACGACCGGCCTGCACTTCGAGGACATCCGCAAGCTGCTCGGCGTGCTGACCCGCCTGGTCGAGACCGGCAACACGGTCATCGTGATCGAGCACAACCTGGACGTCATCAAGACCGCCGACTGGGTCATCGATCTCGGCCCGGAGGGCGGCGCGGGCGGCGGCCAGGTAATCGCCGAAGGCCCGCCCGAGCGGATCGCCGCCGTCGAGGAAAGCTACACCGGCCAGTTCCTCAAGAAGCTGCTCAACGTATAACCGGCCCGTTCCCGGCGACGCACAATGACGTGGTGGAGATCGCTACCAGCGGCGGTGCCGCCGCGGCCGAACTGGACGGGGACGCGTCGACCGCGCGGTTCCTGCTCGTGCTCACGCACGGCTCGGGCGGCGGCGTCGAGGCGCCCGACCTGCTCGCGGCCCGCGACGCCGGGCTCCAGGCGGGCGGGATGGTGGCGCGCGTCATCCAGCCGTACCGGGTCAGGGGCGGCCGCGCCCCGGGTTCCGCCCCGCGCCAGGACCAAGCCTGGGCGGAGGTCGTCGCCGCGCTCCGGCGCCTGGCCCCCGGCGTCCCGCTCGTCCAGGGCGGCCGGAGTAACGGCGCCCGGGTTGCCTGCCGCACGGCCGCCGAGGTGGGTGCCCGTGCCGTGATCGCCCTGGCGTTCCCGCTCCGCCCGCCGAACGCGCCGGACCGGACGCGCCGGGCCGAACTCCTTCAGGCTCGCTCGGCCGGTGCCGCGGTCCTGGTCGTGAACGGTGAGCGTGACGCGTTCGGCATCCCCCGGCCCGAGGACGCGGACCGGGTGGTTGTCGTGCCGGGCGAGACGCATGCGCTGAAAGGCCACAGGCACGTCATCGCCGCCGCCGTGGCGGACTGGCTGCCGACCGTGCTGTAAACCGACGCCCGACCGCGACGGACTGGCCGGCCGATCGTGCTGTAAACCGACGCCCGACCGTGGCGGACTGGCCGGCTGATCGTGCTGTAAACCGACGCCCGACCGCGACGGACTGGCCGGCTGATCGTGCTGTAAACCGACGCCTAACCGTGACGGACTGGCTGCCGATCGTGCTGCAAACGACGCCCGACCGCGACGGACTGGCTGGCTGATCGTGCTGTAACCGATGCCCAACCGTGACGTCAGCCTGCGGCTGGAAAAGTCGTATCAGAATCCCCGTGCAATGCCGCGTGATCCCCAGCGGCAGATCGGCTCAGGCCGCCGGGGCCTGGCCGCCATGCCCGTGACCTACCCCGACCGGACGGTCGAAGCCCAGGTCAGTGGGCCGGTGCGGCGCGATGCACGCGCCGTCGGGGAGCAGCTCCCCGGTGTCCTCGAAGATCACGACGCCATTGCAGAGCAGGCTCCATCCCTGCTCAGGGTGGCTGACAACAGTGTGTGCCGCTTCGCGGTCCGGAGCCGAGGCTTCCGGACAGGGCGGCGTGTGTGGGCACATTTTTGTGCTTCCTGGACGGTTCATCGTGTGTGGTGTTGGTCAAATGCTAGTGTGCCGCAGGTTGTGCGATCGCTATATGGCTCTTGGTGACCGGTTTTCCGGTGGTCATCTGTAGCTTTCCGCTGACTTCTGTCTGGCACGTTCTGGCTACTGTTAGTGATTGATTTGTCTAGTTAGTCCCAGGCCGGTGCAAGTGGCCTAGACCAATTGTGCTCCCATTATGTTAGCGGCGCAAGCAACACGCCGAAGCCCGGAGCAATCGATTGCGGTCCATCTCCCCCCAACTCCGCTCATCCTCTGCGGCATTGAGTCCCCTACAAGTGGAGACGTGCCGACCCCCCGGAAGGTTCACCGCGAGACGGCCGGAAATCAGGCGCACTGGAAGCGGCCGCCCGCCGATCGTG
>Ga0209693_10001348_pt1 | contig 10511 bp, 6 predicted proteins | sample HubBroMetageWRM3_FD_188345 | JGI IMG/M metagenome (GOLD analysis project Ga0209693, IMG submission 188345) | Warmed soil microbial communities from the Hubbard Brook experimental Forest, New Hampshire - Hubbard Brook CCASE Soil Metagenome WRM 3... | ecosystem: Environmental > Terrestrial > Soil...
AGCGTGGTTGGGGAGCGTGGGGCGGACCGCCGTTCGACGACTTGATGGCCGCCACCGACGCGGCATGCGATCACCCGCGCATCGACGCGACCCGGGTCGCCGCAATGGGCGGCTCGTTCGGCGGCTACATGGCCAACTGGATGGCCGGCCACACGAACCGGTTTGCCGCGATCGTGACCCACGCCAGCCTATGGGCGCTGGACCAATTCAGCCCGACAACCGATCACGCCTATTACTGGCGCCGAGAGATGACACCGGAGATGACCATTGCCAACTCACCGCACCAGTTCGTCGACCGGATCGGCACGCCGATGCTGGTCATCCACGGCGACAAGGACTACCGCGTGCCGATCGGCGAAGGCCTGCGGCTGTGGTACCAGCTGCTCGCCCAATCCGCGCTGCCGGCCGGCGAGGATGGCAGCAGCCCGCACCGCTTCCTGTACTTCCCGTCAGAAAGCCACTGGGTGGCCGCGCCACAGCACGCGAAGATCTGGTACCAGGTGGTGATCGCCTTTCTGGCCGAGCATGTGCTGGGGGAGAGTGCCGAGTTGCCCGAGACGCTCGGAGTACCGTCGCGCCTGTGACCGAGACGCGCGAATACGACATCGTCTTGTACGGGGCAACCGGCTTCGTGGGCAGGCTGACCGCCGAATACCTGGCCCGCGCCGCCGGGGGCGCGCGGATCGCACTGGCCGGCCGGTCGACCGAACGCCTGCTCGCGATCCGAGAAACCTTGGGGGAGTCGGCCCAGTCTTGGCCGGTTCTGGTGGCGGATGCCGCCTCGCCGTCGACTCTGGATGCGATGGCCGCGCAGACGCGGGTGGTCGTCACCACCGTCGGGCCCTACACCCGCTACGGGCTGCCGCTGGTCGGGGCGTGCGCGGCGGCGGGCACCGATTACGCCGACCTGACCGGCGAGCCGCCGTTCGTTCGCGAGAGCATCGACCTGTATCACAAGCAGGCGCTCGATACCGGCGCCCGCATTGTGCACGCGTGTGGATTCGACTCGATCCCTTCGGATCTCACCGTGTACGCGCTATACCGGCGGGCACGCGAAGACGGCGCCGGCGAGCTCGGCAAGACCGATTTTGTGGTTCGATCCGTGTCCGGTGGATTCTCCGGCGGCACCATCGCGTCGGCGGTGGAAGTGATGCGCACCGTCTCCAGTGACCCCGACGCCCGTCGTCAGTTCGCGGACCCCTACACACTGAGCCCGGACCGCGACGCCGAACCCGAACTCGGCGCTCAGCCCGACCTGCGGTGGCGCCGTGGTCGCCAGATCGCGCCGGAGCTCACCGGTTTGTGGACGGCCGGATTTGCGATGGCGCCCACCAACACTCGAATTGTTCGACGCAGCAACGCATTACAAGAGTGGGCTTACGGCAGGCAATTCCGTTACAGCGAGCACATGAGTCTGGGGTCCTCTGCCGTGGCGCCGGTGGCGTCAGCGGTCGTCAACGGGGTCGGGAACACGGTGACCCGGTTGGGCAGCCGCTACTTCCGGCTGCTGCCATCTCGGCTGGTGGAGCGGGTGCTGCCCAAACCGGGCACCGGCCCCAGCGCGGCCGCTCGCCAGCGCGGCTTCTACAAGGCCGAGACCTACACCACCACGACCACCGGCGCCCGTTATATCGCCACCATCGCCCAGCGTGGCGACCCCGGATACCAGGCCACCTCGGTGCTGTTGGGGGAAAGCGGTCTGGCGCTGGCTATGGACCGCGACGAGCTCTCGGAGCTACGTGGCGTGCTGACACCCGCAGCCGCGATGGGGGAGGCGCTACTGGCCCGACTGCCGGCGGCGGGGGTGTCGCTGCAAACCGCCCGGCTGTCGCCACGCTGACGACGCGCTGGCGCCCGGTGATGATGCGGGCCGTGGGGGGTACCCCAGCGTAGCGACGGGACGGCCCGAGGTGGGGGCACGCCCCCTCGCCGCCGCGCGGCTGGGGGTACCCCCACCCGCTTGCGGGGGAGAGGCGGGCTAGTTGAATCTGGTCCAACGAACCGCTGTCGGACCGCTTCGGGTCCGACTAGTGTCGTCATCGAGTAAGCACAGCATCCCAGCAACGTTAGGTGGACGGGTCCATGTCTGGCCTTGAAGATCTTCTAGCTCAGATTCCCACGAGTGACATCGCAAACAAGATCGGCGTCGATGAAGCCGAGGTCAACCAAGCGGTTCAACTGCTGGTGCCGGTGCTGGTCGGCGGACTGCACGAGAACGCGCAGGACCCCGATCACGCCAGCAAAATCGAGTCCGCGGCTGACAGCCATGCCGCCAGCGGCCTGCTCGACGGCGGCGTGAGCGTCGACCAGGTCGACCAGCAGGACGGTCAGCAGGCCATCGCGAGGATCTTCGGCGGCAATGACGCCGCCCAGGTCGCCAGTGCGCTGGCCGGCGGCGGCGGAGGCAACAGCGATCTGCTCAAGCAGCTGTTGCCGATCTTGGCGCCGATCGTGCTGGCGTACGTCGGAAAGCAACTCACCGGAAAGAGCGGAGCTCCCGCGACAGAGGCGGCCGGCGGCGGGGCGCTCAACGACGTGTTGGGCAGCATCCTTGGCGGGATGGGCGGCAACAAATCGCTGGGCAGCGTGTTGGGCAATGTTTTGGGCTCCAAGGCAGGCGACATCCTCGGCGGATTGTTGGGCGGCAAGAAGTAACCAGGTACGGCACCGCTTGCGGGCGGTGTTCGTTGCAGATCGCGGTGCTTTCTAGAATTGATGGGTGACCGCTAACCCTGAACCCGCCGCCAACGAGCGGGCTGAAGCCCTGCCCAAGGCGTGGGATCCGGGCGCGGCCGAAAGCGCGATCTATCAACGCTGGCTCGACGCGGGCTACTTCGCGGCGGACCCGGCCAGCCCCAAACCCGGGTACTCGATCGTGCTGCCGCCGCCGAACGTGACCGGCAGCCTGCACATGGGTCATGCGCTTGAGCACACCATGATGGATGCGCTGACCCGCCGCAAGCGCATGCAGGGTTACGAGGTGCTGTGGCAGCCGGGCATGGACCACGCGGGTATCGCGACGCAGAGCGTCGTGGAAAAGCAGCTCGCGGTCGACGGGAAGACCAAGGAGGACTTCGGTCGCGAGCTGTTCATCGACAAGGTGTGGGATTGGAAGCGCGAGTCTGGCGGTGCCATCGGTGGCCAGATGCGCCGGCTGGGCGACGGCGTGGACTGGGGCCGCGAGCGCTTCACCATGGACGACGGACTCTCGCGGGCGGTGCGGACGATCTTCAAGCGGCTCTATGACGCCGGTCTGATCTATCGCGCCGAGCGGCTGGTGAACTGGTCGCCGGTGTTGGAAACCGCGATCTCGGATCTCGAGGTCCGGTACGAGGACGTCGAAGGCGAACTGGTGTCGTTCCGGTACGGCTCGCTCGACGACTCCGAGCCGCACATCGTGGTGGCCACCACCCGGGTGGAGACGATGTTGGGCGACACCGCGATTGCGGTTCATCCCGAAGACGAACGCTACCGCGAGCTGGTTGGCACCACGCTGCCGCACCCGTTCCTGGACCGGCAGCTCGTCATCGTCGCCGACGATCATGTCGACCCCGAGTTCGGCACCGGTGCAGTCAAAGTCACGCCTGCCCACGACCCGAACGACTTCGAGATCGGGCTGCGGCATCAGCTGCCGATGCCGTCGATCATGGACACCAAGGGCCGGATCGTCGACACCGGAACACAATTCGACGGGTTGGACCGCTTCGATGCCCGCGTTGCGGTGCGCGAAGCTCTTGCGGCCCAGGGCCGGATCGTCGAAGAGAAACGCCCCTACCTTCATAGCGTCGGACACTCGGAGCGCAGCGGCGAGCCGATTGAACCGCGGCTGTCGCTGCAGTGGTGGGTTCGGGTGGAATCCTTGGCCAAGGCTGCCGGCGACGCCGTGCGCAACGGCGACACCGTGATTCACCCCGCCAGCCTGGAGCCGCGCTGGTTCGCTTGGGTTGACGACATGCATGACTGGTGCATCTCGCGGCAGCTGTGGTGGGGTCACCGTATCCCGATCTGGTATGGGCCCGACGGTGAGCAGGTGTGCGTGGGCCCGGACGAGACACCTCCCGACGGTTGGGAGCAGGATCCCGACGTCCTGGACACCTGGTTCTCGTCGGCGCTGTGGCCGTTCTCCACTTTGGGCTGGCCGTCGAAGACACCGGAACTCGAAAAGTTCTATCCAACAAGCGTTCTGGTGACCGGCTACGACATCTTGTTCTTCTGGGTGGCCAGGATGATGATGTTTGGCACCTTCGTCGGCGCTGACGACGCCATCACCCAGGACGGCCGCCGAGGTCCGCAGGTGCCTTTCACTGACGTCTTCCTGCACGGACTAATCCGTGACGAGGCCGGTCGAAAGATGAGCAAGTCCAAGGGCAACGTCGTAGATCCGCTGGATTGGCTGGACATTTACGGCGCCGACGCCCTGCGGTTCACGCTGGCCCGCGGCGCCAGTCCCGGTGGCGATCTCGCGGTCGGCGAAGATCACGTGCGGGCGTCGCGCAATTTCGGCACCAAGCTGTTCAACGCCACCCGGTTTGCGTTGCTGAACGGTGCCCGCCTCGCCCCGTTGCCTGATCTCGCCGAATTGACCGACGCCGACCGCTGGATCCTGGGACGGTTGGAAGAAGTTCGCGCCGAGATTGATTCGGCCTTCGACGGATATGAGTTCAGCCGGGCTTGCGAGGCTCTCTACCACTTCACCTGGGATGAGTTCTGCGACTGGTACGTCGAACTGGCCAAGACGCAGCTGGCCGACGGCCTCACGCAGACCACCGCGGTGCTGGCCGCCGTGCTGGACACCCTGCTGCGGTTGCTGCATCCGGTGATCCCGTTCATCACCGAGGCGCTGTGGCAGGCGTTGACCGGCCGCGAGTCGCTGGTGATCGCTGACTGGCCGGCGCCCTCCGGCGTCGGCCTGGATAAGGTTGCCGTGCAACGGATCACCGACATGCAGAAGCTGGTTACCGAGATCCGCCGCTTCCGCAGCGATCAGGGTTTGGCGGACCGGCAGAAAGTGCCAGCCCGGCTGTCGGGCATCGATACCGCCGACCTGAGCACCCAGGCCGGCTCAGTGAGCTCGCTGGCGTGGCTGACCGCGCCCGGGCCGGAGTTCAGCGCCTCGGCGTCGCTTGAGGTCGGCCTGAGCGGTGGCTTGAACTGTTCCGTAGTGGTCGAACTCGACACCTCGAGCACCATCGATGTGGAGGCCGAACGTCGGCGCCTGGAAAAGGATCTGGCCGCCGCACACAAGGAACTGGCTTCCACCACCGCCAAATTGGGCAATGCCGACTTCATGGCGAAGGCGCCGGCCGCCGTCGTCGACAAGCAACGAGAGCGTCAGCGAGTGGCCCGCGAAGAAACTGAGCGGATAACGGCCAGGTTGGCCGGGCTGCAGTGACTTTGGAGCCGTCCGACTCACGATCCACCGGCGGGGCTCCGACCCCAGATGAGATCGCGGCTTTACTGCAGGTCGAGCATTTGCTGGACCAGCGCTGGCCGGAAACCAAGATCGAACCCAGCCTTACCCGCATCACTGCGTTGATGGATCTACTCGGCTCACCCCAACGCGGCTACCCGTCGATTCATATCGCCGGCACCAACGGCAAGACCTCGGTGGCGCGGATGGTCGACGCCCTGCTGACCGCGTTGCAGCGGCGCACCGGTCGGACCACTAGCCCGCATTTGCAGTCGGCGGTGGAGCGGATCGCGATCGACGGGCACCCGATCAGCCCGGCCCAGTACGTGGACACCTACCGGGAGATCGAGCCGTTCGTGCAGATAATCGACCAGCAGTCGCAGAACGACGGCGGCCCGGCGATGAGCAAGTTCGAGGTCCTCACCGCGATGGCGTTCGCGGCGTTCGCCGACGCGCCGATCGAGGTCGCAGTCGTGGAGGTGGGTCTGGGCGGTCGTTGGGATGCCACCAATGTGGTCAACGCGCCGGTCGCGGTCATCACCCCGATCGGCATCGACCACGTCGAATACCTCGGCGGCGATATCGCCGGGATCGCCGGGGAGAAGGCCGGCATCATCACCAAGGCCGACGAGGGCGCGCCCGACACCGTGGCCGTGATCGGTCGGCAGGTACCCGAGGCAATGGAGGTGCTGCTGGCGCAAACCGTGCGCGCCGACGCCGCGGTCGCCCGCGAGGACTCGGAATTCGCGGTGTTGGGCCGTCAGGTCGCCATCGGCGGCCAAGTGCTGCAGCTGCAGGGTCTCGGCGGGGTGTACTCCGATGTCTATCTGCCGCTACATGGGGAACATCAGGCCCACAACGCCGCGCTGGCGCTGGCCGCGGTCGAGGCATTTTTCGGTGCCGGTGCGCAGCGTCAACTCGATGTCGATGCCGTTCGGGCCGGATTCGCCGCCGCCACCAGTCCGGGCCGGTTGGAGCGCATGCGGAGCGCCCCAACGGTATTCATCGACGCTGCGCACAACCCGGCGGGCGCGGCGGCGCTGGCTCAGGCGCTGGCTGAGGAGTTCGATTTCCGGTTCCTGGTCGGGGTGGTCAGCGTGCTGGCCGACAAGGACGTCGGCGGCATCCTCGCCGTCCTGGAGCCGGTGCTCGATCGGATCGTGGTCACTCACAACGGATCGCCGCGTGCCCTGGATGTCGAGTCGCTGGCGTTGGCCGCACAGCAGGGGTTCGGACCCGACCGGGTGATCACCGCCGAGAACCTGCCTGCCGCAATCGATACCGCGATCGCGCTGGTTGACGACGCCTTTACAGATAGGGCAGATGCCGAAGTCGGGGGCGACGCGTTTTCCGGGACCGGCATCGTGATCACCGGCTCGGTGGTCACCGCCGGGGCTGCACGTACGTTGTTCGGTCGTGATCCGGCGTGACGCGCCCGCTCCCGCAACCAGGTGATGGCCCGACGCCGGATCCGTGGAAAAGCTTCCGTGGGGTGACGGCCGGGACGCTGATCCTGGAGGCGATCGTGGTCCTGCTGGCGTTGCCGGTGGTCGGCGTGGTCGGTGGCGGGCTGACGCCTCTCGCGTTGGGATACCTGCTTGGTTTGGTGGCGGTTCTGATCGTGCTTGCCGGGCTGCAGGGCCGGTCATGGGCCATCTGGGTGAACCTCGCCGTGCAACTGTTACTGCTCGCCGGCTTCCTGGTCTATCCGGGGGTCGGTTTCATCGGAATATTGTTTGCCGCGGTCTGGGCGCTGATCATTTATTTCCGGGCCGAGGTTCTGCGCAGGCAGCGACGCGGGCTCCTCCCAGGCCAAGAAGGCCCACCGGACTGATCCGCTGTGGTCGGCGCGAGTCGGCGGTTCGGTACGCTGTCCGCCGTGAGTGAGCGGACACTCCTGTTGATCAAGCCCGATGGGGTCGAGCGACGCCTGGTAGGCGAGATCATCGGCCGTATCGAGCGCAAAGGCCTGACCGTCGCGGCGCTGGAAATGCGCGTTATCAGCGACGAGCTGGCCCGCTCGCACTACGCCGAGCATGACGGCAAGCCGTTTTTCGCATCCCTGCTGGAGTTCATCACGTCCGGACCGCTGGTTGCGGCGATCGTGGAGGGCCCGCGGGCAGTCGCGGCGGTGCGGCAACTGGCCGGCGCAACAGACCCGGTCGAGAAGGCTGCGCCCGGCACCATCCGGGGCGATTTCGGCCTCGAAACGCAGTTCAACCTCGTGCACGGATCCGATTCGCCGGAGTCGGCCGAGCGTGAGATCGTGCTCTGGTTCTCTCAGGCCTGACCGCGGGTCGCCGGACTCGGTCCGGGTCGCTCCGGCGGTATGGGATACTAAGTGTTGGGTGAACGTCGCCGGACCGGCTTCCGACGCCCGAATGAAGACTTCGACAAGCGCGACCACCGCCTACCCGCGATGCGGCGCCGACTGTCCAGCCATCATTCAAACCGGCGCCGAGCGCGTTCGACATGAGCCGCTCGGAGCGAGACCATCACAAGTTCGGGGGAAGTAACCCGGACACATAGCAAAGCCCTCGCGTGGCCGCGTCGCAGGACGCGCCCGGGGGCTTGAGGAGAATACGTGATAGACGGTGGCCCATCCTCAGAGCTCCCAGAAGACTCGTCGCAGCACGAGGACCTGCCTGATCGGCTAAGGGTCCATTCGCTGGCGAGAGCGCTCGGGACGACCAGCAAAAGGGTGCTCGAAGCACTGACCGAACTCGACGGGCGGATACGTAGCGCGCACTCCACCGTGGACCGCGTCGACGCGGTCCGGGTGCGCGACCTGCTGGGCGGCGCACCGGTTACGGCCGCCGCGACCGAGGCCGAGGCGGCCGCAGGGGTGGATGAGCCCGAGTCGCGGCTGATGCTGGCGGCCCCAGATACCGGCGCCGAACGCCCCGAGTACATGCCGCTCTTCGTCGCGCCCCAGCCGGTTGCGAGAGACGAGGACACAGACGACACCGACGACTCAACGGACTCCGACGACGACGACCTCGACAGCGGCGACGACGAGCAGGGCGAACGTCCCGCCAACCGCCGTCGCCGCCGCGGGCGTCGCGGACGGGGCCGCGGCCGTGGCGAGCAGAACGGAGCCGACAAGGGCGACGAGGCCGGCGGCGACGGCGGCAAATCGGACGAGTCGGACGCGGCGTCGGCTGACAACGCCGACGACGACTCCGACGACGACGATTCCGAAAACGGCGATGACGACAACGGCTCCGGCGAAGGCACCAGCAAGCGTCGCCGACGCCGTCGTCGCCGCAAATCCGGTTCCGCTGACGACTCCGAGGACGGCCCGTCACCCGACGACCCACCGAACACCGTGGTGCACGAGCGGGCACCCCGGGCCGCTGACAAGGCCGACACCAAGTCCGCCAGCGGCGAGATCCAGGGCATCGACGGATCGACCCGGCTGGAGGCCAAACGGCAGCGTCGTCGCGACGGGCGCGATGCCGGACGGCGCCGCCCGCCCGTCCTGACCGACGCCGAATTCCTGGCCCGCCGCGAGGCCGTCGAGCGGGTGATGGTGGTGCGTGACAAGGTCCGCACCGAACCACCACACCCGGGCGCCCGATACACCCAGATCGCCGTGCTCGAAGACGGCATCGTCGTCGAGCACTTCGTCACCAGCGCGGGCTCGGCCTCGCTGGTGGGCAATATCTATCTGGGCATCGTGCAAAACGTGCTGCCGTCGATGGAGGCGGCGTTCGTCGACATCGGCCGCGGCCGAAACGGCGTGCTCTACGCCGGCGAAGTGAACTGGGAGGCCGCCGGCCTGGGCGGGTCCAACCGCAAAATCGAGCAGGCCCTCAAGCCCGGCGACTACGTCGTAGTGCAGGTCAGCAAGGACCCGGTCGGACACAAGGGCGCTCGACTCACCACCCAGGTGTCGCTGGCCGGTCGCTACCTGGTGTACGTGCCGGGCGCATCATCGACCGGCATCAGCCGCAAGCTTCCCGACACTGAACGTCAACGCCTCAAAGAGATCCTGCGTGAGGTGGTGCCGTCGGACGCCGGGGTGATCATCCGTACCGCCTCAGAGGGCGTCAAAGAGGATGACATCCGCGCGGACGTGACCCGGTTGCAGGATCGGTGGACGCAGATCGCCGCGCAGGCGGAGGAGACCAAGGAGAAGGCGGCCGGCGCCGCCGTGGCGCTGTACGAAGAGCCCGACGTCCTGGTCAAGGTGATCCGCGACTTGTTCAACGAGGACTTCGCTCAGCTGACCGTGTCCGGCGACGAAGCTTGGACCACCATCAACGAGTACGTGAATTCGGTTGCCCCCGAGCTTGTTTCGAAGCTGAATAAATATGAGGCCGCTGGGCTTTCTGAGGGACAGGCGGGCCCCGACGTCTTCGCGGTGCACCGCATCGACGAGCAACTGGCCAAGGCGATGGACCGCAAGGTATGGCTGCCCTCGGGTGGAACGTTGGTGATCGATCGAACCGAAGCGATGACGGTGGTCGACGTCAACACCGGTAAGTTCACCGGGTCCGGTGGCAACCTCGAACAGACCGTGACCAAGAACAACCTCGAAGCGGCCGAGGAGATCGTGCGTCAGCTGCGGCTTCGCGACATTGGCGGCATTGTCGTCATCGACTTCATCGACATGGTGCTCGAGTCCAACCGTGACCTGGTGTTGCGTCGGTTGACCGAGGCGCTGGCTCGTGACCGCACTCGTCATCAGGTGTCCGAAGTGACCTCGTTGGGGCTGGTGCAGCTCACTCGCAAGCGGCTGGGAACAGGGCTAATCGAGGCGTTCTCTACGACGTGTCCGCACTGCGGCGGCCGCGGAATAACGCTGCACGCTGATCCCGTCGACTCCGCGCAGGCGACCAGTCGCAAATCCGAGTCGGGCGGCAAGCGGGGCCGGCGTTCCAAGAAGGGCAAGTCCGACGAGCAGGCAGTGGCCAAAGTGCCGGTCCACACTCCCGGCGAACATCCGATGTTCAAGGCAATGGCCGCGGCCAACGGTCGCCACGACGACGAATCCGATGACGTCGAGCGTACCGAGGACGTCGATGAGGCAGTCGGCGCGCACGACCGGGAAGACGCGGAAACCGATGGACAGATCCAGCAACAGGTCGCACGGGAG
>Ga0209693_10001349_pt1 | contig 10511 bp, 14 predicted proteins | sample HubBroMetageWRM3_FD_188345 | JGI IMG/M metagenome (GOLD analysis project Ga0209693, IMG submission 188345) | Warmed soil microbial communities from the Hubbard Brook experimental Forest, New Hampshire - Hubbard Brook CCASE Soil Metagenome WRM 3... | ecosystem: Environmental > Terrestrial > Soil...
CGATGCAGAGGAGAGCGGCAGCTGCGACCATCCAAAGCAGCGCTCCGCCCAACCGTGCCTCGGGCAGCGTCGCTGCTTCCTCGGCCGTCATGTCGCGCCAGCCCATGCTGCGAGCATAGGGCGAGGGGCCGTTCGTTGCCATCCTGCGAGGTTGACGGGGGGGGACCCCCCGATATGATCCCGCGCGCATGGACTTTAATCTTACTGAAGAGCAACAGGCGTTCCGCGATACGGCGCGGCAATTCGCGACCGCGCGCATGCTGCCCGAAGCGGCGCGCTGGGACGCCGAGAAGATCTTCCCGGTCGAGACCCTGCGCGAAGCGGCGGCTCTTGGCTTCGGCGGCATCTATGTGAAGGAGGATGTGGGCGGCAGCGGGCTCTCGCGGATGGATGCGGCGCTGATCATGGAGGAGCTGGCGGCGGCCTGCCCGAGCACGGCGGCCTACATTTCCATCCACAACATGGCCGCCTGGATGATCGACGGCTTTGGCGACGACGCGCAACGTCGCCGCTTCCTGCCGAAGCTCTGCTCGATGGAGCATTTCGCCAGCTACTGCCTGACCGAGCCCGGCGCCGGATCGGACGCGGCCGCTCTCGGCACGCGCGCCGAGCTTTCAGGCGATCATTACATCGTGAACGGCACCAAGGCCTTCATCTCTGGCGGCGGCCGCAGCGACATCTATGTCGTCATGCTGCGCACCGGCGGGAAGGGGGCGGGCGGCATCTCCACGCTGGTCGTCGAGGCTGGAACGCCCGGCCTTTCCTTCGGCAAGCAGGAACAGAAGCTCGGCTGGAACAGCCAGCCGACGGCGGCGGTAATCTTCGAAAACTGCAAGGTGCCGGTCGCCAACCGGCTGGGGCCGGAGGGCCACGGCTTCAAGATCGCCATGGCCGGTCTCGATGGCGGGCGCATCAATATCGGCGCCTGTTCGCTGGGCGGCGCCCGTGCCTGCCTCGAAACCGCGTCGCGCTACGTCGTCGAGCGCAAGCAGTTCGGCCAGCCGATCGCCGACTTCCAGGCGACGCAATTCAAGCTGGCCGACATGGCGACCGAGCTCGACGCCGCGCGGCTCTTGATCTGGCGCGCGGCCTTCCTGCTCGACGCCAAGTCGTCCGAGGCGACCCAGGCCGCGGCGATGGGCAAGCGCTTTGCGACCGACGTCGGGTTCCAGGTCGTCAACGAGGCGCTGCAATTGCATGGCGGCTACGGCTACTTGAAGGACTTTCCCATCGAGCGCTATCTGCGCGACTTGCGCGTTCACCAGATCCTCGAAGGCACCAACGAGATCATGCGGGTGATCATTTCGCGCAGGCTTTTGATGGGGTAACGCGCACCTTGTCATCCCGAGGCCGCAGGCCGAGGGACCTTTAGAGCCAAGAGCAAAGGTCCCTCGCTAGGCTCGGGATGACAGCAGGGGTGTAACGGAGAGTCGATGTCTGAGGCGGAAATACTGTTCGAGGTCAAAGACGGGCTGGGCCTGATCACGCTCAACCGGCCGAAAGCGCTGAATGCGCTGACGCATGGCATGATCCTCGAGCTGGAAAAGGTCCTGCCCGGCTGGGAGAAGGACACCGCGATCAAGGCGGTGGTGCTGCGCGGCGCGGGCGACCGCGCCTTCTGCGCCGGCGGCGACGTCATCGGTCTCTATCGCGAGATGCACGACAATCCGTCGGGCACGTTGCGTCGCGACTTTTTCCGCGACGAGTATATCGTCAACCGCCGCATCTATCGCTTCGCCAAGCCGTGGATCTCACTGATCGACGGCATCGACATGGGCGGCGGCGTGGGCCTCTCCGCGCACGGCTCGCACTCGGTGGCGAGCGAGAAGTTCCTGTTCGCCATGCCGGAGACCACCATCGGTCTCTTTCCCGATGTCGGCGGCGGCTATTTCCTGACGCGCCTGCCCGGCGCGCTGGGCACGTTCCTGGCGCTCACCAGCCACCGCCTGAAGGTGGCGGACGCGCTGTGGGCCGGCATCGTCGATGCCCATGTGCCGAGCGCGCTGATGAACGACCTGCAGGCGGCGCTGGGTGCTGCCGATTTAGCCAGCCCCGGCGCCGACCGCAAGGTGGATGCGGTGATCGCCCGTTTCACCGCCGATGCAGGCTTGCCTGCCTTGCCCGACTTGATGCTCGATATCGACCGCTGCTTCTCGGCCGCTTCGGTCTCCGAGATCGTGGCCAAGCTGAAGAAGCATCCCGGCGACTGGGCGCAAAAGCAGCTCGCCGCCCTGATGAAGCTCTCGCCGCTGTCGATGTCGATCACCCTGGAGCAACTCAAGCGCTGCGCCAATCGCTCGTTCGAGGATACGATGACCATCGAGTACCGCATGGCGCAGAGCGCCATGCGGCCCGATCATGATTTCTTCGAAGGCGTGCGGGCGCTCCTCATCGACAAGGACCAGAAGCCAAAGTGGAATCCGCCCACCATCGAGGGCGTGACGCGCGATATGGTCGAGGCGCATTTCAGGCCGGTTGCGAACGACCTGTTCTTCGACTGATCGGCACTTGAGGGAGGACAACATGGCGAAGATCGCCTTCATCGGTCTCGGCAACATGGGTGGCCCGATGGCCGCCAACCTCGTGAAGGCTCAGCACCAGGTCATGGCCTTCGATCTGTCGTCCGCGGCGGTCGATGCCGCGGTCGACAAGGGCGCGAGGAAGGTGGCCTCTGCCGCCGAGGCAGTGAAGGGCGCGGAGATCGTGGTCACCATGCTGCCGGCCGGCAAGCATGTGCGCGAGGTCTACGAAAAGGACGTGCTGCCCAACGTCGCCAAGGGAACGCTGCTGATCGATTGCTCGACCATCGATGTCGAGAGCGCCCGGCATGTCGGGCAGCTGGCACAGCAGGCGGGGCTCGACATGGTCGATGCGCCGGTCTCGGGCGGCGTCGGCGGCGCCACGGCCGGCACGCTCACCTTCATGGTCGGCGGTAGCGATGCCGCCTTCGCCAAGGCACGGCCGGTCCTGGACAAGATGGGCAGGAACATTGTGCACACCGGCGCTGTCGGTGCGGGACAGGCAGCCAAGATCTGCAACAACATGATTCTTGGCATCACCATGATCGCCGTGTCGGAAGGCTTCCTGCTCGGCAAGCGCCTGGGGCTTGATGTGCAGAAGCTGTTCGATGTCGTGTCGACGGCATCCGGCAGTTGCTGGGCGGTGAACAATTATCTGCCGGTGGCGGGCCCGGTGCCGACCTCGCCCGCCAACCGCGACTATCAGGCGGGCTTCACGGCGGACAACATGCTGAAGGACCTGAAGCTCGCCCAGCAGGCGGCGCAGGCTTCGGGTGCCAGCACGCCGATGGGCGCGGAGGCGGCCCAGCTCTTCAACCTGTTCGTCAACAGCGGCAACGGCGCCAAGGATTTCTCCGGCATCATCCGCATGCTGGACGGAAAGTGAGGCCAGCATGATCACGCTCTATGATCTCGTGTTTCAGGACGATCGCCGGCCGAGCCCGTTCTGCTGGCGCGCCAAGTTCGCGCTGAAGCACAAGGGCCTCGGCTGGCGGGACGAGCCCATGGGCTTCACCGAGAAGCAGAAGATCGCCTTTGCCCAGTCGCAAACCGTTCCGGTCATCCATGATGGCCCGAACGTGGTGAAGGACAGCTGGGCGATCGCCGGGCATCTCGACCGGGCCTATCCCGACAAGAAGCTGTTCAAGGACGAAACGGCGCTCGCCTATGCGCGCTTCGCCAGCGGCTGGGTCGACACGGCGGTGCATGTGGCGCTGTTCCCTATCATCGTCGGCGACCTCTACGATCGCGTTCGGCCGGTCGATCAGCCCTATTTCCGGGAATCGCGCGGCAAGCGCCTGGGCACGACCGACTTCGCCGCCTTCCAGGCCAAGGCGCATGAAAACGGGGTTGCCGCCTTTCGCGCGGTGCTGGAGCCGGCCCGCCGTGTCCTGCGCGACCAGAAGTTCCTGGCGGGCGAAGAGCCGGCCTATCCCGACTATGCGCTGGCCGGCGCTTTCCTGTGGGGGCGCACCGTGAGCCACCTCGAGCTGCTGGAGCAGGACGATCCGGTCCATGCCTGGCGCGAGCGTATGCTCGACCTGTTCGATGGCATGGGCCGCAAGGCGAAGGCAGCGTGAAATACGACGCCGTCGTCTTCGACCTGCTGACGGCGCTGCTCGATTCTTGGACCTTGTGGAACGACGTCGCGGGCTCGCCCGATGCCGGCATGAAGTGGCGCCGACGCTATCTCGAGATTACCTACGGCTGCGGCGCCTACAGGCCCTATGAGACTCTGGTGCGCGAAGCGGCGCGCGACGTTGGGCTGCCTGAAAGCCTGGGCGGGGGACTCGAGCGGCGCTGGAGCGAACTCGAGCCATGGCCCGAAGCGCCGGGCGTGCTGGCCAAGTTGCGGGTGCCGCTTGCCGTGGCGACCAACTGCTCGATCCGTCTGGGTCGCCAGGCGGCGGATCGCGTGGGCGTGCCGTTCAGGACAGTGGCCACGGCCGAAAGCGTCGGGTTCTACAAGCCGCGTCCCGAGCCCTATCGGGCCGTGTTGGCGGCGCTCGGTACGGCGCCCGAACGGACCTTGTTCGTCGCCGGCTCCGCCTCCGATGTGCCGGGCGCCAAGGGCGTGGGCATGCCGGTCTACTGGCACAATCGCGTCGGGCTTCCGCCACGCGACGACACCAGGCCCGACTATCTCGAACCGACACTCGACCGGCTGGCCGACCTGTTTCCTCCGGCCTAGAGGCCGGGCTATGGTGCCGGCGCAAAGGCGGGAGAAGGCGCGTGGCGGAGGCTAATCAATTCAAGCCTGAGGAGCACCGCTTCGGACCGACGCACTGGTTCGAGGACATGAAGGTCGGCCAGAAATTCTACATCAGCTCGCGCACCCAGACCGAAGCGATGTTCGCCGCCTTCCAGCTCGCCAGCGGCGACAACCATCCGATCCACTATGACCGCGAGTATTGCAAGGCGAGGGGCCATCGTGACCTGCTGGCGCATGGCCTGCAGGTGGCGATCCAGGGCGCGGCGGGCGCCGGCATCTTTCCCCATGTCATCGGCGATTCGCTGATCGGCTTCCTCGAGCAGTCCGCGCGCTTCCTGAAGCCGGTCTATTGCGGCGACACGCTCTATCCGATGCTGGAGGTGAGCGAGCTCAAGCCTGGCCGCACCACCGGTGTCATGGTCATGAAGCTCACCATCCATAACCAGAAGGGTGAACTGGTGTGCGATGGTGAACACAAGTACCTTGTAAAAAAGCGGCCGCAATAGCGAGAGAGGATAAGACCATGCTCGGTGTCATCGCCAAGCTCACCATCAAGCCGGGCACCAACGCCGACTTCGAGGCGACGATGAAGGCGCTGCAGGCCAAGGTCCGGGCTGACGAGCCAGGCAACAAGCTCTATGCGCTGCACAAGACCGCCGACGTCAATGTCTATGTCATGCTGGAACGCTACGACGACCAGGCGGCGCTCGAGGCCCATCGCGCTGCGGCGCATTTCAAGGAACTCGGCCGCAAGCTCGGCGACTATCTCGCCGGGCGGCCCGACGTCCAGGTCATGCAGGAGGTCTGACGCCGACAACGGCGCATGGGGAACATGGACGGCATCGTACATCGCCATACCAAGCCAGGCACGGCGCCCGGCACGCTTGCCGGGCGCGCGCCCGTGCCCGACGAGGCGCTCGACTTCACCCTGGTCGAGTACACGTCGGAAGACGTGCAGGTGCTGCACGGCGTGGAGGTCGACGAATGCCGCTTCCATCTCGGCACGCCGGGCCACACCTGGATCGACGTCGGGGGCAGGCCGAGCTCGGACATGCTGCGCGACCTCGGCATGGCCTTCAATCTGCATCCGCTGGCGCTCGAGGACGTGTTCCATGCCCACCAGCGGAGCAAGCTCGACCTCTACGAGGGCCAGGGCTTCATCGTGCTGAACGATCCGGTCTACGAGGAAGGCGAGCTTCAGCCACGCCAGGTCAGCATCTTCTTCGGCGAAAACTATGCGATCTCCTTCCACGATCACAAGTTGGACGTCTTCAAGCCGGTGCGTGATCGGCTTCAGACCTCGGGCTCCAGGCTGCGCACCTTCGGCATCGACTATCTCGTCTATGCGCTGATCGACCTCGTGGTCGACCGCAAGTTCCCGCTGATCGAGGCGCTGTCGAGCCACCTCGAGGAGCTCGAGGATGAGGCGCTCGGTCATCCCACGGCGGACACGCTGAACCATATCCATCAGGCGCGGCGTGCGCTGGTGGCGTTCCACAGGATCGAATGGGCCGAGCGCGAGACCGTGCTGGCGGTGATGCGGCCGGAAGTGCCGTACATCATGCCCGAAACGCGCACCTATCTGCGCGACTGCTTCGACCATGCCGTGGCCGTGCTCGACCTGGTCGAGAGCTACCGAGAAATGACCAATGGCTTGATGGAAGTCTACCTCATGCATGCGTCCAATCGCATGGCCGAGGTGATGAAGACGATGGCGATCATCACCGTCTTCTTCATGCCGCTCAGCTTTCTGGCCGGCATCTATGGCATGAACTTCGACCGCGGCAACGGCAATATGCCGGAGCTCGGTTGGGAATATGGCTATGCCTTCTTCTGGATCATCGTCGTCGCCATCGTCGGCGGGTTATGGATCTGGCTGAAGCGCAAGCGCTGGATCTGACGGCGCGTGAGCAACTACCGGATCTTCGGCTCGGAGCTGTCGCCCTATTCGGTGAAGGTGCGTTCCTACTTCCGCTACAAGGGCCTGCCGCACGAGTGGATCCCGCGCTCGCCCGCCGTCCAGGCCGAGTTCCAGAAATACGCCAAGCTGCCGCTGGTGCCGCTGGTCGTGACGCCCGAAGGCGAGGGCGTGCAGGACTCCACGCCGATCATCGAACGCTTCGAGGCGGGCCGGTACGAACCCTCGGTCGTGCCCGACGATCCCGCGCTCGCTTTCATTTCCGCGTTGCTCGAGGAATACGGCGATGAGTGGGGCAACAAGTGGATGTTCCATTATCGCTGGCGCTATCAGCCGGATGCCTGGTCGACCGCCGAGCGCATCGCCCAGCAGATGATGGGCGGGCAAGGCACGCTCGCCGTGGCCCAGGGCCGCGCCGCCGTCGCCGAGCGCATGATGGGCCGCCTGGGCTTCGTCGGCTCCAACGACAGGACCCAGCCCACGATCGAGGTTTCGTTCAAGCGCGCGCTCGGCCTGCTCGAGGTCCACCTGCAGGCGCGGCCGTACATGTTGGGCGGCCGGCCGGCGATGGCCGATTTCGGCCTGTGGGGCCAGTTCTACGAGGCGGCCACCGATCCGACGCCCGGCGCGATCATGCGGGCGTCGTCGCCCAGGGTGATGGAATGGGTGCAGCGCATGGTCTCGCCCAAGTCGGAAGGCCCGTTTGAGACGTGGTCCAGGCTGGCGCCGACTCTGCTGCCGCTTCTGAAGGACGAGGTCGGTGCGCTGTTCCTGCCGTGGACGGTCGCCAACGCGATGGCCATCGAGGGAGGCGAGAAGAACTTCGAGACGACCTTGGATGGCGCGTCGTGGTCGCAGGAGCCGCAGAAATATCACGCGCGCTCGCTGGCCGAGATCCGCCGCAAGTATGCGGCGGCCAAGAGCGTGCCTGGACTCGAGACGATCCTCAAAGAAAGCGGCTGCCTTCCGTACTTGACCTCACCCTGAGGAGCGGTCCGCCGGACCGCGTCTCGAAGGGTGGGAACCAGTCACGCTGTATCCATGCTTCGAGACGGCCGCTGCGCGGCCTCCTCAGCATGAGATTGGTGTTTGTTCAGTGTGCTGCCTTGTCATCCGGCCGCGGCATCGACGTCACATGGGCAGCGACATCCCAGGCTTGCTGCAGGCTGAGCTGCGGATGCAAGGGATCAACACCACGCGGCATGTTGCGGCGCACGAAGCCGACGATGTTCTGGTAGCGGTCCATGCCGGCGCCGGTATTGAAACTGTCGGGACCCCACAGCGGCGGAAAGACGTAGCCCCGCGCGTCGCCGAGTGAACCCATGCGCCGGCCCAGCCCGTTCGCCTGGTGGCAGACGGCGCAGACCGTGGTGAACACGACGGCGCCGCGGCCCGCGTCGGCCGGCAGCGCGGCGGCTGGTGCCGGCTCGGTGGAGACCGGCGGCGGATCGCCGATGAAGCGCATAAAGGCCAGGAGCGCGGCCATTTCGCGAGAATCGTCGGGCAGCTTGCGGCCGTTCATCGACCGCGTCATGCATTCGTTCAGCCGCTCCGGCAGCGAGACCACACGCTGATCGCGTGCCAGGAACTTCGGATAGGTCTTGAACACGCCGACCAGCGGCAGGCCGGTGCGGTTGGTGCCGCCGTCGAGATGGCAGTTCTGGCAGGCGAGGTTGTTGCCGGCAAAACGCATCGCCGGATCGGCGACATCGGGCCCGATGGCGCCGAAGGTGCGTGCCAGCAGCTCATAGCCGTAGGCGATCAATCCGCCATCGGCCACGTCGGGCACGGTGAAGCCCGGTCCGTTCAGGCTGTAGTCGGGCCAGGCGAGCGGCGACAGCGCAGTGGGGCCGCCACTCGGGCGGGGCGGCTCCGGGTCGTAGCCGACGAGCGCCACCGCGGCGATCACGGCGCACGCCAGGATAAATGCCCGGGCAAAGGTGTTCAGCTTCATCGCAGCGACGACGCAATGAGCGTCGCTCCCGACAACCCCAAAAGCACCAGCACGATCCGGCGGAACTGCACATCGTTGATGCGGCCATAGAGGCTGAGGCCGAGCCGCGCGCCGATCAAGGTCGTGGGCAAGGTTATCGCCGCCCAGATCAGGAATGTGCGGTTAAGGAAGCCCGCGACGGCGGAGGACACCAGGGCCGTGGCGAGCACGGCCATATTGAAGGGCTGGTTGACGCCGCGCTGCTCGTCCTTGTTCCAGCCGCGCAGCTGCACCCAGATCGTCGGCGCAGGGCCACTGAGGCTCGCCATGCCACCCATCACGCCGCCCGTGAGGCCGATAGCGGTATCGGCAAGGCGGCCGCCGCCGGTCACGATCGGCGGACGGCGCACCAGCCCCATCCAGCTGCTGTAACAGATCAGCAGCAGCCCGACGCCGAGCTTCAGCGGCTGCACGCGCACATGCTCGAGCAGCATTGTGCCGATTGGCACGCCGAGAAGGCCGGCCAGGAGAAAGGGCCAGAGGCGCGGCCAGCGCACGCCGTGCCAGATCGAGGGCAGCGACTGCACATGGCCGCCGACGGAGCAGAGCGCCACCAGGGGGGCCGCGGTGATTGGCGACATGGCCTGCAGCCAGAAACCCAGCGCCAGCAGCGCGTAGCCGGTACCGCTGAGACCATTGACGAATCCGGCTACCAGCGCGCCGGCGACAACGATAGCGATGTCGCCGAGCGGCGGCAGGGGCACGCTTTTACGCTCCGGTAAAAGCCTGGATGCCGGTCATGGCGCGGCCCAGGATCAGGGCGTGTACGTCGTGGGTGCCCTCGTAGGTGTTGACCGCCTCGAGGTTCATGACGTGGCGGATGACGTGATACTCGTCCGACACGCCGTTGCCGCCATGCATGTCACGGGCGACGCGGGCGATGTCGAGCGCCTTGCCGCAGTTGTTGCGCTTGATCAGCGAGATCATCTCAGGCTGGGCATGGCCCTCGTCCTTGAGGCGGCCGACGCGCAGACAGGCCTGCAGACCAAGCGCAATCTCGCCTTTGAGGCCTTCCGGTCGTCGCTCGAGGCCCGCCTGAAGCGGGAGGGAAAGCTGAGGATTATGAGTGAAAAACTCAAGGGTTTCGGCGATCTAAGCTGATTTAAGTTACTAATAATAAAAGACTTAAAATTTAACAAGCGGTCCCTTGTCTTTGCCATCCCGCCCCGGTACCCTATTTGTGTCCCTTTCGCTTGCTGTTTTGGCCACGACGCCGTTGCCAAGAGGCTCCTTCTCTGGGGATTTTTCCGTAACACAAAATTCTAATGATGAGCCCGAAGACAACTCTTCCGGATCGGTGAACGAAGATGCCCGTACGTACCTCCGCTGTTCGCAATGACTATCGCTGCAGCATGGAAAAGAATCAGAGCGGCAAGTACTGTGTCCGCATCCGCGTCCATTACCCACGGCACGCCTGGTCGTTGGGAGTATTCTTCCTGGCTTCCTCGTTCGACCGCGCCATGAAGAAGCTCGAGCAGTCCCTCGATTTCCTGCAGCGCCATGAAGAAAAGCTCTGGTTCTGGGGCGTCGATCGCGCCGAGGACATGGGCTTTTCCGCCGAATTCCTCCGCGAAGTAGGCATGCGCCTGGACAAACGTATCGAGTTCCCCCGCAAGGCCGCCAATCTCGCCCTGGCACCGGAGCGCGCCGTCCCCGCCTTCGTTCTGGGACCCGTCCGCCGTGGCTTGGCCGAATCCGTCGAAATGTCTCGAAGCGCAGCCGCTGGCGGCGGGTCCTAAGTCTCCTATTTTGAACCGCTTCTCTGCCTCAACACTTTTGCCCGATAGGTTTCAATCCCCAGCTTTGCTCGGCGCCGGTGGCAAGGCTTCGCGGATCAGCAGTGGTAGCCGCGGAAAGGAAAAGCTTCCC
>Ga0209693_10001353_pt1 | contig 10491 bp, 11 predicted proteins | sample HubBroMetageWRM3_FD_188345 | JGI IMG/M metagenome (GOLD analysis project Ga0209693, IMG submission 188345) | Warmed soil microbial communities from the Hubbard Brook experimental Forest, New Hampshire - Hubbard Brook CCASE Soil Metagenome WRM 3... | ecosystem: Environmental > Terrestrial > Soil...
CCTGCTGCGGTCAGGTGCCGACGTAGGCCGCGAGGTGCTCGCCGGTGAGGGTGGATCGGGCGGTGACGAGGTCGGCGGGTGTGCCCTCGAAGACGATCAGGCCGCCGTCATGGCCGGCCCCGGGGCCGAGGTCAATGATCCAGTCGGCGTGCGCCATGACCGCCTGGTGGTGCTCGATGACGATGACCGATTTGCCGGAGTCAACGAGCCGGTCGAGCAGGCCGAGCAGCTGCTCGACGTCGGCGAGGTGGAGGCCGGTGGTCGGCTCGTCGAGGACGTAGACGCCGCCCTTCTCCCCCATGTGGGTGGCCAGCTTGAGCCGCTGCCGCTCGCCGCCGGACAACGTCGTGAGCGGCTGGCCGAGGCTGAGGTAGCCGAGCCCGACGTCGGCGAGCCGGCGGAGGATGGCGTGCGCGGCAGGGGTACGCGCCTCACCGTCGCCGAAGAACTCCCCCGCCTCGGTCATCGACATCGCGAGCACCTCGCTGATGTCGCGGCCGGCGAGGTGGTGCTCCAGCACCGATGCGTCGAACCGCTTCCCCTCGCACACGTCGCAGGTGGTAGCGACGCCGGCCATCATCGCCAGGTCGGTGTAGATGACGCCGGCGCCGTTGCAGTTGGGACAGGCGCCCTCGGAGTTGGCGCTGAACAGCGCCGGCTTCACGCCGTTGGCCTTCGCGAACGCGTTGCGGACCGGGTCGAGCAGCCCGGTGTAGGTCGCCGGGTTGCTCCGTCGCGAGCCGCGGATCGCGGCCTGGTCGATCGACACCACACCCGCGCCGGCGGGGATCGACCCGCGTACGAGCGAGCTCTTGCCGGAGCCGGCGACACCGGTGACGACGACAAGTACTCCGAGCGGGATGTCGACGTCGACGTCGCGCAGGTTGTGCGCGGTCGCGCCGCGGATCTCCAGCGTGCCGGTGGGCGTCCGCACCGTCTCCTTGAGGGCGGCCCGGTCGGCGAGATGGCGGCCGGTGATGGTGTCGCTGGCCTGCAGCTCCTCGATGGTGCCCTCGAAGCAGACGGTGCCGCCCGCCGCGCCGGCACCGGGGCCGAGGTCGACGACGTGGTCCGCGATCTCGATCGTCTCCGGCTCGTGCTCGACGACGAGCACCGTGTTGCCCTTGTCCCGCAGCCGCAACAGCAGCTCGTTCATCCGTTGGATGTCGTGGGGGTGCAGGCCCGCGGTGGGCTCGTCGAAGACGTAGGTGACGTCGGTGAGCGGTGAGGAGCCGAGGTGGCGGATCATCTTGACGCGCTGCGACTCGCCGCCCGATAGCGTGCCCGACGGGCGGTCGAGCGAGAGGTAGCCCAGGCCGATCTCCACGAACGAGTCGAGAGTCTGCTGCAGGGTCGCGAGCAACGGCGCCACCGACGGCTCGTCAACACCGCGAATCCAATCGGCCAGGTCACTGATCTGCATCGCGCACGCATCGGCGATGCTGATTCCCTTGATCCGCGACGAGCGGGCCGCCTCGCTGAGCCGGGTGCCGCCGCACTCGGGACAGGCGGTGAACGTGACCGCCCGGTCCACGAACGCGCGGATGTGCGGCTGCATCGACTCTTTGTCCTTGGACAGCATCGACCTCTGGACCCGCACGATCAGCCCCTCGTAGGTCATGTTGATGCCCGCGATCTTCATCCGGACCGGCTCGTGATGCAGGAAGTCGTGCAGTTCTTTCTTGGTGTACTTGCGGATCGGCTTGTCCGGGTCAACAAAGCCCGACTCGCTGTACAGCCGGGAGTTCCAGCCGCCCCCGGTGTAGCCGGGAGCGGTGATCGCGCCCTCGTTGAGCGACTTGGTGTCGTCGTACAGCTGGGTCAGGTCGAGGTCGGAGACCGTGCCCCGGCCTTCGCAGCGAGGACACATGCCGCCGGTGATGCTGAAGCTGCGGCGCTCCTTCACGGTCTGTCCGGCGCGTTCCAGGGTGACCGCACCCGCTCCGCTGATCGAGGCGACGTTGAAGGAGAACGCCTGGGGCGAGCCGATGTGCGGCTGCCCGAGGCGGCTGAACAGGATGCGCAGCATCGTGTTCGCGTCGGTGGTAGTGCCGACCGTGGAGCGGACGTCGCCACCCATCCGCTGCTGGTCGACGATGATCGCGGTGGTCAGACCCTCGAGTACGTCGACCTCGGGCCGCGCCAGCGTCGGCATGAAGCCCTGCACGAACGCGCTGTAAGTCTCGTTGATCAGCCGCTGCGACTCCGCGGCGATCGTGTCGAACACCAAAGAGCTCTTGCCCGAGCCGGAGACGCCGGTGAACACCGTCAGCCGGCGCTTCGGGATCTCGACGCTGACGTCCTTGAGGTTGTTCTCACGCGCGCCGTGTACTCGGATCAGATCGTGGCTGTCGGCAACGTGCAGTGCAGGCGACTGCGTGTCCGTCCTCGTGGACATGCTCATGGTGTCTCCGTCTATGGTCCTCACTGGTCCTGAAACAGCCCGAGGACGTTGCCGTCGAGGTCGGTGAAGGAGGCCACCAGGCGGCCGCCACCGACGTCGTGCGGGGACTCCTTTACGGTGGCGCCGGCGGCGATCACCTCGGCCAGCTTCGCCTCGATGTCCGGCACGCGCCAGTAGGCCACCGGTGACGTCATGCCCTGCTGTGCCCCGCCCGGCACGAGCCCGATTTGCTGGCCCGCGGCCTCGTAGCCGACGTAGTAGGACGAGTCGGACTGCGGCGGCATGCCGAGCAGGGCCGTGTACACCGCCTTGGCTCTGGCCAGGTCGGACACCGGATGCAGCACGATCTGGATTCCCTCGGTGGAAGAGTCGGTCATGGTCACTCCTGAAGTCGTGGGTCACATCGGCCCGGTGTGTCGTTCACCGCGGTCACTCTAGCTGCGGCTCTGCGACCGGCGCTTCTTCATTCCTGATCCGTCCCGTCAGTCGCGGTCCTGGGCGTTGAGGATAACCGGCACGGTCGCGCTGACGGTCTGAGCCTCGTCTGTACAGTCGCGTCATGACCACGGGAAGCAAAGGACAATGAGAAAGCTGATCGAATCGACCCATGTCTCCCTCGGCGGGGAGATCGGTTCGCCGCAGGACTGGGCCTTCCCCTACCTGGACGACGAGCACATGCGGTACGCGACCGCGCTGCTGGCCGAGGCCGATGCCTTGCTGCTCGGCCGGCGGACCTACGAGGGCCTTTCAGCCGCCTACACGGCCATGGCTTCGAACCCGTTCGTGGACCGGATGAACTCCATCCCCAAGTACGTCGCCTCCAGGACGTTGACCGAAGCCACCTGGAACGCCACCGTCATCACTGAAGACGTGGCCGATTTCGTCGCCGACCTCAAGCGTCAGCCGGGCGGAACCATCGTGAAGTACGGCAACGGTCCGCTGGACCAGGTCCTCATGGCGGACAACCTGGTTGACGAGTTCCACCTGCTGCTGACACCGGTGGCAGCGGGGTCGGGTCAGCACTTGTTCGAGGAGATCCACGACGCTCCGCACCTGTCGCTGGCAGACGTCAGGCGCTTCGCCAGTGGCGTTCTGGTGCTGGTTTACACGCCTGCCCGGTCAGACAAGCCAGCGTCGCCTGGATAGGTGTCTGTCAGCTGCGGCCATCTGGACTGGCGAGCAGGCGGTCCAGGAACTCGGCGAATGCGCTCTCGGCGTCGGGGAGCGTCGCGGACGGGTCGTCCGCACGGGCGACCTTGAGGGCCACCTCGTTGGCGGCGGCCAGCACGATGTGAGCGAATACGTCGACGTGGCGTCGCTCGATGCGGCCCGCGTCGGCGGCGTAGGTGAGGGCGGCCTTGATCCAGCCCAGGTTCTGTTCGTCGATCTCCCGCCAGCGCTGCCAGCCAAGCACCGCGGGCGCGTCGATCAGCACGGTCTGCTGGACCACGGGGTCACTGGCCAGCCGGACCCATCCGAGGTAGCCGACCCGCAACGCGGCGACCGGATCAGGGGCGTCCCGCTCGAGGGCCGTCAGCTGCTCGCCGACCCGGGCTGCGACACCCTCCAGCACCGCCCAGAACAGCGCATCCTTGCCCGCGAAGTGATGGTAGAGCGATCCGCGGCTGACGCCGGCCTCGGCCAGGACCGCCTCAATCGACGTGCCATCGTAGCCGTGCGCGGCGAACAGCTGCGTCGCCACGTCCACCAGATGCGCCCGCGTGGCCTGGCCGCGCTCCACGTTCTTGTTCATCCGCCTCCCCCGGCCGACACGCTCATCCGTCTCCCCATAATACTTTGACAGACCGACTGTCGGTTTGTAAAAGTTAGACCGATAGTCGGTTTTTCCGGTCACTGTACCCCGGGGGCCGGCCAACGAGGGAGAAACCTATGACTAGCACGATGGAACGGCTCGACAAGTACCGCGGCCAGGTGCAGACCTCGTCCGGCCCGGCCAGCTACGTCGACACGGGTGGCCCGGGCCGGGTGGCGTTGTTCGTCCACGGCCTGGGCACCAGCAGCTACCTGTGGCGGCACGTGATCGACCAGCTCGACGGGCAGCACCGGTGCGTGGCCGTCGACCTGCCGCTGCACGGGCACACGCCAGCCGCCGCCGACCAGGACCTCTCGCTGCCGGGATTCGCCCGCTTCCTGGCCGAGTTCTGCGAGGGACTCGAGCTGAACGACATCGACCTCGTCGCGAACGACACCGGCGGCGCGATCAGCCAGGTATTCGCCACGGGTCACCCCGAGCTCCTGCACACCCTGACCCTGACCAACTGTGAGACGCACAAGAACATGCCGCCCAAGGTGCTGCTGCCCGCGGCCTGGCTCGCCCACATGGGCCTGGCCGCCCGCATCTCACCCCGGCTGCTGCTGCGCGACATCCGGCGGGGCCGCAAACGCTTCTACGGCCTGGGCTACCAGGACATCGAGAACCTGCCCGAAGACCTCGCTCGCTTCTGGCTGGAATCGCAGTTCGCCACCCCGGAACTGGCCCGCCAGAACCAGCGCATCATGACCTCGCTGCACGCTCGGGACCTGCTAGCGATCGAACCCGCCCTGGCCCGGCTGCAGGTCCCGACCCTGATTGTCTGGGGTACCGGCGACATCTTCTTCCGCCGCAAGTGGGCCTACTGGCTGCGCGACACCATCCCCGGCGCCACCGAGGTCGTCGAGCTGGACGGAGCGCGCATCTTCTTCCCGGACGAGCGGGCCACCGAATTGACCGAAGCGCTGCGCCGGCACTGGGACCGGGTAGCGGTCAGCTGACCGGGGGGTCGAATTCCCCGTTTCGTACGCCCCCGAGAAAGGCGTGCCACTCGGCAGGCGTGAACCGCAGGACCGGCCCCGCGGAGTCCCTGCTGTTGCGGACGCCGATCTCGCCCTCGGGCAGGCTGGCCACCTCGACGCAGTTGCCGGCGGCGTAGCTCAGCGAGCTCTTGGTCCAGCAAGAACCCGCAGTTGGCCGTTCGTGTGGACTCCTGAGCGTCGTGCTCATGTTTTCCCTCACTGGTTCGTGTCTTTCCGAAGCTTTCTCATCAGTGGGGGCGGCGAGCCGGGCGGGGTCTCACGGCTCACCGCCCCCACGTCTAGTCCCCGCCGATCGGGCGATCGCCATCCAGCGGCAGATCGCGCGGGAGCGCGAGGGCAAAGTACATGGCCTGGCCAGCGGGGGTGCGGAACGAGCCCCATTCGGCGGACAGGGCGGCGACCAGTACCAGCCCCCGGCCGGTGTCCGCGCCGACTGGCTCGTCCGCGCCCGCCGGCCGGAAACGCGACGAGTCGTAGACGTCAATGCGCAACTGACCGCGGGAGCACCTGATGGCCAGCGTGACGGTCTCGCCGTCGCCGTAGATGATGGCGCTGGTGACCAGGTCGCTGGCGAGCAGGATCGCGATATCGTGATCGACCGGGACCTTCCACGTCCGCAAGGCCGCGCGGATCTGGCTGCGGGCTTCGGCCGCCGCCGATGGTTGCCTGGCCAGCCGGACGCGACGTTGGTACAGTTCGGTCGGACAAGTCGGTGCCATCACGATGATCCGGTTCCTCAGCTGATGTGCTCGGTTCGCTTTGCGTTGAAAATGCTGCTGCAACTTGCAATGCAAGACATCGGTCAGCTGACGGATATTGAACCGTGGCTCCGTCCTGGGGCCACTCCCCCGGCCTTGATTGTTCAGTTACCGGACGGGCGGCGATTCCGAGCCGACCGCCTGGTCTGTATAGATAGGGCCAGCGGGTCGCTGGCCTTCGCGCGGGCGAGTTTGGGGTAGCCATGACGGTCAGCGAGGATTTCAGCAGTCTCACCGGCCGGTTCCGGGGTGAGCTGCTGGCTCACTGCTACCGGATGCTGGGCTCGGCCGAGGAAGCCGAGGATCTGGTTCAGGAGACGTACCTGCGGGCCTGGCGGTCCTTCGGCGCGTTCGAGGGCCGCTCGTCGGTGCGGACCTGGCTGTACCGGATCGCGACCAACGTGTGCCTGACCGCGATCGAGCGCCGCGGCCGGCGGCCGCTGCCGTCCGGCCTGGGCGGACCCGCTGAAGACGCACAGGCGCAGCTGGTGAGCGCCCCGGAGGTGCCGTGGCTGCAGCCGTTCCCCGACGCGCTGCTGGCCGGGAAGCGCGAGGACCCGGCCGCGGTGACCGTGTCCCGGACCGGTATCCGGCTGGCCTTTGTCGCGGCGCTGCAGCACCTGTCCGCCCGTGAGCGCGCGGCGCTGATCTTGCGGGACGTGCTGGAGTTCCCAGCCGCCGAGGCGGCCGACCTGCTGGGCACCACGACCACCGCGGTCAACAGCGGGCTGCGGCGAGCCCGTGCCCAGATCGCGCAGGCCGTTCCCGCCGAAGACGAGCTGGCCGAGCCCGCCGACCCGGGCCAGCGGGCGTTGCTCGACCGGTTTGCCGCGGCCTTCGAGAACGCGGACGCGAGCGCGCTGGCCGAACTGCTCCGGCAGGACGTGGCCCTGGAGATGCCGCCGCTGCTGACCTGGTTCAGGGGCCAGCAGTCGGTGGCAAGCTTCATCGGGTCCCGCGTGTTCGCCCGGTTCGGAGAGTTCCGGATGGTCCCGGTCATGGCCAACGGGCAGCCGGCCTTCGCGGGCTATACCCGCGGAGACGACGGTTCGTATCACGCGCACGAGATCGTGGTGCCCACGGTCACCAAGACCGGGATCGCCCGGATCGTCGTCTTCCTCAACCCCGACCTGTTCGCGATGTTCGGCCTGCCGCACGACTACGATCCGGCCGGGGCTGGGCCGACACCAGCATAAGAAGCCACGGCGATTCGCCGGAACCGGGCTGGTCTATATCAGTGAGTCGCCGCGCAGGCCGCGCGGAACCCACTAGACCCGGGAGGATCGCCATGTCTGAGCATGAGCTAGCAGGTGCACCGGCGCTGGTCACCGGCGCCAGCCGAGGCTTCGGTCGGGGCATCGCCACCGCCCTGAGCAGGGCGGGCGCGCAGGTCATCGGAGTCGCCCGCGACCACGCCGCACTGGACGAACTGCGGGCCGAGCTGGGCGGTTCGTTCACCGCGGTGCCGGCCGACGCCGCTGACCCGATCGTGGCCGGGCAGCTCATCGACGCCTACCGGCCTGCCATCCTGGTGCTCAACGCCGGCGCCACCCCCTTGCCGCGGCCGATCCACCACCACACCTGGCAGACGTTCAGCAGCAACTGGGACACCGACGTCCAGCACGTGTTCAACTTCACGCGCGAAGCGCTGCTGGCTCCGCTGGCGCCGGGAAGCACGGTGATCACGCTGTCCAGCGGCGCGGCGCTCCGCGGCTCGCCGCTTTCGGGCGGGTACGCCGGGGCCAAGGCCGCTGTCCGGTTCATTACGTCCTACGCCGCCGAGGAGTCGACGCGGGCCGGGCTCGGCATCAGGTTCGTCTCGCTGCTCCCCCAGCTGACCCCCGCGACCGCGCTGGGTTTGGTGTACGTCACGGCCTACGCCGCCCGGGAGGGCGGCGGTGCCGCTTCCCGGCCAGGCGCCGATCAGGGGCCGGCTCTCACCCCCGAGCTCGCCGGTCAGGCGATCACCGGCCTGGTGACCGGTCCCGGGCCGGACCAGGATGCCTATGTGCTCACCGCCGCGGGCCTTCGCCCGCTCCCCTAGCGGCCGGGGATCTAGGGCGCTAGAGGTCCCGGCCGGTGGTGCTGTCCACGTACGCGGGTATCTCGCCCTGGTGCCGGTCACCGGTCGTCGAGGTCCCCGACGGCTCGAACATCAAGATCGCGCCGCCGGGGGACGACGGCTTGTGCTCGGTGCCCCGGGGCACCACGAAAATCTCCCCCGGGCCCAGGCTCACGGTCCGCTCGCCGTCGGCGTCGCGCAGCGCGATGTCGAACCCGCCGTCGAGGACCAGGAAGAACTCGTCGGTGTGATCGTGCACGTGCCAGACGTGCTCACCCCGGGTATGCGCGATCCTGATGTCGTAGTCGTTGACGCGGCCGACGATCCGCGGGCTGTAGATGTCGGTGAAGGTGGCTAGGGCCTGATTCAGGTTCACGGGACTGACGGTCATGCCCTTATTGTCGGGCGGCGGCGCGGGACGCGTCTTGTACGCTCGTGCCCCCGGCGGGACGAACCTGATCTTCTGTTTTGCCGCAGTTTCAAGGTATTTTGGCCATGATGCCGTTGACCTGGTCAGTCCCCAGACCGACGTGTGCGGAGCGGCCTTGACCGACGAGGTAGGTGTCCCGGCCGGGACCAGCGCCGGAGCCGACGTAACGGCATTGTCAGATCAGCACCTGATACCAGCACGCGCTCCCCGCCGGCACCGGGTGCGGCGCAGCATGCTCGCCGCCCTGGCCGTGGTGGTCTTGATCAGCGTCATCGTCGTCGAGCGCCACACGCTGGCCGAGTCACTGCGCGTGCTGGCCCACCTGAACTGGGCCTGGTTCCTGCTCGCCGGGGCGTCGGAGGCGGTCTCCCTGGCCAGCTTCGGGCTCAGCAGGAAACTGCTGCTGCAGGTCAACGGTCGTCCAGCCAGCTTCAGGACGGTGATGGCGATCACCTACGCGGCGAACGCGCTGTCGATCTCGGTCCCGTTCGCAGGCGCCGAACTGGCCTTGGTCTTCTCCTACCGCCAGTTCCGCAGACACGGCGTGGACGCCGCCACCACGGGCTGGATGCTCGCCGTGTCGGCCATCTTCTCCACCTCCGCGCTCGCCTTCCTGCTGGTCATCGGGGCGCTGGCCGGCTCGGCATCACTGGCCAGCGCGGCGGGCTTCCTGGGTGCCCTCGTGTTTATCGTGCCAGGCGCCGCGGTGCTGCTCGCGCTGCGCTTCGAGACCGTCCGCAGGTTCCTGCACCGGCTCATCGCCGCTTTGGTGGGCCTGTCCCGCCGCGTCCTGGGGGTGCCTGCGCACGGTGTCGACGGTCTGGATGAGTTCCTGGACCGGGTGGCGAGCCTGCGGCTGCCCTGGCCGCGGTACGCCGAGGTGTTCGGGCTGGCCGTGCTGAACTGGGTGGCCGACTGCGGGGCGCTGGCCTGCGCGATCAAGGCCACGGGCCAGCCTGTTCCCTGGAGTAGCCTGCTGCTCGTCTACGGGGCCGGGGCCGCGGTGGGCAGCACCGGAATTACCCCCGGGGGATTCGGGCTGGTCGAGCTAGCCTTGACCGCGGCGCTGACCGCCGCCGGGCTGCACCGGTCGCCAGCGCTCGCGGCTGTGCTGGCCTACCGCCTGGTCAACTTCTGGCTGATCCTCATCGCCGGGTGGATCTTGATGGCGGTGCTCGCCCACCGGCGGATCGCGCCCCCGGACTCGGGCGGATTACATGAACCCAGCCGAAACGGTCACGCTGGCCGACCTGGAGTCCGATCCGCATCCGATACTGGCCCGGCTGCGGGCCGACGCCCCGGCCTGCTGGGTCCCGGTCCTCGGCGCCTGGCTGGTCACCGGGTATGACCTGGCCGTCGCGGTGCTCCGGGACGCCCGGACGTTCACCGTCGACGACCCCCGGTTCTCCACGGCCAAGGTGGTCGGTCCGAGCATGCTCTCGCTGGACGGCGCGCCGCACGCCCGTCACCGGGCCCCGTTCACCCGCCCGTTCCGGGCCGAGGAGATCCACGCCCGGCTGGAGGCGTTCACCCGGGCCGAGGCTGCCCGGCTGGTTTCCGCGATCGCGCCGGACGGTGAAGCCGAGCTCCGCCGGGCGGTGGCGGGCCCGCTGGCGGTCACGGTCATGACCGAGGCGCTGGGCCTCGGGCAGACCGACCCCGCGCAGGTCCTCGGTTGGTACGACGGGATCGTGGCCGCGGTCCAGGCCGAGGCGGCGGGAACCGGGATAACCGCCGCAGGCACGGCCGCGTTCGCCGAGCTCGCGGCCAGCCTCCGGCAGGTCATCGCGGCGCCGCCGCCGTCCTCGCTGCTGGCCGACGCGGCCGGGGCGCTCACCGCGGACCAGGCCATCTCCAACGCGGCCGTCCTGCTGTTCGGCGGGATCGAGACCACCGAAGGCATGATCGCCAACGCCATGCTGCACCTGCTGTCCAGCCCCGGCGAGCTCGAGTCCGTCCGGGCCGACCCCGCGTTGATCCCGGCGGCGATCGAGGAATCGCTCCGACTGGAACCGGCCGCGGC
>Ga0209693_10001354_pt1 | contig 10491 bp, 7 predicted proteins | sample HubBroMetageWRM3_FD_188345 | JGI IMG/M metagenome (GOLD analysis project Ga0209693, IMG submission 188345) | Warmed soil microbial communities from the Hubbard Brook experimental Forest, New Hampshire - Hubbard Brook CCASE Soil Metagenome WRM 3... | ecosystem: Environmental > Terrestrial > Soil...
AATACAATGGTAAGAGAACAATTAGGTAAAGAAATTTATTTACCTTTTATTTATTCATTATTTTTCTTTATATTAATAAGTAATTTAATAGGTAATATACCTTATTCATATACTATAACAACTTCAGTAATCGTAACAATAGGATTATCATTTACAATATTAACAGGTGTAACTATACTTGGATTATATATTCATAGATTACATTTTTTCTCATATTTTGTTCCATCTGGTACTCCTTTAGCTTTAGTTCCCTTATTAGTATTAATAGAAACTGTTTCTTATTTAGCTAGAGCTTTATCATTAGGTATAAGGTTATTTGCTAATATGGTTGCTGGACATTCTTTATTAAAAATATTATCTACTTTCTTATATCAAATGTTTAGTAGTAGTTTCATTATAGCTATATTCACTTTAATCCCATTTGCATTCTTCTTAGCATTATGTGGTTTAGAAGTTGCTGTATCTATTATTCAAGCTTATGTATTTGTATTATTAGTAATATCATATATTAAAGATGCTATTTATTTACACTAATTATTGTTAATTAAAAAACATAAAAAAATAATTCTAAATTATTATAATAATAATTTATTTATATAGATTATTTTGTTTATCTAATAATTAATTGTTAATTTAATTAGCAAAATTTTATAAAAAATTTACCCCCTTTAATTATAAGAACAAAAAAATTAAAATTAAAAAAACAACAAATATAAATAAGGAATAGTTTACATTGGAAAGTTAAAACGATTGCTAATTGTTCGGGAAGACCCTTAGGTGTTCGAATCACCTCTATTCCGTAAATGATAAATTTGTTTTTTTAAATTTTTGTTAAAAGAATCAAAAATAGAGGAGTAAATAAGATAAGTGAGGATTTTATATGAATTGACGATTATATTCAACTAATGCTAAAGAAATTGGAACTCTTTATTTAGTATTTGCAATATTTGCAGGTATGATAGCTACAGGGTTTTCAGTATTAATTAGATTAGAGTTATCTTCACCTGGTGTTCAATTTCTTCAAGGAGATCATCAATTATTTAATGTAATTATAACTGCTCATGGAATATTAATGTTATTTTTTATGGTTATGCCTGCATTCATTGGAGGGTTTGGTAATTACTTTTTACCTATTCATATAGGTGCACCTGATATGGCTTTTCCAAGATTAAATAATATAAGTTTCTGATTATTACCTCCTTCTTTAATTTTATTATTACTTAGTGCATTAGTAGAAAATGGAGCAGGTACAGGATGAACAATTTATCCACCATTATCAGGAATTCAATCTCATTCAGGTGGTTCTGTTGATTTAGCTATATTTAGTTTACATTTAACAGGAGTATCTTCGTTATTAGGAGCTATTAATTTTATTACTACTGTATTAAATATGAGAACTAATGGTATGAGTTTACATAAATTACCATTATTTGTTTGAAGTATATTTGTAACTGCTATTTTATTATTATTAGCTTTACCTGTATTAGCTGGTGGAATAACTATGTTATTAACAGATAGAAATTTTAATACTAGTTTCTATGATCCAGCAGGAGGAGGTGATCCAATATTATTCCAACATTTATTTTGATTCTTTGGACATCCTGAAGTATATATTTTAATTATACCAGGTTTTGGTGTAATTAGTCAAGTAATCTCTACATTTTCAGGTAAACCTATTTTTGGTTATTTAGGAATGGTATATGCTATGTTCTCTATTGGAATATTAGGATTTTTAGTATGATCTCATCATATGTTCAGTGTAGGTTTAGATGTAGATACAAGAGCTTATTTCACTGCAGCTACAATGGTAATTGCTGTACCTACAGGTATTAAAATATTTTCTTGAATTGCTACTTTATATGGTGGTAGTTTAAGATTAACAACACCTTTATTATTTACAATAGGGTTTTTAGCCTTATTCACAATTGGAGGTGTAACTGGGGTAGTTTTAGCTAATGCTTCATTAGATTTAGCATTACATGATAGAATTAAAAAAGATTCTCATTATATCCATAAATTTTGAGTAGGTTTAATGGATGGAAATGGAAGTATTCAAGTTAATCACTGAAGACATAAAAGTCTTCAATACAGATTAGTTATTAAATTAAAATATTATATTGAAAATTTATCAATGTTAAATTTAATAAAATATCACATCGGAGGAAATGTGAGAGCAATTGAAGATAATAAATTTATTATTTGAGTTGTAAACGATAGAAAACAAATTCAAAGAATAATTGAAATATTTGTTTCTTACCCTCCCATGACTTCAAGATTAAGAGCTCAATTAGCATTTATGTTAGAATGTTTCCAACAAAATAATGTTGTATGATATTTAAATGCTAGAAGTAAAAAATATCTTAATCCTAAACTAGATAATATTAAAATTGATAATAATTATTTTTATGCTTGATTATCTGGATTTATAGAAGCAGAAGGTTGTTTTTCAATAAGAAATAAATCTAATAGTCATTCATTTTCTATTGCTCTAAACAACGATAAATACATCTTAGAAGCAATTAAATTTAATTTTGATATTAAAAATGAAATTAGAAAAATTAATAATAAATTTTGATTTATTGAAATTTATAGAAAGTTAATTTTAATAAAAATTATTAATCATTGCATTAACTATCCTTTGTTAGGAGAAAAAATACTTTCATTTACTAAATTTAGAGATCTTTTTAAATAAGTGTCATGTGGTCTTACCACTGTGATAAAAAAACAAAAAATAAAATTATAAGGGAAAAAAAAGGACATAAAATAACAAAAACAAAACAACAATGACAATCTAAGTAACTAAACTATCTAAAAATTTAGATATTAAAAATTAACTAATTTAAACCTAAAATAAGATAAAATAAGATTTAAATTAATAATTACATTTTAGTATAGTATAAAATTATAAAAACAAAACAAAAACAAATGAATAGTAACTTATTATTTGACAATACTTTAACATATTATGGTATTTTAATCGGCTGTGGTGTTATCTTAGGCTGTTCTTTCTCTTTATATCAATTAATTAGAAGTAATTATACTGCTATTCCTTCTGAAAATATAGAAGGTTTAACAAACGAAGAGATAGAAGCTATAGTTAACGAAAATGCAGTAACAAAAATAAATAACGAAAATATAGATTCTATAATTGACAGTGATTCTGAATCTGAGTATAATACAGATGTAGATTTTGATTATCAAAGTACATCTGATACTGAAAGTACATCAGATGATGATATAGCAGATCTAGATTTATTTTACATGCCAAATGTAGATTTTAATGTATGTTCAATTCAGGAATTAAAATTTTTTGAGATAACTAGCATATATGCTAAACAAATTGCTGCAAATAATGTAACTGACGAAGAAGTAATGCAATTAATCTGTTATTTATCAGAGGAAGAATTAATGACAAATAAAGTTAATGACTTTATTCTTCATATTATAACAATTATGTAATATTTGATATAAGATTAATCACTTTATCCTTTATATTATATTAAATACAAATATGTAATATTTGATAAGTTTAAATATAAATTATTTATAAAATTTTACCCCCCTTTTTAAGTAAAATTTTTATTAAAAGAGTAAACAAGAAAAAATATATAAATTTATTATTAAATGTGGTTTTGTTTACATTTTCCCTTATAAATTAAATTTATCGGTGATATTAAAAACAAAATTTTGTGTTTTAATATTGCTAACGGTGAAACCTTTAAAATGGAAATAATGCAATTTCTATGCTACAAATTTTAAAGGTAATACCGTGGAAACCAAACTATAAATAAATATTATTTGTAGCAGTAGGATCCGTAGAGACTATACGTGGTAGTCGAACGTTAATTAAGTTTAATAATTAGATAAGATATAGTCCGATCCTCATTGTAAAATGAGTATAAGTTTATAAAGACTTATTATGTTGTAGCTCATTTCCATTATGTTTTATCAATGGGAGCTGTATTTGCAATATTTGCAGGTTTTTATTTCTGAATTCCTAAAATAACAGGAAAATCATATAATGAATTATTAGGAAAAATTCATTTTTGAACATTATTTATAGGAGTAAATACTACTTTCTTTCCTCAACACTTTTTAGGTTTAGCGGGTATGCCTAGAAGAATACCAGATTATCCGGATGCCTTTAGTGGTTGAAATCAAATTTCAAGTTTTGGATCAATGATTTCAATTATGGCTACTGTATTATTTGGTTATATTATTTATGATATATTTGCTAATGGAACCTCAGTTAATACTAATCCTTGAAATATACCTTCTTATTTCACATCTACAGATCAATTTAAAAATGAAACAGATACAGCTACTACTTTAGAATGATCATTAGTGAGTCCTATCCCATTACATGCTTTCAAAATGTTACCTGTTCAATCTTAATTTGATAGATTAGATTTATTTTTACTTTAACTTGTTATTTCTAATTGTTTATTAAATTAACAGTTCATTATTATACAAATTTTACCCCCTTTAATTATTTAATTATAAGAACACAAAATATCTATAATATAAAAAAGACTGTAGCATAATTGGTAATGCAGTTCGCTCATAATGGATATTATAAGGGTTCAATTCCCTTCGGTCTTATTTTTAAATATTTTTTATTATATTATTAATAATATAAATATATAGGGTACTTGGTCGAGTCAGGTTTATGGCGCTCGTTTTGAAAACGAGTACTTGAATAAAGTCGTGAGTTCAAATCTCACAGTGTCCGTCGATTAATTTAAATAAATTTAATTAAATTATAGAATAAAATAGATAATATCTCTTAAAAGAAGAGGGAAAATTTTATAACCTCAATAGAAATATTATATATTGCTTTTTTTTTTAATTAAAACATAAAAATATAAAAATTAAAATTCTGAGTTAAATCTATTTAGATTAAAAACAGACACTCTAGTTGCAAATATCGAAAAATTTTTTTGTTTTTTTTATTTACTAATGCTTAGTTTATTATTATTAATACCTATAATAGGTAGTTTATTATTATTAACAATACCTGAAAATTCAATAGAAAATAAAATAAAAATGAAAAGAATAACTTTAATAAGTATGATAATAAATTTCTTAATATCAATATATATTTGATTAGAATTTGATTCAAGTACTAGTCAATATCAATTTGTATATAAATTTATAAATTTAAGTTATTGTCATTTAAATATAGGTATAGATGGAATATCATTATATTTTTTATTATTAACAACATTTATAAGTCCTATAGCTGTATTATCTAATTATAATAATATAAATAATAATTTAAAATATTTTTTAATATCATTTTTATTATTAGAAACATTACAAATAGGAGTATTTGTAGTATTAGATTTAATTCTATTTTATATATTCTTTGAAAGTGTATTACCTATACTATTTTTAGTTATTATAATATATGGTGCAGGTGAAGCTAGAATAAGATCAGCTTTATTATTATTTTTATATACTTTAGCAGGATCTTTATTTATGTTATTAGCTATACTTCAAATATATAGTTATGTTGGTTCAACTGATTTTCAAATAATATCTTTATCTGATATAAACTTAGAAAGTCAAAAAATCTTATGATTAGGTTTCTTTTTAGCTTTTGCAGTAAAAACTCCATTATGACCTTTAACAGGATGATTATATAGAGCTCATGCTGATAGTCCTTTAGCTGGATCTATCTTATTAGCTGCTACAATATTAAAATTTGCTACTTATGGTTATTTAAGAGTTTTAATTAATTTTTTACCTGATGCTACTAATTATTTTTCACCTTTAATTCAAACTATTGCAATTATAACTTTAATCTATGCTTCATTAGCTACAATCATTCAACAAGATACTAAAGCTTTAATTGCTTATTCAAGTATTGCACATATGAGTGTAGTTATTTTAGGTTTATTTTCTAATACAATTCAAGGTATTGAAGGTGCAATATTATTAGCTTTAGCTCATGGATTTGTTTCACCTGCTTTATTTATTTGTGTAGGAGGTGTAATTTATGATAGAACAGGTACTAGAATAATTCATTATGTAAGAGGTTTAGTAACTTATATGCCTGTATTTACTATATTATTTTTCATTTTTATATTAAGTAATACTGGTATACCATTAACTTTAAATTTCTTAGGTGAACAATTATCTTTAATTGGAATATGAGAAAGAAGCCCTATAATAGCAGCTTTAGGTGCTACTGGAATTGTGTTGTCTGCTATTTATTCTATTTATTTATATAATAGAATTTCTTATGGAATTTATTCCCCTCATTTAAAACCTATTAAAGATATTTCTAGAAGAGAATTTAATTTATTAATAACTTTATTAATACCTACTGTTTTATTAGGTATATTCCCTAATGTTATCTTAGATGGCTTACATTTTTCTGTTTCTTCTTTACTTTATAATATTTAATTTTAATCTTATTTTAAATATTATAAATTAATTTTTATTTATTACCCCCTTTTTAAAAATAATAAAAGAAATATTATAAAGAGCGTAGTATTAACGGTTAGTATGACGATCTTCAAAATCATTGGTAGGTGTTCGAATCACCTCGCTCTTGTTAAATTAATTTTTAAATTAATTTAATTATAAATATATTATTTGTTAAATTTAAGAGATTTTAGCTTAATTGGTAGAGTTTTTAATTGTCATTTAGAAGGGTTCCAGTTCGAATCTGGAAGATCTCGTTTAACATAAAAAAGACTTAATAATTACATAATAATATATACTCTTGAATTAATAAGAAAGTTATATAATAAATTATTATACCAATAATATATTTTATTTTATATTTAATAAATTAAATAATAAAGTTTTTAAAAATAATAAATATAAAATAATTGTCTTCGTTATTAAAATTATTATAATAATAATTAATTTTAGTACTAATTTTTGAAACACACATAAAAAACAAAAATGAAAACCAATAATATAAATAAAATATTTGTTAACATAAATACAAATAATATTAGTTTAATAATAATATCTGGTTACTTTATATTATCAATTTATTATATTAATTTATTTTTATTTTTAATAACTTTATTAACATTAAATTTAATGTTGAAAAATAATTATTTTAATTATATATTTTTAATCAAAGTAACATTTATAAGTATATTTGTATATTATTATTTTCATATTTATTTAATAACTAATGTTATTTATCTGGATAGCACTGAATATTTAATATTATACAATAATATTTATATAAAAGGTTTAAATTCTTTAGTAGAAAATTATGGTGAATTAATAGCTTATGCAGTAGGAGTTAAATTATCTAGTATTTATTTAAAAATTACACCCATTGAACCTACATTTTTTTTTCATTTTGGTCTAGGAGTAGGTCCTACTTTAGATTTTACAGTTCACCAAGAATCATATGCTCCACCAACAGATTCTAATTTCAAAAATTATGTTTTATTAACTGTTGAAAAAGCTGAAGATCACATTAATATACTTAAAGATATGGTACCTTTTCATCATAAACATTATAAAACCTCTAAAATGACTAATATGGAAAATAATACTACAGTTATTAGTGGAGATGCTCCAACTAATATTAATGTTGTTAATATTCATTGTCCTTTAGAATCTGGCGATATATATGTTAATTTTTTTAATAATTTTGAAAATTTAATATTTAATTTTGCATATAAATTTCATATTATTTTTATAAGTATTTGTTTTATTTTCTTAGTTATTAAGTTTATAAATTATATTAAGTCTATTTTTATATTAAATAAATCTAATTAAAATATTTACATTTTTAAATATTTTAATTTATCTATAATCATTTTACTAATTAACTATAAACTATTTACTTAAAACATTATTAAATAATTTTATAAATTGATTAGCCAAAATAAAATTAATCAAATTTAGCACTTTCTCTCGTTTATTTATTAATAAATTAATTAGCTATAAATTTAAATATAATGTTCTTTATTTTTTTTTTACCCCCTATTATATAAAAGAAATAATTAAATTAATTAAAATTTATATATTTGCGAGTATAGTTAAGTTGGTATAACCTCTACCTTCCAAGTAGATGTCATCAGTTCGAATCTGATTACTCGTACATACTATTATATTTAATCTTTAAAATATGAATATAATATATATAAAATTTTATTATAATAAAAGTGTATATTATTATAATTATAATGTATATTAGACGCTATTAAAAATTTGATAAATTAAAAAAATGTTAGCAGCAGCAAAATACATTGGTGCAGGTTTAGCTTGCTCAGGTTTAATTGGAGCAGGTGCAGGGATTGGTTTAATCTTCTCTTCATTAATCGCTTCAACAGCTAGAAACCCTCAAATAAGAGGTCAATTATTCAGCTTCGCAATTTTAGGGTTCGCTTTAGCTGAAGCTACAGGGTTATTCTCTTTAATGATTGCTTTCTTATTATTATATTCTTAATTTTTTAAATCTTAAGAAATATTTAATAATAACAACAATAATTTAAATATTTAACCTTTTTGAATTTAATATAATAAAATTATTACGTTAATTCAATATTTACTTTAAATTAAGTAAATAATGTTCTTTATTTTGTGTTTTACCCCCCTTAAATTTTTATTATAAATACCAATAATAATATAAAATGTTAACTAATTTAACACATTTAAAACACAAAAAAATGGATAAATTTTAAAAATAAGAGGATAATATTATATTTAGATTATAAAAATATAATTTAAATAATAATTATTAATTATAATATAATAAAAATAAATTTATTTAATATAATTATTCATCTTTATAGATTTATAAAAAATAAATTGTTATTAATATAAATCCCTAAATTAAAAAATTAATTTAGACTTCGTCACATTAACCTATAATTAAAAAGAATTTTTAACAATGAACAAATTTATATATTCAAATATCAAAATAAGTCCTATATATGGTTTATCTTTATTAAGAAAACATATAAATAAAGGAATAACTGATATATCTATAGAGAATATAACTAATAGATATAAAGAAATAGAATTAGAAAATAAAAAATATGTAAGTAGTAAAAAAACTAATGAAAATTTACAAACAATAATTAAATTAAGTGATAAAATAATTAATACTAATAAATCTCAATTAAATTTATTAGATAAAAATCAATTTAATTTATCAAATATAAATAAAAAAAAAGATTCTAATAATGAATTAACTAAAATCAATTTAAATGAATCAAATCTAATTCTTATGAAAGAACAACAATTTATAAGATTAATTAGTCCATTTAATTCTAAATTAGCAAGTTTGACTAATCATATTTATACATTTACTAATAAACCTTATAAACAAATAAATAAAAATTTAAATAATTTATATACAATATGTAAATCAGTCTTTCTTAATATGTCCAGTATAATAAGTAAACCTATAGTATCAATTAATCCTAATTTATTAAAAATTACATTATTTTATTATTGAAAACCTTTAAGAAAAAAATATTATAATAGTAATTTACATTCTAAATTTTTAATTTTACATTATAATAAATTAGAAAAATTAGTTACTTTATTAAGTAAAATTTTTAAAAAATCTGTAGAATTAGAATTAATTAGAATATATTCACCACAAAATGAAAGTAATATATTAGCTAATCTTGTTGGTATTTTAAGTAATTTTATTAAATTTAGATATATTCATATGAAATTATTTAAAGTAAGTAAAATTAAAATTTATAATAAAGGATTTAATAGTAGATTTACTAATAATAAATTACCTTCTTTTTTATCTGGAATTTATTTAAAATTAGCAGGTAGAGTATTAACACAAAAAATTCAAAGAAGAGTTAAATCTAAAGTAATCCAAAAAGGTAGTTTAGCTAGAACTAAAGCTAGATTAATTAATAGTAATAGATTTGTTAATAAAAATAAAAGAGGTACATTTAGTATAACTATTAAAACCGGACATATTATTAATGATTAATTAATTTCAACTTATAATTAAACAACAATGACAATCTAAGTAACTAAACTATCTAAAAATTTAGATATTAAAAATTAATTATTTTAAACCTAAAATAAGATTTAAATTAATAATTACATTTTAGTATAGTTATAAAAAAAAGAAAACAAAAACAAATGAATAAAATAAATAGAAATCAATTTCAAGCTTTCCCTTATCATTTAGTGGATCAATCACCATGACCTATCTTAGTTAGTTTTTCATTATTAAGTTTAACCTTAGGTGCAGTTATGTACATGCAAGGTTTTAATCATGGTGGACAATTATTAAGTTTAGGTTTTACTTTAACAGTATTTGGTATGATACTATGATTTAGAGATGTTATAACAGAAGGTACTTATTTAGGACATCATACTATACAAGTACAAAAAGGTTTAACTATTGGAGTAGTATTATTTATTATTAGTGAAGTATTTGCTTTTTTAAGTGTATTTTGAGCTTTTTTCCATTCTAGTTTATCTCCAACAATAGAAATAGGAGGAGTATGACCACCACAAGGTATAACA
>Ga0209693_10001358_pt1 | contig 10475 bp, 16 predicted proteins | sample HubBroMetageWRM3_FD_188345 | JGI IMG/M metagenome (GOLD analysis project Ga0209693, IMG submission 188345) | Warmed soil microbial communities from the Hubbard Brook experimental Forest, New Hampshire - Hubbard Brook CCASE Soil Metagenome WRM 3... | ecosystem: Environmental > Terrestrial > Soil...
CCCAGTAAGGGCCCTGCTGCTCAACCCAATTCGCGATACACCGTAGCGGCCAAGCAATCACCCTCGATTTCGTCTCATTGGGAAGATCCGCAAGGTGTCCCAATCTCAGCGCTTATTTTTGGCGGCCGCCGCGCGCACGTCGCGCCGCTCGTGTACCAGGCACGCGACTGGCAACACGGCGTGTTTGTAGGAGCCACTATGGCATCGGAAACCACAGCCGCCATCACCGGTGCCGTGGGCGTCACGCGTCGCGACCCGATGGCTATGCTTCCCTTCTGCGGCTACAACATGGCCGACTACTTCCGTCACTGGCTCGATATGGGCCCGAAGCTCAAACATCCACCAGGAATTTTTCACGTTAATTGGTTCCGAAAGGATTCAGAAGGAAAATTCCTCTGGCCAGGCTACGGTGAGAACGTCCGCGTTCTCAAATGGATTCTCGATCGGATCGAAGGCCGCGCTGGTGCGAACGACACTCCGATTGGCTACGTTCCGACCCCTGACTCACTGACTCTCGATGGCCTCAATATTTCTCGCGCCGCAATCGATGAACTGCTGAAGGTTGATTCGAATGATTGGGCCGAGGAGCTGGATTCAACCGGAAAGTTCTTCGAAAAATTCGGCAAGCGCTTGCCTGAGGAAATTCGAGCCGAACACAACTCACTTGCGGAGCGACTTCAGCGCGTTTCTGTCGCTCCCAAGTGAGTCGTTTTCGTTCCGAATAGAGGCTCAGTTAATCAAGAGCTCCACAACAGTTCCTTCGCTGGCATTAAATGCAAAGAATGCCTGTCCTGAGCTCAACTTAAGGCTAACCAGCACCTGACGCACGCGATCTCCCCCTTTTACGGCACCAACCCACACGGTGCCCTCGTCGGGGAGCTTCTTGAAAATATCGTAGGTGTCGTGCACATCGTAGCTGCAGTTCATAACGCCCCCTTTTTGATGCTGGCTCGATCTAAGCTCGGGCAACGTTCGCCCTGATTCCTGGCGTTTCCCGTGGTGCGGGAAGCTGCAGCGCCATCAGAACCTCAACGAGTGCGCCTACTTCTTCCGGGCTTGACACTACACAGATCAAGTCCTGAAGAAACTCCTCCAGATTTTTTCTACTCCGCAAATCCGCTTGCATATGTTTTTCATCTCCTCAGCTCCTTGTGTGAATTAGTGCCGCGGGATTGGAACAATCCATTTGCTGGAACTTCGGCACCTCGTCTCGTTGTGGAAAAAAGATGGACGAGCGCGACTAGGTTTGGAGGAGGAGGCTACGTTCTATGAACACACAGCAGTTGCAAATAGCCGGTGGGAGATTGCGCGTTAAGAATTGAAACAGAAGAGGGTAGATGGTATTCGAGCCGATCGTTATTCTGCTGAACCGCACTCACGATTGAAACGGGATTCACGTTCGCAGCAACGGAAACGGACGTCTTCGCCATTACAAGCACCGTGAAATCGTTTGACGTGTCGTCGATGAGGCGGGTGAGTTCGGGTATCTCGCTCGACGAGAGGCCGCAGAACAACATGGAAACGACCAGAGCCAGGCAGAACCGGTGGCTTGTATAGCAGGCCAAATTCATCTCGACTTGTTTATACATCGAACATTCCGCCAACTCAACCCTCGAAATCGTCCGTAACCGCTGAGCCTCTGTCATTTTCGATTTTTTTTCACTCAGAATCAAATCGCGAGGCCCAAGGTTGTCCAGGCCGATAAAATGGTATAATGATTAAAGTAGCCTCGCCGAGGGTGCCGTTAATCTACGGTACCGCGATTAAAAAGCATCCTAACCTGCAGAAACAAAAAGGCTTGAGTATTTCTAATCGGCGGTAAACCGCGTTCCTAGAGAATCGACTCAATTTCAGAATCAATCGCGAAATGAGTCTGTGGAAATCCATTGATCTCGTAAGCTTCGCCGCTGTCGTTGCGGAACTGAAAAAACCGGCTGATGTGATAATCCTCGTCGAGTATGTCGAAGGCCTTCTCTGCCTCGGAGCGCGCCAGCCCCAACGACGAAATGGCTATGAATTTCCCATAGCCGCCAGCAACGGCCAGATACTTTCTTACGAGTTCACTCAACGTCATCGCTCATTTCCAGAATGCTAGAAGATCAGATCCACAGGTATGCTCCCGCTTCACCGTACGGAAGATTCATGTAAAACACATTGGCCTCCGCGATCCTTTCGAACGCATCCGCCAATTTTCGCGCGCCATGCAGGGAGCAAAACCATTCGCCACGTTCTCCGCGTATCTTATCTGTTTCATCGAGACTAGCCACCTGTTCCCGCGACATCCACAGCCAGGTTGCAGGCCGCGAGCATTCCGCGCAGGCCTCTCCGGCTTGCGCTAGGCGTTGCTCAATCGCAGATGCAGTTTCGGGCGCCACTCCGGCCGCTTCGAAATCCGGTGTGGCCACGAAAAAGTATTGCGTGAAGATTTCCGGATTCGGCTCGAACGACACAATGCGGCCATCGAATTCTTCCAATTCGCCAAGGACGGTATCGAGGAGGCATTCGCGGCAAAGCGAAATTTCCGGGCGGACCGGCTCCCGGCGCGGCGCTCGCTTACCTCGAAGGTAAAGCGTGTCGGGCAGAAGTGCTGCAATCCATTCGCACCCCTCGCGCGTGTGGATGCACTCGGCCGCCGTTCCTTTGAGCTTCGCCCACCAATTGCGGCTGCTCGGGAGGATTTCAACTCGCGGGTAAGCCGTTTCGTAGGGAACTTGCGCCAATTTCTTCGCTACGCTCCATCACCTTGCACGCGTATGGTAACAGAACGAGAAACGGAATTTCGCCCGCACCCGTTTGTCTGCCTTGCTGCATTCGGATATGATGAACGCCTCAGTTCGATTGAGTCAGCAATTGTCGCGGTCCCAAAAATCACCTGGAAAGCACGGAGGAAAGAGCATGGCAATTTCGGTGGGAACAGCGGCGCCGGATTTCACGTTGAAGGATCAGAGCCAGAAAGAAGTAAAGCTGTCTGACTTCAAGGGCAAAAAGAATGTCGTCCTCGTATTCTATCCTCTGGATTGGAGCCCAACCTGCACGAACGAGCACGCCTGCTTCGTGAATGACATGAAAAAATTCGAGCAGCTCGACGCGCAGGTGATGGGTATCAGCGTCGATAGCGCCTGGTCGCACAAAGCTTACGCGGAAAAAATGGGGATCCAGTATCCGTTGCTCGCGGATTTTCAGCCGCGCGGAGCGGTGGGCGACAAATTCGGAGTCTATCTCGCCGATAAAGGCATCACAGGACGCGCCATCGCGATCGTCGATCGCTCGGGAAATATCGCATGGTTCAAGAATTACGATATTCCTGTGGTTCCGGATCTGAAGGAAGTTGCCGACGCGCTCGCGAAAGTGAAGTAAGACGGGGGTTCTCCGGATCCACATTATCACTATCGCGACGATGGCGATGCAAAGGTCCGGACATAGTCGACCAGTTCCCAGCGCTCCTGCTCGCTCAGCGATTCAAAGCTCGGCATTGGACGAGCGCCTTTTGTAATCTGCCAGTAAAGCTCGCCATCGGTGATGGCTGCCATAGCGCGAGCATTGCGAAAATCCGCAGGCGCCACGGACAACTCCTCGGCTTTCGGTCCCTTGCCGTCACCGTCTATTCCATGGCAATTCGCGCAGCGGCTCTCGTAAATGAGCCGTGCGGCTGCGATCGCTTCCGGCGTCGGCGGAACTGGATTTTGCAGTTTTCGCGCGCGAGCCCGCGCTCCGAAACCGGTAAAGGAATACAACACGATTGCACCAGCGATCGCGACGATCAGGAACGTAACGAGAACAGGCGCCAGCAGATTTCGTTGATTCGCTGAAGGTGGGCTGCCGCGTCCCGTATTTCTTGGCATGTTCTCCGGCGCGATTCGGTCGGACCGAAATTATCTTACACCACGCTCCGACCCCTGATTGGTTCAACTTCTCAGCGAATCAAGTGGGCGGCCCGGAGGACGGAAAGCAACGCGAGCAACATCATTACCACCACGTACACGCGCAAACTCCAGAGCAAGAAACGAACTCCGAAGGACAGCCTGCGTGGGCCGAAATGAGTGCGTCGCTTCGCTGCGACCAATTGGTCAGATTCCAGCAGCGACAGAACTACATGCGGGTCCTCCAGGTCAGGCTGTTTCGCGTCTGCAATAACCGGATCGCGTTCAAGCCCCGCTTGGTGGCCACCTAGATGTACATGCTCTGAGTCCAATTCTTCCTCGCAGTTCAAGCTGCACAAAAATGCCTGCACAAAATATAAAACAGATGCTCGCTTAACCGCCCAGCCACTTCGGAAAGACGGTGGCCAAGCCGAATCCAATCCCCGCGATGATGAGCAAAATCGTGACCGTAACACCCGCGAGGTTCCCCCAGAAACCGTTCACATAGTCGCCCATCACCTCACGGTCGTTGACCAAGAGCATAAGGAAAGCCAGCGCCGGAGGCATCGCGAGCACGGCGATCACGTTGACAGTGAGCACCACGAATTCCAGCGGAAAGTTAGGGATCAGCACAAGCGCCGCGGCTGCACATGCGGATCCAATCAGAGTGAGATAAAAGGGCCACGCATCCCGCACAGGACGATTCAAGCTGTGACCCGTGTGCATCACCTCGCCGAAGGCGTATGCGGAAGAGGTGGAGATCGCGATCGCGGCCACAATTCCAGCCTCGAAAATGCCGAGGGCAAACAGCGAAGCGCCCAGATGGCCAATCCACGGCTCCAGCGCCTCTGCGAATTGAGCCCCCTGAAAGTCCGAAGCGTTGATGCCGTGATGAAAGAGTGGCACTGTGGCAAGAATCGTGGCGATCGCGAAAGTGGATGCGAGGAGGGTGCCGAGAGCGGTATCTACGCGGCCGGCATTGATATCGCGAGGCTGCAGTCCTTTGTCGACGACGGCGCTCTGCTGAAAAAACAACATCCAGGGCGTCACGGTGGCGCCGATATCCGCCAGGATCAGAACGAGGATTTCGTAGTGACTGCCCGACGGAAGCGGCGTCCAGGTTAGCATCGCGTGGCCGACCAAGTGCCAGTCAGGTCTTGCTAGTAGCGCGGCCGGAACAAAAAGCGCATTAAAAATCGCAAGGCCCATCGTGATGCGTTCCCACGTCCAGTAGCGGCCCGTGGTAATCGCACCCAGCACAATCACTAGGGTGACTCCCACTGCAATGCTGGGGCGAATGCCGAAGAAACCCAGGCCCGCGCGAACGCCAATGAATTCCGTGACCAGCGTCAGGAAATTTCCCAGCACCAGATCACCCATCGCGAAGAGGCCCCAGAACCTTCCAAATCGGTCAAAAATAAGTTCGGCATGCCCGCGGTGAGTGACGGCTCCCAGCCGCACCGTCATTTCCTGCACTACGAAGCCCATCACAAACGTGAGGATGACGAAGGGTAAAAAGAAACCGATCCCGAAGCGCGCTCCGGTCGCCGCGTAGGAGAGCATGCTCGGCGCATCGTTTTCGCCAAGGAATACGAGAACTCCCGGCCCGACTAGAAGCCATAGCAGCCGAACCCCACCGAACGAGCCCGCGGCACCCTTTCGCCGCGCCCGCACGACTTCCCAACGATCGCGAGCGCGATCAACGTCCTCGTGCGTGAGTAAGCGTTCAAGTTCCGATGCAGCGGGAGATACCGCTGCCGATTCAGTGGTGGGCTGCGCCTTCTCAGAAAGGGGCGTGGTGAGCTCGTTGTCCGTTATCTCCATTGGTTAACGCCGCTAAACCTTGAATATAAACTACGCTTAACATGCTCTCCCGTCAATTGTTTTGCTGCGAGTTGAGTGCAAAAATCTTCGAGACCGGTTCCCTCTTTGCTATAGTTGAATGAGACCGCGAGGAGCGACGAAATGGCTGAAACCCCGAAATCACAACCGCAACAACAGCAAGTACAAATCAAAGCTGATGAAAAAGAGCTGTTAGGCCAGTATTCAAATCTCGTGGTTGTCCACCACAATCAAGAGGAATTCACTCTCAATTTCGTCTATATGTTCCCGACGGCGCCACAAGGAAAGCTCATCGCGAGTATGATTGTGAATCCCAGGCATGCAAAACGCTTGATGCGGGCGCTCGAAGAGAACGTTTCCCGTTACGAGGCACAGTTCGGGGCACTGCCGGAAGATCCCGTTCCCAATGCGGATCCGAAGGTGGGTTTTATTCAGTAGTTCAGGATACCAATCCAAAAACCAGTTCAGGAAAGAATTGAGTCGGCGATCACCCATTTGCCGTTGGGCTCGATAAACTCCAAGCCAACCGCAAAACCTTCTTCCGGAACGAGTTGACAGTAGGCTACTCGCGCAAGCGCACGAAATGAGCCGGTCAAGGTTGCAATCGTCAGCCGGTCGTTCTGCTTCCAGCGGCGGGCACTCAATACTCTCGCACCCCTCGGGCTCACATTTTCCGTGAAAGTAGTTTCCGTCCCGGGCAGCTCGGGATGACCGATGATTTGCACCCCAACTTCCATAGGAGTCCTGGACTCCCGGCGCGCGGCAGTAAAAGTCTTAGGGCCCCCCAGCCCAAAGGCCATTTGTCCTCTCTCCTGTTTAAAGACAGGCGGCGACGTTACGAAATCGAAACTTCTTGTCGCTGCGGCCCTTCATCCCGTAGAGCGCCCGATCGGCCGCCCCCAACAATTTCTCGATCGATGTGCCGTCCGTGGGATACACGGAGACGCCCACGCTCGCGGAGACCAACGGCGTTTGCCCATCATTCATCAATTCCTCGCAAATCCGCTGAGCTGCCTGCCTGGCTTCCTGTTCGCCGGATTCGGGTAAAATCAGGGCGAATTCATCGCCGCCATAGCGAGCCGGCGTGTCAATGGTCCGGCTGCTGTTGCGCAGGGCCACACCGAGGCGCTTGATCGCGCGACTCCCGGTCAGGTGGCCGTATTTGTCATTGATCTTTTTCAGACCATCCAGATCGAAAAGGAGAACTGCGAAACTGCGACCGGTGCGCCGCGAACGTTGAATTTCGTTCTCGAGCACTTCGAGCAAACGGCGATGGTTCGCAAGTCCGGTGAGCGAATCCGATGCGGCAAGGCGGCTTACCTGATCGAAAAGCTGAGCGTTGTCGAGAAGTGTGCCGCCCAACACGACCACATAGCTCATCACCATCAGTACATGGGCCATCGTGGCAGGAGCGTCGAGAACGTGCTGCGATTGGCTCATGGTGACGTGGCAGAAAACGTTTAGCAGAGCTGCAACGAAAAGAGCTCGGTCGAGTGATGCGTCAGCACGACGCAAACGCAGCCAGTATCCAACCGTGGCGACTGCAAATATTGTAGCCGGGACAAGATCCCAGGCTCGCGGCAGACTCGCGCCCGGGTACATGAGCGGCGGATTCGGCAACATGAAGTAGAAAACGCTGGTGAGGTATGCGATTGCGCCGACGATTAGGGTGGCGCCAGCTAACTCCTTCGCGGGATCGCGCGCGAGGGGAATTCTTCGCTCGACCGCGAGCGCGGCCAGCAGAAGCAAACCCAGCAACGTGCGGCCGGCCAGCCAGCCGAGAGAGATATGCGTTCCCTCGTATCTCGAAACCAGCATGCCGCGATAAAAGGTCATGCTCGTGCCGGCTTCGATCAGTCCGGCCAGAACGAAACCGAACGCAAGAATCAGCGAGATGCGATCGTGGGTGCCTCGGAAGCGGACCAGCGCGTTAGCGGCAAAGGTGAAGGCGATCAGGCTTCCTGACATCTCGAGGTATGTGTCGAGAAGCGGATCCGCCATGTACGGCGAGTTTCGCAGGATCCAGACAAAAATCAGGTAACCGCTTATTGCTATCGCCCAAAGAAGGACGAGCCTAAATCGATGGATTACGCCCCAAATCTTGCCCGGAACAGCCACGGATCCCCCAAATCGCCCCACACGTACCCATTAAGAAGCGAGCAACTCTTGTGCCGATTTGGAGCACAGTTTTAGTACTAGCTAAGTCTATGATTGTAAAAACATTGAAGGTGAGAGAGTAGCTTTAAACTCGTGCGTTGGACCCTTAGGGGCCTGCGGGGTGGGTAGAATTGTTACAGCTCGACACCCGGTCTACCCAGTCCGGGAGGCGTCGAGCGAGACGGCAGAAATCATCCCTGTGGAGGTTGTCCTTCTTCCGCTTTCTTCACTGCTGATTCGGCGCCGATGAAACCGATCTTGGAATGCTGGCCATCGCAGAAGGGCTTGTTCAAGCTTCCGCCGCAGCGGCATAGAGAGAAAGCGGGCTTGCCGGTGAGATCGAACTTATTGCCGGCCGCGTCTACGAGCTCGATCGTCCCTTCCGGGGCTTCCACTCGATAGGGGCCATTCGGACGAATCGTGATTTTCACCTGAGCCATATTTTCTCCGTGTCGCGCGTAATTTGCTGGGTCAGAGGCCAACTGTCGAATGAGAACCACTCAATATTTTGGGACCGACGGGTCCACTTCATCAGACCAGGCGAGAATACCACCCTTCAGGTTTAGAACCTTGCGAAAGCCTGCCTGCCGCAAGAACTCTGAGGCTTCCGCAGAACGCTTTCCGCTGCGGCAGTGCGCCACAATTTCGCGGGAACTATCGAGCTCGCTGACGCGCTTCGAAAGATCGCCGAGCGGAATCAGATAGCCGCCGATGTTGCAGATCTGATATTCGTGAGGCTCGCGCACGTCAAGAATAAACAGATTGTCGCCGCGATCGAGGCGCGCTTTCAATTCACGCGGGGTGATTTCCGGAACCGTGGATGCGGGCGCCGGAGCTTCTTCGCCGCGCACTCCGCAGAATTCGGCGTAGTCGATTAACTTCGTAATCGTCGGATGAGCGCCGCACACCGGGCACTCGGGATTTTTTCGCAGCTTCAGCTCGCGAAATCGCATCGACAGCGCATCGAACAGCAGCAGCCGGCCCACGAGCGGTTCACCCTTGCCAATGATCAGCTTCAGCGTTTCGGCGGCCTGAATCGAACCGACGATTCCCGGCAGCACTCCGAGAACGCCTCCCTCGGCGCACGACGGAACCAAACCTGGCGGAGGTGGTTCGGGATACAAGCAGCGGTAGCATGGGCCGTCCGGATAACCGAAAACGCTGGCCTGCCCTTCGAAGCGGAAAATCGAGCCGTAGACGTTCGGCTTGCCGAGCAGCACGCACGCGTCGTTAACGAGGTAGCGCGTCGCGAAGTTGTCCGTACCGTCCACGACGATGTCGTAGTCTTTGAGGATGTCGAGCGCATTTTCGCTCGTCAGCATCGTCTCGAACGTGTCGATCTGAATGTCGGGATTCAAGCCGCGCAGCCGCTCGGCCGCCGCTTGGATTTTTGGGCGGCCTACGTCGCCTGTGCTGAAAAGAATTTGGCGCTGAAGATTGGTGAGGTCAACTTTATCGAAATCAACGAGCCCGATTCGGCCAACTCCCGCCGCCGTAAGATATTGTCCGAGTGGCGCACCGAGTCCGCCAGTGCCGATGCATAGCACTTTCGCGGCTTTCAGCTTCAGCTGACCATCCATGCCCACTTCCGGCATGATCAGGTGGCGGCTGTAACGCAGGACCTCTTCTTTCGACAGCGTTGGCGAAGGCTGCGCGGTTGTGGTTGTCTTAGGCGTTGCAATATCAGTATTGGATGCCATTGGGAAACTCCGTCGTAGCGCGCGCTACAGTGCGCGTCCGTGGCCTGCTCCGCCAGCGATCGAGGGGACGATGCTAACAGTGTCGCCCTCATTCAGCCGCGTCTGGTCCTTCTGCAAATAGCGTATGTCCTCGTCGTTTACATACACATTTACAAAGCTGCGCAGCCGTCCGTCATCGGAATAGAGATGTTTCTTGAGGTCGCCGAATTTTGCGGTGAGCGCCGAGAGCGCTTCTGCTACGGTCGCGGCCTGCAGTTCAACGCTCGCTTGCCTCCCCGCATACGCGCGTAGTGGCGTAGGAATAATCACCTTCACTGCCATTCAGTCTCCTCCTGGCGCGGGTCTACGATTTAAGATGACGCCGAGCGGGCTTCCGATTCAATCGCCTCGGCCTGATAGCCCGAGCGGTCGTCGCACAATCGCCACGACGTGGTATCACGCGGCTCGCCCTTCTCGACGCTGACGATAATGTAACTGTACCAAGGCCACGCGTGCTCGCGGTCAAATTCGCTTGGCCGCGCCGGGGCGTCCGGATGCGAATGATACCAGCCAATCAGCTCTAACCGCTTCTCGCTGGCTGTCTTTTCCGCCAGCCGCACATCGTCCGGCGTCAGTTCAAAGCGATTGCGCGGAGAATCATCCCGCCGATTCGCGAGCGGCAGGAGATCCATAACCTCGCGCGAGCCTTCGCCGTCGCTGCCGAGCAAGGCGCCACAACACTCGTGCGGATAAGTTTCGACGCCATGGGCGCGAATCTTCCGCAGCAGAGCTTCTCGAATTTTCAGTGGCGCAATGCTCACGGGTCGCTCAGTCCTCGGTCCAAAATCTTTCGCTCAAGTATTTTTCGCCTGAATCGGGGAACACAGTGACGATCACCGCGCGCGCTCCCGCGGGCACTCGCCGCGCAACGTGAAGA
>Ga0209693_10001360_pt1 | contig 10468 bp, 6 predicted proteins | sample HubBroMetageWRM3_FD_188345 | JGI IMG/M metagenome (GOLD analysis project Ga0209693, IMG submission 188345) | Warmed soil microbial communities from the Hubbard Brook experimental Forest, New Hampshire - Hubbard Brook CCASE Soil Metagenome WRM 3... | ecosystem: Environmental > Terrestrial > Soil...
GTCGTCGACGACGACGCCGCTCTCGCCGAGATGCTGGGCATAGTGCTCCGCGGAGAAGGCTTCGAGCCCACATTCGTCGCCGACGGAGACAAGGCGATGGACGTGTTCCGGGATACGCACCCCGATCTGGTGCTGCTCGACCTCATGCTGCCCGGGATGGACGGCATCGACGTCTGCCGCCAGATCCGGGCCGAGTCGGGCGTCCCGATCGTGATGCTCACGGCCAAGAGCGACACGGTCGACGTGGTGCTCGGGCTCGAGTCGGGTGCGGACGACTACATCGTGAAGCCGTTTCAGTCAAAGGTGCTGGTGGCGCGCGTACGGGCCAGGCTGCGCCGGACCGAAGACCCGGCGCCGGAGACACTGCAGATCGGCGACGTCAGCATCGATGTCGCCGGACACGCGGTGACCCGGGCCGGGGAGCCGCTCAACCTCACGCCGCTGGAGTTCGACCTGCTGGTAGCGCTGGCAAGGAAGCCACGGCAGGTCTTCACCAGAGAGGTGCTGCTGGAGCAGGTCTGGGGCTACCGGCACGCCGCCGACACGCGGCTCGTCAACGTGCACGTCCAGCGGCTGCGTGCCAAGATCGAGAAGGATCCGGAGCGCCCGGAGATCGTGGTCACGGTCCGCGGCGTCGGCTACAAGGCGGGACCGGGCTGATCCGCCTGCGCGGAGGAAGGACATGAAGGGGGCGGCGACCAGCAGCGGCGCGGCACCTTCGCGCGACAGGCTGACTGCGTTGAGAACGCGGGGTGCGCTGCGGAACCTTCGCGCGCCTGTCGTGGTGCCAGAAGCCGTCGTCCGGCTGCACCAGCTGGCTGGCCGCCGGCTGGGTGCGCTGCGCCGTCGGCTCGCCGCCGCCCACCGGGTCCTGCGGTCACGCTGGCTTCGTTCGCTGCAGCTGCGCGTCATCACCACCACGCTGGTGATCTCGGCGATGGTGGTCACGGTGCTCGGCTTCTTCCTGATGCAGCAGATCACCTCGGACCAGTTGCAGGCCAAGGAAACGCAGGCGGGCAACCTGGTAGTCACCGACGGGCTGCCCACCGCGCATACCGAGCCTGGCGTGGACTCGCGCCCTAACGGCGCGACCACCCAGAACCTGATGGACACGATCGTGAGCAAGCTGCAGGCCCCGCCGGAGGCGGAGAGCTCCTACGGCGTCGCGATCTTGCTCGCGGCCGGCTATTCGGGCGCACCGGTGTTCCGGGCCGGCGAGACGGCCGGCGTGGTAACCAGCCAGATTCCGGCCAAGCTGATCAGCAAGGTGGACGGGCTGCAGAAGAGGGGCGAGTCCACGGCGAGCTTCACGTTCGCCATGATGGGCTCCCCCTCCACGCCCAGAACCCTGGTGCCCGGTCTCGTCTACGGCGTCCCCGTCGGCCCCTACTACCAGCTCTATTACTTCTTCCCGCTGACGCAGGTACAGCAGAGCCTGGATCAGATCCAGCGGACACTCCTGGTGGCGGGTGTCGTACTGGTCTTCCTCTTCTCGGCCATCGCCGCGCTGGTTACGCGGTGGGTGGTGACGCCGGTCCGGCAAGCTGCCCGCGGGGCCCAGCGTCTTTCCACCGGCAACCTCGACGAGCGCATGCCGGTGCGGGGCGTTGACGAGCTTGCCGCGCTCGCGACGTCGTTCAACGAGATGGCGGCCAGCCTTCAGGAAAAGATGACCGCGCTGGAGGACCTGTCGCAGGTGCAACGCCAATTCGTGTCCGACGTCTCGCACGAGCTGCGCACGCCGCTGACCACGATCAAGATCGCTGCGGACGTGCTGTTCGCTAACCGGGACCAGCTGGCGGGCCCGGTGTCCCGGTCGGCCGAGCTGCTGCAGAGCCAGCTGGAGCGGTTCGAGTCGCTGCTCACCGACCTCCTGGAGATCAGCAGGTACGACGCGAACGTGGCGGTGCTCGACGCGGAACCCGTCGATATCTGTGACCTCGCCAGGCAGTCTGCCGACGTGGCTCAGCAGCTTGCCGAGCGACGCGGCGCCAAGATCGAGTTCCGGCTGCCCGCTGAGCCGTGCATCGCCGAGGTGGAGCGGATCAGGGTGGAGCGGATCCTGCGGAACCTTCTGGTCAACGCCGTTGAGCATGGTGAAGGCAAGGACGCTGTGGTGACCGTGGCCGGGGACTCCGGCGCGGTCGCGGTCGCGGTAAGGGATTACGGGATAGGGCTCGCCGCCGGCGAGGAGCACCTGGTCTTCGATCGCTTCTGGCGCGCCGACCCGGCCCGAGCCCGGGCCACCGGTGGCACCGGCCTGGGCCTCGCGATCGCGCTCGAAGACGCCAGGCTGCATGGTGGGTGGCTCGAAGCCTGGGGCGAGGTCGGCCGGGGATCGGTGTTCCGGCTGACGCTGCCCCGGACGGTCGGTGCCGATCTGGCCGGGTCGCCGCTGCCCCTGGCACCGGACGAGGCGGATGGATCGACGGGCAGCCTGGCGGACACCGACGCGGCTGCCGCGCTTGCGGCCGGGGTCAGTGCCAACGGGGCCGTCGCGCCGGGTGCTGCCGGAGCTGACGGGCTGGCCGCTGGCCAGCCGGACGCCGGCGGCCCTGCCGCTCCCGAGAATGCGGACAGTGACGGAGTCGGCACGGTCGGGACGTCGGCAGGTGCACCGGGCCAGCCGCACGCAGGCAGCCACGTCCGATGATCCCGGCACGCAGCCAGCCATGGGCCGTTTTGAAGCGGGTCCCGACGCCCGGCGCCGGGCGGACCGCTGCCGCGGCGCTCGCCATGGCCGTCGTTGCCGCGGGGTGCGCCACGGTTCCCAGCAACGGGCCGGTGCAGCAGGTTGGCTCCGCCCAGAACGGGCTAAGCCAGGAGCAGGAATACTCACAGCCGATCGCGGTCGGGCCCGAGCCGGGCTGGAAGCCCACCCAGATCGTGGACGGCTTTCTCGCGGCCAGCGCCAGCTTCGCGGGGGACCACCAGGTGGCCAAGGAGTACCTCGACCCGGCGGCGCAGGCTGCCTGGCACCCGGGGTGGGCGGTCACCGTGGTGCGAGGACGGCCGACCACGACCTCCATGGGCCCGCTGCCCAAATCGGTGCCCAATCAGCCTGGCATGCGCGCCCAGGTCAAGGTCACGGGATTGCCGGTGGCGACGATCACGGGCTCCGGCCAGTACCAGGTCTACTCGGGGTCGTCGACGAAGTCCTACGATTTCTCGCTGGTCAGCATCAACGGGCAGTGGCGGATCGATGGCCTGCCGACGTCGCAGGGACTGCTGCTGACCGATGCCGACTTCCAGCACGTGTACCAGCCGCGCGACCTGTACTTCCTGTCCCAGTCGGGGAACACGCTGGTGCCCGACCCCGTGTTCGTGCCGCAGCAGGCCACCAACACGGAGCTCGCCACCGGTCTGGTGAAGGCGCTGCTGCAGGATCCGACCGGGTGGCTCGCCGGCGCGGCGATCACCGGGTTCCCCGCGCATGCCCAGCCCATCGGGCAGGTGCGGATCGACGGCCAGAACGCCACGGTCAATCTCGGCGGCGAGCACGGAAAGCCCTTCAAGGCCACTCAGCGGCAGCTCGAGCAGATGGCTGCCCAGCTGGCCTGGACGCTCGCCAGCGGGCCGGTGCAGTCGGTCGAGCTCGAGCTCAACAACCGGCCGGAGCGGATCATGAGCAGCCTCTACCAGGATCCGCAGGCCTACCAGGGCTGGATGCCCGCCCAGCACGCCGGGTCCAGCCTCTACTTCGTCGCAAGCAACGGAGCGGTGCAGACCCTGTCCGGCGCCGGCCAGTCAGGCGCCGCACCGGGTGAACGGGTCGCCACGGTGCCCGGCCAGGCCGGCTCTGCAGACGCCCCGCCGCTCAGTTCGATCGCGATCTCCCCGAAGGGGCCCTCGCTGGCGGGGATCGCCACGGGCGGCGCAGCCGTCTACTTCGGTGCCCTCGGCCGGGGCGCATCGCTGAAGGAGTGGCGGCCGACGAGCGGCAGCTGTACGTCGGTGAGCTGGGACGCGCGGGGTGATCTCTGGATCACCGCCGGCGGCATTGTGTGGATGCTGCCGCCGAACGGCGGTTCGGGCGCGGCGCCGGTTAACGTGCCCGTGCCGGGCGAGGCTGACGTGACCGACTTCATGGTCGCGCCGGATGGCGTCAGGGTCGTGATGATCGTCCACGACGGGTCGAGCAGTCACGTGGAAGTCGGCGCCATCACGCACAGCGGCCAGGCGGCCATGGTGCAGCAGCAGCCAGTGACCATCGGCGCGGGCATCCCCCAACCCGACGCGCTGAGCTGGTACGGGACGGACGACGTCGTCGTCCTAGCCGACGGCGGCAGCGCGTCCAGCGCGGAGCTCTATGAGGTCCCGCTGAACGGCGGCCCGCCGACCATCATCGCGGCGCCGGGCACCCCCACGTCGGTGACCGCCACGAGTCCCGTAGGCTCCGTCGCCGACATCGCCATCGGCCTGCCCGGCGGCAAGATCATGATCTCGACGGACCTCGGCGCCTTTCAGCCAACGCGGGCCGGGGGCGAGTCCCCGGCCTATCCGGGCTGAGCGGTCGCCGCCGGGCCGGCCGGGCCCGCCAGGCCGGGCGAGCGGCGCAGGTTACCGAACAGTGTCGTCGCCGTCTAGGTCTCGATATGCCGAAATGTGGTCACGCTCGGTCGCGCCGCCAAATACTGCAGGCGTCCCCCCTCCTGACATTCGCTTCGCGCCGGACTAGCGTCGTGTCATGGCACCCGCCCGGGTCCGTGGTTGCACCGTGCTGGCATCCCCACCAGCGGGAAGTCCGGTGCGGCAAGCCGATGCCAGCCGCAGGCGAAACGGCCCACGTAAGGCGACTTATCGTCGACTGATCACGGTGCGGCTTAGAGGTAAGTCCTGCCCCGCCGGGAGACCCGACGTCTCCCGGGCCGGGAGAAGGTCAGTAGTGGCACAAGTGGCTGCGAACCCCTCAGCAGGCGGATGTGGGGTCGAAGACCAGGTCGGCCGGGCGGGTGCCGCGTTCAAGTCCGGGCAGAAGGGGGTTCCGCAGTGAACATCATCTTCAAGGGTCGGCACACGGACGTGCTGGATCGGTTCCGCAGGCACGCGACAGCAAAGCTTGCCAAGATCGGGAAGCTGGACTCCAAGGTCATGCGGATCGACGTGGAGGTCTGCGCCGAGCGCAATCCGCGCCAGTCGCAGCGGCGAGAGCGAGTCGAGCTGACCATCGCCTCGCGCGGGCCGGCCATCAGGGCCGAGGCCGCGGCCGAGGATCGCTACGCCGCTCTGGACATGGCGGTCTCGAAGCTGGAGTCGCGCCTGCGCAGAGCAGCCGACCGCCGCAAGTGCCGGCATGGGGCCCACGCCGCAGTCCGGGTCAACGATCTGCCCGCAGCGAACGCCGAGAGCGGCGAGCCCGACCCGCGGCCGGAGATCCCCGCGCAGCGGGATGAGCCGGAGATGGCGGATGCCGTCGCGGGAGACGGCCTCTCCGCAGATGATGTCGTCCCGATCCAGGCGGAGGGAAACGGGCCGCTGGTTGTGCGGGAGAAGTACCACGTTGCCGAGCCAATGGCCATCGACCAGGCCTTGTTCGAGATGGAACTGGTCGGCCACGACTTCTTCCTCTTCCGCGACACGCAGGATGGCCGCCCGAGCGTCGTGTACCGGCGCCGCGGGTACCAGTACGGCGTCATCCGCCTGGTTGAGGAGGACGCCACGCCGACACTGGCCAACGGGCAGGCCAAACGGGCCGGGCAACTGGCCGCGCGGTAGCGTCGCTTGCGTTGCGGGCGCACGTCGGCAAGAGTTTGATCACATAGCATCGCGGATCGCAGCATCCATGCCTGCGCGGCGGTGGGTCAGGAACCATCGCAGGACCGGTCAGGGAGGGAGGGCGCAATGAGCGGTAGCCCCGGCACCAGCGCGGCACCGCGGGATTCGTCGCTGCACGCAGAGCCGATCCGCACGATGATCGTTGACGACCACGCCCTGTTCCGCCGTGGCCTGGAGATGGTGCTGGACGAGGAGCCGGACATCGAGCTGGTCGGCCAGGCGAGTGACGGCACCGAGGCGGTCGAGAAGGCGGCCGAGTCGGTGCCCGATGTGGTGCTGATGGACATCCGCATGCCCCGCAGCAACGGGATCGAGGCGTGCCGGGCGATGAAGGAGGCCGCCCCCAGCGCGAAGATCGTCATTCTCACGATCAGCGACGAGGAGGAGGACCTCTTCGAGGCGATCAGGGCCGGCGCGAGCGGCTACCTGCTCAAGGACATCCCGCTGGACGAGGTCGCCGACACGGTACGCGCCGTGCACGGCGGTCAGTCGCTGATCAACCCGTCCATGGCTGGCAAGCTGCTCACCGAGTTCGCCACGCTCGCCAAGCGAGATGACGGGGAACGTGCCCAGGAGCTGCCCGCCCCCCGGCTGACCGAGCGTGAGATGCAGGTGCTCAAGCTCGTCGCCAGGGGGATGAACAACCGCGACATCGCGAAAGAGCTGTTCATCTCCGAGAACACGGTCAAGAACCACGTCCGCAACATCCTGGAGAAGCTGCAGATCCACTCCAGGATGGAAGCGGTCATGGTCGCGGTGCGGGAGAAGCTGATCGAGTTCAGCTGACAGCTCAGGCCAGGCCGGAGAGCGCCTTGCGCAGCCGTGGCTCCAGGGTGGCCGGTGTCACCTGGCCGAGTTCCACGTTGTCGCAGCCGACCCACGCCGCCGCTTCGGTGAGCGCGCGGGCCATCGGCTCGGCCGCCGACGCCTTGTCCAGCGAGAGCTTGCGCGCGACCAGGGTCCGGCCGCTGCGCGCCGGGTCCACCCGGCCCAGCAGCCTGCCCCTGGCCAGCAGCGGCATCGTAAAGTACCCGTGCACGCGCTTGGCCTGCGGCACGTAGGCCTCCAGGCTGTGCTCGAAGCCGAACATCCGCAGCGTCCGCTTCCGGTCCCAGATCAGCGAGTCGAACGGGGACAGCAGCGTGACCCGGTGCCTGCCGCGGACGGCCCCCGACTGGTGCTCGGCCAAGGCGGACGGATCGGCCCAGGCCTGGACCGCAGGATCGTGCCGCAAGCCAGCGATCTCAACCGGGATCAGCCCCGCGGCGGCCGCGGCGGCGCCCGGTGTGATCGCGTCGCCGTCCTTCCCCCGCCCACCTCCCGCTTCCCCCTTCACTGTGCCGCCCCACCGCAGCCGCTGGTAGTCGGCCAGGTCGGCGCGGGTGACCACGCCGAGCGCGCGAGCAGCCACCGCGGCCAAGTGGGTCACGCACTCGGTATCTGAGGGTTCAGCATCCAGCAGCTCCGCTGGGAGCACGCGTTCGGGCAGGTCATACACCCGGCGCCAGCCGGTGCGTCGCGCGCAGATGGCCTGCCCGGTGTCGAGCAGCCACTCGACGGCGATCTTCGTCTCCGACCAGTCCCACCAGTCCCCGCCACCACGGGCCCCGCCAAGCTGGGTGGCGTTCAGCGGTCCCTCGGCCCGGAGCCGGGCCAGAACCTCGTCACAGACGTTCTCCGGCACCTCGTGCCAGCGCATGCCCCGGGCCAAGAGCGCCCGCCGCCGGAACCCGTAGTAGGGCCACTCCTCGATCGGCAGGATGCAGGCCGCGTGAGACCAGTACTCAAACGCCGTGGCCTGGCGCGGGTGCCAGTAGGCCCGTTCGATCCGCGTCCGGGGTACGGCCCCCAGCCGGGCGTAGGCGACCAGCTCGTGCGAGCGGGCCAGCACACTGATCGTGTCGAGCTGGACGGCGCCAATCCGGCGGAGCATGCCGGGGACGCCGCCCCGCCGCCCCTCGGTGCCGACAAATCCCTGTGCCCGGAGGGTCATCAGCCGGGCATCATCCGGCGACAGCGTGAACTGGGGTGCGGTTTGGGGGTGGCTCACCACGACCGAGAGCCTAGCTGGAGGTACCGACAGTCCACCCTGGCCGCAAGCGCCAGGGGCTTAGCGCCTCCGGTTTAGCGCCGGTCCCCGGTTTAGTACCAGTCCTCGAAGATGTTGGTGGCAATCGCGAGCAGCAAACCGACCGCCGACAGGCCCAGGCCAAGCCAGAACGCCCACCACGTCGGCCCGAAGACCAGCCCAAGGCCGCCGCAGAGGAAACCGACCATGATGGTCGAGACGGCGACCCAGGACACCCTGCGGCCGTGGTAGGCCTGCGGATACTGCACCGGGGTGTCGGGGGTCTGCGGCACGAACGCCGTCTGCCCTGCCAGGCCCGCGGGCCCGGGCCCGGCGGCAGCGCTGCCGATGGTGCCCGGCTCCACCTGGTTCGACATGCGCACTGCTCCTCTCGTCCCGCCGAGTAGCGCATCCCTGCCTGCTCGCCCGTGCCTATCATTGTGGCCAGGGCCCTCAGCCGGGAGGCACCCGGCCCCCCAGGGTAGCGGCCCGATGGCGAGGACTCGGCTTCACCCTGCGTCTCGCCTACCATGAAAGTAGGCACGGCGCCAGGAGCCCGCCGTGCTGTCATGCACCTGCCCGCCGAGCGTGGCTGACGGCGGAGCGCGGCACACCACGCCACATAGCCAGACGATCCGCAAGGAGCGCGACCAAAAAGTGCCAGCCATCATCGATAGCGTCCTTCGCGCAGGCGAGGGCAAGATCCTGCGCAAGCTCAAGCGGACTGCTGATCAGGTCAACTCGATCGAAGAGGACTTCGCAGCGCTCAGCGACGCCGAGCTGAGGGCGATGACCGACGAGTTCCGGCAGCGGCACGCGGATGGTGAGTCGCTCGATGAGCTGCTGCCCGAGGCGTTCGCGACCGTACGCGAAGCCGCCAGGCGGACCCTGGGCCAGCGGCCCTTTGACGTGCAGCTGATGGGCGGCGCAGCCCTGCACATGGGCAACATCGCCGAGATGAGGACCGGCGAGGGCAAGACCATCACCGGGGTGCTGCCCGCCTATCTGAACGCGCTGACCGGCAAGGGCGTGCACCTGGTCACGGTCAACGACTACCTGGCCAAACGCGACTCGGAGTGGATGGGGCGCATCCACCGGTTCCTGGGCCTCGAGGTCGGCGTGATCCTGGCCCAGATGGAGCCGGACGAGCGGCGCAAGCAGTACGCGGCCGACATCACCTACGGCACGAACAACGAGTTCGGCTTCGACTACCTCCGGGACAACATGGCCTGGGGCCTGGAGGAGTGCGTCCAGCGGGGGCACCACTACGCGATCGTGGACGAGGTCGACTCGATCCTCATCGACGAGGCGCGCACCCCGCTGATCATCAGCGGGCCCGCAGACCAGAACAGCCGCTGGTACCTCGAGTTCGCCAAGATCGCGCCGCGGCTGCGGCGCGGCGAGGACGGCGAGGGCGACTACGAGGTCGACGAGAAGAAGCGGACGGTCGGCATCCTGGAGAGCGGCGTCGAGAAGGTGGAGGACTGGCTCGGCATCGACAACCTGTACGAGTCCGTCAACACCCCGCTGGTCAGCTTCCTGAACAACGCGATCAAGGCCAAGGAGCTCTACAAGAAGGACAAGGACTACGTCGTGATAAACGGCGAGGTCCTGATCGTGGACGAGTTCACCGGCCGCATGCTGCACGGCCGCCGGTACAGCGAGGGCATGCACCAGGCCATCGAGGCCAAGGAGGGCGTGCAGATCAAGGACGAGAACCAGACGCTGGCCACGATCACGCTGCAGAACTACTTCCGGCTCTACGACAAGCTCGCCGGCATGACCGGCACCGCCATGACCGAGGCCAACGAGTTCCACCAGACCTACAAGCTCGGCGTCGTCCCGATTCCGACGAACATGCCGATGATCCGCGCCGACCAGTCCGACGTGGTGTACCAGACGGTCCAGGCGAAGTTCGAGGCCCTGGTGGACGACATCTTCGAGCGGCACGAGGCGGGACAGCCGGTGCTCGTCGGCACCACCAGCGTGGAGAAGTCAGAGCTCGTTTCCACGATGCTCAAGCGGCGCGGCGTTGCGCATGAGGTCCTGAACGCCAAGTACCACGAGCGTGAGGCCGCCATCATCGCCCAGGCGGGCCGCAAGGGCGCGGTGACGGTGGCCACGAACATGGCGGGGCGCGGCACGGACATCATGCTCGGCGGCAACCCCGAGTTCATCGCGGACCTCGAACTGCACCAGCGCGGCCTGTCTCCGGTTGACACGCCCGAGGACTTCGAGGCCGCCTGGCCGGAAGCGGTGGACAAGGCCAAGCGGGCGGTGGCGGAGGAGCACGCGGAGGTCGTCGCCGCTGGCGGTCTCTACGTCCTCGGCACCGAGCGGCACGAGTCCCGGCGGATCGACAACCAGCTGCGCGGCCGGTCCGGCCGTCAGGGTGACCCGGGCGAGTCGCGGTTCTACCTGTCGCTCGAGGACGACCTGATGCGGATGTTCAACGCCGACAAGGTCGCGCACATCATGGAGTGGCTGAAGACGCCGCCGGACGTCCCGATCGAGTCCAAGACGGTCAGCCGCTCGATCAGGTCCGCCCAGACACAGGTTGAGCAGCAGAACTTCGAGATCCGCAAGGACCTGCTCAAGTACGACGACGTGATGAACCGGCAGCGC
>Ga0209693_10001361_pt1 | contig 10468 bp, 11 predicted proteins | sample HubBroMetageWRM3_FD_188345 | JGI IMG/M metagenome (GOLD analysis project Ga0209693, IMG submission 188345) | Warmed soil microbial communities from the Hubbard Brook experimental Forest, New Hampshire - Hubbard Brook CCASE Soil Metagenome WRM 3... | ecosystem: Environmental > Terrestrial > Soil...
ATCCAGCCCAGGCCGAGCGTCACAATGCCGACAACGAAAATAAACACCCAAGCCACGATCAGCGGAATGGCGAGGATGATGATATCGATGACAAACGCGACAAAACGGCGCGCCAAGACGCCGTCGAACAGTTCGGGATTGGCCGCCGGGTCATAGGCGTGTGGCTTGATATCGACGCCGATCCGTCCGGCCTGCTCGTCAGGCGCCGGGCGTGGCGTGAGCGGCGGCCGGCCGAGGGGCGCGCCAGCCGAGCCCGCTGCCGGCACACGTCGCAGCCGTAGGTCGCCCTAATCGCCGGACATCCGGTCCCCTCGCTGGCGGCGAGAAAGTGGCCCGCGGGCCACTTGCCCGTCACCAGCACACAGGATACTGTATACAGAATCAGGTGGCGGGGCGCATGGAACGGCAACGGCTGGCCCACCCGGCTTTGGGCTCGTCTGAACACGACAGGCGCCGCGCCGCCCAACATGGAGGTGACCATCAGTGACGATGCTGACAGATAGCACGATTGAGATTCCCGACTTCACCGATCCTGCCACCTACGTCGACGGCGTGCCGCACGGTGCTTTCGACGAGCTACGCTCGCGACCCGGTCTGTACTGGCAGAAGGCGGACGAGGGCACCTTTAACGGCGGATTCTGGGTTGTCACACGGTTCAACGACATCATCGAGATCGAGCAACAGCCCGCGGTGTTCAGCTCGGTGCCGGGGGCATTTTTCCCGCTGGCCAACATGAGCGGTGACAGCCCGATGCGCAAGCACATCTTGTTCATGGATCCGCCTGAGCACAGCCGTGTGCGGCGGGTGGCGATGAAATCGTTCGGCCCGCGGGTGGTCGCTCACTTTGATGGGTGGATCCGCGAGATCGTCAACGAAACGCTCGACGACGCGTTGCAGCGCGACAGCTTTGACTGGATCGCCGATGTGGCCCGGCTGATTCCCTCGCGGGTGATCGCGGCGGTGATGGGGGTGCCTCGCGAATTACGCGGCCAGGTGGTGGATTGGTCGGACGCCATTTTCACCAGCGCGGTCACCCAGGACGACGATGGCGCCGCCATGTCGCGAGCGTTCGACGAAGTCAACGTCTACATGGCCAAACTGGGTGAGGAGAAGCTGCGAGATCCCCAGGATGACACGGTGACGGTGTTGGCTCAATGCCTGGACCGCGGCGAGATCGACGAGGCGGAGTACGCCATGTATACCGCTGCGTTGCTGATCGCCGGCTACGAGACGACCCACACGCTGATCGGGCAGTCCATGCTGCTGATGTTGGAGGACGAAGACATTCAGCGCACCTGCGACGCGGTGTTCGACGCCGGCGACTTCAACGCCGTTGTCGATGAATTCCTGCGCTATGTCACACCGGCGATGAATGTCACGCGCACGGCCACCGGGGACATGGAGTTCCATGGACAGACCATCCGTCGTAACGACACCATGCAATTGATGTTGATCGCGGGCAATCGTGACCCCGAGGTGTTTGCCGATCCGCACCGATTCGATCCGCTGCGGCCGCGGGCCACGACCCTGTCGGGCGACGGTGTGGCGTTCGGCAGTGGATTGCACCGCTGCGTGGGCAATGTGCTGGCCAAGATGGACACCCGCATCTTGTTCGAGGAGCTCTACCGCAGGGGTGTGTCGTTAGAACTCGACGGCGAGCCTGGACGCGGCTGGAGCACGCTGATCAACCAACTACTTACGCTGCCCGTCCGTGTCGGCTAACGGTGTGGTTGAGGGACTGCATGCTCGCCGTCGCGAGGCATGCTCGGCCCAGCGTGCCGACACAAACGGTAGCGAAGTGGCACCCATCGACGTGGGTGACCATTCAGGGCCATCGGCTATGACGCGGCAAGGAGTTACTGTGCCCCGGATCGTTTTCATCAAGGCCGACGGTGAACGCCACGAGGTCGTTGCCGCGGCCGGAGAGTCGGTGATGCAGGCGGCGGTTAATAACCTGGTCGACGGGGTCGTGGGCGAGTGTGGCGGCGACTTGTCCTGTGCGACATGCCATGTCTTCGTCGCCCCGGACTGGTTTGACGCACTGCCCGAGGCGACCGCAGAGGAAGAAGACATGCTCGAGGCCACCTCCGAGGAGCCCACGAAGTTCAGCCGTCTGTCGTGCCAAATCAAGTGTGCTGCCAAACTCGACGGGCTTGTCGTCCACGTTCCTGCCAGCCAGCGGGTCTGACCCGGCACCGACACCACCCCACCCCACCCGCCGGGTCAGACCCCCTGGCTGGCAGCACGCCAAAACCGCCGCCGTTGAAGATGGTCACCGAAGTTTGCCTGGCGACGAAGCCGCCAGGGGCGCCACGACAACCGATTTCGGGGCCCGCGCATCGATGCGGTCGAGGATCCAGCCCAACCGAGTGGCTGGCCGCGCAGTTTGGCGCACCGCGACGTCGCGTTGCAAGACAGCTGCTCGCCGGCCAGACCCGGGGACCGACTTTACTCAGCGTTCTTGCCAACTCATCCGTAGACCGGATACTGTATACAGAATGTCGGGTGTGTGGACAAGCCGAGGATCCGCTGGACCTGCGTGCTACGCGAGCTTGCAGGCGCGCAAGGACGCGGACTGGCGAAAAGCCAAGAGGTGCCCGCGGGGTCGCGGGGCGCTTCGGGGCCTGGCGTTACCACTCACCACCCTCGGCCAAGCAGGTCTTCTGAGCACGGCCACCGTGCACCGACCACAAATGAGGAGAACATGACATTTCGTCACGCAGTGCTGATCAATTTCAATGCCAACGCCGACGAGTCATATCGCGCCGAGCTCGCACAGAAGGTCAACGCCCTGCCGCGGGCCATTCCGGAGGTGCGTGCGGTGGCCTGCGGGGCCGACGCCGGCCTGACCTCTGGCAGCAGCGATTTCGCGATCATCGTCGATCTGGACTCAGCCGATGATTACGCGACCTACGAACATCATCCGGCGCACGGTGACCTTGTCGACCTTATCCGTCAAGGGGTCGCAAGCCGCACCGTCGTCGATTTCCCATTCTAGAAAGGAAAGTCGTTGTCAGCGACGGGGACTAAACCGATGAGCCGCGATGGTTCGGCACTGCAGAAGGTGCTGCAGACCGCGATCGACCGCGGCGAACGCGGGGTGCAGGTCGCGGCCTACCTTGGCGATGAACTGATCATGGACGGCTGGATCGGCCAGGCTGACTCCCGCGGCACCGCGGTCACCGCGACGACGCTGTTTCCCATCTTTTCGGTGACCAAAGGTCTGACCGCCACCGCCATTCATCTGCAGGCCGAGCGGGGATTGCTCGACTACGACACCCCAGCGGCGGCTTATTGGCCGGAGTTTAAAGCCAACGGCAAGCAGGACATCACGGTGCGCCAACTGCTGACCCATCAATCCGGTCTGCCTCAGATGCCGGCCGGTGTCACCGCTGAGCGCCTGCATGACTGGGACTGGTGCGTGGAAAGCATTGCCGCGCTGGAACCGCTGCTGCCGGTGGGCAGCAGCGCCTACGCGTCGCTGAGCTACGGGTGGCTGCTGGGCGAACTGGTGCGTCGCACCGATCCCGCGCACCGGGGTTTCGCCCAGTTCACCCGGGAAGACATCCTCGAACCGCTGGGCATCGACGACTTTTATGTCGGGATGAACGGTCGCCAGCATGAGCGTGTCGCTGAACTGGTGACCTCCGGCACCTTGCGCACCGACCCGCCACCGTTACGGGCGCTGGCCATGCCGCCCGCGGTCGAACCCGGGGTGTTGTGGAACAATCCGGTGCTCTACGACGCCGTCGTTCCCGGCGCTGGCGGTATTGCCAATGCGCGCTCTGTCGCAAGGCTTTTCGCGATGCTGGCGGGCAAGGGCAGCCTGGGCGGACACCGGATCCTCAGCGAAGAACGGGTGATGGCCTGCACCAGGCCGCGACCCAACCCCGATCAGCTCGACCCCGTGTTGGACCAGGTGCCCTGGATCGGTGTGGGCGGCTACTGGCTTGGCGGTGAGACCCCTCCGGCCGAACCGGTGATCGGCACCGGGGCGCACACGCTGGCCTCCAACGGCGCCGGCGGATCCATCGCCTGGGCGGATCTGGACACCGGTCTGGCCGTGGCGATTTGCCACAACCGGATGTTTCGGATCAGCCCGCCGCTTCCGCCCGACGAGCATCCGTTTCACGAGATCGGCGAGTACGCGCGGTCATTGGTCGGCTGACGCGGCGAAGGCCACCATCGGTCACATCGAAGGCGAATGAGGAGCAAGCAACACATGAGTGAGGCGATCCACTATCTGGGTGACACCGTCGACAAGTGCCCGTATGACTACTACGCCGAAGCCCGGGCGCGCAACGCGGTCACCTGGGAGCAACCGACGCAGAACTGGATCGCGGCGTCCTACGCCGCGGTTCGCGACGTGTTGACCGACGAGGACACCTTTGCCAGGCCGCTGCCGACCGAGATCGTCCCCAGCGAGAAGTACAGCCGCATCGTGGCCTCACCGTTTAGCCTGGTCGGCAAGGAACGCCTGGCGCATCGCCGGTGGTGGTTGGAAATCTTTAACCCCCGCGAGATCGAACGCTACCGCAACGGCGTGGTGGCCGACGTGGTGGAAGCCACCATCGACGAGATCGCGCCGCGCGGGCGCGCCGAGCTGGTGCAGGAATACGCCGAACGTGTCTCCGATCGCGTCATCGCCGGGGTGCTGGGCTTGCCTTGGCACGACGACGATTACATGACCGCGATACGCACCAACCTCAACAAGATCGAGCACTACAAAGGCATCGTCTACCTCAAACCTGAGGATGCGATACCGCATGCGGAGGTCGCCCTGGCCGCGACCTACGAAGTGGACGCGCTGCTGCGCCCCTACATGGACGAGCGGCAGAAGACCGCCGACGACAGCATCATCAGTCGAGTCTGGCGCGACGACGCACTTGACGGGTGGACCGAGGATGCCCGCTATGGCCTCGTCCGCACGTTCTTCGCCGGCGGCAGCGACACCACCCGCACGTCGATGGTCAACGCGCTGCACCTGATGCTCACTACACCGGGAATGTTGGAGAAGGTCCGCCACGCCGACGCGCGCACCCTCGGGGCGTTCGTTGAAGAGGCGCTGCGCTTGGTCGGCACGGTGCATTTCCGCAACCGCATCTGCCAGCGCGACAGTGACCTCGACGGAGCGCAGGTGCACCGCGGGGACAAGGTCGCGGCCGTCATCGCGTCGGGAAACCGCGACGCCGCCAGATTCGACGACGCCGACGAGATCAACTTGGAACGCAAAAACCCGCGACAGCACCTGGCTTTCAGCGTCGGAATCGGCGCCTGCGCGGGCTCGCCTTTGGCCAGGGTCGAACTGCAAGAAGGCATCTCGAGAATCGTCAATCGGCTTGAGAATCTGCGGCTGGATCCCGATGCGCCCCGACCCGGATTGGAGGGATCCATCTTCAAGCTCACCACCCCGGTTCATGTCCTGTTCACGGCGCAGCGGCAATGAACCGCAGGGCCCACGGGGCGCGCCAGGGTAAGCGGCGGATGGCCGCGACTTCATCACACCGAAACGAAGGAGAAGCAACTCATGGGCAGGCTTGACGGCAAGGTCGCAATCATCACCGGCGGCGCATCAGGGCTGGGGGAGGCCACCGCACGGCTGTTCGCGCAGGAGGGAGCCGCGGTCGCGCTGGGCGACATCCACGAGCAGCGCGGCGCCGAGGTCGTCAAGCGGATCGAGGCCGAGGGCGGCAAGGCCATGTTCCAGATCACCGATGTGCGCAACCCCGATCACGTCAAATCCCTGGTGGACGCCGCGGAGGCCACCTTCGGACACGTGCACATCATGGTCGCCAACGCCGGAATCGGCGGTGCGGCTTCGCGCAAGCAACTCGAAGACGTCACTGAAGACGAGTTCGAGGAGGTCATGCAGGTCAATGCGGCTGGTGCGTGGCGCTCCTTCAAGTACGCCGCACCAGCGATCCGCCGCGCCGGCGGTGGCGCGATGACCTCGAGCGCCTCGATCGCGGGTCTGAGCACGTTGGGGGGGGCCAAGCTAGGCGCCTACAGCGCCTCCAAGCAAGCCGCCGTCAGCATCACCAAGCACTTCGCCGCAGAGCTTGCCGATGACAACATCCGCGTCAACTGCGTGTGCCCGGGGCGGATGCTCACCAACATCGACGAGTCCTACAAATATGACGAGCAAGAACTGCAGAAGGCGCGAAGCACCCGCGCCACCGGCAAGATCGAGGGCGCACGCCGGGTGATATGCGACCCCATCGAGGTGGCATATCTGCACCTGTTCTTGTGCTCGGACGAAGCGTCGTTCGTCAACGGCCAAGCGATCATGGCAGACGGCGGCGGCGAGCTGTTCTTGAATCGGGCCGGAACCGTCACCCCGCCGACCAAGCAGCCGTGATCATCGTCGTCGGAAACCCTTTGGGCAGTCCCATCACTGGTGATACCGCCCGGCCAATGGGGCCGGGGGGAGCGAGGTGACGATGGCGGCATCTACGGACCACTGCACGCGACTGGCGGACAAGATCGCAATCGTCAGCGGCGGGTCCCGTGGCATCGGACGAGCGATCGCCGAGCGCTTCGTCGCTGAGGGTGCGCGCGTGATGATCGGTGATCTCGCGCCCCCAGAGACCGATGGCGCCGCTCGGGAGCACTTGCACTTCGAGACGCTCGACGTCCGCGACCGCGCGTCTTGGAAAAACATTGTCGCGCAATGCCGCGAGGCGTTCGGCGCACCCAATGTGCTGGTCAACAACGCCGGTGTCATGATCGCCAGTTCGATAGCGGACACCGACGGCAGCGACTACCGAACGAGCTTCGACGTCAATGTGCTCGGCGCGGTTTTCGGACTGCAGGCGGTAATCCCGGCTATGCGTGAACGCGGCGGTGGTTCGGTGATCATCGTATCCTCGACCGCATCGGTGGTCGGGGCTGCCGGGTTCGCCTCCTACGCGGCCAGTAAGGCCGCCAACATGTCGTTGGCCAAGTCCGCGGCCCTGGAACTGGGGCCGCTGGCGATCAGGGTCAATTCCCTGCACCCCGGGGGGGTGGAGACTCCCATGAGTCAGGGTCCCGCGTTCGATGGCTTCGACCAGGACGCCTTCTACGCTCGATTCCCGATCCCTCGGATTGCGCAGCCCGAAGAGATCGCCGGTGCCGCAGCCTTTCTGGCCTCCGACGACAGCGGCTTCGCCACCGGGTCGCAGTTCTTCATCGACGGCGGTCAACTCGCGGGGCCGGCCTTATGACCACGACACGAGCACAGCGCCGTCCATCGCCAACATGCCAACACAGTGCCGGAGGAAGCAGATGACGTCACAGGTCGAGCAGTTCATCCCGTTCGAAGATCCCAATTTCTACATCGATGACCCGTATCCGGTGTTCGCCCGTCTGCAGCGCGAACAGCCCGTCTACTACTACGAGCCGTTGGACATCTTCGTGCTCACCAAGATCGATGATATCCGCGAGGCTGCCCGCCAGGCTGGCATCTTCTCCTCGGGTCATGGGCTGTTCCTCAACGACCTGCGCATGCAGAAGGACAACACGGCCGAGAAATCGGTGTTCGACGGGTTCTTCCCCAGCGGCGCCGAGCATTTCGCGTTCGCCGACCCGCCTCGCCACAAGACACTGCGCGGCCTTATCACACCGGCCTTCGCTGTCCGCAACATCAATGACATGAAGCCGCTGATCGAGCAGTACATCACCGAACTGATCGACAAGATCCAGCCCGGTGTCCCGATCGACTTCGTCGCCGAAATCGCCGACCGGCTGCCCATCATGATCGCCACCCGCCTGCTGGGAATCTCGGTGCAAGACATCGAAATGGTCAAGAATTGGAGCGATTCCCTCGAGGACATGAACTCCGTTGACACCATCGAGGAGATCGAAGCCGCCAAGGCCACCTTCGCCACGATGAACGCGGTGTTCGAAGAGGAGTTCGCCCGCCAGCGCGTCGCTCCCGGCACCGGCCTGGTCGCCGACATGTTGCAGGCCAGCCTTGACGGGCACCCGGTGTCGGACGCCAATATCTTGGCCTACAGCACCACGGTGTTGGCGGCCGGCAGCGACACCACCAGGGCCTTGCTCACGGGCACCATGTTGGCGTTCGCCGACTTCCCGGACCAATTGACACGCCTCAAAGAGGACCGGTCGAGGGTAAACCTCGGAATCGAGGAGGCGCTGCGCTGGGTGACCCCCGCCCGCTCGTTTGTGCGGACCGCTCTGCAGGACACGGAGATTCGCGGCACAAAGATCAAAGCCGGCCAACGGATCTTCCTGCTCTACGCGGCAGGCAACTTTGATGAGGAAGCCTTCGCGAATCCGCATACGTTCGACGTCGGTCGTGCAAACGCAACCCAGCATGTCGCGTTCGGGTTTGGACCCCACATGTGTATCGGGGCACAACTGGTTCGCACGGAAATGAGGATCTTCCTCAACCAGCTTCTCGACCGGTTCTCGCGCGTCCGCAAGGTCAGTGAGCCTACCCCCGTCCTCCATGTGTTGCGGCACAGCTGGTTCAACGCGCCATTGGTCTTCGACGAGTAGCTACCCCACACACTCACCGCGATTGCTGACAGAAAGGAACCACCACCCCATGACCGATCAGCCACATGTCGAGAGCGTTCTAAAGTTCTTCGACGAATGGAACACCGACTTCCCGACGATGTGCGCGTCGTTTCACAAGTACTTCGCGAAGGACGCGATTTGGTGGAACACTCCGGTTTTCCCCCAGGTCCAGGGGGTCGAGGAGGCATACGAGCAGATCCTGCGGCCCTCCAACGAAAGTTCGTTGGCGATGGACCGTATCCACGTGGAGACGCTCAACATCGCGCAGGTCGGCAACCTCGTCTTCAACGAACGGATCGACCACATCGTCCGCGCCGACGGCTCGGTCGTGCTGTCGATTCCGATTTGCGGTGTCATCGAATTCAATGCGGACGGCCGGATCCAGCATTTTCGTGACTACTGCGACACCACTGCTCTCGTCGCTGCGATGACCGGTGAAGGATAACCAGACCCACTCAGGGCCCATCCGGGTCCGCTGACCGCATTGCCCAACTTCTCCAACACCACTCGGGCTAAGGCCCGGAAAGGAAATCTCATGGCACTGAGCACAATCGACAACGACGCCGCCCTGATCGTGCTGGATCTGCAGGTCGCCACAGTCGGCATGCCGACCACGCCGCATGCAGCCGCCGACATCGTTGGCCGCTCCGCCGGACTGGCCAAGGCGTTCCGCGACAAAGGCCTTCCGGTGGTGTGGGTGAACGTGGCCGGTGGCAGTTCGGGACGTACGGAGATCACCCCCGAGATGGGCGAGTTGCCGGACAACTGGACTGAGCTACCCGAGGAGCTCGGGGTGGCCGCCTCCGACCAGACCTTCACCAAATTCGGGTGGGGCGCCTTCCACGACGAGCGGCTGGTTGCTCTGCTCAATAGGGTCGGGGCCGGTCAGGTCTTTTTGACCGGCGTGACCACCAGCCAGGCCGTGGAGTCCACGGCGCGCTCGGCCCATGAGCGCAACTACCACGTTGTGGTGGTCACCGACGCCATCGGCGACCTCGATGCTGAGGCCCACAGCCACAGCGTCAACCGGATTTTCCCGAAGATCGCGGAGTTGGCTACCACCGACGAAGTTCTGGCACACTTGTGAGCCGGTCGCCCAGTTCGCGGGGTCGACGCTGATGCACGTCTATGAGGCGCTGGCTCAGGCGCTGTATGACAACGACATTCACGAGATGTTCGGTGTAGTCGGCGACGCCAACCTGTTCATCATCGACAGTTTCGTCAACACCTCGGGAGGACGTTACGTCGCGACGTCCTCGGAGGGGGGCGCGGTGATGGCGGCCTTCGGCTATGCCCAGGTGTCGGGCAAGCTCGGCGCGGCCACGGTGACGCACGGGCCGGGCCTGACGAACACGGTGACCGCGCTGGTCGAGGCGCAGCGCGGCGGTGTTCCTCTGCTGGTCTTAACCGGCGACACACCGAGGTCCCAGCGCGATCACATCCAGGATATCGACCAGGGTGCTATCGTTGCGGCCGCCGGAGTCCACTTCGAGCAGGTCCGCAGTGCCGCGAGCGCTGTTGCCGACCTCGCTGAGGCGGTGCGGATCGCGTGGATCCAGTCGGCCCCGGTTGTTCTCAACGTCCCGATCGACATCGAGTGGGACAGCGTCGATTACCAACCAATCGTGGGCACTCCAGCGCCGGCGACGACGGTATCGGCTGACCAGGAAGCCGTGGAAGAGGCCGTCGGTGTGATCGCCTCCTGTGACCGGCCGCTTGTGCTGGCCGGGCGGGGAGCACGCAGCGCTGACGCCACGGCGGCCGTGCTACAGCTGGCCGAACGCATCGGCGCGCCAGTGGCCACCACGCTGCGCGGAAAAGATCTGTTCGCCGGGGTTGCGGGGAGTATCGGGATTTTCGGCACCCTGGCCGATGACGCCGCGCTCGATGTCATCGGCTAGGCAGATTGCGTGATCGCGTTCGGCGCCGGGCTCAATCAGTGGAC
>Ga0209693_10001363_pt1 | contig 10464 bp, 8 predicted proteins | sample HubBroMetageWRM3_FD_188345 | JGI IMG/M metagenome (GOLD analysis project Ga0209693, IMG submission 188345) | Warmed soil microbial communities from the Hubbard Brook experimental Forest, New Hampshire - Hubbard Brook CCASE Soil Metagenome WRM 3... | ecosystem: Environmental > Terrestrial > Soil...
CTCGACGTGATCATCGATGCGGCGGCGAGCGCGGTGACTATGTCGAGCGTAGGTCATGGAGAGGAGCTGGCCCGGTTCGCGTTCGATCGCGGCGGCGGCCTGCCGGCGGCGCTCGTGCTTGCTGACGCGCTGAGTTGGCAGGGACGCGGCGACGAGGCCGAGGCCGTGCTTGGTGACGTCGATCCTGATGGCGCCGATGAGTTGCTTACCGCGCGATGGGGCTGTCTGCGCGCGGTGAATCTGTTCTTTGGTTGCGGGCGGGTTGAGCCCGCCCGGCAGGTACTCGCCAACGTCAGGGATCGTGTCGATTCCGAGGCGAGCGTCCGTCTTGTCAGCACTGTGGAGGTGTCGTTCGCGTGCTTCTCCGGTGACGTTGCGACGGCGATTGACCTAGGGCTGGCCCTGTGTGCATCCGATGCGCAACCGCCGGCAACGACGTGGGCGGCGGCGTCGACGTGCTGGGCGTTGGCGCTCGCCGGGCGGTTTGGCGACGTTCACCGCGTAGCGGAGGTGGGGCGGGCAGCTGGGCTCGACCAATTGGGACCGCACCGGTTTGTCATGGGGTTGGCTTTGGCTGAGGTGATGGCGGCGACGGCCGCCGGTGATTATCCGGCGGCCGAGCGGGTTTGGGAACGCTATGCTCCGATGGCCACGGTGGGACCTGAGGCAGACGCCTTCGTGCACGCGATGCTCGGACTCGTGCAGCTTGCCCGCGGTGCGCTGTCTGCGGCCTGTGTTGCATTTCGTGACTCGATATCGGCCATGTCGCATGGGTTTCCAACGGGCTGGTTGATGCTGGTGGCGGCCTGGTCAGCGCAGGCCGAAGGCGCACGGGGAGACCGTGAGGCTGCGGCTGCCTCGTTGCAGATTTCCGAAGACGCGTATGGACCGCAGGTAGCCGTGTTCTTGCCGGAACTTGAGCTTGCCAGGGCCTGGGAGCGGGCATCTGTCGGCCAGACGACGGCCGCGCAGACGCATGCGGTGCGCGCCGCGCAGATCGCGCAACAATCCGGGATGTACGCCGTGGAGATGTCTGCGCTGCACACGGCTGTCCGGTTGGGCGATCATTCGATCACCGCAAGGCTAGAGGAGCTCGCCACGACGCTGAAGACACCGTTGGCGGAGGCGGCGGCCGCGCATGCTCGCGGGCTGGCCAACCATGACGGCGACCTGCTGGACGCCGCGGCAGATCGGTTCGCCGACCTGGGTGCGGTGGCACTTGCCGCCGACGCGGCGGCCCAGGCAGCGCACGAAGACGCGCGCAAACGCCATCGTGGTAAGGAAGTAGCCTCATCGGCCCGGGCACACGCGCTGGCCAGCCAGGGCGAAATCCGGACACCGGCAGTCGCTGCCGCGGCCCGGCCGCTGCCCATCAGCGACCGCGAACGCGAGATCGCGATGCTGGTCGCAGCCGGCTGGTCCAACCGTGAGGTCGCCGACCGCCTGTTCGTCTCGGTGCGAACGGTGGAGGGACACCTCTACCGCATGTTCGCCAAGCTTGGTATCGATGACCGCGACCAGCTCGTCCACCTAGTGCATCTGGCTCGACCCGAGACTTGAGACGATCTCACTTGTACGTAACCATTGCAGTGTCGCCGCCACTACGTCACGCATCGCGGCATGACCCGGGCATCCCAGAGTAGCTTGGAGCACATGGCAAATGAGGTAATGGACTGGGATAACGCGTATCGCCAGCAGGGGCGCTTCGAGGGTCCGCCACCGTGGAACATCGGTGAGCCACAGCCGGAATTGGCCGCGCTGATCAGGGCCGGCAAGGTTCGCAGCGACGTCCTCGACGCCGGTTGCGGGTACGCGGAACTGTCGCTGGCGCTGGCCACCGCGGGCTACACCGTGGTCGGCGTCGACCTGACCCCCACAGCTGTCGCTGCCGCCAACCGGGCGGCCCAGGAACGCGGATTGAGCACGGCCAGCTTCGTGCAAGCCGACATCACCTCATTCACCGGTTACGACGGCCGCTTCAACACCGTGGTCGACAGCACGTTGTTCCATTCGCTACCGGTCGAGGGCCGCGACGGTTATCTGCAGTCGGTGCATCGTGCGGCAGCCGACGGGGCGAACTACTACGTGCTGGTGTTCGCCAAAGGCGCGTTCCCGGCCGAATGGGAGACCAAGCCGAACGAAGTCGACGAGGCCGAGCTGCGTGCCGCGGTGAGCAAGTACTGGCAGGTCGACGAGATCCGGCCGGCGTTTATTCATGCGAACGTCCCGCCGGCACCGCCTGGATCGGATGTCCCGATGCCAGCGCATGACCGCGACGAGAAGGGCAGGATGAAATTGCCTGCTTATCTGCTCACCGCGCACAAGGCCGACTGAACCTCACACCGCTGCGGTGGCGTCGGTGAGCGCCGCAGCGAAGGTCGTCAGATCGTCGGCGGTGGTGTCCACATGCGGCGAAATCCGCAGCACCGGCGTGGTCAGCTCCAGCGGCGCCCGCTCTATGCCCGCCGACGTCGTCACGATGCGACGTTCGGCGATCAGCCACGCGCGGACTTTCTGCGGGTCGGCGCCGTCGAGGGGTGCCAGCGTGGTGATGGCGCTCGGCTCGTCGACCGCTTCAACCACCCGCCACCCGTGCAGATCGGCGAGGACGGTCCGGCTGACGTGGCCCACCGCCGCCAGACGTGCACGCACCGCAGCCGGGCCCGATGCTATGTGCTCGCCCAGCGCAACCGAAAATCCAACTCGGGCAGCCACATTAGCTTCGCCAAGTTCAAGTCGTTGGGCGACCGACAGCGATGAGATCCATTCCGGCGGCGGCAGTCGCGGCTGCAGCCGCTGCATCAGGGTCGGGCGCACGGCAAGAACACCCACGCCCCGTGGGCCGGCCATCCATTTGCGCGACGACGCATACAACGCATCGACGCCCACAGCGCAGTCCACCTGCCCGAGCGCCTGGGCCGCGTCGACGACAAGCGGCAGCCCCAATTCCCAGCACAGCTGTCCCATCTGCTGCAGCGGCTGGACCACACCGCGGTGGCTGGCCAACGCAGTCAGGTGGACCAGATCTGGTGGGTCAGCGGCCAGACTGATGGCCGCTTCGTCGACCGCGACCCGGCCTTCGCCATCGGTCGGCAGCGTCCGGCGGGCGAAGCCGTGCGCGGCCATGAGGGCCAGGTTGGGTCCGTATTCGCCGGGAAGGCAGGCCAAAGTGCGGCCGCCCGGCGGCCAGCTGGACAGCAGCAGGTCGAGCGCATGCAGCGACCCGGTGGTGAACACCACTTCTGCATCGGACATACCGGCGAGCGCGGCGACGGCGGCGCGTCCGGCATCAAGAACAGGTTTGGCTGCCTCGGCCGCGACGTATCCGCCGACCTCAGCCTCGTGCCTTGCGTGTCGGGCGGCGGCGTCGAGCACGGCGAAGCTCTGCCGTGAGCAGGCCGCGCTGTCCAGGTGCAACCCGGCGACCGCCGGTCGGGCCGCGCGCCAGGCTTGGGCCAGGCTTCCGCTCACTTGACCGAGAGCGACAACCCGAAGTCACCGGCGTCGTCGGTCCACCACCGGGTGCGCCGCAGCCCCGCCTGTGCCAATTCGGCGGCCACAGCTTCCGTCCGGAATTTGCAGGACACTTCGGTGAGCAGCTGCTCCCCGGCAGCGAATTCGACAGTCAGGTCCAGTGCACCGATGCGCACCCGCTGCGCCCGCTCGGCCCGCAGCCACATTTCCATTCGTTCTTCTTCACTGTTCCAACTGGCGACGTGCCGGAAGGCATCGACATCGAAGTCGGCGTCGAGTTCCCTGTTGATGACCGCGAGCACATTGCGGTTGAACTGCGCTGTCACTCCGGCGGCGTCGTCGTAGGCCCGGACGAGCCGGCCGACGTCCTTGACCAGGTCCGTGCCCAACAGCAGGCTGTCACCCGGCCGGAGCACCGCCGCCAACGCCGCCAGGAACTCCGCACGCGGGCCACGGTTCAGGTTACCGATCGTCGAGCCCAAGAACACGAACAGCCGCCGCCCGCCGCCCGGGATTTCGGGCAGGTGTTCCTCGAAATCGCCGCAGACAGCGGCAATTTCGATGTCAGGATACTCACGCTGTATGGCCGTCGCGGCCGCCGACAGTATGCTGGCGTCGACGTCGAACGGCACGAACCTGCGCAGTGCACCGCTGTGTTGCAGTGCATCCAGCAGAATTCGGGTCTTCTCCGACGTCCCGCTGCCCAGCTCAATCAAAGTGTCGGCGCCGGTGACAGACGCGACCTCCGCAGCGTGGGCGCGCAAGATCTCCGCCTCGGCGCGTGTCGGGTAGTACTCGGGCAGCCGGGTGATCTGGTCGAACAGATCGCTGCCTACCGAGTCATAGAACCACTTGGGCGGCAACGACTTCGGAGAACTTTGAAGCCCGTCGCGCACATCACGGCAGAGGGCCTCATACGCCGAGTCCGCGGCCAGGTGGTTGGACAGCGACAGCGTCATCAAGGTCCCTTCATAGGATTCAGTGCGGTCAACGTGACGCGCTCGGCGGTGACTTCGACGAGGTGGCGGTCCGGGACGTCCTCCCAACCGGGCTGGTCGTCATACGGCTCGCTGGCCAGCACAAGGCCATCATCGCGACGCAATATCGACAGGGTGTCACCCCAGGTGGTGGCAAGGAGCCGGGAACCGTTGGCCGCCAGAATGTTCAGCCGTGCATTGGGATCATCGGCCCCCACCTCTGCGACCGTCTCCCCCAACGCATCAAGACCGCGGGCAAAGATTAAGCCAGCGAGAATTGCACTGTCGCAGAATGATTCGGCCGGTGAACCGGTGGGCAGCACATCGCGGTCGACGATTCCGTTGTGCGACAACAGCCACTGCCCATCACTGAACGGCGCGGTCGCGCTGGCTTCGATCGGCATGCCGACCGTCGCCGAACGCACCGCCGCCACCACGCAGTGACTGCGCAGCGCCGGCGCGACGGAAGCGAATGAGGTGTCGCCCCATAACGGCGCCGCGCTACGCCAGCGCCGCGGCGCGGCACCGTCGAAAAAGCCGACGCCCCAACCGTCGGCGTTCAATAAGCCGTGCTTTTGCCGGCGCGGGGCGTACGACTGCACCCGCAGACCGTGCGGCGGGTCGAGCACCAGCGAGGAGACCGAGGTTTCGCGTCCCAGCCAGCCAAGGTGGCGGCACATCAGGCGTGGCCCCCTCCGTCGCCCTCGACGGACCACGCCAACCGAACTCCGGAGAAGATCTGCCGCCGATACGGGTGATCCCAGTTACGGAAGCTGGGCCGCAGAGTGGCCGATTCCACTGCCCATGATCCACCGCGCAGCACCCGGTAGTCCCCGCCGAAGAACGGCTGGGAGTAGCGCTGGTAAATCATCGGGGTGAAACCCGGCCACGGCTCCAACGCTGAGCTGGTCCACTCCCAGACGTCGCCGAGCATCTGCTCGACACCGTAGGCCGACGCGCCGGCCGGGTAGGCGCCGACCGGTGCCGGATGCAGTGCGTCGCCGCCGAGGTTGGCACGAGCAGCCGACGGCTCATCGGCTCCCCACGGATAGCGACGGCGAGCATTGATCGCCGGATCCCACGCGCACGCCTTTTCCCATTCGCGTTCGGTGGGCAGCCGCGCACCGGCCCATGCCGCGTAGGCCTCGGCCTCGAAGTAGCTGACGTGCTGCACCGGTTCGTCGGCGGGGACGTCTTCGACGCGGCCGAACCGGGTGCGCGTCTGCCCGTCGGCGTCCCAGAACTGCGGCGCGGTCAGGCCTGCCCTTTGCCGGTGCTCCCAGCCGCGGGCCGACCACCACCGCGACTGCGCGTAGCCGCCATCGTCGACGAATTGCCGCCATTCACCGTTGGTGACGGGGACACGGCCGATGCGAAACGCCGGCACGTCCACGACGTGGGCCGGGCGTTCGTTATCCAGCGAGAATGGCTCGTCTCTCGCGTCGACGCCCAAGACGAACGGGCCGCCGGGCACCAACACCGATGTCCCGGCAAGTCCCGCCCGGCTGGCCGGCAGCCTGCGGGTGTCCTGCAGCAGCGGCGGACCGGTGCGCAGATTCAATGCCTGCAGCATCGTTTCGTCGTGCTGGTTCTCGTGGCTGACCACCATCCCGAAGACGAAATTGCGGTCCGGCTCGTCGGGCAGCCCGTCGAGGGTATCCAGGGCAGCCGACCGCACGGTGCGGCAATAAGCCCGCGCCTGGTCCGGGGACAGCAGCGGCAGGTCGGCGCGGCTGGCCCGCGAGTGCACGAAAGCGTCGTAGAGGTTGTCGACGGCGCCGGACAACATCCCCGGCTGATCCGGGTCGCCGCCGCGCAACAGCCACAGTTCTTCCTGCTGCCCGATGTGGGCCAAGTCCCAAACTAACGGACTCATCAGCGAGTTGTACTGGCGGTGGAGTTCGGCGTCGTCGAAATCCACCAGCCGCAGGGTCCTTTCCCGCGCTCGGTTCAAATCGCGGACCAATGCTTCGCGTGACGTCACGGCTCCCCTAGCGCCAGCTGGGTCACCGTGGCCGCGATGCCGTTTCCGATCACCTGATCGGAAAAGTCGTCGGCGGGGCAACGGCCCCGTTCCACCGCCTCGAGCAGGCGCTGCATCGACTCGTCGAGCCCGGCAGGTGCGCGTTCGGCGGCCACGGCCACGCACCGGTTGGCCGCGGCGTGCACCAGCCGGTCGTTGAGCCCGACCCGGGCAGCGACGTCCCAGGCGGTGGCGACGGGCTCGACGGCTTCGGCCGCGATACTGGCGGCAACGGGGTCGTCGAGCAGAGTGACCAGCGTGAACACCACCGCCGGCCAGATGGCATCCGGAACGCTGTCCAGGTAGCGGATTTCCAGCCACTGCCGTGGACGCACCGGCGGGAACAGCGTGGTCAGGTGGTACTCCAGGTCGTAGGAGGTCGGCCGACGACCCCCGAGCAGCTCGCGGCCGTCGGCCCAGTCCGCAAAGGGCAGCCGGCGCATCACCGGCACGGCCGTGCCTTCTGGGGGGTTGTGCACCAGCATCACCGGCGCCTTGAGGGCATAGCGCGCCCAGTCGGTACCGGGATCCTCGCCGCTGGCGGTCAGGATGGGTCCGCACCGCGCCGAGTCGAGCCGACTCCACACCCGCTGCCGGGTGGATCGCCAGCCGGAGAACTTTCCGCCCAGCAGCGGCGAATTGGCGGCGATCGCGACCATGGTGGGCCCAAGGGCGTGTGCCAGCCGCACTCGGTCCGCCCATCCGGCTTGCGGCCCTGCATCGAGATTGACCTGAACCGAAGCCGTCGAGGTCATCATCGCTGCGCCCGCGACACCGGTGTGACTGGCGACGAAGAACTGCTCCATGGCGGAATAACGCGCGCCCGGGTTGATGCGCTTGGCCGGCCGCAACGGATCAGCGCCCAGCAACACCAGTCCCAGACCGGCGGCGGCGAAGGCTTTTCGCAGTACGGCTTGGTCGTCGGCGATCGCCTCGATCGCCGACACCGCCCCGTGCGCAGGTGGGCCGGAGAGTTCCACGGCGCCACCGGGTTCGACGGTGACCACGCTGCCGCCGGGCATTGGAGGGAGCGACTCCAGAACCTCGGTGATTTCATCCCAGGCCGGTCTGCGGTACGGCTCGGCCGGGTCGTAGCAATGCGCCTCGATCTCCAGGCCGACCCGCCCTACCGGTCCGTCGGACAGACAGGTCTCGGTGATGAACTCCGCCGCGGCCGACGCACTAACCAGCTCACCGTCCGCGAGACGCGCGGGATCCAGCTGCGACGCGACGGCAAACGCCATATTCCGATCCCTTCGGGCCCGGACCGTCGGTCGCGGACCGCTGGTTGCGCGCGGCTACCCAACGATAGTCACAAGATTCCATCTTCCAGACCGCACCGACATAATCCCGTTGGTCGCCGACTCCCGGGGTTTGGGCGCCGCGGCGCCAAGCCGATAACCCACCCACGGTCACTGACCGAGCGCGTTCTCCATGGCACCGGCCAGTACGTTCACCGCCGGACCACCGTTGCCGGACTGACAGACTTTGGCTTGCAGCAGGACGTTTTCCCGCAGATGGGTCTGAGTGAAACATCGACGGTCGGTTCCGGCTTCCTGCTTGCTCCAGGCCGCGTCGGCAGCGCCTGGCGGCCCGCCGTCAAAGGACCACACTTGAGTGGCTCCGTTGTCCAGGTGCATCGCCGTGGTCTGCCCGGAGCAGCCGACCGTGCGGTCGACGACGCGGTGAAACGCCGCGCCGGCGGCGTCGCCGGTCGCGAACACACCGACCGCTTGCTTGACGAAGTGAGTCTGGTCGGTCGGCGAGGTCTGCGTGCTGGCGCCGTTGAACGACGCCAGGTCGGGATCGTTGTAGACCTCCGGCAACCCAATATCGGCCCAGTTGTTGCAGACCGGGTTGTCGACGAAGTAAGGCTGGAACGGCTGGGTGAATAGCGATTCGTCCCGCATCGGCCCCCCGACGATGTTGCCCACCGAGCCCTTGCCCAGGACCGCGTAGCTCACCACGCCCGGGTCCGAAGGCCGGGCCGCCACGATTGGGGCGGCGAATACGGCCGCGACGCCTCCGACCGCCGCGCCAATGGTCACCGCCGCCGCGGTGATCCGCCTACTCTGACCCAATTTCGTTAGACCTTGGCCGATATTTCGATGGTCATGGATTCCGATCATGCCAACTGGGCCACGCAAACAGAAGCCGAACGCCCACGCCGACACAAATGCCCGGGTCGGAGTGGGTAGCACGCCGGTAGCGCCCAACGATCCCGCGTGCAATCGAATGCGGTTGCGCTGCAAGCTTTTTTGCTGTCCGACGTGTCTCCAGTCGACGTTACGGGGTCGGTGGTGGTGGCGGTGGCTCTCCATGACCGCCATGGCCGCCAGGACCACCGGGACCCATGTCCGGGCCCCAGGGCCCGCCGGGGCCCATGCCCGGGGGAAATGGTCCACCCGGGAAGGACGGCCACTGCCCCGTCCAGGGCGGGGGGCCGTCGGGACCGCCGGGGCCCTCGGGGCCGTCCGGACTGAACATGCCGTGGTGGTGATGGCGATAGTGGTGGTCATGTCCGGCGACCGCAGCGCCGGAGAAGAAGATAACCGCCACCACGAAAACGATGCCGGCAACGATCACCACCCACGCCGCTACCTGATAGAGGCGGGAATGCGTTGCTGCAAGTGGGGGCGCAGCTGGATGTGGCGGCCGAGGCGGGCCGGGAGGCGGCGACTGGATTGGGGGCTCGGGTGCTTGGGTCATGCCTCGATAATGCCCAGGCACGGGCCGACCATCAACTAACCGCAAGCGTGAGTCTGACGTTTAAGCCGCGGGGCGCCGATCGAACATCCGCGCCGGTCGCCCGCAGCGCATCCGGCCGGCCGCTTACCGCCCTAGCCCCAGAACGCCCAGGCGAATTTCAGAATGACCACGGCGATGAGCGTGATTCCCGCAATGATCGCCACCCAGGCCGCTACTTGGTAGAGCCTTTCGGAATGTGGTGCCGGCGCTACGGCGGGCGGCGGTGTGGTGGGAGACGGTGGGATCGACGGCTCAGTTGTCTCGCTCATACTTCGCATAATGCCTCAGGTCAGCAGCGGCCGCGAGCGGGCGGCGGTCGTGAAGTGGCTGCGAATCCCGCTTCGGCATGACATGCAGCCGTCCGGCTACCCCGTCGAAGCCTTGAAATGTCGGAGCCCGGCGCCCCCTGTAGGGACGCCGGGCTGATGGCAATGGTGATGGTCCGCGGCTCCAGAGTATTGGGTACGCCTCGGAAACCCTTCACCCGCAACGGGTTACAGCGAGTGCGGCAGCCTCCTCTGCAGGCTACGGGTGCGCAGGAGCGAGCGATGGAGCGACGGACTCCGGTGTTTGTGACGGTCCCGGGCCACCGAACCCACCGTGGAAACCGCCAGGCCCACCGTGGAATCCAGCCCCCTGCTCGTGGTGGTGGTGCATGCCTTGGCCCGTGGAATGGTGCCACCCGTGGTGGCATCCGTGGTGACCAAGGTTGGCGATTTTGAAGCCGGCGAAGAAGATGGTCGTGACGATGAACAGGATCCCGGCGACGATCACAACCCACGCCGCGAACCGGTAGAGCCAATACGGTTTAACAGGCACGGTCGCTGGCTCGGTGGCGACGGTGGTCGGCCTGGTTGGGATTTCAGGTGTTTCACTCATACCTGAAATGATGCGTGGGCAACGGATAGGGCGCGCTAGGTACAACTTATGAAATACCTATGAGTGGCGCCGCGATGGGGCCCGGCAGCGTCGGCTAATCCGACGAAGGCCCGTCAATTGCCGTCTGACCAAGGTTTGAACGGGTTGACTGCGAATTGTTTACTGGGCGTTTGGCAACGCTGGCTGTCACTGATTAGGCAGGTCCGCGCAGGTCAAAAGGGTTGGTCGCGTTGGCAGCAAGAGAGGGTTTGTGGGCCTACTGCGGACGTTCTGCGGACGCAATAGATCCTCGTTCTAGCAGACAGAGCAGGCGCTGGGCTGTACAAGGCGGGTGCCGATCACCTGAGGGGTCACACCCCCTCG
>Ga0209693_10001364_pt1 | contig 10462 bp, 12 predicted proteins | sample HubBroMetageWRM3_FD_188345 | JGI IMG/M metagenome (GOLD analysis project Ga0209693, IMG submission 188345) | Warmed soil microbial communities from the Hubbard Brook experimental Forest, New Hampshire - Hubbard Brook CCASE Soil Metagenome WRM 3... | ecosystem: Environmental > Terrestrial > Soil...
GCGGGTTGGCCAGCCCGTCCCGGGCGCCGGGCGCCACCCGGCCGGGACTCCGGGCGCCACCCGGCCGGGACTCCGGGCGCCACCCGGCCGGGACTCCGGGCGCCACCCGGCCGGGACTCCGGGCCGCCTGTCGGCCGGGGAGTCCCCTGGCCGCGCCCGCCGACCGCGGCAGGCAACGGTTCCATCTCGGGCCGGTGCAGGGAGCCCGTAAGACTTGAGATCTGGCGTTGGCACGAGTATTTCTATCGGCGCAGGCTGCCCGCGGATGGCAGCTCCGGCGGAAGGAGCAGTGACATGCCTGGAATCGTGGTGGGCGTCGACGGGTCGGCGAGTTCCCAGGAGGCGCTGGAGTGGGCGGTGAAGCACGCCGCGCTCGAGCACGCCCCGCTCACGGTCCTTGCCGTGCACGAGGTGGCGGCCAGCGCCTGGACGGGCAACCCGATCGTGCTCCCGGAAGACCGGCCCGAACAGGAGCACGGACGGCAGGCGGCCCAGGAGATCGTGAACAAGCTCATCAGCGACCTCGGCGGCGCCAGCCCAAAATCGGTGACCGTGCGCGGGGTCAGCGGCGCGCCCGCCCAGATCCTCATCGAGGCGTCGGCCGACGCCGACCTCGTCGTCGTCGGCTCGCGCGGGGCCGGCGGCTTCGCCAGCCTGCTCACCGGCTCGGTGAGCTCCAAGGTGGTCAACCACGCGGCTTGCCCGGTCGTCGTGGTCCGTCACCACAAATAACAGCCCGCCAGACCAGCAGTTGCGCGCCGCCGCCGCCGGCTCACCCGGCAGGCGGGGGTCGCCAAATCGGGGTCAGACCTGCTGCGACCGCCATTCGTCCTCGAGCATCGCGTACACGACCTCGTCGGTCCACTCGCCCTTGACGATCTCGTTCTCCACGAAGTGGGCCTCGCGGCGCATGCCGAGGCGCTCGAGGACCCGGGCCGATGCCGTGTTGCGCGCGTCGATGCGGCCGATGATCCGGTGCAGCCCGTAGTCCTTGAAGCCGAGCCGCAGCAGCACCCTGGCCGCTTCGGTGGCGTAGCCCCGGCCGCCATAGTCCGGGTGGAACACGTATCCGATCTCGCCCTGCCGGTGCTCCGGGTTCCGCAGGAACAGCACCACGTCTCCGATGAGCGTGCCAGAGTCCGGCAGTACGACGGCCAGGTTCACGGCGTCCCGTTCCGGCCCGTCTGCCCGGATCCTCTGCTCGAGGATCTCGCGGACCTGGTCGCGGTCCCGGGTGCCGTACATCAGGTAACGCGTCACCTCTGGCAGGGACTGGATGTCGTACAGCGCGTCAAGGTCGCCGGAGGCATACGGGCGGAGGCTGAGCCGCTCCGTCGTGATCGGAAAGTCGGGCCTGGCCATCGCGCCATGGTTTCATGCCGCCCCGTTAGCCCTTACCATCCGATATTGGAGCGGATACGTCGCTGTGGGGCACGGGGTGACCTGACATGGCAGCAGACGGCGCCGCAGGATACGGGCCCGACAACGCCTGGCACAAGGCGCTGACCCGGCTGAGGCTTCTGGAGCAGTGGCTGGATCCGGCGACGATCAGGCATCTGCGCGCGAGGGGCGTCGGCGCCGGGTGGCGGTGCCTCGAGGTGGGCGCCGGCGCCGGGTCGGTCGCCCGCTGGCTGTGCGGCCAGGTCTGCCCGGGCGGCGAGGTCGTGGCCACCGACATTGACCCGCGGTTCCTGGAGACCCACAGCGAGGCGAACCTGCGCGTGCTGCGCCACGACATCACCGCCGACAACCTCCCGCCCGCCGCGTTCGACCTGGTGCACTGCCGGCTGGTCCTGGCCCACCTGCCGGACCGGCGGGCGGTGTTATCGAAGCTCGCCGCCGCGCTCAGGCCGGGCGGCCAGCTGGTGGCCGAGGAGATGGACTTCGTGTCGGTGGTGGCCGACGCGGGCCAGCCCGGCGGCCGGGCCTTCAACGCGGCCGTGGCCAGCTCCAACGACGTGCTGCGGACCCGGGGCTTCGACCCTGAGTGCGGTCGGGTGCTGCTGGCCGACCTCGCCGGGGCGGCCCTGGCCGACATCGGGACCGAGGGCCACGTCCGGCTCTGGCCCGGCGGCTCGCCGGGAGCGATGGCGTGGCGGCTGACGTTCGAGCAGCTACGCAGCGACATGGCGGCCTTGGGGCTCGATCACGCGACGATTGCCGCGGCGATCGAGGCGTGCGAGGATCCCGGCTTCACGTTCATGTCGCAGGTCACGATCACCGCCTGGGGCCAGCGCCCCAGCGCGCACCGATAGGCTCGCGACGACGGGAGGTCTCGTGGACATCACCCAGCTGATCCTTGACGATCATCATGAGCAGCGCCGGCAGTTCGCCATGCTCGAGCAGATCGACCCCGCGGACACCGGCACGCTGAGCGCCCTCTGGTCCCGTCTCGCGGCGTTCCTCGAGCTGCACGCCGCCGCCGAGGAAGCGATCTTCTACCCCGAGCTGCTCAAGGTGGACAAGCTGGCCGGCCGCCTGGGGAGCGGCGAGGCGGAGACGCTCGACGCCATCGGTGACCACAACGAGATCCGGGATGCCGTTGTCGCGGTAGGCCCCCACGACGTGGGCAGCAGCGACTGGTTCGCCGCGGTTGCCGCGGCGAACGTGGCCAACGGCGATCACATGGCCGAGGAGGAACGCGAGGGCCTGACCGACTTCCGCCGGTACGCCAGCCTGCAGTTGCGCCACGACCTCGCCGTCGCGTTCGCGGCCTACGAGGCGCGCCACTACCAGGGCGTCGAGCCGGTGGACAAGGACCCGGCCGCGTACGTGCGCCAGGCGGAGCAGGCGATCGGCGATTCCGGGTCGCTCGGCATCGGCAGCCTCAAGGGCCGCTGACCGCGGGCGTCAGCTCCCGGCCAGGTTGATCTCGAAGTACGCGCCCTGATCGTCGTGCACGATCGGCGCCGAGCCGGACCAGCCGGTGAAGCCGCCAGTGCCGGTGCCGGGGACGATGTGGCCGAACCAGGTGCCAGGGTCCGACTCCAGGCCGCCGTGCTGGACGGTGACCGAGCCCTCGCGCCCGTCGTCGGTGCGCCCGGTGATCCGCTCCGTGGCCACGTACGACCGCGAGCCTTCCTCGGTGCCTGCGGACGCCAGCAGGGTCGTGGCCGAGCCGATGATCCCCGAGGTGAACGTCTTCGCGAACGTCAGCAGGCTGAACCAGTCGGCGTCCAGGCCCGCGACCTGCCGCGGCTCGAAGCTGTCGACCTTGAAGCGCGCGATTAGCGTCACCGGTTCCTCCCCCATCGACGTGGCCGTCCGGCTCTCGAGGGTACTGGCGTAACGTGCCGGCCAGATACGGACGGCTGACGGGAGAGCGCGATGCGGGTTCTGGTTTCTGTCGACATGGAGGGCGCCGCGGGTGTTGTGGACCCCGAGGACGTCCGGCCCGGCCACGGCGAGTACGAGCGTAACCGCAGGCAGCTGACCGCCGAGGCCAGCGCCGCCGTCCGGGGCGTGCACGCCGCCGATCCCGAGGCGGAGGTGCTGGTGACCGAGGCGCACGCGGCCTTCAGGAATCTGCTGCCCGAGCTGCTCGACCGCCGCTCCGTGCTGCTGCGCGGCAAGCCCAAGCCGTACGGGATGATGGCCGGCCTGGCCGACAACGTCGACGCCGTGGTGTGCATCGGCTACCACGGCAAGGCGGGCACGCCAGGGTCGGTGCTGGCGCACACGATCAACAGCGGCGTGGTCGCCGACGTCCGCTGCGAGGGGCGGTCGCTCGGGGAGCTCGGCCTGAACACGGCGCTCGCGGCGCACAGCGGCGTACCCGTGGTGCTGGTGTCCGGCGACGACAGCGTGGCCGCCGAGGCAGCCGACGTCGCGCCGGGCATCCACACGGTCGTGGTGAAGCAGGGGCTGGGCACCCGTGCGGCGGCGCTGCTGCACCCGGACGAGGCCTGCGAGCGGATCGAGGCCGAGGTTTCCCCAGCGCTCGTGGACCGTGCCGCCGTCCGCCCGCTGCGCTTCGACGGCCCGGTGCTCGTCGAGGTCGACGTGCTCATGCCGCACATGACCGAGCGCGCCTTGCTGGTGCCGGGCGTGGAGCTCAAGGATGGCTGTACGCTGCGCTACGCGGCGCCCGATTTTGGTGCGGCGTATCAGGTCATCCAGCTGATCACGATGCTCGGCGGCATCTGAATACCGAGGGGAAGAAATGGATCTGGAAGAGGTCCTGGACAAGGTGGCGGAGCTGAGCCGGGAGGAGCTGCGGATCGTGCGCAAGCGGAGCGAGGAACGCACCGCCGCCCGCGACCATGGCCATGACTTCCACGAGATGCAGCGGGCCGCGGACCGGCTGGACCACTACGCGCACCTGCTGCGGCGGCTGCACGACAACGAGCTCGGCCAGAACTGGCGGCACGAGAGCAGCAACGACGGCTGAGCCGGGCCTGACCGGCGCGCCCGGTCTCAGGGCGCGGGCGGGCGCAGCCCGGCGAAAACCACGGCCAGCACGCGCTGCTGCAGCGCGCTGTCCCATCCCGAGCGCAGCGCCGCGTCGCTCGTGGCCGCCAGCAGGGCCAGCACCTCTGCGCCGCCCACGTCGTCACGCACCGCACCGGCCTCGATGGCGCCGGCCAGCAGGGTCTCCAGTTCCCGGCGCAACGTGGCGACCGGTCCGGCCGCGCGCAGGTCGATCCCCCGATCTGCCAGCAGGTCGGCGACGGTCTTGCGCGCCGCCGCCTGCTCCACGACGCGGGCGAAGAAGGTGAACAAGGCGGTCGCCGGATCACCATCGCTGATCAGCTCCGCTGCCTCCACGGCCAGCCTGGCCAGCAACGTTTTCATCATGGCGGCCAGCAGCGCGTCCTTGGTGGGGAAGTGCCGGAACACCGTGCCGATGGCCACCCCGGCCCGGGCGGCTACCTCCTCGGTCGGCGCCGAGGTTCCCTGCTCGGCGAAGACCGCCTCGGCGGCGGCCAGGATGGCCGCCCGGTTGCGCCTGGCATCCGCGCGCAATGGCCGTCACCTCCCGCGTTGACAACATGAGTCAAGACTCACTATTTTAACCTGAGTCGGCGCTCATTTTAACCGGAGGCGCACCATGACCGGATCCCTGAACGCGACGCCGCCCGCGGGGCCGCGTGAGCTCTTCGAGCGCTGGCAGCGGCTGGTGCTCGGCAACGATCCCGAGACCCTGGGCGCGCTTTCCTGCCCGGACGTCATCCTCGAAACGCCGTTCGCCCCGCCTGGCCACCCCCGCCGGATCGAGGGACGGGACAACTTCCTCGCGTTCGCCAGGCCCCGCAGGTCTGCGCTGCCCGCCCGGTTCGAGGAATTCCGCAATGTGGTCATCCACGACACCGCAGATCCGGATGTCATCATCGCCGAGTACGAGCTGGCCGGTACCGTGACCACCACCGGCACGCGTGCCTCCGCCCCGTTCATCGTCGTGCTCACCGCCCGGGGTGGCGAGATCGCGCGGTGGCGCGAGTACCAGGACACGCTCGGAATGGCGATCAGCCTGGGTCAGCTGCCAGCCCTGCTGGCAAGCGTCAGTTAGCTTCTTCGCGCAGCGCGTCGACTTCGGCGAGCAGCGACTGGGCCATCCAGGCCGGCAGTCGGCTGCCACGCGGGTCGGTCCCGGCCACGGCGCGGCGGATGACGGCCTCGCGGTCGGGGGTCAGCCGCGGGTGGATGAGCGTAAACGGCTCGGAGCGCAGCTCCGCGCCTTCGGCCGGCATCCGGTCCGCCTCGAGGTAGCGGCGGATGAACCGGCCGTAGCGGTCCGAGATCTCGGTTTCGGTGCTGTCCCGGTCCGACCGGCCCGCCACGAAGTCGGCCAGCGGCTCGTCCCAGATGCTGCGCCCGATCGCGAAGCCGACGTAGCCCGGCAACGGCGCGGCGACGTCAAGCCAGTGGTCGACCTGCCGCTCCGGGGCGTTGCGGCCGAGCACGATGCAGGAGCTGCCCGGATCAGCGGTGTGCTTGATCGTGTCGAGGACCAGCTGCGCGCCCTCGGTGGTCTCGTAGCCCTCAAGCTTCCAGATCTGCGGGCGGACACCGGCCTCGGTCATCGTGGTTATCACCTGCGCGGTGAGTGCCGGGCGCTCCCGCTCGTCGAACAGGGCCTGGTCCTCGTGCGCGGCGAGCTGCTCGCGGGACGGCGGGACGAGGAGCTCGACCAGCCAGCGGCGGCGGTGCGCGGCGGCCCAGTCGCCAAGCCGCCGCAGCCCCGCGAGCTGATCCTGCTGGAGGTCTGCGGGGTCGGCCGGGTTGAACCGCACCAGGACCTTGATCCAGTCCGGGTCGAACTCCTCGATGTGCTCTCCGAAGTCGTCGCCGTACTCGAACCGGAACCGGTCCGACCCGCTGACCTCGGCGGGCATAGCGAGCACGAACCCCGCCGCCTTCGCCCGCCGCGCGACGTCGGCGCCGAGCTGCTCGTCAACCAGGATCCCGAGCTGGCCGCCGCCGAGGTCGGTGCCGATCAGCCGCTCGGCGGCCTGGAAGATCAGCGACTTGGCGCTGCGCATGTCCGCGAGCTGCTGGTTGTTCGGCGTGCCCGTCACGCCGAACAGCGTCCGCCCGAACGAGTCACGATGATCCATGGCCAGGATGAAAAGCGGCTGCGCCGCAGACGGCGGGCCGGCATGCGCCAGCGTGGGCTCCGTCATGGCTTCTGCCTTCCTTCATCGGACGTGCGGAACATCGGGAAGATGCGGAACATCAGAAAATCACGCGCGGCGGCCGTGCCGGATCGTGCTGACGAGTGCCGTCACGCCCAGCAGCACGACCCCCCAGGGACCGGCAACCCAGAGCGGCCAGGGGTAGATCAGCTGCGCCGTGGTGGCGCTGACCAGCACCCAGACCACCACATTGATAGATACCACGGTGGCCCAGATCGTCCACAGCACCTTGAGGGGTGTCGGCAGGCTGGCGAAGGCGCCCCGCTTCACGACCTCGGCCCGCGGCGCGGGAGCCGGGGCCGGCGGCGGCGCGGCCTCCCCCTTTGCCACCGGCCTGGCCTCCGGCAGGTCACGGTACAGCGGGACGAGGTCGCCGTAGGTCACCGCTTCGTAGGCGAGTCCCATGCGCTCGAGATACTCGTCCATCTTCAGCCGGCCCTCGTCCAGGGCGCCGCGCAGACGCTCGACGACCTGCTGCCGGTCGGCGTCCGAGGCCCGCATGTCCAGGCGATCTTCCATCCCGCGCCTCCGGCTGATGTTGTGTTAGGGCTCGGATCAAGGATGCCCCACGCGGCCCAGGACGCTGCCAGCGGTGGTGCTGGGCACACCGGCCGCCGGCCAGGCAGCGCCCTTGCCGGACGCGGGTGCGGCGGGAAGGCTGGCCACGAGCGCTCCCGCCAGCGAAGGGGTGATGCGGATGCGCGCGGTGCTCGGCCTTGCCGCCCGCGAGCTGCGAGGCCGATGGCTGAGCTGGGCGGTCCTGGTCCTGCTCGTCGCCTTGGCCGGCGGCGTGGTGCTAACTGCCGTGGCTGGGGCGCGGCGGACCGACAGCGCATACCGCAGATTCCTAGCGGCGTACCAGGCGTCGGACGTGCTCGTCGGGCCGGCCGACTATGGAACCGGCGGTTATGACGACGCCCTGGCCCGGCTGCCGAGCGTGGCAGCGATAGCGCCACTGGTCGGGCTGCAGGCGCTGCCGATCGAACCCGGCGGGAGACTCGACGCGGCGGCCGTCGTGGCCGCGCCGCTCGACAGCAGGTACGGCCGCACCCTGGAGATCCCGAAAATGCTGTCCGGACGCATGCCGGGCCCGGATCGTCCCGGCGAGATCGCCGTCGACCAGATCGCCGCGCAGGACCTGGATCTGAGGGTTGGCAGCACGCTCGAGATGGGCGCGGTATCGTCCGGCAACCTCCGGCACATCCGTCGGCTGCACGAGCGGGTGGTCGGGATCATGGTCACCCGTGGTTCCATCGTTCCCGTCACGGTCCTCGACCGGGCGCCGGTCATCCTGGCCAGCAACGGGCTCTACCGCGAGCTCGGCGTCGGCTACGAGGCCTTTGACGGGGCGTACGTGAAGCTGCGGCCCGGAGCGACGCTCGGCCAGCTGACCAGCCAGGCAACAGCCCTGGCACAGAAGCACCCGTACCGGCGAGCCACCGGCGGCCAGATCTTTGTGGCCGACGAGGCCACGCAGGCGGCCACGGTCGAGCGGTCGATCCGCCCGCAGGCGGTGGCTCTGGCCCTGTTCGCGCTCGTGCTCGCGGTGACCGCGCTGCTGGTCGTGGGCCAGGTCGCCTCGCGGCTGCTGCTGGCGGCGGCCAGGGACAATCCCACGCTTGCGGCGCTGGGGCTGACCCGCCGCCAGCTAGCGGCGGCGGCCCTGGCCGAGGTGGGCGCGGCCGCAGCCGCCGGGGCGGTGCTGGCCTGCGGCGTGGCGGTCGCTGCGTCGCCGCTGATGCCGATCGGGCCGGCCAGGCTCGCCGAGCCCGATCCCGGCGTGAGCATCGACGTCCCGGTGCTGACCGTGGGCTTCATCGGCATCGTGGTCTTGCTGGTCGCGCGCGTCGCCTGGCCCGCCTGGCGCCTGGCATCGGCCCGGCGGGCGGCAGGGTACAGCGGCACGGGAACGGCCGGCCGCCGTTCCGGTGCGGCCGAATGGCTGGCCCGGGCCGGCGCGCCGGTGACCGCCGTCACCGGAATCCGGCTGGCACTCGACCCGGGCCAGGGGCGCACCGCCGTCCCGGTGCGCAGCGCCCTGCTCGGCCTGGCGTTGTCGCTGGTGGCGGTGACCGCCGCGGCGACCTTCGGCGCGAACCTGCTCTACCTGGTGCACACGCCGCACCTGTACGGCCAGGACTGGGACGCCGAGGTAGACCTCGGCTTCAGCGTGATCACGCCGCGGGAGTTCGAGACGATCACGGCGCACGTCCCCGGCATCGCCGGCTGGACCTATGGCCTGCACGGCACGGTGCAGATCGGCAGCGCGGTCGTGCCCGCGATCGGGCTGGCCCCGGGCCGCGGGCCGGTCACGCCGCCGACCCTGCTGGCCGGTCGCGCACCACGTTCGCGGCGGCAGATCGTGCTCGGCACCTCAGTGCTCCGCCTGGTCGGGAAGGGTCTCCGGCAGATGGTGCCGGTCGCAGCGAGCGGGCGCCGGAAGATATCAGCCGTGATCGTCGGCCAGGCCGTGTTCCCTTACTTCGGCCAGGGCAGCTTTACCCCCACCGACCTGGGAGAGGGCGCGCTAGTGACGGCGTCCATGCTCGAGCCGCAGGCGTCGGCCGCCAACGGAGCCGGCTACAACTTCGTGCTCGTGCGGTTCGACCACGGCCCGCGCCAGACGGCGGACGTGGCCGACTTCGAGCGTGCCATGCAGCCGTTCTGCGCGACAGTGGAGCAGGGGACGTGCCTGATCACCGACCAGCGGCCGAACAGCATCGTCAACTACGCGCGCATAGACGGCACGCCGGAGGTGCTGGCCGGCATCCTCGCCCTGCTCGGCCTCGCAGTTCTCGCCCAGTTCGCCGTGGCCTCGGCGCGCAGGCGCCGCCGCGACTTTGCCATCCTCAGGACGCTGGGGCTGTTGCGCGGCCAGCTGATCGCGATCACCGCGTGGCAGGCCGCTGCCATGACCGCGCTCGCCCTGCTCGTCGGCCTGCCCCTCGGCGTGGCCGGCGGTCACTGGGCGTGGGGGCTCTTCTCAGGCGAAGCAGGGCTCGCCACGGGTGCCATCACGCCGCTGCCGCTCCTGCTGCTCACCGTGCCAGTGGCGATCACCGCCGCGATCGCGGTCACCCTGCCGTCCGGCCGGAGAGGCGCCCGGCTAAACCCGGCCGCGGTACTGCGTTCCGAATAGCCGCCAATGTGACTATAGGACTTAGCGACGGCGGAAGGAGCGGCGGTGGCTAACAAGAGCGGCACGGCGAGCAAGGACGGCAAGTCCAGGGCGGCGAAGCAGCCCGCGAAGCGCCTGGACCGGGCGGTCTACGAGAAGGAGCTGTTCCGGCTGCAGGGCGAGCTGATGAAGGTCCAGGAGTGGGTGCGCGCCGAACACGCCCGGATCGTGGTGATCTTCGAGGGCCGCGATGCCGCGGGCAAGGGAGGCGCGATCAAACGGGTCAGCCAGTACCTGAACCCCCGCGTCGTGCGGATCGCCGCGCTACCCGCGCCGACCGAGCGGGAGAAGGGTGAGTGGTACTTCCAGCGCTACGTGGAGCAGTTGCCAACCGCCGGCGAGGTGCTGCTGTTCGACCGCAGCTGGTACAACCGCGCAGGCGTCGAGCATGTCATGGGCTTCTGCACCAAGGCGGAATACTCGAGATTCCTGCATCAGTGCCCGATTTTCGAGCGGATGCTGATCGAGGACGGCATCCTGCTGCGGAAGTACTGGTTCTCCGTGAGCGACGATGAGCAGCAGCGCCGGTTCCGGGCCAGGCTCAAGGATCCCATGCGGCGCTGGAAGCTCTCCCCCATGGACCTGGAGTCGATAACCAGGTGGGAGGACTACTCGCGGGCCAAAGACGAGATGTTCGTACAGACCGACA
>Ga0209693_10001367_pt1 | contig 10455 bp, 6 predicted proteins | sample HubBroMetageWRM3_FD_188345 | JGI IMG/M metagenome (GOLD analysis project Ga0209693, IMG submission 188345) | Warmed soil microbial communities from the Hubbard Brook experimental Forest, New Hampshire - Hubbard Brook CCASE Soil Metagenome WRM 3... | ecosystem: Environmental > Terrestrial > Soil...
GTGGATGTTTACACCGACTTCGCGGTCAAAGAGGCGGCAGTTCCGGTGATTCCTGGGCGCAAGTCTGAATCGGAAAAGTTCGCCGGCGCGGATACTACCTACTCTCTTGAGGCCATGATGGGTGACGGGAAAGCCCTGCAGTTCTGTACCTCGCACAATTTAGGTCAGAATTTTGCCAAGGCATTCGAGATTCGCTATCTCGATAAGACGGGCGTGCTACAGCATTGCTGGACTACTTCGTGGGGGCTTTCCACGCGGGTCGTCGGTGCAATCATCATGGTCCACGGCGACGATCAAGGCCTGATTTTCCCGCCGCGCCTCGCGCCGTTCCAACTGGTAATCGTGCCCATCTACAAGACCGACGATGAAAAATCGACCGTGCTGGAGTGCGCCCACAAACTCCGCAAGGAACTGATCGACGCCGGCATTCGTGTGAAAATGGACGAGCGCGAAGGCTCGAGTCCCGGCTTCAAATTTAACGACTGGGAAATGCGCGGCGTGCCGCTGCGCCTGGAGCTCGGGCCGAAAGATGTCGTGAAAGGCTCGGTCGTGCTGGCGAGGCGCGACCGGCCCGGAAAAGAAGGCAAGTCGTTCGTCCCGCAGCAGGGAATCGCCGGCGCAGTGGTCCAAACACTGAACGAAATACAGAAAGCGCTCTTCGACCGCGCGCTCGCCTTCCGCAAAGCCAATACCGCGGAACCCGCGGACTATGAAGAATTCAAGAAGGCCGTCGAGAAGGGCTTCGCGTTTTCGTGGTGGTGTGGCAATGCGGATTGCGAAGCCAGCATCAAGGACGAAACCAAGGCCACGATGCGCTGCATCCCCCTGGAACAGCCCGGGGGCACGGGCAAATGCATCCACTGCGGGCAGGTCGCGAAAGAGAAAGCCATTTTCGCGCGCGCCTACTAACCGTAAGGCGAACGTACCACCCGCGTTTACTCATTCAGAACACACCCTTTAACCCGAGCTTCCCCTGCGTCCCCCCGCTGCTAATATAAAAATACCGCAAGTGTTCAGAATCCCTTGGGAGGCTTTTCATCTTGAACGCGAGACCAGGTCGGAATAGACAACTCGGCGAGTCTAAGATCAAACCAATTCTGGTGCTGTTGATCTTGGCATTCGGGGTCTACGCGGCGTTTAAGATCCTTCCGTCTTACTTCGCAGAATACCAACTCAACGACATGATGAAGTCGGAAGCTCTATTTGCGACCTCTGCGTATCCACGCAAGACCGCAGCCGACATTCACGGCGACGTTTGGAAGAAGGTGCAGGAACTCGGCATCCCAGCCAAACCGGAAGACATCAAGGTGACCGGCGGAGAGCAAGCCGTTTCTATCTCGGTGGATTACACCGTGTCAGTGGACCTGACTGTTTGGCAGTTTACCCACGATTTTCATCTCCACGCAGACAGCCATTCGATTTAGAATTGTAGGTCACCACGATCGAGACCTTGTTGAGCCAGCCGCGCCCAGCCCGTCGCTGCCCAACCGTACGGCTTCGGCTTACGTCTAATAATCTAGTGCTGTTGTATCGGATCTAGCGGAGAGTATTGATTGCGTATTCGAATCGAGCGAGGCTTTTGGACATCGCGCGTAGGTCTGGCCGTGCTCGGCTCGGCCCTCTTACTGCTGGTGGTCGCCACCTCGGTCTTTGCCTACTACTACATTCAATTCGGCAAACTGATCAATCAACGCCTCACCGGCCAGGTTTACCAGAACACTTCGCGAGTGTTTTCCGGCCCGGGGCACATTTATACCGGTGAAACCATGCGCTCCGGCGACCTGGCCACCTATCTTCTGCGCGCAGGCTATCAGGAAGGCGAAGTCGAAGGCGCGCCGGGAGAATTCCAGGTCAAGGGTTCGACGATCGATATTCGGCCGTCGCGCGACTCTTATTTCCAGGGTGGAAACGCCCTCCGCGTGAGTTTCTCCGGCGGCACGATCTCCCGGATCTTGCAACTTTCCGACAACACCCCGCGCGTCGCTGCGGATATCGAGCCCGAGCTGATCACCAACCTCTTCGATAGTTCCCGCGAAAAACGCCGCGTGGTTCGCTTCGACGATCTTCCCAAGGACATGGTGAATTCTGTGCTCGCCGCCGAAGACAAGCGGTTCTTCGAACACGGCGGCCTGGATATTGTCCGTGTCTTCGGCGCGGCTCTCGCGGATTTGCGCCGCGGCCAAAAAGCTCAGGGCGCCAGCACCATTGACATGCAAGTGGCGCGCAGCTTTTTTTTCACCACCAAGCGCGAATGGACGCGGAAGTTGAAGGAAATCCTGATGGCCGTCGAGATCAACCAGCGCTATTCGAAACAGCAGATTTTCGAGCTGTACGCCAACGAGGTGTATCTCGGCAACCGCGGCAGTTTCGCCATTCGGGGATTCGGCGAAGCGGCCGAAGCGTATTTCGGCAAGGACGTCCGCGAGCTCAATCTCGGAGAAGAAGCGTTCATCGCTGGAATTATCCGCGCGCCCAATCGCTATTCGTCCGCGGAACGCCACCTCGATCGCGCCGAAGAATCGCGCGACCGCGTGCTCGCTCAGATGGTGGAAGATAGCTACGTCACGCAGGAGCAGGCCGACGCCGCCAAGAAACTGAAACTCAAATTCGTCAATGGCGGCGTGAACACTGGCTCCGCGCCCTACTTCGTGGACATGGTGAAAGATCATCTCCTGGAAAAATTCTCGGAAACGGATCTGGAAACGCAGAGCTACCGGATCTACACGACTCTCGATCCGGAGTTGCAGCGGGCTGCCGCCGACGCGATTCAAATCGCGGTCCAAGGCGTAGATAAGCGCCTCGCCAAGCGCTATGCCCTCTGGAAAAAGAAAGGCGAACCGGTGCCTCAGGTGCAGGTGGCTCTGGTGGCCATGGATCCGCAGACCGGCGAAATTCGTGCCCTCATCGGCGGCCGCAATTACGGTGAGAGCCAGCTCAATCACGCGCTCGCGCGCCGCCAGCCCGGCTCGGTGTTCAAGCCATTCGTGTACGCGGCCGCGTTCAACGACACTGTTCTCGGCGTTCAGCCCGTCGTAACTCCGGTCAGCACGGTAGACGATGTGCCCACTACTTTTGAATTCGACGGCAAGGAATACACGCCGGACAATTACGGCGAAGAATTCTACGGCACCGTCACGGTTCGCGACGCACTGATTCATTCGCTTAACGTCGCCACCGTAAAAGTAGCGGAAATGATCGGCTACCAGCGCGTCGTCGACTTAACCCGCCAGATGGGCCTCGGCAACAACATTCAACCGACGCCCGCGGTCGCGCTCGGCGCTTATGAAATGACGCCCATAGACGTTGCCGCCGGCTATACGGCTTTTGCAACCAATGGAGTCCGCGCCGAACCTCTCTTCCTTCGCAGCGTGCTCGCCGCGGATGGCACCGTGGAAGAAACAGCGCAGCCGCGGACTCATCCCGTGCTCGACCCGCGCGTCGCCTATCTCACCACCAGTCTGATGGAAGACGTAATCAATAAGGGAACGGGCGTCACGGTTCGCTCGATGGGTTTCACACCGATAGCCGCGGGCAAGACGGGTACTTCCCGCGATGGCTGGTTCGCCGGATTCACATCGAATCTTCTCTGCGTCGTCTGGGTGGGATTTGATGACAACCGCGACCTCGGTCTTTCCGGCAGCGAATCCGCCGCCCCAATCTGGGGCGAGTTCATGAAGCGCGCGGTAGCTTTGCCACAGTACAAGATGACCGAGGATTTCGATCCGCCACCCGGCGTGCTGCAAGAAACAATTGACCCGCAGTCCGGACAGCTCGCCACGTCCTCATGCCCGCAGACGGTCCAGGAGTATTTCGTCTCCGGCAGCGAGCCCACGCAAATGTGTGAGCTTCACGGTGGCGGCCATTTCGCCTCCGCGCCCGCCAATTGGCTCGCGCATCTTTTCGGCAAGGACAACAATAACCCTTCGCCTCCGCCGCCCAATTCCGCCGCCAATCCTCCGAATGGCGCGAACCCCCAGCAGCCCCCTGCCTCGGACGATGAGTCGCAAAAGAAAAAGGGGCTTCTGGGCAAGATTTTTGGTATCTTTGGTTCCAGTAAGAAGCCTGCGGACAGCCAGAAACCACCACCGTAGGTTCGGTCACGCGCGGAAAAAGGAGTAAGGCAATGAGCCGACTGACTCTTGTTGCCGTCCCGCTTGTTCTGTGCCTCGCCGTTTCCATCCGGGCACAGGAAACCCCCACGAACGTAAGCAACACCAGCAGCCCTCCCGCTGCATCTGTTTCACCTCTCTCGTCGATGTCACCGCGTGAAGCGGCCGAAATGCGCGGAGACATTTTCATGGCGCGCAAGGAATTCTCGGCGGCCATTACCGAGTACGAACGAATCCTGGGTAACGAGCCCAAGAACGCGGCCCTGTTTAACAAGGTCGGCGTTGCTTATCAGCAATTAGGCGATCTGCAACGAGCCGAGCGTGCCTACAAGCGTTCCATGCACGCCGATAAGACTTTTGCCAGCGCCGTGAATAATTGCGGCACGGTCGAGTACGAAAAGAAGCACTTCGGCAAAGCCATCGGCCTGTACAAAAAGGGAGTTGAACTGCGCGGCGACATGCCCACCATATACAGCAATTTGGGCTATGCCTATTTCGCGAATAAAGAGTATCCGGAAGCGATGAACTCGTTTCAGAGAGCGCTGGCGCTCGATCCCACAATTTTCGATCGCCGCGGACAGGGCGGCACGGTGGTGCAGCAACGCACCACTCCCGATCCTGGCCTGTTTTATTTCTTCGTGGCCAAAACCTACGCGCAGGCCGGCGACGCAGAGCGCGCCGCGCACTATCTGAAACTAGCGCGCGACGACGGCTACGCGGAGTTCCTCTCAGCACAAACCGACCCGGCGTTCGCCAAGGTGATCAAAGATCCAGGCGTGCAGGAAGTGCTGCACCAAGCCCCCTCCTACGCCAGTTCAACAAAGAAGCAGATCCAGAACTGAACCGTCTAGCGCAGCAATTTGCCGCTGATGCTCGCTGTGGTGTTTCGCCCGCGGATTTGTGTGTGACTTGTCACAGGCCCTCTAACCAAGCGTGTGCCGGGTTAGTCGCACGGTCGGTCTAAGTGAGGCCTTCAGCTAGCGGCAGCCACACTTGAAAACGTGTGTCGCCGGGCTCCGAACTGACTTGAATACTGCCGCGGTGCTTCTTCACAATCCTCTGCACAGTGTCGAGTCCCAGCCCGGTGCCTTGCCCCACTCCCTTCGTGGTGAAAAACGGCTCGAAAATATGCGGCTCAATCTCCGGTGAAATTCCTGACCCGTTGTCGGCGATTTCCACCACGACGCAGTTGTCTTCGCGATAGGTTCGAACTTTGAGTTTGCCCTCGCCATGCATCGCATCGATGGCATTGTCGATGAGGTTGGTCCAAACCTGATTGAGCTCGCTGCCAAAGGAATTCACGAGCAGCGGAATTTTCTGGTAATCGCGCTCGACGGTCACTCCGTGCTTGAGCTTGTGATTCAAAATGGTGAGGGTGGTCTCCAGGCTTTTTACGATGTCCACGTTTTGCAATGGGGTCTGGTCCATGTAGGTGTATTCCTTGATGGCTCGGACCAGATCCGAAATTCGCGCGGTGCTGCTTTCGATTTCGTTGAGGAGCGCGTAAATCTCGACGGATGCGGCGATGCGCACGAGGGCGGCGCGGGCGGTGCCCGAGTCGAGTGTGGCAAACAAGGATTCGAGCGCTTCCGGTTTGACGTTCTTTCGTGCCAAATCCGCAGCCAGCTGATACAAATCGTTCTGTCCGTGGCTGCGTAACAGCGAGTCGATCTGTTCTTCAAGGTCGCTAAGGGTGAGCGCGTCGGGAGGCGGATCGTTGTTTTGAATGAAGGCGGTTTCGAGCTTTTCGATTTCCGTTTTCTGCGCGGCGGTGAGGTCACGACTGCCCAATTCGTGACTGGCGTTTTTGATTTTCTTCAGGATCTCGCGCAATTGAGTTGCAGCCCGGCGCGCGGCGGAAGCTGGATTGTTGAGTTCATGCGCAAGTCCTGCCGAAAGCTTTCCTAAAGACGCCAAGCGATCGCGTTGCTGCTCCATTCGAGTGACTTCGCGGATCCTGTCGGACATCAAGCCGACCAGACGCTGGGTTAGCTCCGGCATTCTGTGGACAAGCTCGGGAAACAGCGCGGAGGGAAAACGCAAAAGGTGAACGTCCGTGATCGCCCGCGCGTCTATGCTGAACTGCTTCATCCGTGAAAAAGGCAGCAGTCCGGTGACGTCGCCAGACTTCATTGAAAACATCACGGTTTCGCCACCGATCTCGCCGCGCGCCTGTACTTGGCCCTCCAGGATGACAAACATGGCGTCGGCGGCATCGCCCTGGCGAGCATACGACTCGCCCGGTTTGAAGCGTAGATCTTCCGAATGGCTGAGGAACCAGCCAATCTGATCGTCAGGCAGACCGGCGAATACCGGTACGCGAAGCAATTCGGAATTTTCGACCATTAGACCTTGCTCAAATATTGATGGATAAATTGCACGGCAACCGAGCCTTCACCGACGCCGGAAGCGACCCGTTTCACAGAGCCATGCCGCACATCACCGACGGCAAAAAGCCCGGGAACATTGGTCTCGAGCAGGAAGGGATCCCGATCGAGCGCCCAACCCTTGGGACGCTGGCCGTCGCGTATGAGATCAGGCCCCGTGAGTATGAAGCCGCGTTCGTCGCGCTCGATGATATCTGCCAGCCAGTCGGTTCGCGGCAGCGCGCCGATAAAGATGAACATTGCGCTCGCCGGCACCCGCTCTAATTTCCCGGTGTCGGAGCAGAGGAAGGAAATCTCTTCCAGATGCGTCTCACCGTGCGCCTCAGACACGCTAGCATGCGGCCAAATCTGAATGTTGGACGTCTCCTTGATCTGGTCAATCAGGTACTGCGACATGGTGCTCGATAGAGACTCGCCGCGCACCACAATCACCACGCGGTCCGCATACTTCGCGAAATTCATTGCCGCTTGTCCCGCTGAATTCGCACCGCCTATTACGTAAATGATTTCGCCTTTGCAGGAAAGAGCTTCCGTCGAGCCGCCACCGTAATAAACACCCGCGCCTTGCAGCCGGTCGATTCCCGGCGCCTCCAGCCGCCGCCACTGCACTCCCGTGGCGATCATCAACGCGTGGCAGGAAATTTCGTTGCCGTCCGCCAGCTTGATGAACCGGTAGGATCCCTCGGTTCGCACGCCGACAGCTTCCTGCGGCGCCAGAATCTCCACTCCGAAACGCTGCGCCTGCACCACCGCGCGCCGCGCCAGATCGCCGCCGCTGAGTCCCATCGGAAATCCAAGATAGTTCTCGATGCGGGAGCTCATTCCGGCTTGTCCACCGGGGGCTTCCCGCTCGATCATCACCGTGTGCAGGCCCTCGGAAGCGCCATATACAGCAGCGGCCAGTCCAGCCGGCCCTCCACCAATGATCGCCAAGTCGTAGAAGTTGGTTTGCGCGGTTGTTCGCAACCCCACCTTTTGAGCGACTTCTGCCGGCACGCTCTCAAGTAGCTTTGTACCGTCCGGGAAGAGCACGACCGGAAGGTTCGCGGCATCCGGCCCCAGTACTTCGAGCAGGCGCTTCGTTTCCGGGTCATTCGCGGAAAGCTCCACATCAATCCACTGATACGGAACGCGGTTGCGCGCCAGAAAATCCCGCAACTCGTACGACTTCGGTGACCAGCGCGTGCCCAATACGCGGATTCCTTCGAACGCCGGGCGGTAGGAAGCACGCCAATCGTCGAGCAAATCATCCAATTGCGGATAGAGGTGTTCGGAGGGCGGGTCCCAGGGCTTCATGAAAAAATAATTGATGTTGGCTTCGTTGATCGCGCTGATCGCAGCATTGGTGTCGGCATAAGCGGTAAGCAGCGCACGTTTCGCCTCCGGAAAGATGCGCATTCCTTCCTGCAGAAACGCGACGCCATCCATGTGCGGCATGCGCTGGTCGGCAAGCAGCAGGGCCACGCTGTCGTTGCGTACCTTCAACTGCTTCAGAAGCGTGAGCGCTCCCGTGGGAGAATCGCTTCCTATCACGCGATATTCAGCGCCATACTTCGAACGCAGGTCGCGCTCAATCGCCCGCAGCACATCGGAGTCGTCGTCCACACTCAGCAGAATTGGTTTGGCCATGACTGGATCCTAGAATAGATGCCCCAAGGTAAATTCTAAACTGCTTAGCCGAGTAAACGCCATTAGATGACGTAACCTCGATTTGGTGGCAACAAGACATCACTTGCCCTTTCGCGCTTCAATGTTTACTATCGCACGCAATTTCCAGAGCAGCGCTCGAATCCATGCTCCCGCGAAGCGTGGTGCTGCTCGCGCTTCTATAATCAGGGGGTCGAATGCACCCATCCCGTGCGAAATCTCGCTCTGAAAGCTCGCGCTTCGCTTTGAAGTTTAACATCGCCCTGTTGCTCGCTCTCTTCGCCGCCGCCCTCTGCCACGCGCAGGATATCCCGATCGGCGTGACCTATGTCTGCAGCGGCGAGCACATCTACATCGAAGGCTGCAACATTCGTGACACCTCGGACACTTCCACGTGCATGGTCGCGCATCCCGACCACCTCACGTCCACCGGCCTCAACACCTACACCTCTGTGACGCGCGGCGCCCTGAAAAAGCTTCTTCCCACGTGTACGCAGCCCAGCGCAAAAGAACTCGCCGCTGCAAAAGCTTTCCAGAAGAAGCAGCAGGACACCTACAACGCCAACGCGCAGAAGGCTGAGGATCAGCTCAAGGCCGCGACGCAGCCGCCGCCGGCTTATGGCCAGCCGCAAAAGCCGAAGACGCCAGAGGAGCGCGCGATCACTCGCTGCGTCACCTCCGGACGGCTTCCTGCTAGCTGCACGGGCAATTCACTCCTCGGCGCATTCAGTCAGATGGTGTCGCAGGTCCTTCCTTCCGTCGCCAAAGAACCTGCTCCAGGTCCGGACATGGCGGGCGTGTTCGAAGGCCCTGGCAGGTGGCGCCTTGACTTCATTGACGGCGGCGTCCTCGTGAACTGCGCGTTCCTCTCGCCCGACCAACACAACTACACTCTCGAGTTCAAGAACAACCGCACCGCCATCGTCATCGACACGACGCCGAAGCCACTCGTGCTTACGCTCAAAGCCGACGGAACGATCGTGGGACCGGGTCCGCTTCAAATCGACGGAGTAGTTGCCACCGGTACCGCCTCCAGTGGACCAGACCCGAACGCGAGCAGCGGATACACGGACAAGTATGGAATGTCTCTGTCGAACCAGCAGGCCGCATCGACCTCGGAGCTCTACAGGGGAGGCGAGCGTTACTACGGCTCCGCGAATACCGGCGGCAGCACGTATTCCACTTTCTCGCACAGAACCGCTACCTGCCCTGCGCTAAATCTCTCCTCGAAGGGAGCCAGCGTTGGCGTGCAAACGATGCAAACCGATCTGCTCAAGACCATGTTCGGCGGAGACAAAGGTCCGCCGACGCCGCCCGGTATTCGCATGCACGGCATCTTCGCAGCCTCTACAGGTTTCAGCGTTCAGTTTTTCCCGGAGTCCGCGATTCTCGGCTGCGGCCCGGACGCAGCTCGCGCATATCCCTATTCCGTCGTGGCCGACGGAACCAACGCCGTGATCCATATCAACGCACCGGATCATCCGCTTTCGCTCGCCTTCAAACCGGATGGCTCGCTCGATCCCGGAGCCACCGGCCCGTATCAAGTCCACGGACGCACCGTGACCGGCCAAAACGACGACGGCGATTTCACCTTCGCTCCGATGGAGCAGACCTGCAACCTCGCCGTTCTCACTGCGAGCAACACAATTCCCTCAGGCGGTGGCACCGCGGCGGCGACTGCGACCGCAGGAAATCGCGGAACAGGGACGGATAACTCGGGCGGCAGCCTCTCGACTCCGCAAGCGCCTCTGGGCAACGCTATTCTGTCTATCGTCTCCGGATTTCCTGTGCAACCAAATGCTCCGAGTCCGCTCGCCGGGCGTCCCTACGTTCTTCTGCGCGACAGCTACGCAAATGCACTCGCAAAAGGCGGCGTCTCCGTGCCGTCGGGAATGTCGCCGTACAAATACGTGGCCACGATTTGCACGAGCCGCACGCCGGACTGCCAAAAAGCGATAGACGCTGTCAAGGCAAACGCCGCCTCCGCCGTTCGTGCCGACGCGAAAGGCAGCGGAATATTTCCCGGCGTGCCCCCGGGAACCTATTACTTGATGATCTCCGCTCGCTACAACAATCACGGGTTTGCCTGGGGTCAGGGTGTGCAACTCAAATCCGGCCAAAACTCCCTGACGCTCGATCAATCGAACGCAACTCCGATAGATTGAAGGGAAGTCATCACGGCGGCAATCGAACCGACGCGCTCTGCGCGTCGGGGTGACGTCAAGCTGCCTGTGTAAATAGCTCGAGGGTGTGGTTCTTCCAGTCCTCGTTAAAGCGACTGAAAATCGCATAGATGATCCGATCCACGCTTT
>Ga0209693_10001368_pt1 | contig 10455 bp, 7 predicted proteins | sample HubBroMetageWRM3_FD_188345 | JGI IMG/M metagenome (GOLD analysis project Ga0209693, IMG submission 188345) | Warmed soil microbial communities from the Hubbard Brook experimental Forest, New Hampshire - Hubbard Brook CCASE Soil Metagenome WRM 3... | ecosystem: Environmental > Terrestrial > Soil...
CGAACGTGCCTGTGCGCAGCAGATGCTTACCCATGCGTTCGGCGGCTGGCCCACCTGGTCGGACCATGACGAGTCGCTGTCCAAGCGGCGCAACATCTACGCCGAGGGCCCGGTCCGGGCGGTCTGGGAATACCTGGTCCGATCACTTGGCTGACGGCGCCTCGATCAGGACAGCGTCTGGACCGCCTGCCGGGTGCCGACGATAGCTGGCCCTCCCGCGGCCCCCGCTGTTGCGATGGGCATGCTGGTGCCCAAGGATAGTGATGCCTAGATGTGGAGGGCGGGCTCTCGCAGATGCCGGAGATGCGGCTGGCGCACTTGCACCCCGTGCGGTGGCTCGGGCAGCGCGACCGCGGCTTCGCCGCGCTGCGCCGTGCCACCCGGGCAGCGATTATCATGCCGGCCCTGTTCGCCTTGGGCGACAAGGTCATCGGCAACCCGCAGTTGGCCACGTACGCGGCGTTCGGGTCTTTCGCGATGCTGCTCTTCGTCGACTTCGGCGGCTCCATGGCGGAACGGCTCCAGGCCGAGGCAGCGCTCGCCGTGACCGGCGGGGTGTTCGTCTGCGTGGCCACGCTGGCCTCGCGGAACGCGTGGCTCGCGGCCGTGGCGATGGCGGTGGCGGGGTTCGGCGTGCTCTTTGCTGGCGTGGTCAGCTCGGTGCTGGCCGGGTCGACCACGGCGCTGCTGCTGGCGTTCATCTTGCCGGTGTCGCTGGCCGCTCCGGCGTCGGCCGTGCCCGACCGGCTGGCCGGCTGGGGGATAGCCGCAGGCGTCGCGCTGGTGGCGGTGGCGTTCTTGTGGCCCGCGCCGACACGCGACCGGCTGCGGGGTCCCGCGGCCGCCGCCTGCCGGGCGCTGGCCGCCCGGCTGCGGGCGGGGATCGAGTACCTGCTCAGCGGGATGGCCGAACAAGCTGCGCTGGATCGCGATCACGCGGCGGCGCAGGCGGACCAGGCCGTCGAGGCGCTGCGCAGCGCCTTCCTGGCCACGCCCTACCGCCCGACCGGGTTGAGCACCCCCGCTCGGACGACCGTGCGCCTGGTCGACGAGCTGATCTGGCTGAACAGCATCGTCATTCAGCCTGGGCTGCACCGCGACAGCGTCAACCGGGCAGCGCTGAGGGTCAAGGAGGCCGCGGCCGCGGTTCTGGACCGGGCCGCGGATCTGCTGGCCTGCAGGGGCGGGAGCAGCGATGAGCTCGACGCCGCGCTGACCGAACTGGCTGCCGCGCACGCGAAAATGCAGGAGGGCGTGACGGCCGACCTGCCGGCCCCGTCCCTTGACCCGGCGAGCGATCCGGCCGCGGCCGGCCCGCCGGCCGCGGGCGGCGGGCCGGTCACCGACGTCGTCACCTCGCTTGACCCCGCCTTCCGCGCGGAGGAGCTGAGTCACGCGGTCTCGCTCATCGCGCGCACCGTCGAGCTGACCGCGGCCGCCGAGCGGCGGAGCTGGCGGGACCGGTGGCTGGGCCGCCAGCCCGAGGGCGTGCCGGGGACGTTGTCCGCGGCGCGGGAACGGATCACGTCCTACCTCGAGCCGCACTCGGTCTGGTTGCACAACAGCTTGCGCGGCGCCGCCGGGCTGGGGCTGGCGGTGCTCGCCGCGAGACTGACCGGGGTCCAGCACTCGTTCTGGGTGGTCCTCGGCGCGCTGTCGGTGCTGCGCTCCAATGCGCTGAACACCGGGCAGGACGCCATCCGCGCCATGGCCGGCACGGTCGCGGGTTTCATCGTCGGCGCGGCCCTGCTCGTGGGGATCGGCACGAACACCACGCTGTTGTGGTTCCTGCTGCCGCTGGCGGTCTTTCTCGCCGGGGTCGCCCCGGCGGTCATCTCGTTCGCCGGCGGGCAGGCGGCGTTCACGCTCACCCTGGTGATCTTGTTCAACATCATCCAGCCGACCGGATGGCGCGTCGGCCTGGTGCGGATCGAAGACGTTGCCCTCGGGGTGGGCGTGAGCCTGGTCGTGGGTGTCTTGTTCTGGCCGCGGGGCGCGGGGCCCGCGCTCCGCCAGGCGCTGGCGCAGGCGTACGCCGACGGCGCGGGCTACCTCGCCAGCACGGTGCGATCCGGGATGTCGCGCGGCGACCCGAGCGCGCCCGCACCCCCTGCTCTGGCCGCTCTGGCCGACGACGCGGCCCGGGCCGCTGCGGCGTCGCGCCGGCTCGATGACGCGTTCCGCACGTTCCTGGCCGAGCGCGGCGCCAAACGGCTCCCGCTGGCCGATATGGCCGGGCTGGTCACCGGGGTCGCCGGACTGCGCCTGGAAGCTGACGCGGTGCTGGACCTGTGGCGGGGCGACGACGGCCAATCCGGCGGCGACGTAGCCGGCGCACGCCACGAGATCTTGGGCACCGCTGACCGCGTCACGGGCTGGTACGACGGTCTCGCGACCACCATGATCACCGGCGGTGAGCTACCCCAGCCGCTCGCTGACGATAAGGCCTCCGATGGCCGCCTTATCCAGGCCGTACGCCGCGACCTGCTCGGCGACGACGGCAGAGCCAGCGCCACCGTGGTCCGGATGATCTGGACCAGCGATCACCTGGACGTCGTCCGCCGCCTGCAGGCGGCCATCGTCTCACCGGCACGCGCCACCGCCGGGCAGCCCGCAGGCGGCCGCATGATCCCACCGCTTCCCAAGGGATTCCTGGCGCGGCTCCGGTAATCTGCTCACCGGTTGACGTCCGGCTCGGTGACGTAACGCTGGTAGGCCTCCTCCAGCTCAGGTGAGCCGGGCGGCTCCATGTAGTCGCGAATCGTCCCGAGCTGGAACTCGCAGAAGTCCAGCGCTTCCTGCTCTGCGGGGTACAGCATCCGGCGGTGCGGTTGCGCCGCGACGTTGCGGGCTTTGTCGGCCTGGCGCAGCGCCTCATGCACGGCACGGCGGATGGTGATGTTCAACGCGCGCATCTGCCCATCGCTGATGAATCCTTCCCCGCTGCCCGGGTTGTCCGGGTCGAACGCCCAGCCGCCGTGGAACGTCTGCAGCGCGTTACGGACCGACTGCGCCACGACCCAGGTCCGGAAATGCTCATAGGTGAGCGGGTGGCCGGTGCGCTCGATGAGGGCCAGCAGTTCGGCGTTTGTCATGACGTGCTCGTTTCTCCGGGTTGGGGAGCCTCGGCTTGCTGCCCTGCCCCGCAGCGGCTTGGCGAGGCACCCCGCCGGATATGGGGGGAGGGCATCCGACGGGGCGCTCTCGGGCGCATTCCCGGTGCGGCCCAGAAGGCATGGCACCGGAGGGAGCCAGTCCGATAATGGGCGACGAACCTGGTCTTCGCCTGAAAACTACTTGCAGGTAACCCGCATATTTACTGTAGTGAATCTGACTGTTCGCTGTAACGGTCGGCCAGTCCCCGGGTGCGGGGTGGTTACTGCTCGTGCGCCGCTACTCTTCGGGCAAGAGGTAGATCGGCTCAGCCACGACAACGGTGAAGGTGGGGCTCTGTGTCATCGTGGGGCAGAGAGGGTGCTGGCCAGGTGAGCCGCCGGTTCGATGTGGTGGTGGTCGGCGCCGGGCCGGCCGGCAGCATCGCCGCGCTGGTGCTGGCCCGGTCCGGTGCGCGAGTGGCGCTGGCGGACAAGGCGGCCTTCCCGCGTGATAAGGCGTGCGGGGACCTGGTGGGGCCCCGCGGTGTGCAAGTTCTGGCGGATCTCGGGCTGCGTGTCCCCGACGCCGGCCAGGGCTCTGACCTGCTCGCGGTCGGCCCTTCCGGCCGGCGGAGCAGGCTGCCTGCCTTCACCGGGCGCACCTATCCCGGTCACGGGATCATCGTGCCGCGGCTCGCGTTGGACCACGCGCTACGCGAGGCCGCCCTGCAGGCCGGCGCGGTCCCGGTACGAGCTCGGATCACCGCGGTCGAGGCGGGCGGGGACGGCAGGGTGGACGCCGTCATCTCCAGCGACGGACAGCGCCTGGCCGGGGAGGTGATCATCGCCGCGGACGGGGCGCTGAGCCCGGTCGCCCGGCTGGCCGGGATGCTCGACCCGCAGACGGCGCTATGGGGGTTCGCGATCCGCGCGTATGTGCCGGCGGAGGTTCCGCTGCCGCTGCTGGTCTTGCTCGACGCTAGTCCGTGGCGTATCTACCCGGGATACGGCTGGCTGTTTCCCGGTGAGAACGGTCAGGCGAACGTGGGCATAGGGGTCGGCCTGGGAAACAGCCGCAGGCAGGCGCCGCTGCGCGGCGACCTGGCCCAGCTGGTCGCGATGCTCGGCCGACATGGCGACCTGGGCCGGGACGCGCAGCCGGGGCCGGTCATGGGCGGCTGGCTGCGCATGGGCGGCACCGGTACCCCGGCTGCCGCCGGTAACGTGCTGCTGGCCGGAGATGCCGCCGGATTGATCAACCCTCTGCAGGGCGAGGGCATCGGACCGGCCATGGTCAGCGCCAGGCTGGCCGCCGAAGCGGTGCTCGCCGGCCCGGCCGGGGCGGGTCCCGCATACGCCGAGGCGACCGAGGCGGCGTTCGGGCGGTACATGGCAGGCGCGTCGGCACTGCAGACCGTCATGTTGCGCAGACCGAGGACCACGTCGGCGGTGACGCGCCTGCTCACCGCCCCGGTCCTACGGCGCGTGGTCGCGGGCACCTGGTCGATTTACTGGAACGGCCTGGTGGACGGCGCCCGCCCCCGCCCCTCCGCCTGGACCGCGCACACCGTGCAGATCGTGGCTGGCCACCTCTCCGACCGCCTGGCCGACCACCACCCGGCCGGCCAGCCCGAGCTGCAGGTGGAGGAAGGGCTTTAGCCGGACAGGGTCCGGACGTCCCACAGGAGAGCTCCGGGAACCCGCTGCGCCGGGCGCCCGGTCAGCTGGTCGAGGACGTTACGCAGCTGGTCATAGTGCGGCGCGGCCGGGCTTAGCACCACGATCGCGGCGTGCCAGTACCGCACGTCGGCCCGGAAGGCGGCCCGCTGGGCAGCGGTGATCCGGGTGCTCGCACCGTACTGCACGATATTGATGAGGAGCTCGGCGGTCGGGCGGAGCGGAGGGCCGTAGTTCCCCGAGGCGTCCGGGAACGGCCCGAGGAAGTACCCGCCGACCATCCGGTACGCCTGCCCGGTCGCGTTGTCCCAGTCCATCGTGGTGAACGAACCGACCCAGAAGACGGAGTTCACGACGAACACCGACTCGTCATCGGGCACGTACTGATGCCACTGCCCGCTGGTGAAGAACCCGGGTACCGGCGCGGCCCGCTCGGCCGGCACCGGCCAGGGCGCGATCGGCAGCAGGGCCGCGACCAGCACCAGCGTCCAGCCGTACCGGAGCCAGGCGTGGGATGTGGTCGCCGCCGCGTCGACCGAGAACGCGAGCAGGATCGCGATGACCGGGACCAGCGCCAGGCCGAACCGGGTGGGTACCACGCTGTCGAACAACTGCAGGTGGTCGAGCAGGCTCATCGGGCCGTGCTGAAGGACGGTATGGCCGCCGACCTTGACGGTCCGGCCCAGCGACAGCACGGCGAAGACGAGCGCGACGACGGTCAGCGCCCGTACCGCCACATGCCGCCGCCACAGCCAGACCACGATCACCCCGACGGCGATGAGCAGCGGGGCGCCGAAGAACGTGTTCTCCTCCGGCGGCCCGCCGTAGCTGCTATGCGAGGCGCCGTGCCGGACCAGCGACGACTGGGCAAACGCCGCGAAGGCCCGGACGTCGGTGCCATACCCGAGCACAATCTCGGGCAGGCCCCGATAGCTTTGCGGGCCGTAGAACTGAAACCACAGCGGATAGGCCAGAAGCGCACCAGCCGTGAGCAAGGTCGCCCACAGCCCGGACAGGAACGGCCTGACCCGCGCGCGCACCTCGGCCGGGCGGAAGACCGCGTACACCGCCACGAAGACCGCCACGGCCAGCCCGGCCTGGAACAGCAGTTCTTCGTTGAGGAAGGCCTGCCAGGTGACCAGCAGCCCGAGCACGACGCCGTCGCGCGCGGTACGCAGCGAGATGGCCCGCCAGACGATGAACGGGATCAGGAACTGGTTGACCAGGTCCGGGTGGCCGTTCACCTGGTTGACCATGCCGGGTGCGAAACCGGCGAACAGCCCGCCGACCAGAGCCGCTGGCCAGTAGCCCACGATGTGCCGGGAGAGCACGTGGTACCAGGCCCAAGCGGTGGCGGTCAGGCCGCCGGTGAGCATGACGGTAAAGGCCACCGCGGGCCCGAACAGCAGGGTCACCGGTGCCAGCGGCACGGTCAGGCCGAGCAGCCCGGTGTTGGCCATCATGTTCACGCCGTTCGGCGCGTTCAGCTGGGCGGAGAAGAGCGGGTTCTCGCCGTGCGTGAAGATCCGGGTCGCGTGGATCAGGGCCCACTCGAAGAAGTGAACGTCGGAACCGCCGTTCACCAGGGCGAGCGCGTCGATGTGGCGCCACAGTCCGGATGTGACCCAGCAGGCGAGCGCGAGGTACAACACGACGGCGGCCGCATCTGCCCATCGAGGCGTAGGCCGGGCCGCGGACCGCTCGGGAGCGGTCTGCTGGACGATGGCCTGGGCGGCACTCGGCGTGCCCACCCGGGCGAGCCTATCGGGTAACGGCGCTTCCACCAATTGAGCCTTGCTATCCGCTAAGGTTGCCGGGTTCGCTGACTACCACAGCAAGCTGCCTAACCTGGAGTGGCAGATGACGCGAATCAACGGAGACCAGAGCGTCCAGTCCGAGGTTCTCGAAGGCCTCGCGACGGCGGTGAACCACCGGCGCTGGTTCGTGGAACTGGCCATGCCGTTCCTCGGCGATGACCCGATCGAGGTCGGCAGCGGTCTGGGCGACTACGCGCTGGAGTGGGCCCCGCACTTCAGCCACTTCACCGCCACGGAAGCCGATCCCGGCCGTCTGGTGGCGCTCAAGGAGCGGCTCGGCGGGCACCAGAGCGTGGACATCCGGCAGATGCTGTTGCCCACCGAGGAGGTGAACACGTACTCCGGTGCGGTGTCGTACAACGTCCTCGAACACATCGAGGACCACGTCGCGGCGCTGCGGAGCATGGCGCGGCTGGTACGGCCCGGTGGCCGGATCGTCCTGATCGTGCCGGCGTTCCCGTTTGCCATGAGCCCGGTGGACATCGCGACCGGACACGTGCGGCGGTACACGAAGAAGAGCATGCGGAAGGCGTTGACCGAAGCGGGGCTGACCATCGAGCACCTGCACTACGCCAACGCGCTCGGTCTGCTCGGGTACTACCTGGCCACCAGCGTGTTCCGGCTGACGCCGAAGGAAGGGACGATGGTCAAGCTTTACGACCGGCTCGTCCTCCCGGTCACGCGCGCCGCCGAACGCGTGGTCCGCCCGCCCTTCGGCCAATCCGTGTTCGCGGTCGCCCGAGTACCCGAAGGGGCCGCAGATGAGCCCTCAGGCGCGCTCTAGGCCTTGGAGCGCCTCGGCCATCGAGCGGAACAGAGGGTCGGTGAACGAGGTCAGGCCGGCGTAGATGTTGTTGATCTGCTGGTAGGCGCGGACGGCTGGCGCGTCCGGGGTGAACTGGTCGCCGATGGCGACCATCGCGGCGGTGGCTTGATCCCAGTCCGGGTAGATGCCGTGGCCGACAGCGGCGCAGATGGCCGCGCCGAGACCGGCGGCATCGATGACCGTGGTGCGGCGGGCCGGACGGTCGAAGACGTCGGCGACGATCTGCATCATCACATCTGAGCGGGAACCGCCCCCAGACACCAGGACCGGCGAGAGCCGGCTCCCGAGCGCCTTCTCCATTGCGGCGGTGTTGTTCGCCATGGTCAAGGCGATGCCCTCGAGGATCGAGCGATAAATATGGGCTCGGCCCTGGCTGCCGTCGAAGCCCAGCAGCGCGCCCCGGCGCCAGACCGCGTGGCCGGGCGCAAGCCAGTCCGGCAGCGTCAGCAGCCCGTTGCTGCCTGGGGCTAGCTGGCTGGCCTCCGCGTTGAGGGTGTCTTCCAGGTGTGCCTCCGGCTCGGCGCCGGATGAGCCTGCCAGGACGCCGCGGTACCAGCTGACCATCCACATGCCGCGGCGGATGCCGGTGCTCTCGTACAGGTACGTCCCGGGCCGGGCGGCGAAGTTGGCCCAGTAGCTGCCGTCCGCGCTTCGGGAGGAGGAACCGATGGTCATGGCCGCGATGTAGGTGCCCAGCGACAACAGGACCATGCCTGCTTCCAGGCCGCTGCCCAGCGCCTCGACGGCCTTGTCGTTGGCCGTAGCGTAGACCGGCAGGCCGGCCGGGATACCTGTGGCCGCGGCCGCGGCCGCGGTCACCTCGCCGAGCAGCCCGCCCGGGGGGACCAGGTCGAAGAGCATGTCGCGCGGCATGCCGGTGGCGTCGTAGGCGGCGGGATCGCCCGACCAGGTCGCGGTGTCCTGGTCGATGGGCCAGACACCCTGGTAGTTGGCCGCGGCGTCGGTGAACTGGCCGGTCAGCCGGTGGGTGATGTAACCGGAGGAGGTGGTGACGTAGCGGGTCAGCGGGTCGGCCGGCTCGTAGGGGCGGGAGACTCGCTCGTCCATCCAGCTCAGCACCGGCTCGGTGAGGCTGCCGTCCGCGGCCAGCAGGGCCCGGCAGAACCGGATGGTGCACAGGCCGACGGCCGCGATATCGGCCGGGTTGCCGGGGAACTGGTCCATGGCGGCGCGACAGGCGTCCTGGATGGATTCCCAGATGTCGTCACCAGGATGGATCGCCTGCCCGGGCACGGCGGTGTCGTAGGGCCTGAGCCGCCTGCGAGCCGAGGCGACCGCGCGGCCACGCGGGTCGAAGATCGTGACCTTGGTGCTTTGGGATCCGTTGTCGATGGCCAGCAGGTACGGCGGCATGCTCAGCTTGGCTCCAGCGGGAAGATCGTGCCCGCGTTCATCACGCCCTGGGGGTCGAACGCGCGCTTGAGGGTCGACAGGAGGTAGTAGGCGCTGCCGTGCTCCTGTTTCACCCAGGGCGTGCGGTATTTGCCGATCCCGTGGTGGTGCACCATCGACCCGCCCAGCCTCAGCGCTTCTTCGACGATGATCGCGTTCAGCGGCTTGTGGTAGATCTCGATCTCCTCGCGCGGGCTGCAGTTGATCGTGTAGTCGTAGACGAAGTAGAGATTGGTTCCGGTCTGGTAGCTGTGCGAGGAGTGCGCGCCGAGCATGGTCAGATCGTCGGCCCGCGGGAACTCACCGCGGATCCGGGCCATGACGGCGTCGAACAGGTTGCTGACCTGTGACCAGTTGACGGACACCTCGGTGGTGTATCCCAGGTGGGAGTGCTCGAGCATGGTGGACTGCTCGGCGTCGATCTGGTCCTGGCCCCAGTTGAGGTTCTCGAACCAGCGCTCGATCCGGCCGGACTCAACGCGCTGGTGGATACGGCCGGCGAACAGCTCCTCGATCGCCGCCGCGGTGGCCTCGACGATACCCTTCGGGCCCTCGGCGACGAACACGACGACGCTGCGGCCCTGGTAGAAGTCGGCGAAATGCTGCCGGGCGTCCTCGGGTGAGTAGACCCGGCACACCGAGGGCCGGTACCCCGCCGTGATCAGCTCGCGCAGCGCATCGACGCCGTCCGCGAAGTCGGCGACCAGGAAGCCGAAGTAGCGGTTGTTCTGCGGCCGGTAGCGGAAGAGCTTGACCGTCACCTCGGTGATGAAGCACAGCGCACCTTCGCTGCCGATGACGATGTGACGGATGTCCGGGCCCGCGGCCCGGCGGGGCACGTTCTTGATGCGGGTGACCTGCCCGCCGGGAAAGACCGCTTCCAGGCCGACGACCATGTCCTCGATGCCGCCGTACAGGGTGGAGAACTGGCCGATCGACCGGGTCGCGACCAGGCCGCCCAGCTGGGCGAGCGGCTTGGACTGCGGTGAGTGCCCGGTCGTCAGGCCCTGGGCCCGCAGGATGTCCTCCAGCTCCTGCAGGCCGACGCCGCACTGCACGGTGGCCATCATGTCGACCGAGTCGATGGACAGGATCGTATTCATCCGCGACCCGTCGACCACGAGGCTGTCCTCGACCACGGTCTCCAGGCCGCCCTCGGTGGCGGTCCGACCGGTGCGCGGCACGACGTTGACCAGGTTCTCCTCGGCGAAGTGCAGGATAGCCGCCACGTCCGCGGTGCAGGAGGGGTAGACGATGGCGGCCGGGATGGGCCCGTCGTAGATGCCGTGGACGGCGGTGTACTTCTTGAACCGGTCGACGCTGGCCGCCTTCAGCTGCTCATTGCCGGTCTCGACGGCGCCGGGCCCGAGCAGTTCGGTCATCTCCGCGACGATCGACCGGCGGTTCAGCGGAGATCGGGATGGGGCCATGGTGGGTTCTGCGCCCTCTCTGGGAAGCGTCAACGGATGAGGTAGCCGCCGTCGACGACCAGCACATGGCCGTTAACGTAGTCCGCGGCCCGGCTGGCCAGGAAGACGGCCGCGCCCATCAGGTCGCCGGCCTCGCCCCAGCGGGCCGCGGGGATGTGCTCGACGATGCGGCGGTCGGCGGCGGGATCGGCGCGGGT
>Ga0209693_10001373_pt1 | contig 10437 bp, 5 predicted proteins | sample HubBroMetageWRM3_FD_188345 | JGI IMG/M metagenome (GOLD analysis project Ga0209693, IMG submission 188345) | Warmed soil microbial communities from the Hubbard Brook experimental Forest, New Hampshire - Hubbard Brook CCASE Soil Metagenome WRM 3... | ecosystem: Environmental > Terrestrial > Soil...
CGTTTCGAGCATCAAGCCGTCGATGCGCGAGCGCTGCGACGGACGGACCAGGAAGCGTGCCGACACCAGCAGCACGGCTCCGAGTGCGACGCACTCCGCCAAGAGTTCGGTCGACAGGCCGACCTGCAGGACGAGCAATCCCGCCATGCCGGCTATGTAGAGAGACCGCGAAATCTCACGGTCGAAACGCCGCAACGCGATGTGAGCCATTACCGGAATCAGGAAGATCATCACCAGGTTGAGGTGACCTGTGAGCTCGGAGAACTCGTAGGAGCTGAAGCCAAACAGGTAGCCTCCGGCGATCGCCGCCAACTCCCGTCCGACCAGACGCCTGCACAGCAAGTAGGCGGTGAACGCGCTTAGCGCGGGGCTCGCGATCGACAGGATGTTGTAGGAGACGAGCGGACCGGCCAGATAGGTGACGGGAGCCATCACGATCGCGGCCGTGGGAACCATCGCCCCCTGAGCGACGTTGACACCGGTCGACGCCCACAGGTAGCGCGTGACGAACGGGTTCAGACCGTGGAGCAGCGCGTGGGGCCACCACGACAAGGCCCACATGTAGGAGCCGGGATCGGTGGAGGCCCCGCAAGCGCAAACGGTGGCGGGGTGAGCGAGCGCGTGCCGACCGATAGTGAGGGCGGCCGTCAGCAGGTAGAAGACCAACGCCCACGTCCACATTGGCACAGAGCCGAGAACCCGCGCCCCCCACGCTGTTCGCGCCGGGATTGCCGACCGGCGGAGCTCGGATCCATGCACGGCTGTCTCGCGGGCGCCGCTACCGTCCAATACGCCCTCCGTCATCGCAGAGATACGGCCCGCTGAAGCGCCTCCAACCGTGCGCGCATAGCGGCGCCCGTGGCTTGCGGCGAGAGCTCGCGCGCGATGTCCTGTGCGGCGCGCGCGCCGAGCGCCGCGGCCTCCTCGGGCCGCGCCACCACGCGTCGCATCAGCTCCGCGGCGTGCGCCACGCTGGGCTGCGCCCACTCGCCGTCGGCGGGATAGATCTCGCATTCGGGGCCGACGAGACCGATCTCGTAGTCGACCAGGTGGCTGTTGGCCGCGCGCATGAAGTCGACGTTGCCGGAGTAGCCGGTCGCGATCACGGGCTTGCCGATCGCCATCGCCTCGGCCATCGTCAGACCGAAACCCTCCGAGCGGTGCAGCGACACGTAGCAGTCGCAGGCGGCCATCAGGCCATCGCGCTCTCCCGCGCTCAGCGAGCGGTCGATCACGTGGATGTCCTCGCGACCGTGCGCGGCCCACAGCACGGCCTCCTCAGCCAGCGGTCGCAGCGGCGCGTTGATCGTCTTGATCAGCAGCTGGGGACCCTCGTCGGGGGCGAAGGCTCGCTTGAACGCGTCGATCAACCCGACCGGATTCTTACGCTGGATCGTGCTCAGATAATCGAACGCGAACAGGAACAGATAACCCTGCGGGACCCCCAGCCGCACCGGCTCGGCGGGCGTGGCGGGACGTTGCACGGGCGGCGGCAGCGCGATCACCGGCTTCGAGGTGGCGGCGCCGATGTTGGTGGCCATGAAATGGGAATACACCCAGATCTCGTCGACCAGCGTGAACGCGCGCGCCCAACGGGCGGGGATGCTGTTGGTCTCCCATCCCCAGATGCCGATGCGGGGTCCGTGGAAGTAGCTCTCGCCCAGCCGATCGACGAAGGCGGGCAGCTCGTCGGGGTTGACGGCCACCAGCTCGAAGCTGTGATGACCGTCGTGCAGGCGATCCGCGAAGGCGTGGCGTCCGTAGTGCTCGCCGAGCTCCTCGGGCAGCTGCATGTGATCGAGCGCCACGCTGGCGGTGCTGGTCGGCACGCCCGCGGCCTCGAGCGCGTGGGCGTAGCCGCGCGCAGCCGAGCCGAGCCCGAGCGCGTGACCGAGATAGCCGCTGACGCGCACGCTCGGGCAGCTTGCGGTGCCGTTACCGGCGCGCGCGTCGGCGGCCGGCTGGGGCTTTGCGAGGTCCTCCGCCGGCGCGCTCTCTCGCGCCGATCCATCTACCCGCTGTGGCGTGGGCATGAAGCACTCGGGTATCTCCAGCTCGTCGCGGCCGAACGCCACGCACCACGCTACGTAATCGGCACCCTCGGGACCGTCGAGGTCGGGGTAGGCGCGCATCACGTCGGGTCGCTCGTGCAACACGCGATAGAACGCGTAGCGCGTGATCCCGTGGGCCGCGCCGCGGGGCGCGGGGCCGGCCAGCCAGGCGGTGAACGCGTCCGTTCCGGGCCGGCTGAAGATGTCGCCGAAGCGCTCGCCGAGCGCGGTGGCGCGGGTGTGCAGCGTGAACAACGCCTCGTCGTAAACCAGCCCGTTGGCCAGGTGGCGACCCACTTCGCCGTGGTCGTTGGCGGCCTGCCAGCCGGCGTCGCTCAGTTCGGTGGCGTAGCGCGCGCATAGCTCGCGCAGGGCGGGCGAGCGGCTGACGCGCACCCGACTCGCGGTCGCGCTCAAACGGTAGGGGTGGTCGGGCTCGAAGCCCGCGAGCTCCATGAAACGCAGGGGCTGTCCGTCGATCGTCAGCTCCGTGGTCGTGCGCGCGACGGCGCGCTCGTGCAGGTTCCACATGCTTGCGTTGCAGCCGGGGTCCTCCAGCACGGCGGTGGCAAAGCGGGCGGGCGCGAGCTCGAGCATCCGTGCGAGCCACGGCCGATCCTCGGGGCGCCCGCGCGCGACGGTGCCGTCGAGCGAGCCGAGCATCCGTTCGAGGTGGCCGCCCCACCAGTCGAGGAACGTGTGCGCGTCGGCGCTGCCGTCGGTCGCGATGATCGTGTCCGAGACCCGCCCTGACTCTTCCAGCTCGGCCACCGTGGGACCGAGCCCGTCATTTGGAGGATCATGGGGCGTGCGAAGCGTGAGCATGACGCTGTGCGCCATCAGCATGTCCGCGATCGGGCTCAGATCGCCCGTGATCCATGCGGTCGGCGGCAGGTGCAGCACCGCGCCACCGGCACGCTTGCCGTACGCGCGCAGGAACCGTGGCAGCAACAACGGGATCAGGTCGCGCTCGTCGTGACAGGCGATCAGCGTCTGCACGTCGACGTCCAGATTGGGTACAGCCGCGTGTAGCGGCACCACTCGCAAGCCCGAATCCTCCTCCGCGCCGTCCGACCGCTCCTCCGCGATCAACACGATCTCGAACGGCCATCCGGGCTGGTGGCGACGCGCCGATGCGGCCAACACCCGCGCGCGCGGGAGGGTCGTGGAAGTGGCGAGGCACACCAAGCGCACGGGCGACATCGTTCCACACGCTCCACTCAGCGCCGATTGGCGTCCGCCGCGGGGGCGGTCGCGACCACGGCGTAGGCCGGCGAGCGCAGTCGCGCCTGCTCGAAGCGTGCGAACGTGGGCGCAAACACGTAGGCGGACTCGAAGCCCGCGATGGCGCACAGCGCGAGCGCGACCTCGGGGAAGATCGGATGCTGGTGGGTGAGGTCCACCCAGAAGGTCTTCAGCGACGCGATGCGGTGCGGGTTCACCGTCTCGGCGATCAGCAGCCCACCCGGCGCGAGCTTGCGCAGCGCGAGATCGAGCATGCGTGTCAGCTGCTGGACGGGGAGGTGCTCGATCACCTGTGCCGCGAAGACCGTGCCGAGCGTGCCGTCGGGTATGCCTTCCAGATGCGCGTTGAGGTCGGCGTGCGCGACCTCCAGTCCCAGCGCGCGACAGCGCGCGACCATGCCGGGGTCGCCGTCGACGCCCGCGGCGGCGATGCCCTCGCCGGCGAGCAGCGTGAGGAACTCGCCGCGACCACATCCCAGGTCGAGCACGGGCTGGTGGTCTCTGACGAGATCCAGATAGGGACGCTGCGCGTCGAGCACGCGCACGGCGGGACCGCGGAACAGATCCTCGAACGCGGCGTAGCCCGAGCCGTCGTCGATCGCGGCGCGCGCGCGGAATCCAAGCACTTCGCCGACCGGCGTCTGGAATGCCTCGAACGGCTCACCGGCCATGTAAGGGGACTCGTTGAGTTCGTCGCGCAGCGTGTCGACCTCCACGAGCGCTCCGCGCGCGGCGTTGGAGGCCGCGGCGGCCTCGCCGGCACCGATCAGCGCCTCGGCGCCGACTTTGCGCAACCGCTCGGCTGTGAAGATCAGCTCGCGCACGAGGCTCTCCAGCCGTGCGATCTGCTCGGTGTGGCGTTCGGCGACGTGTTCGAGCTGCGCCTCCTGTTGACGCAGCGCGCCGACGATCTCACCGTCGACTTCACGTTGGTGGTGAGTGAAGGGATGGATCAGCCGCAGCACGAGCTTGCGCAGCAGCCCGCGTGGGCTGCGCGCGTGCAGCGCCGGTGCGGGAACGGGTCCGCGCTGGACGAACTCGGCGGCGCGCTCCAGGGGTGTGGTCTGTTCGTCGGCTGTCATCGCGGCGGCATGCGCCATTATCGCTGAACGCGGCGCGAGCGCTGGAGAGTTCTCTAGTCTCTCTCGCGCCGCGCCAACGACGCCGATGAGCTTCGAGGATCTGAACGAGACACGCCGACCCGAGCTCGCGCGCGGGCAAGTCTGCGTGTTGATCGCGACGAGCGCGAGCGACTCGACGGCACGGCGCTGTGTCGAATCGGTCATGGCTCACACCGCCCCGGAGGTGCTCGTGACGGTCGTGGAGCGCTCCGCGCGCGCTGTCAACCGCGCGCTCGCGCTGGTCGCGCCCGCCGACGCGGTCTTGCTCGACGCGCCCTGCCTGGTCGGCGAGGACTGGCTTGCGAGGATGCGCGACGCCGCCTACGGCGACACGACGACCGCCACCGCGAGCGCGCTCGCGAGTGACGGCACGGCGCTCGCGCTGGCCGACGCGAGCGCGTGCGAGCCTGCCAGCGCGTGCGCGGTGGAGCACTCGATGAGGCTGCGCCCGCGGCTCGGCGTGATCGTCGGACCGTGCGTGTATCTGCGCCGCGACGCGCTGGAGCTCGCGGGCGAGTTCGACGAGCAGCTCGAGCTGTCGTGGGCGCTGCGCGTGGACTACGCGCAACGCTGCCTGCTGTCGGGCCTTGCGCACGTCGCGGCCGACGACGCCGTCGTGGTCCCGCTCGAACGTCCCGAGGACTCCGGCGGGCAGCTGCCGCGCGTGCTGCGCGAGCGCTATCCATATCTGTCGGAGCCGCCCGCGGTCGCCGCCTCGGAGACTCTGCCGCGTGCGTTGGAGGCCGCGAGACGTCCACGCGCACGCCTGCCGGTGACCGTTGACGTACGCGCGCTCGACGGCGCCATCACCGGCACGCAGCGGCACATCTTGGAGCTCGTTCGCGCGCTGGCGGACACCGAGCAGCTGCAATTGCGCCTGCTGACCAGCCCCGGCATGAGCGCTACCGAGGAGGAGCTGTTGCGTTCGCTGCCCGGCGTCGAGTTGCTGGCGTTCGAGGAGATCGACGAGGACACCCGCGCGAGCATCGTGTTCCATCGCCCACAGCAGGTGTTCGGCCCTGCCGACATGCGCGTCGCGTTGCGGCTGGGCGAGCGGATCGTGATGAGCCAGCTCGACCTGATCGCGTATCGCAACCCCGGCTATCACCGGCGCGCCACCGAGTGGCACAGCCATCGGCGGGTCACCCGGCAAGCGCTCGCGGCGGCCGACCGCGTGGTGGTGTCCTCCGCGCACACCCGCGCGGAGCTGCTCTCCGACGAGCTGACCGATGGCGACCGCATCCGAGTCGTGCCCCCAGGACTCGACCACATCGGCGCGGCGGACGAGCCACGAAAGGACGACGAAGCGAAGCGCGACGAGCATCCCGACGGCTTCCTGCTGTGCCTCGGCACCGACTTCCGCCACAAGAACCGCCTGTTCGCGCTGCGCATGCTGGCGGAGATGCGCACGCGCCACGACTGGCGCGGCGGACTGGTCCTCGCCGGCACGCACATCCCGTACGGGTCCTCCCACGACGCCGAGCGGGAGCTGATCGAGCGCCACGCGCTCGAGGAGGCCGTAAGCGACCTCGGAGCGATCGGCGAGCGCGAGAAGGACGCGCTGATGCGCGGCGCGCGCGCGGTCATCTACCCGTCCGTGTACGAGGGTTTCGGCCTGATCCCGTTCGAGGCGGCCCTCAGTGGTGTGCCCTGTGCGTTCGCGGCGCAATCCTCGCTACGCGACGTGCTACCCGCGGAGGCGGCGATCATCGTGCCGTGGGATCCCCGTGAGAGCGCGGCCCGTCTGCTGTCGTTGCTGCGAGACGACGCGGCGCGCGCGCGGCATTTGGAGCTGCTGGTACGCGCCGCCGAGCGCCACACGTGGGCGGCGGCGGCCGCGGCAATGCTCGACGTCTACCGCGAGGCCGCCGTCTCACCGGCGCGCGAGGCGGCAACATTGAGCCGCGACGAGCTCGACCGCGAGCGGGAGCTGCGCGAGCTGGTCGCCGCGCAGGACGAGCTGGTCGCGAGACTCGTGTTCGAACGCAAGCACACACAGGGGATGTACGACCGGCTGCACACACAGGTCGGCTTCGGGCTCGGGCTGATCGGCCCCGATGGCGCGCTGCCCGAGGACGTGCAGCGAGCGCTGCTCGCGCTCAGCGCACAGCGGTGGCTGAGCGCTCCGCTTTACAGCGTCGTGGGCCGTTGCTTCCGCCTGCTGCGGCTGCTCGGACGTAAGATGGGAAACGGGTCATAGGGAGTGCACGCCACGGCCCGGACGCCATGGCCCGATATACCCTCTAGCGACAGATGAGCTCCGAGCCGACCGCCACCTCAGCGGCGCCCGCGCTGGCCGCGCAGGATGTCCACAAGACGTTCAAGATCCCCGAGGAGCGTACGCATACGCTCAAGGAGCGCGCGCTGCACCCGTTGCGCCGGTCGCGCCACGACGAGTTCAAGGCGCTCAGCGACATCTCCTTCGCGGTCGCCCCGGGCGAGTTCTTCGGCATCGTCGGACGCAACGGCAGCGGCAAGAGCACGCTGTTGAAGTGCCTCGCCGGCATCTACCGCGCCGACGCCGGCAAGATCTGGTGCAAAGGGCGAATGTCTACGTTCATCGAGCTCGGCGTCGGCTTCAACCCCGACCTCGCCGCGTACGACAACGTCGCGCTGAACGGGATCATGCTCGGCCTGTCCCCGAGCGAAGCGCGCGCGCGCTACGAGCGCGTGATCGAGTTCGCCGAACTGGAGGAGTTTCAGGATCTCAAGCTCAAGAACTACTCCTCCGGCATGCACGTGCGGCTCGCGTTCTCGGTCGCGATCCAGGTCGACGCCGACATCCTGCTGATCGACGAGGTGCTCGCGGTCGGCGACGCCGCCTTCCAGCAGAAGTGCTTCGACGTTTTCAACCGCATGCGCGACGAAGGACGCACGATCGTGTTCGTAACGCATGACATGGGTGCCGTCACGCGCTTCTGCCACCGCGCGATGCTGCTCGAGCGCGGCGAGGTCGTGACGATCGGCGACCCGCGCGACGTGGCCGACCGCTATCTGGAGATCGCGTTCGGGCGCAACGTCGCCCACGACGACGAAGGCGAGAACGTCGGCAGCGCGCGCATGGGCGACGGCAAGGCGCGCGTCAGCGACGTGTGGCTCGGCGACGACCAGCCGGGGCGCCGCGCGATCGCACCGCAGTCGGAGCCGCTCACGTTGAAGGTGCTGGTCACGTTCAACGAGGACGTGAGCGACCCCGCGGTGACGATGTCGCTGCTCAACGAGCACCGTCAGCCGGTGGTGGTCGCGACCACCGCCCAGCACAGCGAGCGCACCGGCGACTTCACCGCGGGCGAGCGCGCGCTGTTCGCGTTCTCCTTCCACAACATGCTCGCGCCCGGCCGCTATCACCCCGTGTTGACGATCAGCCACCGCGGCTCCGGCCTGAACGTGATCGACCGCTTCGCCGGTGGCATGTCGTTCGTGGTCAGGGGCGTCGTCGCGAGCGGGGGCATGGTGGAGATCCCGGTGCAAACCGAGGTCACACGCGGCGAGCTCGTGCCGCACCCGCCCGAGGCGATCCAATCCGCCGGGACGGCGCGATGAGCACACCGACGCTGTCCGAGCCCGTGAGCGAGCCGTTGTCCGAGCCGCTGGGCCAACCGATCCGCGGCCCGCGCGCGCTGACCGACGACTGGTCGCGCTTCTGGCATCTCACCTACAACATCGCGCGCAACGAATTCAAGCTGAAGTTCTTCGGCTCCGCGCTCGGCTACGTGTGGCAGGTGATGCGCCCGCTGCTGCTGTTCACCGTGCTGTACATCTTCTTCGTCGTAATCAGCAAAGTGGGCAAGGGCGGCCATCCGGGCGAAGCCGACTACGGCGTTCAGCTGCTGGGCTCGATCATCCTGTTCACCTTCTTCGGGGAAGTCACGAGCGGATCGGTGCGCAGCGTCGTGGACCGCGAGAATCTGGTCCGCAAGATTCAATTCCCGCGGCTGGTGATCCCACTGTCGATCACGCTGCTCGGCCTGTTCAACCTGGCGATGAATCTGGTGGTCGTGTTGATCTTCGCGTTGATCTCGGGAATACGGCCGATGCTGAGCTGGATCGAGCTACCGCTGATCCTCGTGATGCTCGTGATGTTCTCGACCGGAGTCTCGATGTGGCTGTCGGCGATGTTCGTGAAATTCCGCGACATCCAGCCGATCTGGGAAGTCTTCACCCAAATCCTCTTCTACGCCTCGCCGCTGATCATTCCCGTCGAAACGGTGCGGGCGAAGCTCGTGCACCACCAGTTTCTGATGCACCTGTACCTGCTCAACCCGCTGGTGACCGTCTTCCAGCAGTTCCGCCACGCGATGGTCAACCACGACGCGCTCAGCGCCGGTCAGGCGCTGGGGGGCTGGATCTATCTGCTGGAGCCGCTCGCGATCGTGGCGGCCACGCTCGTGCTCGGCTTCTGGGTGTTCAACCGCGCCGCGCCGCACATCGCCGAGGATCTCTAACAGCCTGAGCCACGCCGCGCGCCGCCGCATATCGTCTAGCGGCCTCGGGGGGGCGCACCTGGCACGACCTCGTTGGAGACAACCGTCTCGCGCGGACGCGCGACCTCTTCCAGGAACGCCTCGAGCGCGTCGATGCGTCGCTCCCACGCGTACGCAGCCGCCGTCTCGATCCCGGCACGACCGAAGCGCTCGCGCAGCTCGGGGTCGCGCAGCAGTCGCGCAAGCGCGTCGGTGACCGCGTCGCGTTGCTGCTCGGGCATCAGGCAGTTCTCACCGTCCTCGCAGAAGTCGCGGTTGCCGTGCGCGTCGGTGCATACGACCGCGCCGCCGGTCGCCATCGACTCGAGCGCGGGCAGGCAGAAGCCCTCGTGCGTTGAGGTCTGGATGAAGACGGTCGCCTGACTGAACAGCTCGCCCACCTGCTCGTCGCTCGGTTGCTCGATGTAGCGCATCCCCGGATCGGTGGCGAGCTCGGGCTCGATTCCGAACATGCACAGCTCGGGTCGCGGCTCGGGCAGCGCGCGCCACGCGTCGATCGTCAGCGGGAGATTCTTCAGCGGGTTGGTGCGCCCGAGCGCGAGCACCATGTCCTCGCGGCGCTGCAGCTCGGGACGCGGACGGAAGCACTCCAGGTCGATCCCCGGCGGGATCAGCTCCGCGTCGAGGCCCAGCTCCCGCAGACGCTCGCGGTTCCAGCCGGAGATCGTCATGTAATGGAACTCGGGACGGTAGGAGTCGATCACCGCGTGGCGCACCGACTCGTCGTCGGGGTAGTAGCTCGTCTCGATGTCCTGCACGAAGTACACCGGGATGCCCTTCACGACGCTCGCACGCCACACCGGCATCGCGGTGTTCCACCAGGTCGCGACCTTGATCGCATCCACGTCCGCGAGCGCGTCGATCAGTTCGTCGTAGAACTCGAAGCTGTGCACGGGCACGCGCAGCTCGAACCAGTCGGGGGGGTCGCCGAGCGTGTACAGCGCGACCTCGTGGCCGCGTTCGGCGAGCCGGTTGAGGTGCTCGAAGATGTCGCGGTGCCCGCCACCGACGCCGGTGCCCTCGGTGATGTAGGCGATCCGCAGCCTGCCCGCGGGCGTGCGCACGTCGCGCGCGTCGAAGAACTCCCCCCAACGCTCCCAGAACACGCGCTGGGAGACGCGCTCGCGCTCGCCCACGTCGGTGCCGCGCGTGACCGACTCGTGGTGGTAGAGGCTCGCGCCGGGGAAGTACATCACGCGCATCCCCGCCTCCCACGCGCGCAGGCACCAGTCGACGTCCTCGTAGGCCATCGGGTAGCGCTCGTCGAGCAGCCCGATCCGCTCGATCGCGGCGCGGCGCACGTACATGCACGCGCCCGTCACCGCCAGCACCGGGCCGGGTAGCGCGGCGGGACCCCAGTCGTCGGGCTTGAAGCGGTAGCGGTGGTCGAACCACTCGGGCGCGCCGAGGTTGCGCGCGGTGCCGGCGAACTGGATGCGCCCGTCGGGATACAGCAAGCGCGCGCCGACGATCGCCACGTCGTCCTCCTGGCTGGCGGCGTACTGCAGGCACGCGAGCCAGCCCGTGCGCGCCTCC
>Ga0209693_10001374_pt1 | contig 10437 bp, 11 predicted proteins | sample HubBroMetageWRM3_FD_188345 | JGI IMG/M metagenome (GOLD analysis project Ga0209693, IMG submission 188345) | Warmed soil microbial communities from the Hubbard Brook experimental Forest, New Hampshire - Hubbard Brook CCASE Soil Metagenome WRM 3... | ecosystem: Environmental > Terrestrial > Soil...
AACCTTGGGGCTCTGATTCACTCAACCAACATGCGGCGCTTAACCGCCAGACTTCTGTTGTTGTTCGCCCTCTCCGGAACATTCGTTCCGCCCGCGCTGGCGGCCACTGCTGCGCCACCGCATGCCTGCTGCATTCGCAAGGCGGCACCCCAGTGTCATGGCTCAGGCCCCGAAGCTGACCAGCGCACGGTTCACAGCACAAGTTGCTGCAATCAAGGCTGCGGTCGTGGAGTCCCGACCTCTCGGTCAGCCTTTCCAGAATCCTCGCTGGCAGTCGCTGTCGCTGATCATGTCGATGTCCGCTCGCGGACCTGAGTGCCCAAAATCCATCGGCGGTACTCTTCTCGTCGCAATCCACGCGCGCTCCTCCTAGAGTCTCCATCCCCTGAATCACGAAAATGAAGCGAAGAACGATTTTCAGGTTGGCCTGTACAGTTTCTACCAGCAAACAGCGAAGTCCTCGGAGCGACCTTCAAGAACGGGAGCGGCAACCCGCCGTTTAACGACCCAGAATCCGTCCGGAAGGCTGACCGCATTTTTCGTCGATGACAAGTTCAAGCCCACATCGTGGCTCACTTTTTCCGCCGGCATGAGGCCCACTCACTTTTCCGGCGGGGTTACCGAGAATGCGATCAGCCCGCGCTTCGGCGTGGCGCTCAACGTGCCGCGCCTCAAGTGGACCTTTCGCGCCTCTTACGGCCACTACTACCAGCCGCCGCTCTCATCGCGCTTCACGGCGAGCGCGACGAAGAAGAACAGTTCGGCGTGAACATCCCCTGGCGCGGTTGGATCCTTGACGCCGACATGTTTCGCACGAAGGCTTCGAATTTTTTCGATCACAACAATATTGGCGAATCGAATCTGTTCTTCCCGCTCACCATTCAACGCGCCATTGTTCGCGGCTGGGAGGTCAGTTTGCGCTCGCCCCGCATTGCTCGCCGCGCCCAGATTCTCCTCGCCTCCTCCAATCAGGTTGCGCGGGCCGGAGGATTCATCAACGGCGGGTGGACTGATTTTTCCTATCTCCCCTGGGGTCCGCTCGATCACGATCAGCGCAACACGCTTAGCATCGGCGTCGACCTGACGTTGCCCTGGCGCGCCTACGCTTCCACGAATGCTTACTACGGTTCCGGCTTCACCAATGCTTTTCCCGGCCAGCCGTATCCCGGAAACTACTTGCCGGGGCCGACCAGGTTCGACGTGACTCTGGGCAAGGATTTCGGTGAACGCTTTTCCGCTTCGGTGAACGCGATCAACGTTGCCAGCCGAAGCGTCGAACTCGACAACAGCGTCACCTTCGGCGACTCCCACTGGAACAATCCGCGCGAAGTCAATGTCGAACTCCGCTATCGTTTTCACTACTAAAGTAAAACACCGGGCGAGTGTGCAGCACGGCCGCACGCAAGTCTCGGGCGGCCGAGTGCTGAAGTTCTTCGTGATGTTTTCCGCCTTCACCGTACATGTCGGGTTCGACTTGATGTACTTGCTAACCACTCCCACGACGGATAGTGAATGTGTTCCCGCATCGAGGCTTTGGTGTTCAGCAAGTCGCCGCATTCCTGAAACACCTTGTGCCGACCCCGAAGTTGTCGCCAACCCCACTCTGCACTCCGGAATCAGATACGGTACGTAAACACGCAGTTCAAAACTCTCAGCGCGGAGGCCTCTCCTCTATGGATCAGCGCCAGCTCGCTCTCGTGATCGCGGTGATCGTCGCCGTTGTAGTGATTGCAGTTATCAGCTTCTTCCTGGCGCGCAAGCGCCGCAGTCAACAACTCCGCGCACGTTTCGGACCCGAATACGATCGCGTACTCAAAAAAGAGGGCGCGGTACACAGCGCCGAAGGCGTGCTTGAGATGCGCGCCAAGCGGCGAGACAAGTTCGATCTTCGTCCCCTGCCCGACAGCAACCGGCTGGATTTTGCAGAGCGCTGGAGAACTGTGCAATCGCAATTCGTCGACGAGCCCAAAGGCGCGGTCGCACAGGCAGACATTTTGGTGAATGAACTGATGGAAGCGCGTGGATATCCGATGGCTGATTTTGAACAGCGCGCCGCCGACATTTCGGTCGATCACCCGGTAATGGTGGAGAACTATCGGGCGGCGCATGACATTGCCCTGCGCCACGATCGTGGCGACGCCAGCACCGAAGACATGCGGAAAGCCATGGTCCACTATCGCTCTCTATTTGAAGAGTTGCTCGGGGATTCAGCCGAGAGAAAAGAGGAAAGACGAGCATGAGCATGCCAATGCGAAAAGATCAACCGCAACTGGAAGAAGATTTGACCGCGGCAGATTTGGCCCGGGACACGCGTCCTGCGGTCTCCGATGATCCGGTTAGAGATGATCTGCCGAAAGCAGATCGGTCGAAAGAGGGCCGGCCCAGACCGCTGCTCGCAGCTCGTCCATCCGGCGAGACTGCCCAAAGTGCAGCTTCGCAAGGCGTATCTTCCCAGGATCTCGCATCCAAGGCTCGCAATTCAACAGATGCTGATGCGCCGCTGTTCCCCAATAACGAATTGCAAGAGTTACGAAACCGCTGGAGCGGCGTTCAGACCGCTTTCGTCGATGAGCCGCGCAGCGCCGTCGAGCAGGCCGACGGTTTAGTCGCCGCAGCCATGAAGCGTCTTGCCGAAGTTTTCGCCGAAGAACGTTCTAGGCTCGAGCAACAGTGGGACCGGGGTGATAACGTCTCGACAGAAGATCTGCGCATCGCATTACAACGCTATCGCTCCTTCTTTCAACGTTTACTGTCGATCTGAACGAAAGCCGGGCGGACCCCTTCGGACTGCCCGGTTACGATACCTCTCCGTAGTCATATCCCTGTAATGAAAGTCGAAGAGCCTATTGAAATTAGGGGCCTGCTGGGGTGGCCCATAACGCACTACCTTTTTCATTCATAGCTTCATCGAGACTTATCTGTATTGCGTGGTTCTCTGTGCGCTTGTGCTGGGCTTCTCACAAATCGCGGAGATGGTGTGCTACCCGCTACATCGGCCACTGCACCTGCGACTTTGTAGACTCTCTGCAGCGCTGTGTACCCGCGTCAGTGGTCGAAACTACGATTTATACTTGCCACGACGGGGTGGTGCACTGGCACTTTTGCAAGACTGATAACGACGCGTCCGATGGCAATCGCCTGGCGCAAGCGCGCTGCGCGCCAAGAGCAAGAGCGAAGCTCCAAGCTCATCCTTCTGAAATCGGTTCCCGCTTGATGCCGCATTTTCTCTCCCTCAATGAATCATGGCTGAGATCGAGAGACCAGCCATTCAGCTTTGGGCCAGCTTCTGTCTGACGATGTCTTCCACGTCTCCAATTTTTTCTCCCAGCAAATTCAGCTTCCGCGCCAGCCCCTGAATCTCGGCTTCGGCTCGCCGGTTGACATCGTAATCCAATTCGCCGCGCAGGCGGTCCTTCGTATCCTGCCGGTTTTGGCTCATCATGATGATGGGAGCCTGCACTGAGGCCAGCATTGAAAGAAACAGATTGAGCAAAATATACGGATATGGATCCCAAGCGCGCTTGCCGAACAGGGAGTCGACGGTCATATACACTGCGAGTGCGAAACCGAAGGAGATGATAAATGTCCACGATCCGCCAAAGCCCGCCACCCGATCGGCGAGGCGCTCGCCGAACGTCGCGTCCTTTTCGATGACTTCATTGGGATGGCGATTCGCACGCAGACGCACGAGTTGCTGTGACGCATGAAACTGCCGGCCTAATACGCGGAGCATATCCATTCCTGCCAGAGGCTTGCGTTGCAGCAACACAGCAATGTCTTGTTGATCCACTTCGATGCATACCGCTTCGTCAATCGCAGTCGCCTCGGTTTGATGCGGAGTCTGCTCCAGCATCGAAGCGAAACCGAAGAACTCTCCGTGCGAAGGTTCGTCGACCACAACCTCCTGATGCTCTTGGTCGACGGTTGCGACCCGCACCCGGCCGGAGACGACTACATACGCTGGCCCACTAGGATCGCCGATCTTGTAGATTCGCTGCCGTGGCGCAAACGTTTTCAGCTGTACCTGACCTGCGAGTACTGCAGTTTCTTCTTCGTCGAGCAGCGCGAAAAGTGGAACATGTTTCAACACTTCAGGATTGCATGCCATCGAAAGCCTCGCCGTCTGGAATCGGACCGTACAGCATCGCCCCGAGGATTTCACAAAACTTTGAGTCCAACAATGAACATGTAGGGACCGCCGCCTCGGCTGTCCGGCCAGCGCCAAGCGCGGCCGAAGGGCAATGCCAGCTGTCGAAGCTCCTCAGTGGCACCTCCTGTTCTTTTGACCAGTCGTTGGCCACGCACTCTCGCTCCGGGTTAAAGTATGGGAAGCGTGATGAACCATACAGGCCGTGTCTTACTGATCGCTCTCATCCTTGCCGGCGGCGGGCTCTCTTTTTCTTCATGCCATCGCGTTTCGGCCCAGAAACGTTACCCCTTCACTGGCCGTATTGTGTCGGTCGACAGCCAGGCCCAGTCGGCCATCATTGACGGCGACGCCATTCCCGGATTCATGGACGCGATGGCAATGCCGTACAAGATCAAACCAGCGGCAACGTTGAACCATCTGATTCCCGGCGATTCCGTTTCCGCGGAAGTGGTTGTCGTTTCTTCCGGCGCGAAGAATGACGACGCTGCTCCTGACTACTGGCTGGAGAATGTGAAAGTCATAGCGCACATCGACCCTTCTCACGCCCCCGGTGCAAGCTCGTTGCACATGCCGGCTCCCGGAGAAGAAGTTCCCGATTTTTCTTTCACCAATCAGAGCGGCAAGCTCATTTCTCTCAAGCAGTATCGGGGAAAGGTTCTGTTCGTCACTTTTATTTACACGCGCTGCCCTTTTCCCGATTTTTGCCCGCGCATGAGCGGCAACTTCGCGGAAATCTACAAACAGGCGGCTACGAATGCAGCGCTTACCAATGCTCATCTGTTGAGTGTCAGCTTCGATCCTGAGCACGACCGGCCCAAGGTTCTGCGGGATTATGGCTTTTCCGTGGCGCACACGCACGAGTCTGCGCTGTTCAACCGCTGGGAATTCGCCGCTCCCCGCCTCGCGGACTTGCCGCGGCTTGCCGACTTCTTCGCGCTCACAATTCAACCCGAAGGGGGAACCATCACCCATAATCTGAGCACCGTTGTGATTGGTCCCGACGGCAAGATCGTGAAGTGGTATCACGGTGGCGACTGGCAGCCTTCTGATTTAATAAAGGACGCGACCGCTGGGAGCGTCCCGAAAGGCTAGATTTGAGCGCAAGTTAACCAGGTCGTGGAAAAGCGGCTTTCGCTATAGGGATTGGTGCTTGAACACGAGGAATAGCGGCGCTTCAGCGCCGCGACAGCGTTCACAATAAATACGGGCTTTAGCCGCTGACAACTGTTACTTAGTTAGCAGTCCAGCGCCTGTTCATCCGCTTCGAGTCATTGTCGCGGCGGCAGGCGTCTGCCCAAGCGCAACCTCACCGGCAGACATCTGGTGCGTTTTCGACATGCCGTCAGAGGGCGGCGCTCGCGACGAGGAAAGGCTCGTCAGGCGAGTCCCACGCGAGATCCTGGTCGCGCCAAAGCAACACCCGTAGTTTCCATGAAGCGCAAGCGATTCAGTTCGTCGTAACGCCCGCGCCCGACAGAAAGTTTGCCGCGTGGGCTATAGACGGCGACGCCAGGGACGAAGCTATTGTCCGGCATTCGCCAATCCCAAATAGTTTCCGTAGCCGACAATCACAGTGGACGCAACCAACAGAAACAACGCCAAAGTGAGCAGATACCCGGCGCGTGAGCCTGCGCCCTTCCACTCTTTGAACCCGATCCCCCACAAGCTGCTGAAAATGATGATGCTGGCCATGTGGAGCGTCCAACTCGAGAAGCCATAGCGCCCCATCTGGCTCTCCCCCATGGTGTAGAAAAAGAATTGGAAGTACCAGGTGGTCCCTGCTAGAGCGCAGAGAAGGTAGTTGCGCAGCATCGGTGCGTGCGGCGCCGCTGAGGCGGGAACTTCTGGCGTCATCACCGCCACCTGTCCGCTTTGGGAAGAGCCGATACGCTCCGTCACTTCACGGCTGGGCGCATCCACAGCCGTTTCGATGATGGGTTCGTCTTTCGGGCCGTCCTGTCGAATGACCGAGCTGAAGAATTGGTATCCCGTCTTATTGCGTGTGAGCAGTATCAGGCACCAGATGAAGTTCGTCAGAAATCCGCCGACCAGGACCACAATCAGCACAGGCAATCCCTGCCATAGTTTGGCAGTCCCATGTTGCAAGGTAAGCGTCTTGATCGGATCCCCAGCCGCCAGCCCATACGCGAAGCATGCGCTCATGACGCCGGAGAGCAGAGCAACCCCAATGCCTTTTCGCAGGTCAAATTCCCGAATCGCAGATCTCTTCTGCTCCGGTGACATGACGCGCTCTTTTGAAATTCCCGCCAGTCCCGCGGCAGCGATGCCGGCGAGGCAAACGAAAATTCCAAACAGAATTACGCGCCCCGAGGAAGTTGCGAGTACCTGGGTCACGAATTGACCACGGAAGATCGGCGGCATGAGTGTGCCGAATGCCGCACAGAGTCCAAGCACGACCGCCATGCCGAGCGACAGGCCAAGGTAGCGCATGGTCAGGCCGAAGGTGAGCCCGCCCACTCCCCACAAGAGTCCGAAGAAGAAGGCCCAGAACAGCGCGGAGGGGGGAGCTTGGCCCAGCACCGCAAGCAGGTCCTTTGTAAGAAATGAGGCTAGAATCCAGGGTGCAATGATCCAGCTGAAGAATCCTCCAGCGAGCCAGTAAGTCTCCCAAGCCCAGCGTTTCACACCTCGATAGGGAACATAAAAACTGCCCGAAGCCAGTCCGCCCAACCAATGAAACAAGACCCCGAGTGCCGGGTTTGGATTCATTTATTCCTCGAATCTGAATTACAAATGGAAGACTTCTTCCAGAGGCTGCATGGCCCCATCGGGCAACGCTCCGTCAGGCTGTACAAAGAAGCTGCCCATTTGCCGCTGCCAACGTTCATTCACTTCGCGTTGGGCCATCCCAGCCCGAGCGCGTTCGAAGTCATCGGTTTCAAGATAGCCGATCAGAAGGCCATCGCCTCGCAGGAACAATGAATAGTTGTGCCATCCGGACTCGCGCAAAGCAGCCAGCATCTCGGGCCATACTGTGCGGTGTCGTTGCTTGTATTCCTCGAGCCGCTCCGGTTTGACCTGTAACACAAAGCAGACGCGCTGCATATTTGCTCCTTAACGCAGGAAGCCTTCGGGCAGGCCGCCGTCGACTGGAATGACGTGACCCGTCGTCTTTGCGCTTTGATCGCTGGCCAGCCATACCATCGCGGCAGCGCAATCCTGCGGAAGAATCGCCCGCTTGGTCAGCGTACGTTGCGCATAAAAATCTGCCAGCTTGCCGCGCAGTTCCTCGGTGGTCTCCGACTCAGAGAAGGCGATCGTATACTTCTGGAGCGATTGCATCACTCGGTCCCGCGGGAACATTGTGGATCCGGCAACCACGGTTGCCGGAGCGATTCCGTTTACCCGCACGTGAGGACTGAGTTTGATCGCAAGCTCCCGAATCAGGTGGTTGAGAGCTGTCTTGCTCGTGTCATAAGCCTCGCTGCCCTTTTTAGGAACCACGGCGTTGGCGGAACTTGTAAGGACCATCGCGCAGGGGAGTCCCTGGTCTTTGAACACCCATTCGGCCTGCCGCGCTAATAGATAATTGCCGGTCACGTTCACCAGAAAAGTCCTGGCCCATTCTGCCTCTGCGAGCTCTCCATCCGGGCCGGGCACGGGATAGATCGCTGCGGTGTTGACGATCACGTCGATACCGCCGAACTGCGAAAGGGTGTACTTGGTCGCGTCAGACAGCGAGGTGGACGAGCTGAGATCGACCGTGGTATGCGCTACAAATTCGCGAGAGCCGACGGTGCCCACCTCATCGGCAACCTTGCTTGCCCCCGGCTGATCAAAATCGGCGATGACAACGTGAGCTCCCTTTCGGCCCAGCAACAGGGCTACTTCGCGGCCGATACCGCTGGCCCCGCCGATAACCAGCGCGATCTTGCGGCTGAACTCTGCCTCGGCGGGCATGCGCTGAAGTTTGGCTTCTTCGAGGGCCCAATACTCGATGCGGAACGCCTCCGACCGGGGGAGTGCCACATAATTATGGAAGTGGGTGAAGCGCTGAGATTGCTCGTCGCGCCTGGCCTGCGGCAGGGGATGGGAAACCTCGCCATCTTCAAGTGCGTTCGCGCCCGCCATGACGTGGATGGCGTTAATGAAAAATTCGGTGGTGATGCGCGCTTCTTTCTTGTTCCTGCCGAAGCCCAACAAGCCTAAGCCCGGCACCACGACGACTGACGGATTGGAATCACGCAGCTGGGGCGAATCGTTCGTGGCCCATTCCTCGTAATACTTCTTGTAGGCGGATCGATAGTCGACAACGTCACTCTGAATGCGATTCTTCAGAGCATTGATGTCATCCTTTGCCGGATCCCAGGAGAGAAACATCGGACAGACACGAGTTCTCAAGAAGTGGTCCGGGCAGCTTGTGCCCAGGGCGCTGAGTTCTTTCGCCCACCTCGATCCTGCGTAAGTCAGGGCGTCTTCGTCGTCGGCGTAGTGGGCGACTACGCGGCGATTGGAAGACAACGCGCCTCGAAGAGCAGGCAGAATCTGGGTGGAAATGTTCTTGCGATCCTTTAGCGGCGCATGCAGGGCTCCGCCGAACAGCGAACCCTTTTTCGATTGGTGTCGGAGAATGAATTCGCCCATCTGATCGATCGTGTGAATGCTATTCAAGTAGCAATCGCGTTGCGTCGTTCCCCAGGTGAACAGCCCGTGGCCGCCGAGGATGAGACCCTCCGCTTCGGGATTGTCTTTGACGGCTCGCTCAAGCAGGAGCGCCAGCTCGAATCCGGGACGCTGCCACGGCACCCACACGATTTTGCGGTCGAATTCCTCGTTGAATTCCTCCAACTTTTGCTTCCCGTTGGCGCTGGCCGCGAGGGCGATGGCCCAATCGGGATGCAGATGGTCGACGTGATCAAACGGCAGAAACGCGTGCAGAGGAGTGTCAATCGAGGCTGCCACGCGACTCTCGCCAAACGCCGAGAGCGGATAGTAGCGAACCATCTCATCTTCGTACCGTTCGCCGCGGTACAGATCCTTCAATTGTTCCAGGCGGTCGCGGTAGAGCAAGGCGAAACCGGATTCGGCAATTGAGCCCAGATCACCTCCGCTGCCCTTTACGGCAAGCACTCGTACCGACCGGCCTGTGAAAGGATCCGGGAGGTCCATCTTTGAACTGGTATTGCCGCCGCCGAAATTGGTGATGCGCAAGTCCGTACCCAGCAGGTTCGAGCGATAACGCAGCAAGGCCAGTTGATTACCCGCCATTGTTTGCGCCTTTTTGTCGTCCCACAAATCCTTCAGGTGAACTGTTTCTTTAGTTTCAGGCATAGATACTCCCGCAATATTGTTCGAAGCGTTCCGCGTGCTGGTCCCATTTGTCGGTCTCGATCGGATCGAAGACTTCAGTCGGAAATGAGCGATCCACAATGGCGCGCACTTCCGGAAGAGAAGTGGCGCCTCCCGTGGCAAGAATTTGGATTGCCACATTTCCCAGTGCCGTAGCCTCCGCCGGACCCACCAGAACTCTCTTTCCTGTAGCGTCAGCCGTCAGTTGGTTCAGCAAGCGGTTTTTCGATCCGCCGCCGATAATCCGGATCTGCTCTAAGGGCTTGCCCGTTACTTGCTCGAGATTCCGCAGAACCAGCCGGTACTTGAACGCGAGGCTCTCAAAGATCGTCCGCACGTAAGCGCCGGGCGCTTGCGGTACCGGTTGGTGAGTTCGGCTGCAAAAGCGGTTGATTGCCGAGGGCATGTCTGGTGGCCGCAAAAAAGATTCATCATCGGGGTCAACGAGGTGACGGAACGACGCCTCCTCGGACGCCAGTTCCATTAATTCCCGATAGTCGTAAGAACTTCCGGCTGCAGTCCAGGATTGCCGGCAGCATTGCAGCATCCAAAGACCCATCACGTTCTTCAGCAGGCGCGTGGTTCCGTTGACGCCGCCTTCGTTTGTGAAATTCAAGCGCAGCGTCTCGGGCGTGATGACCGGAGAATCCAGCTCTGTTCCCAACAATGACCACGTTCCCGAACTCAGAAAGGCGGTACCTTCGCGAGCCGAGATTGCTGCTACTGCCGAGCCCGTGTCGTGGCATGCGGGAGCTATGACTGTTGTGCCAGCAAGCGAGGAACCTCGCGCGATGCCGGGCAAGAGCGCACCGACGATCGAACCCGGCTCCACGATCGGAGCGGGCAAGTTGGCGGGAAGGTCGAGGCCTTGAAGCAAATCGGTAGCCCATGCGCGCTTCACGGGATCAACCATCTGGGTGGTCGTCGCGTTGGTGAATTCGCAAACCGGATTGCCCGTCAGCCAGTAATTGAAAAGA
>Ga0209693_10001377_pt1 | contig 10426 bp, 9 predicted proteins | sample HubBroMetageWRM3_FD_188345 | JGI IMG/M metagenome (GOLD analysis project Ga0209693, IMG submission 188345) | Warmed soil microbial communities from the Hubbard Brook experimental Forest, New Hampshire - Hubbard Brook CCASE Soil Metagenome WRM 3... | ecosystem: Environmental > Terrestrial > Soil...
GACATCAGCGCGCTGGCCGAGCTACTGCGCGAGGACGTCACGCTGGAGATGCCCCCGGTGCCGACCTGGTTCGCCGGCCGGGCGGGCGTGCTGCGCTTCTTCGCCACGCGCGCGCTGGACGCGCCCGGCGACGACGGACGAAGGAGGGGTCGGTGAGCGCAGGGGGCACTCCGCGATCGAGCGGTGGAGACCTCACCGACGCGCGAGGGACGATTCCTTTGACGCCTGAGCTCGGTCCGTCCTGGCTGCGTCCATTGGTCGACAACGTTGGTGAGGTGCCAGACGCTTTCCGTCGTCGTCTTCCCGCCGATGTCCTGGCCATGGTGACCGCCGCCAAGGCGACGGCCTCGCTACGCAAAGACGGACGCGACGCAGCGGTGCTGGTGTTGTTTTCCGGCCCGCCGTCGGGCCAAACCAACGACGCTCCGCCCGACTCCCCTCCTGATGACGCCGACCTACTGCTCACTGTGCGGGCCTCCACATTGCGCCACCATGCGGGCCAGGCGGCGTTCCCCGGTGGCGCATCCGATCCGGATGATGACGGGCCGGTGGCCACTGCACTGCGGGAAGCGCGCGAGGAGACCGGTATCGATACCGGCAGGCTGCATCCGCTGGCCACGATGGAGCGAACGTTCATCGCGCCGTCCGGTTTTCACGTAGTCCCGGTGCTGGCGTATTCTGCGGATCCCGGGCCGGTGGCCGTCGTCGATCCGGCGGAGACGGCAATCGTGGCCCGGGTCCCGGTGCGGGCTTTCATCAATCCGGCCAACCGGCTAATGGTGTACCGCAGCTCCTTTAGCCGCCGATTCGCCGCGCCGGCTTTCTTGTTGAACGAGATGCTGGTTTGGGGATTCACTGGCCAAGTGATTTCGGCAATGCTTGATGTGGCTGGTTGGGCTGAGTCCTGGGACACCAGCGATGTCCGCGAGTTGAATGAAGCGATGGCCCTGGTCGGCGACGGGGATGATGCCTGATGACCTCCTCCCAATGGCTCGACATCGCTGTGTTGGCAGTGGCTTTCATCGCGGCGATGTCAGGTTGGCGTTCGGGTGCGCTCGGCTCACTGCTGTCATTCGTCGGCGTGCTACTCGGAGCGATCGCCGGCGTGCTGCTGGCCCCGCACCTTGTCGCGCACATCAGCGCGCCGCGGGCCAAGCTGTTCGCCGCGCTGTTTCTGATCCTGGGGCTGGTCGTCGTCGGCGAGGTCGCCGGTGTGGTTTTGGGCCGCGCGGTCCGCGGCGCGATCCACAGCAACTCGGTCCGATTCTTCGACTCGCTGATCGGGGTGGCGGTGCAGCTGGTGGTGGTGTTGGTGGCGGCATGGCTGCTGGCGACGCCGCTGACGTCCTCGTCGGGCCAGCCGAGCCTGGCTGCTGCGGTGCGCGGCTCGCGGGTGTTGGCACAGGTCAACGACTTCGCGCCGGAGTGGCTCAAGTCCGTGCCCAAACGGTTGTCGGCGCTGCTGGACACCTCGGGGTTGCCGCAGGTATTGGAGCCGTTCAGTCGCACGCCGGTCGTGGCGGTGGCGGCCCCGGACGCGGCGCTGGCCAACAACCCGGTGGTGGCGTCCACCGAACCCAGCGTGGTCAAGGTCCGCGCGATTGCACCGAGTTGTCAGAAAGTGTTGGAGGGCAGCGGATTTGTCCTCTCTCCCGACCGCGTGATGACCAATGCGCACGTGGTGGCCGGCGCCAACAGCGTCACCGTGGAGGCCAGCGGCAATCCTTATGACGCCACCGTGGTGTCTTACGACCCGACTGTCGACATCGCGATCCTGTCGGTGCCCAACCTGCCGTCCGGACCGCTGGCCTTCGCCAACACCCCGGTGACATCGGGCACTCAGGCAATAGTGATGGGCTACCCCGGTGGCGGTGGCTTTATGGCAACTCCGGCCAGAATCCGGGAACTCATCGAGCTCAGCGGACCCGACATCTACCGCAGCGCAACGGTCAACCGTGAGGTCTACACGGTCAGAGCGAGTGTCGAGCAAGGTAATTCGGGCGGACCATTAATCGATCTCAACGGCCAGGTGCTCGGTGTGGTGTTCGGCGCGGCGGTCGACGACAACGACACCGGTTTCGTCCTGACGGCCAACGAAGTGGCCGCTCAGCTGGCGCACATCGGCGACACTGCGCCCGTGGCCACCGGGGAGTGTGTCAGTTAAGGGGCGACCTGTACACCCGGTCGAGGAAGCGCTTCAGGTGACTGTTGACTTCCTCCGGCACCTCTTCGTGACTGAAATGTCCTGCGCCGCTGATTGATACGTAGCGACCGTGCGGCGCGTAGCGCTGCGTTCGCTCGACCGGATCGGCCAGTACATACGGATCGGCATCACCGTGAATGTGCAGCATCGGAATCCCCAAAGGCCGGTTCATCGACTTCATAAAGCGGCGGCCCTCCTCGCGCAGCTGGCTACGCACTGCCCAACGCTGATATTCCAGCGCGGAGTGCGCCGCCGCCCGAATTTGGATCGCCTGCCGCAGATGGCCGATGGTCTCGGAAAAGTCTTCGGAAGCAACCCATTTAGCGCTGGCCCGACTACGGACCAGACGCTCGATCTCCGCGCCGTGATACCGAGTCAGCGCGCGCTCCGGCCAGATCGGCACCTGATAGCGCAGCAGCGAGGGCAACAGCGCACGGCCCTGATCGCGACGCGTCAACGCCGACCTGCGCAGTGCGGCGGGGTGCGGCGAGCTGATCACCGCGATGGCGCGCACCAGCCGCGAGTGCAGGACCGAGGTTGCCCAGCAGACCAGCCCGCCGTCGGCATGACCGACCAGGGTTGCCGACGTGTGCCCCAGCGCGCGGATCAGTCCGGCGGTATCCCCGGCGAGCGTCCAGCCGTCGTAGCCGCGGGGCGGTTTGTCGCTACCGCCGTAGCCGCGCAGATCCACCGCGACGACCCGGGCTCCGCGCAAGCCGCGTAGTTGGTGACGCCACGACCACCAGAACGAGCCGAAACCGTGCAGCATGATCACCAGCGGCTGCTCAGTCGGCGGGGTGGCGGCACTCCGGTCGGCGGGCACGGCCTCGACGACGTGGAACCGAATGCCGTTGGCGTGCACATCCAGATGGCGCCATGGCCCGTCGATACGGGTGATCGACGGATCTGGTGGCGCCATCTACCAACCCGAAGGGTCGGCGGGCGTCCCGCCCTGCGCCGAACTGAGCGCGCGACCCGGGCCCTTGTCATGACTCGGCGTGAAAGCGGTCCGTGTCTCTTTGACCGATTCGATGGTCTGCCGCGGTCCGCGGATGCGCCGCACCTTCAAGTAGCCGAACAACGCCAGCACTGCAGTCGCCACCACCATGATCCCGAACACGATCAGGAAAGCGACCCAGCGCCACAGCCAGGTATCGAGCAGTTCGGCGAGGAAAAAGAAGAAAAAGAATGTCGAGTAGAACAACACCACCAGCGCCGAGATAAAGAAAACACTGCCGGTAAGACCTTTTTTGACATCGCGGGTGATTTCAGAGCGGGCCAATTCGACTTCGGCGCGCACCAAGGTCGATATCTGAGCCGTGGCGTCCTTGACCAGTTCACCGATCGACGGCTCGACGGACAGGGCGTGCGGGTCGGTCAATGGAATGGTGGTCAGCGTGCGAGGAACCCCATCCTTGCGGTCGGCGCTCTTTTGATCTGTCTTGCTCACAGACGGTCCTCCCGGTTTGGCTGCCGGCTTCTCCTCGAGCCGTTGCCCGGCTCGCATCGTCGCCGGGCGTTCGCGGTCGTCGCGGTTCATGTTGCCATGCGGTCCGGTGCCAGACGAGGCTAACCGGACACCGCGAGTGCGGTTAAGGATCGACGCTGACGGGCAATGATCACGCTAGACTGGCGCCGCCGCTTCGGGTACGCGTCCAGGCTTGTCGACGGGAGTATTGATTTGCAGACCACGTACCGCCGGCTGCTTCGTGTCGCGGCGGCGTTGGTCACGGTGGCATCGGTGGGCCTGGCCGGCCTGCACGGCGTGCCCGCCGGAGCTGACGACAGACTGCCGCTCGGCGGCGGAGCAGGCATCGTGGTCAACGGCGACACCCTGTGCACGCTGACCACCATCGGCACCGACGGCAAAGGTGAGCTGATTGGTTTCACCTCGGCGCACTGCGGTGGCCCGGATGCCCAGGTGGCCGCCGAGGCGGCAAAAGACCGCGGCACGGTGGGAACCATGGTGGCCGGCAACGACAACCTCGACTACGCGGTCATCCAGTTCGATCCGGCCAAGGTGACACCGGTGGCCAACTTCGGTGGCTTCGCGATCAACGGCATCGGGCCGGATCCGGCCTTCGGCCAGATCGCCTGCAAGCAGGGTCGCACGACCGGGAACTCTTGCGGCGTCACGTGGGGCCCGGGCCAAGACCCGGGCACGATCGTCATGCAGGTGTGCGGACAACAGGGCGACTCAGGCGGGCCGGTCACCGTCAACAACCTCCTGGTCGGGATGATCCACGGCGCGTTTAGCGAGAACCTGCCGGCCTGCGTCATCAAGTACATCCCGCTGCACACCCCGGCGGTAGTTCAGTCGATCAATTCCATCTTGGCCGACCTCAACGCCAAGAACCGTCCCGGCGCGGGCTTCGTCCCCGTCCCCGCCTAGGCCCGATTGGCCGGCTCCTAAGCGGGCCGTTGCCCGGCCCGCATCGTCGCCGGCCTAGGCCCGATTGGCCGGCTCTCCCCCGCAAGCGGGAGGTGCCCCCACAGCGGGCACGCTGCACGGCCCGCATCGTCGCCGGCCTAGGCCCGATTGGCCGGCTCCTCAGCGGGCCGTTGCCCGGCCCGCATCGTCGCCGGCCTAGGCCCCATTTGGCCGGTGTCGGCTACTTGGTGGCGCGGATCGCGTCGAACACGCCCGGATCGAGCAGCGTCGACGTGTCGCCGAGTTCTCGATTCTCGGCGATGTCGCGCAGCAGGCGTCGCATGATTTTGCCGCTGCGCGTCTTGGGCAGTTCGGGCACGACGTGCAGTTCGCGGGGCCGGGCGATCGGCGAGATGACCCGGGCCACTTCCGCGCGTAACTCGTCGATGATCTCTTCGCCGGTGGTCTCGGCGTGGTCGGCTTGCAGGACCACGAACGCGCAGATCGCCTGACCGGTGGTGTCGTCGGTTGCCCCCACCACTGCGGCCTCGGCGACCCCGGCATGTCCGACCAACGCCGACTCCACTTCGGCGGTGGAGATGCGATGGCCCGATACGTTCATCACGTCGTCGATGCGGCCCAGTACCCAGATCGCCCCGTCGGAGTCGTAACGAGCGCCGTCGCCGGCGAAATACCAGCCCTGCTCGGCGAACTTCGACCAGTACGTCTCGCGGAACCGGTCCGGATCGCCCCAGATACCGCGCAGCATCGACGGCCACGGCTGATCGAGCACCAGGTATCCGCTGACGTGCTCGCCCTCGTCGGTCGACGGCGGTGAAAGCTGGTTGCCCTCGTCGTCGACGATCCTCGCCGAGATACCGGGCAGTGGCGTCATCGCCGAGCCCGGTTTGGCCGCAGCGATGCCCGGCAGCGGCGAGATCATCGCCGCACCGGTCTCGGTCTGCCACCAGGTGTCCACCACCGGTGTGCTGTCGGCGCCGATGACCCTGCGATACCAGCGCCACGCCTCCGGGTTGATCGGCTCACCGACCGTCCCCAGCAGCCGCAGGCTGGACAAGTCGTGGGCGTCCGGGATCTCGCGGCCCCACTTCATGAAGGTGCGGATCATCGTCGGTGCGGTGTAATAGATTGTCGCGCCGTACTTTTCGATGATCTCGAAATGCCGGTGCTGGTTCGGTGTGTCGGGCGTGCCTTCGTAGAGAATCTCCGTCCCGCCGTTGGACAGCGGGCCGTAGACGCCGTAGGTGTGCCCGGTGACCCAGCCGATATCGGCGGTGCACCAGAACACGTCGGTTTCCGGCTTGATGTCGAAGATGTTGTGGTGGGTGTAGGACGCCTGGGTGAGGTAGCCGCCGCTGGTGTGCACGATGCCCTTGGGCTTGCCGGTGGTGCCCGAGGTGTACAGCAGGAAGAGCGGGTGTTCGGCGTCGAAGGGTTCGGCGCTGTGCTCTGGCGACGCCGGGTCGACGACGTCGTGCCACCACACATCACGCCCCTGCGTCCACGGCACGCCTATTCCGGTGCGGCGGACCACCAGGACGTGTTCGACAGGGCTGGCGCCGTGATCGTCGGACCGGACCGCTTCGTCGGCCGCCTCCTTCAGCGGTGCCGGCTTGCCCCGCCGGAACTGTCCGTCGGCGGTGATCAGCAGTTTGGCTTGCGCGTCGGCGATTCGGGCACGCAGCGCCGTGGCGGTGAAACCCGCGAACACCACGCTGTGCATGACGCCTAGGCGCGCGCAGGCCAACATCGCGACGACGGCCTCCGGGATCATCGGCATATATATCGCGACGCGGTCGCCGGCGACCAGACCCAGACCGCTGAGCGCGTTGGCGGCTTTGCACACCTCGGTCTGCAGGTCTGAGTAGGTGAGGGCGCGGCCTTCGCCGACCCGCTCACCCTCCCAGTGGATGGCGACTCGATCGCCGTTACCGGCTTGCACATGACGGTCCACGCAGTTGTGCGCGACGTTGAGGGTTCCGCCGGTGAACCACTTGGCGAACGGTGCCGCCGACCAGTCCAACACCTGGTCGTATGGCTTGGACCATGACAGCCGGTTGGCCTGTTCGGCCCAGAACGCGAGCCGGTCTCGCTCGGCCTCGCGGTACAACCGCTCGCCGGCGTTCGCCTGTGCAGTGAACTCCGCGGACGGCGGGTAAGACAGGGTCGCGGCATGGGTCTCGGTCACCTGCACGAGCGTAATCGGGATCGCTCGGCGTCATGTCCGGGCGTCGCTCAGTTAAGAAGAAGTTTGCTTGCCGCGGCGGCAACAACCTCTACCGCATTAAGCCGGCCCGGCCGAGGGCTTTAGGGTCGGGCCCATGCATCGGGTCCATGCTGCAGCGGCCTTTGTGGCTTGTGCATTCCTAGCCGCGGCGTCGCTGACTGGCTGCGGTGCGGGAAACGTGCGCACCGATATGGTGATCGTCAACGCCGGTGAGCCGCAGAATCCGCTGGTTCCGACCAATACCAATGACAGCAATGGGGGCCGCATCATCGACCGGCTGTTCGCGGGCCTGATGTCCTATGACGCCAAGGGCAGGCCCGAACTGGAGGTTGCCGAGTCGATCGAGACCAGCGATGACATCAACTACCGGATCACCCTCAAGCCCGGATGGACGTTCAGCGACGGCACACCTGTGACCGCGCACTCCTTTGTGGACGCCTGGAACTACGGCGCGCTGGCCGCCAACGCGCAACTACAGCAGAGCTTCTTCAACCCGATCGCCGGTTTCGACGAAGTGGCTGCGCCCAAACCGGCGGCAACCACAATGTCCGGGTTGCGCGTCGTCGACGACCACCAGTTCACCGTGAAGCTCAAGGCGCCGACCATCGACTTCAAACTGCGGCTTGGGTTTTCGCCGTTTTATCCATTGCCGGCCGCAGCGCTCAGGGATATGACGAGCTTCGGTCAGCACCCGATCGGCAACGGCCCCTACAAGTTTGACGACGCGCCGAGCGCTGCGGCCTGGCAACACAACGTCAAACTGGACCTGGTGCCCAATCCCGGCTACCACGGCAACCGGATCCCGCAGAACAAGGGTCTACGTTTCGTCTTCTACGCCAACCTGGAGACCGCATACGCCGACTTACTGTCCAGCAATCTCGATGTGCTGGACACCATTCCGTCCAGCTTGCTGTCGGTCTACCGCCGAGATCTGGGCGATCGTTACGTCAGTGCGCCGGCAGCGGTGAACCAGACCCTCGACACCCCGCTGCGGCTGCCTCATTTCGGCGGTGAGGAAGGCAGGTTGCGCCGACTGGCGCTCTCGGCGGCCATCAACCGGGCACAGATCTGCCGCCAGATCTATGCCGGAGCGCGTGCACCGGCCCTCGATTTCACCGCGAGTTCGCTGCCCGGTTTCGACCCGCACATCGAGGGCAACGATGCGCTCGACTTCGATCCGGACCGTGCGCGGCGGCTGTGGTCGCAAGCCGATGCCATCGCGAAATGGTCCGGCCGGTATGCGATCGCCTACAACGCCGACGGCGGGCACCAGGAGTGGGTGGACGCGGTGGCCAACAGCATCAAGAACATCTTGGGTATCGACGCGGTCGGTGTGCCGCAGCCGACCTTCGCCACGTTTCGCACCCAGGTCACCACCCGCAGCATCGCCACCGCTTTCCGCGCGGGTTGGCAGGGCGACTTCCCGTCGATGCTGGAGTTCTTGGAGCCGCTGTTCGTCACCGGGGCGGGCGCTGATGACGTCGGCTATTCCAACCCGCAATTCGACGCCGCGATCGCCGCGGCCGAAGCCGCGCCCGGCTTGCAGCAGTCGTTTGCCCTGGCCAACGCCGCACAGCGAATCCTGTTGCGGGACATGCCCGTCGTGCCGTTGTGGTACACGATCAGCGTGGCCGGCCGATCACCGGCGGTCAGCTACGTCGCACTGACGTGGAACGGCTTGCCCGACTACGAGCACATCGTGAAGGCCTGAGATGGGCTGGTATATCGCTCGACGCGTCGCGATCATGGTTCCGGTCTTTCTCGGGGCCACCCTGCTGATCTACGGCATGGTCTTCTTGCTGCCCGGTGATCCGATCGCCGCCCTGGGCGGTGACCGTCCGCTGAGCCCTGCGGTGGCCGCGCAACTGCGCGCCCAATACCACCTGAACGACCCGTTCTTGATCCAGTACCTGCATTATCTGGGCGGCATCGTGCACGGCGATCTGGGGCGTGCCTACTCCGGGCTGCCGGTTAGTGTCGTTCTGGCCCAGGCGTTTCCGGTGACCATCAGGCTGGCGTTGATTGCCCTGACGGTGGAGGCGGTCCTCGGGATCGGCTTCGGGGTGATCGCCGGGCTGCGGCAAGGCGGGATCTTCGATGCCGCGGTGCTGATCACTAGTCTGATCGTCATCGCGGTGCCGATCTTCGTGTTGGGGTTCCTGGCGCAGTTCATCTTCGGTGTCCGGTTGGGCGTCGCCGCGGTCACCGTCGGTGATCAGCCGACATTTGCGCGGCTGCTGCTGCCCGGTGTGGTGCTGGGGTCGGTGTCGTTGGCGTACGTGGTGCGGTTGACCCGCTCTGCGGTGGCCGCCAACGCGCATGCCGACTATGTGCGCACCGCGACGGCCACCGGCTTGTCGCGGCCCAGGGTGGTCACGGTCCACATCCTGCGTAACTCACTGATTCCGGTGGTGACGTTCCTCGGCGCTGATCTCGGGGCGCTGATGGGCGGGGCGATCGTCACCGAGGGAATCTTCAACATCCACGGTGTCGGTGGCGTGCTCTATCAGGCCGTCACCCGCCAGGAGGCGCCGACGGTGGTGTCGATTGTGACGGTGCTGGTGGTGATTTATCTGGTGACGAACCTGGTCGTGGATCTGCTGTATGCGGCGCTGGATCCCAGGATCCGCTATGGCTGATCGGGACACCGAAGTGCTTGGCGGCGACGGGTTTTGGCGTGATACCTGGCGGAGTCTGCGGCGACGTCCGAAATTCGTCGTCGCCGCCGCGCTCATCCTGTTCTTTCTTGTGGTTGCGATGTTTCCGGCGTTGTTCACGTCAGCCGATCCCGGCTACGCCGATCCGTATCAGAGCCTGCTCGCACCGTCGGCCGCGCATTGGTTCGGTACCGACCTGCAGGGCCACGACATCTACGCCCGCACGGTTTACGGTGCCCGAGCTTCGATCACCGTCGGCGTTGGTGCCACCCTCGTGGTTTTCGTTGTCGGCGGGGCGCTGGGCGCGCTGGCTGGCTTCTACGGCGGCTGGATCGACACGGTGGTCTCCCGCGTCGCCGATGTGTTCTTCGGAATCCCGCTGTTGTTGGCCGCCATTGTGCTCATGCAGGTCATGCATCATCGCACCGTATGGACGGTGGTCGCGATTCTGGCGCTGTTCGGTTGGCCGCAGCTGGCCAGAATCGCGCGCGGGGCGGTGCTCACGGTGCGCGACAACGATTACGTCGTGGCCGCGCAGGCGTTGGGATTGAGCAGGTTCGGGATCCTGATACGCCACGTCGTGCCCAACGCCCTTGGCCCGGTGATCGCCGTCGCTGCCATCTCGCTGGGGCTGTTCATCGTGACCGAGGCGACGCTGTCCTACCTCGGTGTGGGGCTGCCGCCTTCAGTGGTGTCATGGGGCGGCGATATCAACGTGGCGCAGACGCGGCTGCGGGCAGGCTCGCCAATCTTGTTTTATCCCGCTGGGGCCCTTGCGCTTGCGGTACTGGCGTTTTTAATGATGGGTGACGTGTTGCGCGACGCCCTGGATTCCACATCACGGGCGTGGCGCACATGACCCGCGTCGGCGACGATGCAGAGCGCAGCGATGCGGAGGAGCGGCGCACATGACCCGCGTCGGCGACGATGCAGAGCGCAGCGATGCG
>Ga0209693_10001380_pt1 | contig 10407 bp, 7 predicted proteins | sample HubBroMetageWRM3_FD_188345 | JGI IMG/M metagenome (GOLD analysis project Ga0209693, IMG submission 188345) | Warmed soil microbial communities from the Hubbard Brook experimental Forest, New Hampshire - Hubbard Brook CCASE Soil Metagenome WRM 3... | ecosystem: Environmental > Terrestrial > Soil...
GTTAAGCCCCGCAGGGCCGATGGTACTGCACGCGCCAAGTGTGTGGGAGCGTAGGTCGTTGCCGGCATAAATAAAGGCCAGTCTGAGAAATCGGATTGGCCTTTTCCTTTTTCTGGTGCTCACGTTTCGCCTTGTTCTCGGATTTGTAAAGCGATATGCTCTAAAAGGAGTTCCTGCCATGGCAGCCCTCGATTGGTCGCAGTGTTCTGCGGTGGAGAGCGTTCCCGGCAAGGTAAGCGGCGCGTGGGTGTTGAAGGGCACGCGGATGCCGGTCGCCGCCATCTTCGAGAACCTCGAGGCGGGAGCCAATCTCGACGACATCATGGAGTGGTACGACGGTCTCGATCGCGAACAAGTCAAAGCCGTGATTGAATTTGCCGCTCGCAGCCTGGACAAATCACCTGTCCTCGCTCCTTCAGGCTCGCCGGATGCGCGTCTTATTTGATCAAGCGACGCCTGTACCGATTCGCCCCTATCTCAAAGGACATGAGGTCCGGACTGCGGCGCAGCAGGGATGGGACCGGCTCAAGAATGGGGAATTGCTTGTGGCCGCCGAAACGGATGTTTCGACGTGTTGCTCACTACCGATAAGAACATGCGATATCAGCAGAACCTTGCGGGCCGCAAAATCGCCGTCGTGGTTCTCGGCCGGCAGCAATGGCCAAGTGTGCGGCCTCATGTTCGGCTGATCGTGGAAGCGATCAATGCTGCCGTGCCGGGCAGCTACACAGAAGTCGACCTGCCACCGGAGCCGACAGGCGCCCATCCCGAACACGGAAGTTAAGCCCCGCAGGGCCGATGGTACTGCACGCGCCAAGTGTGTGGGAGTCCATCGGCTTCGCTCAGGATAAACTCCGGTCGTTGCCGGCATAAATAAAGGCCAGTCTGAGAAATCAGACTGGCCTTTTCCTTTTGGGCGAATCGCAAAACCTGCCCTGCGAAGTTACTGTGTCAGTGGATTGGGCTTCACGATGGCCGATGGTAACTGTTGCCTGGAACTGGTTCCCAGGTTCCAGGTTCGCCGGACCGGCAGCATCGGCGCTGTGCGGGAAGTTTTGCTGATGACGTTCGACTGCGCGACAAAGGTTCCACTGATGACGTAGAGCTGGCCCGGACCGGTGCCGGTAAAGTCCGCCGGTATGCCGAGAAGCGTTGTGAACGCGAGGCCCTTGGTCCCCCAGCGAATGAGCGCGGTTGGAGTGCCGACGACATTGTTAACCGTTATCGAGGAGACGGCGGTAAACTTCGTCTGGTCGAAGGACTCGATTGTGTAATTCGGCGTACCAGTTTGAGCAGATGTCTGACCCAGAATGAACACACTGTCCAACGTTGAGTCTGGGACCGCAATTCCGGAAGCACCATAACTGCCGACGACACTGCCGTTCGACGGATCAATCGCTTGGCCTCCGTCGGTGTAGACGAACCCCGTGCCCGCGTCGTAGTGAATCTCGGCGGAGTACGGGTTCACGATTCCGTTGTAAGGCTGGGTAAGGACGGCACCAGAAGATCCGACTCCAAGCACGAGGAAGTCCTGGGGCTCTTGCGCATCCACAGCGTAAAGAGTCGAATCCGAGCTTGCCCATTGCAGCGAAGAGTATGGATACGGGCCAACCACGAGCGGATTCGGTCGCTGCGTTGAGCCATCGTAAATGACGACCTCAGCCGCGGACGGCGAGACGTCGAAGTTTGCCAACGTTACAGCCGTGGTCTGCGGAGCCCCGGGTGCTGCCTGCAATTCAAGCGCGTAATAGGGCCCGTCAAAGGAACCGACGCCTCCCAGGTTCCATCCAGTGTTGAGGCTGAAGCCGGGCAACGAGAGTTGTTGAATCGCATTCGCGCCGTTGAGGGCCATGTAAAGGTAGTGGCTGTCACTGGAGAGAGTGATCTTGGCCGGATCGCTGCCCAAGAAGCCGCTGCTGGTCACGGTTCCTGCGACGGGATCGACGATCCCGATGGCGTCTCCGGAATCGGCCTCGACTCCAGGCATGCTTACATAAATATTCGCGGTGGTCACATCCCACAACAAGTCACTTCCGCCGGCGCTGTACACCGCAATCTGGTTTCCGGCTGTAGGGGCCGGGCTTACTGAGAACGGCATTGCGTTGGAGGCAGGATATGAGCTGTTAGTGTTCGAAGCGGTGATTGCGGCCAGAGTGCTCGAGGCGAGATCTGTGGCAGGAACCTGAGCCGAGAGCTCGGTGCTGTTCACCAAAGTCGTTTGAAGTGCGTCCCCATTCCAATACACCGTTGGCTGTCCAATAAAATCGCGTCCGGTTATGGTCAGCGTTAATGCCTGGCTGCCTACCGTGGCTGTGAGAGGACTGATTGCAGTCAAGGTTGGCACGGGATTAATCGCGGTGCCGACCGTTGTGTCAGGAGTTCCGGATGGATTCACGAATGGGCCGTCGAGGATGTATAGCTTTCCATCTGCGCCACTCGAAGGACCGTTGGTCACAAACGCAAGACCCGCCTGACCCCACGAAATGAAATTCGTGGGTGTGCCTACGGCGTTCGGAATGACGATTGTGCTCAACAGCTGGAATTGGGTTTGATCGAAGGCCTGTATCTGGAATGCGAGGGAATTGTCTGGCTCGGTAATCTCGAGAAGCGTGTAGAAGCGCGCCAGGGTTGGATTCACGACCGAGAGTGGCCCGGGGAAAAAAGTTGAATTGGGGCGGCTCCATCGATAGTTACCGACCGGAATTCCGTTCGCTCCATTCACCACTTCGCCCCAGTCGCCATAGACGTATCCCGTCGTTGGATCGGAGTGCAGATGCACTCCTTCGGAGCGGAAGGTTGAGTTGTAAGTGGTCACGGCGCCCACGCCGCTTGCGGTCACCGGCATCGTGTACAGCGCATCATCACTCACCGTGGTGTAATACCCGCTGACAGTGGAAAGGGTATAGGCGGTGTACAACACGCTGCCATCCGGACTCCACTGCAGCGAGTTCCCCATCCCGCCCGCGACTGTGGCGAGTGTGGAGCGCTCAACCGCATCGTCGAAGACAGCGACCGAGCCCGATCCATATTGTCCCAGTAAGACGGCCAGGGTGTGGGCGGCTCCGGGCTCAACCTTGATGTCTCCGGCAAGGTTGGTGTAGGGGGGCGTTCCGGATGTCCCCAGCGACCATAGAATGTCGGGTGTGAGTGCGGGGAGAATAAAACGCTGAATCGCCGACCCGGCGGTGGTGACAGCGTAGAGATATTGACTGTCGTCAGAGATGGCTAGTCCGGATGCGGGTGAGGTGAGCGTTGGCCCGGGAGCTAAAGTTCCGGCAATCGGATCGACGATCGTGATTGTGCTTCCGTTTGTGCTGGCACCGCTTGGCACCGCCACGTACAGCTTCTTCTGGCTCGGATCCCAGGTAAGGTCGCTGCCTTCGAGGTTCAGTACTGTGAGGTTGGTAGAGGGAGGGTTGATGGTGAAGGTAATGGCGCTGGACGTACCGCCTCCGGGTGCGGGATTCTCTACGGTGACGCTGGCTGTACCCATCGAGATGAGATCGGATGCGGGAACCTGTGCGGTGAGCGAGGTAGACGACGCATAGGTCGTGGCCAGCGGTGCGCCGTTCCACGCGATCACCGAAGCGGAAACAAAGCCGCTTCCCGATGCGGCTATGGTGAGAGCCGCGCTGCCCGTGCTGGCGGAATTGGGGCTCACTCCGCTTAGAGAGGGCAGAGGATTCGGCGGCGTCGAGGAGCCACCCTGTGATCCTCCGCTGCCGCCGCACCCGACTCCGAGAAAAAGAAGTAGGCACAGAAGAGAGACGAATTCGCAACGCGCGGTCGAGGTCACGCTTACTCCAGGGTGTAATAGTCAGGGGTAAATGCGTCCAGGTCAAACTCTATTTTCTTGACTTCGAGCGGCAGGGGTGAAATCATTTTTATGTAGCCGACTTGGCTGATTTAGCCCCTTCCGACCGGATGGTTGGAAGGGGTTTTTGCGTTTTGGGGGTGTTACGGAGGGCGAGAACCGTGGAGACTGAGGTCCTTCAGCGACGATAACCCTGTCGCTTCAGGATGACAAGTCAAGATGGAGGTCCTCCAGCGACGATAAGGCCGTCGCTTCAGGATGACAAATCTAAGGGGTGAATGGACATGAATTGCGATGGGGTCGAAGTGGGGGGCGAGGATACGGATGTGATCACGATTTGGGCTGGGGCGGAGGAGTCGGGGTCAAAATCAAAATCAAAGTCAAAGGCATCGGACAGGAGTGTCCGATCCACACGAGCTGATTCTACCTCGGCATTGGGGAAACTTACTCCTAAGCAGTTGGGGGAGATTGCGGAGGCGGAGTTTATTGCCAAGGCGGTGGGACTCGGGTTTGTGGTGGCTAAGCCTTGGGGGGACAGTGAGCCTTATGATTTTATTGTGAATCCGAAGAAGAGTTTTATTTTTTGGCGGGTGCAGGTTAAGTCGGCGCATACGATTGGGGCGGATGGCGGGTGCAGCTTTCGGGCGCATGATCATAATCAGAAATCGTATACGTCGGAGGATATTGATGCGCTGGTGGCTTATGCTCGTCCGATGAATGCTTGGTATGTGATGCCGGTGCGGGTGGTGGAGGAGTTGAAGTCGTTGATGCTTTATCCGGAGAGCCGTAAGTTGCGGTCGCGGTTTGAGCGGTGGAGAGAGGCTTGGGAGGTTTTGCGGCGGGCGGTGCGGCGGAGGTGACGGGGAGTTTTGTCGGCTCTGCGGTCAAAGTCGGAAGGGATTGGCGGTTGTTTTCCTCTCGGTGTCGAGAGTGACGATCTTCAGGCACGGCGCCGCTGGATGCATTCCATCGTTGTTTCCAAGTCGGGGTTTATTGGTTAGGCGATTGGCAGCCGCTGGTGGCGGGCGGCGATCGATTCCTCTTATAATCGAGCGTCATGTCTTTGGCTGCCCGTTCCGCCACAACACCTGCAGCGTATTTTGGAGTTCTGCTGCGCCAGTGGCGTACCGTTCGACGCATTAGCCAATTGACGCTGGCGCTCGATGCCGATATCTCGACCCGTCACTTGAGTTGCGTTGAGACAGGCCGAGCGCAGCCGAGCCGGGAGATGGTGCTGCGTCTAGCCGAGGCGCTGGAGATCCCCCTGCGCGAGCGCAATACGCTGCTACTGGCGGCAGGTTATGCAGCGCTCTATCGCCAGACCAGCCTTGACGCACCGGAGATGGATGCGGCGCGCCAAGCCGTCGATCTTCTTCTGAAGCAACTGGAGCCGTATCCCGGGATTGTTATCGACCGATATTGGAACACGTTGCGGATGAATTCCGGAATGCGGCACTTTCTGGGGCGCTTCCCCATCTCCGATTCTGTAAAGCCGCACAACGGAGTCCGGTTCGTATTTCATCCCAAGGGGCTCCGGCCATTCATCGAAAATTGGGAGAGCGTCGCGGCACGCATCATTCAGCGTGTGCATCGCGAGGTTGTCGCTAACCCGTCCGACGAGACAATGAAGTGCTTTCTTGAGGAGTTGCTCAGTTACCCTACGGTGCCCAGCCGCTGGCGCGTTCTGGATGTCGACAATTCGCCGCCGCCATTTTTGACCATCAACTACAGATGGAACAACTCCACGCTGCGATGGTTTTCTACTCTCGCAACCTTCGGATCGCCACAGGATATTGCCCTGCAGGAAATGCGCATCGAAACGTTTTTCCCCGCAGATGAAGCCACGCGCGCCGCGCTGATGGAAGCCCGATAAGCGCGAGGCATATAGATTAATTGACGCCACCATCGGGCTCAAACGTTGTTCTTGCATGTCCTCCCATGACCTGGGAAGTCATGGACAGGATTTCTTCTCTGTTGAATACTGGGTGAAAGGAATGACCGTAGTCGCCGGCAAGTCAGCAAAGGAGAAAGACATGAAGAGCACTTTCTTCAGGCGATTCGGAATGGGCGGATGACTGTTCAGAATTGACTAATTTCATTAAGGTCCTTCGGGGCCGAGTTCGAAGGCGAAAGAATTTCAGCGGAACACTTTATCTGAGCACGAATAGAAATACGCGTCCCTGTCCTTAAGGAGAGTCCACGAATGCGTTTCCTGTCTAAGTGTGTTGTGCGCGCGATGGCGGTCCTGGCGGCGGCAATTGCGCTGGCCATCGCAGCTAGTCCGCAGGTTGTGGCGCGCACGCCCGCGGACGAGGCCAGCGTCAAACTGGCGACCGAAATCTTCAAGCAGCTAATCGAGATCAACACCACCGATTCGGTGGGCAGCACGACCGTTGCGGCGGAAGCTATGGCCAAGCGCCTGCGCGATGCCGGCTTTCAGGCCGAGGACATTGTCGTGATGGGCCCGAATCCGCGCAAGGGCAACATGATCGCCCGGCTGCACGGAACAGGCGCGCACAAGCCCGTGTTGCTCATCGGGCACTTGGATGTGGTGGAAGCCAAACGCAGCGACTGGACCACCGATCCTTTTCAGTTTATTGAGAAGGATGGTTATTACTACGGACGCGGCACACAGGACATGAAAGATGGCGATGCCATCATGATGGCCACACTGATCCGCATGAAGCAGGAGGGCTTCAGGCCCGACCGCGACATCATCCTGGCGTTGACTGCCGATGAAGAGGGCGGAGCCTTCAACGGCGTGGACTGGCTCGTCAAGAATCATCGCGACCTGGTTGATGCCGATTTCGTGCTCAACCACGATGGCGGCGGAGTGGCGGAGGAGAACGGCAAGCTGCTGGGCTTCACAGTGGATGCGAGCGAGAAGTTGTACGCCGATTACCAACTGAGCAGCCTGAATCCCGGCGGACACAGCTCTATGCCCACTCCAGACAACGCCATTTATCACCTGGCCGATGCTCTCGGGCGCCTGCAACACTATAGCTTTCCTTTCGAACTGAACGCGGTGACGCGAGCCGAACTCGCGGGAATGGCAGAAAACTATCCTGCGGAGAAGGCTGCGCTGGTGAAGAGGGTTCTGAAAGATCCGCCGGACCAGCAGGCGATTGCCAGACTCTCGGCCGACGATCCCATTCTGAATTCCACCATGCGGACGACGTGTGTTGCCACGCGCCTCGCTGCCGGACACGCCAACAACGCGTTGCCGCAGACGGCCACGGCCAACGTCAATTGCCGCATCTTCCCTGGGCACTCGGGGGAGGAGATAAGGCAGGAATTAGTGAAAATCGTAGCCGATCCCAAGGTCACAGTGGGCTATGTGCAGATTGACGGGTCCATCGCGCTGACTGCACCCAGCGAGCAGCAACTGCCGCCTGTAACACTCAGGGACGATGTCATCAAGCCGTTGCGCGAAATCTCCGCTGAGTTCTGGCCTGGCATGCCCATTGTGCCCAACATGGCCATCGGGGCTTCCGATAGTAGGTACGCCTATGCTGCCGGCATGCCTTCGTTTGGAATACAGGGCGTCGTTCTGGACAATAATGACATTCGCGCTCACGGGAAAGACGAGCGTTTGCCGGTCGAGTCGTTCAACACCGGAGTGCAGTTCTACTACCGGTTTCTGAAGGCCATGACTTCAGAGAGGTAAACGGGGCAGAAAAACCATGATCGCGAGTGAGGACAGCGTGGGCAACGTAAAGCCTTCGCAAAGCTGACGACGGGCGAAGCTCTATGCAACTTTCTGGATTGTTTCTGGTCGGATTCGCTGTGTGCGCCGGCTCGGCTTTTGGCCAGACGAAGTCAGAGATTCGTCAACAAATCTTGGGCACGTGGAAGCTCGTGTCCGCCGAAGAGACTATGAAGGACGGTACCACTCGCCCCTTTCCTTCTTTCGGGCCGCACGCCAAGGGCTTCCTCATATACCAGCGCGACGGTTATATGTGCGGTGAGCTTGTGAATCCCGACCGGCCCAAGTGGGCCGACCCGGCGCATCGCACGCTGGAGGAGAAAGCCGCCACCGCTGAGGGTACTTTCGCTTACTGTGGCCGGTACACCATCGACGTGCGCCAAAAGTGGATCGTGCATCTGCCAGAAGTGGCCACCGACCCCGGATATGTTGGATCGCGGCAAATCCGGCCTTATCGTTTCGAAGGCGGGCGCATGATTCTCAGCGACATTGAGAAGAACGATCCCTCAGTCGCACGCTGGGAGATTGTGTGGGAGAAAGCCCGGTAAACTCGAATAAAGACCCGACAGCTTTTCACGCTGATCCTATCGGGCAGTAGCACAAAAGCTAGCGTTCCACAGATCGGGCGGCGCCAGACACTGGCTGTGTCTGCGATGTATCCGGTGGTTTGGACGCGAAATAGCGTACTGTCACATCTTCTCCGAAATCGACCCGGTTCTCCCCGGCCCGTATTTGCGGGTGGTGCCGGGGTTTGGGTGTGAAATGCCGTATAGTCACATCCTCTGCAACGTAGTCGACTTCGTTCTGCCCAACCCGGACCAGCTTGAACACCGAACCTGCAGCCTTCATGCCTTCCGTTCTACCTGGCGCGGTCTGCGGATTGAGGGTGGGGTTGCTGGCCGGCGATAGCTTGGCGGGTAGCTGCTGCTCGGGGGCATTCGATCTGTGCAGCGCCGTCGCGTCCCCGTGCGATGCCGCGCGGTGATCGTAGGCAGCCCAGCTGATCATCACCAGCACGGTACAAACGACTGCGGCAACCACGTCCCACGGGAGCTTGTCCCACGCAACACGCTTCACCGGCTGAGTGATTGTTGTCGCAGCTTTCACGGGCTGGGGGAGACCCATCTCCCCGGTCGGCTGAGTGGCATGCAGCACGGTCGCGATTTGTGTTGCCGGAGCTTTTTTCTGGTCGAGGCGGGCATCACGGGACATCGCCTCCTCGACCAGTCGGGCCATCACTTGATAGGTGCGCACTTCTCGGTCCTGGAAAGTGTGCGCCTCGTTAAAGAAGACCTCCAGCACTCCCGCTACCGCACGCTCCTGGTATATCGGTACGATCAGGAGAGCATTGGCTCCGAACAGCCGGCAAACCGAGGCCTCAATTCGCGTGTCAGCCCGGGCATTCTCGACACGCAGAATTTCGTCTCTCGCGTCGTCGTGCGCTGAGATACTCAGCACGGCGGTCAGTCGACGGCCGACATAAGCAGCAGCGCTCCCACTGCCGGCCCGGTACACCAGTTGGTCTGCTTTTAGCAGAGCAACGGCAACTCCGGTAGCGTTGGTCACGTTCCGCGAACGGTCGGCGACCTTGTGCATGGCTCGATCCAAGTCGGTCTCGCCCGTGGTGATCGAGTGTTGGAGTTCGACCAGAGCAGAAAGCGACTCACTGTCGAGCCCGCTCTCCTGCACGGCGAGCGCACTCGCCAAAAAATTCTCGAAGGATTCGCGATCGCGGCTGGAATGGGTACTCATACTCAGACCCGGGGGGCCTGCTGGCCTGCGGCTGGATTTCGGAATGGGTTCGGTGGACAAGAATTCCGAAACAGTTCCGCCAATACTTGCAGTTTCTCATCGAGCGAATGCACTGTCAAGTCTCGGCGGCGATCGCTACCAGGTTAACTTCTGGGAACAGACGTAAAACCTTTTCAGGAGATGTCTCGACACTACCTTCGTGAATCAAATGGTGTCATCTGAGGTAACTCTGGCTGGTGAACCGGCTGGCATCCGGTTATTATCGTGTATGCGCCGGGCGCGAGGACTGGTCGCTGCGAACCAACCAGCTCAAGAACGACGGCGCTGGGAGCGGCTTTCTCTCGCCATACCCGTGTTCGTGCGGGGAGTTAGCGGGCCAGGCAAAGAGTTCATAGAATTTTGTACTCTACTGAACGAAAGCGCCGGAGGAGCACTGCTCTTAATACGAAGATCCTTGCGGCATCGATCTCGCGTATCGCTAGAAATCCCGTTGGCACCCACGCATAGCAGTATGAAGTTTCGGCGAACGAAACGCATTGTCAAGGCGAACGTGGTGCGAATCACCCCAGTTGATGGCTGGAGCCTGTGCGGATTGCAATTTGCGAGACCGCTGGTGTGATGATCCGAAAACATTTCTCTCGACCGCCAGTTCTACAGGTGTAATTCAAGTCGTGTCCCGAGTGAAACAATTCGAGCTTCGGATTGCCAGGCGCTCAGGGGCACCAAGCGAAATCGCTTCCGCTCTCTGGCAGAAGGGCGTCCGCATTCGAGCCTTTTCAGGGGAGATCCGAGAAGGACAGGATATATTCCACGTAGCCGTCGATAAAGGGGTACTCGCCAAGCGAGCGTTCATCGAGAATGGCTGGCAAGCCATCGAGGAACGACCGCATCATCTTCATATCTAGAAAGCCCCGTCCGCGCAGGCGGTCCGAGTGGGGCAAACAACAAGTGGAGTGCCCCATCCTTCGCGTTCTTGGCGAAGGGCGGGAGTCGGAAACGCCGACGCCAAGTAGGTTTGATCACGCGTCCACAAGCAAATCAAATAGCACACGCTGCGTCGCCGCCCGCCCCTTCGACAAGCTCAGGGCAGGCTCTTGTAAAAAGCGCATGGATGGGGCACCCTCACCGGGAACGG
>Ga0209693_10001381_pt1 | contig 10407 bp, 10 predicted proteins | sample HubBroMetageWRM3_FD_188345 | JGI IMG/M metagenome (GOLD analysis project Ga0209693, IMG submission 188345) | Warmed soil microbial communities from the Hubbard Brook experimental Forest, New Hampshire - Hubbard Brook CCASE Soil Metagenome WRM 3... | ecosystem: Environmental > Terrestrial > Soil...
AAATTATATTCCGGTCCTCATTCTCACGGCGCGAGGCCGCCCCGAAGACGTACTGGAAGGATTCGCGTCCGGCGCAGACGACTACCTGCCCAAGCCGTTTCAATTGCCCATATTTCTCGCGCGGCTGCAAGGACTGCTACGCCGCAATCAGTGGCTGCGCGGCGAAAAGAAAGAAACAAAGGGCCGTGCCGCTACAGGCAGCGAGAAAGAAGCTGCGGCGGGTTCGGCGCCAAGCTCGGTGACCGACGCCGAGGTATTTTCATTCGAAGGCAAGACCATCGATTTCGGCACCCTCGAGTTGCGCGTGGACCGCACCATCATCCAACTCACGCTTATGGAAGCCAAGCTCCTCCGCCACCTAATACGCAGTAAAGGCCGCACCGTCTCGCGCAAGTCCATCCTCGAAGATGTCTGGGGCCTGCACGAAGACACCGACACGCGCGCGATAGACAATTTCATAGTCCGCCTCCGCCGCTACATCGAGAGAAACCCCAGCAAGCCGCAGCATCTGCTGACGGTCCGCGGCGTAGGCTACCGCTTCCTCGCTTGACGTTTCCGCAAGCTACGCTCACTATTCTCAACTGTTCTTTCGAGGATTCGCTGCATGCCGGAAGGCAAAGGACTGCTGATTGTTTATACCGGGCCGGGCAAAGGCAAGACCACCTGCGCGCTGGGCACCGCTTTTCGCGCCGTGGGCCAGGGCCTGCGCGTGATGATGGTGCAGTTCATCAAAGGCTCGTGGCACTATGGCGAGCTGGACGCGGCCAAAATGCTCGGCGATGATAAATTTGAAATCCGGCCGATGGGCCGTGGCTTCGTGAAAGTCGGCGGCGCGGACACCGATCCCGAAGACGTGAAAATGTGCGAGCAAGCCTGGGAATTCGGCCGCGAACAGATTTACAGCGATAAGTACGATCTGGTCATCCTCGACGAAATCAATTACGTGATCAGCTATAAAATGCTGGACGCCGAGCGCGTGGTAGAATCATTGGAGAAGCGTCCCGAGCGCGTTCACGTGATCTGCACGGGCCGGAACGCGCACCCGAAACTAGTGGAAGCCGCCGACCTGGTCACCGAAATGCGCGAAGTGAAGCATCCCTACACGAAAGGCATCCTGGCGCAACGCGGGATCGATTACTAGCTACGAGCGTAAGAGCGGTGAACCTAAAAATTGATGACTTCACTCAGAACTGGACCACGGCAAGCATATTTTGGAGTGCGGCGGCTTGCCGCCGCCTTTCTTCGCCCAGACTCGCCCCGGGGCGCCGCGCGCTTTAGCTTCGAACTCTCGACTTTGAACTGTTCACTGGATCGCGGACGCAAAAGCCATGGCCTGGTTTAAACGCGAAAAAAAACCAATCGAAAATCCCACGCCGGTCGAAGAGCGCCGTGTCCGCACCGAAGGCATGTGGACCAAATGCAGCTCCTGCCGCGCCATCATCTGGAAAAAGGACCTCGAAACGAATTGGGAAGTCTGCCCCAAGTGCGACCACCATTTCCGCCTAAGCTCCCGCCGCCGCTTGGAAATGCTTCTGGACGATGAAGTCTACGCCGAGTTCGACGCCGACCTCGCCTCGAACGACCCGCTCCATTTCACCGATACCCGGCCCTATGCGCAGCGCTTGAAAGAGGCACAGCACAAGCTCGGAATGAAAGACGCCATCCTCACCGCCGAAGGCCGGCTGAACCGACGCCCCGTGATCTGCTGCTCGATGGAATTCGGATTCATCGGCGGCTCGATGGGCGCCGTGGTGGGCGAAAAAGTCGCACGCGCCGTCGAACGTTCGCTCGCGCAGCGCCAGCCGCTGATTATCGTTTCCTGCTCCGGTGGCGCACGTATGATGGAAGGCGTTGTCAGCCTGATGCAGCTGGCAAAGGTCTCCGCCGCGCTTGCGCGCCTGGACGAAGCCAAGCTCCCCTTCATCTCGATTCTCACCGATCCCACCACCGGCGGCGTAACCGCCAGTTACGCCATGCTCGGCGACCTGAACATTGCCGAGCCAGGAGCGTTGATCGGCTTTGCCGGCCCGCGCGTGATCGAGCAAACGATCCGACAGAAATTGCCCCAAGGTTTTCAGACCGCCGAATTCCTCCTGGAACACGGTTTCCTTGATGCCGTCGTGCCTCGCAAGGAGCTAAAGCCCTACATCAACAACGCTCTCGATTTTTTTGTCGGTTAGCCTCATGACCTACCAGGAATCCGTTCGCGCGCTTTTCTCGCTGGGCCGGGAACTGGCCGCTCCGCAACAAGCGCGAGTACAAAAATTCGGTCTCGAAAATATTTCCATTCTTGCAGAGGCACTCGGCCAGCCGCAGCGCAGCGCGCCCTGCGCGCATATAGCGGGGACCAACGGCAAAGGCTCCACGGCCGCGATGCTCGAAGCTATCCTGCGCACAGGGGGACTGCGCACGGGCCTCTACACCTCGCCTCATCTCGAACGCATCAATGAGCGCATTCGTATCAATGGCGAAAGCATCTCGGACGAAGATTTCGCCGGCGCGTGGAGCCAGGTTCACGCCGCAATCGAATCGCTGATGGCGTCCGGAAAGCTAGCTGCGCATCCGACCTTTTTCGAATGCGTCACCGCCATGGCCTTTCTCGCCTTCGCGCAACAAACCGTGGATTTTGCCGTTTACGAAGTAGGTCTCGGCGGTCGTCTGGACGCGACGAATGTCGTCGAGCCTGAAGTCGCCATCCTCACACCGGTTGACTTCGATCACGAAAACTATCTGGGCCATTCCATAGAAGAAATCGCCGCAGAGAAAGCCGGCATCGTTAAATCTGGAGCGTGGGTCGTCAGCGCCAGCCAACGCCTGGAAGCCCGCGGCGTGATTGCCAAACGCTGTGCCGAAATGGACGCGCGTCTGGTGGAAGTGGACTCGGCAGCGCACCTCGAAGAGGTGCAAAACTCCAGCGGTTCTTATCGTGCGACGGTCGTTTTCACGCACTCGCAGAAAAAAATCATCCTGGCCCCGGCCCTGCTGGGACGTTTCCAGTTGCGCAACGCGCTCACTGCCACCCTCGCCAGCCGCCTCCTTGCCGAGCGCGGGTTTCCGATCAATGACGAAGTCATCGAGCGCGGGATCGCGTCGGCCAAATGGCTGGGCCGTCTCGAACGACTGGGGACCGCTCCCGACACGTATCTGGATGGCGCACACAATCCTTCCGGTGCGCGCGAGCTGCTCAAATTCTGGGACGAGAATTACGCGGACCGCCACATCTTCTTGGTGTACGGCGCCATGCGCGATAAAGCCGTGGACGAAATCGCCGGCCTGCTTTTCCCTCGCGCAGACGCCGTCACTCTCACCGAACCTCGGCAGCCTCGCGCCGTTTCTGCCCCGTTGCTCGCGGAGATGACCAGCCATCACGCAAAACGCGTTCTCATCGTTCCTGACCCCGCGGAAGCTCTGGAAACGGCCATAAAATTGGCGGGTAAAAAGAGCGCGGTATTTGCGACCGGTTCCCTCTATTTAGTCGGCGATTTGCGAGCCTATTGGGGCAAGCGTCCGTCCGGCCCAGCCCGCCACGCTGACGGCAGTTTGCCCTCCAAAACTGTGTAGATTCCTCCCGCAATTCGTAGGAAACCTATTCATCTCGCGGAACGTCTAGTCTTCCGTGACCGCGTGCCCCAAAATCGGCCAAGTTTTTCAATTGCGAACACGATTTTCATCCCACACCCGGACATCAATCCCGCGTACGCACGCATCCAATTACCTTTGTGTAAAATTCCGTGCCGGGTGAACAAATCCCTCATTTTCTTCGTTTATTCCTGCATGCGAGAGAACGAAATCACGACTCATACGTCTAATCAATGGAATCGGGAGAGTCCCCATGAAGCGCGACGATAGAAGGCAAAAAGTGGAATCATTCGGCCGCGCGCCCGCCCTGTTGTCCGGCGCGCTTCGCCAATTTCCCAAGAAGATGTGGCTGTACAAATCTTCGACTGATCGCTGGAGCATTCACGAGATCATTTTGCATCTTGCCGATAGCGAAGCGAGCGCCTACCTGCACTGCCGCCGTTTCATCGCCGAACCGGGAAGTCAGGTGCCGGAGTTCGATGCCGCTCGCTGGGCCAGTTCGCTCGGATACTTTCATCAGAGCACCCGCGAAGCCCTGGAAATAATCCGCCGGCTCAGAAAGATGACCTATCAATTGCTGGCCACACTTCCGGAGCACGTGTGGGATCGCACGGTGTCTCATCCGCGCGACGGCCAGGTCAGCCTGGATCGCTGGGTCGAAATTCAAGAGCGCCATATCCCGCATCACATCGACCAAATGCGCGAGAATTACGAAGGCTGGCTGAAAACGCATCCGCCGCGGCGGCGGGCTTCCCCCTCCCGCGTCTCCGGTATTCCGCAGCGTTTGATTTCGATGTCCGCGGAAGGCGTCTAGCCTCGTTTTGGGAACCGGCAGCGGTCGCTTGTGTTCTGTGTGCGCGTTAGCCTCGTAGTGGCAGAGTCAGACGGACTCTCATCTCCATCTTCCAAGGCGCGCCTGGAAGCGTGTTCCCCCGAATTTCCTTCAGCGTGCATCTTTGTTCCCGATCACTTCGACGCGCAGTCCTTCGTCTTCAGCATGCGACTTGGGTGATGCTAGGTTAAACTGTGCGGGCCATGAGCGCCATTGACGAAGTGCTCGCAGCAAACGAAATCTACTCGCGCACCCATGAACTACGGAAACTGACGCCGCGTCCCGAGCGCAAACTTGCGGTCCTCACCTGCATGGACACGCGCCTCTCGATACGCACTCTGGGGCTGAGAGAGGGAGACGCGCACATCATCCGCAACGCCGGAGGGATCGTTACCGACGATACTCTGCGTTCGCTGGTCGTTTCGCACCATCTGCTCGGCACCGAAGAAATCATGGTCATCAACCACACGGATTGCGGATTGATGCACACCAGCGAGCAAGACTTGCGTGCGCGAATCCAGAATCGCACGGGAACGGCCGCCGTTGCCCCCGCTTTCTTCTATGCCTTTCAAAATATCGAGGAAAATGTCCGCCATCAATTGCAGAAACTGCTCACCCATCCCTGGATACCCAACAGTGTCGCCGTGCGCGGGTTCGTTTACGATGTCGACAGTGGACGTCTCCGCGAAATCAACTGCACCTGACCCCATCGCAACCGAGCGGGCCAATATTGCCGCGCCTGCCGGGCAATGGTAGGATGGGGACTTCATGGACGCCGAAAAGCCACCGAAGCCGCGCGTAGGAATACCCTATCGCACACGAAAAGAAGAACTTAGTAACAAGCGCAATGCCTACGACATGTATGTCGAAGCCGTCCGTGCCGCGGGTGGCGATCCTGTCGAAATCTCGCTAGCCCTGTCCGCCCCCGAGCTGCTGAAAGTCGCAAAGGACTTGGACGCCCTGGTTCTGCCGGGAAGCCCCGCGGACCTCGAACCTTCGCGCTTCCATGCCGCGAGGCACCCAAAATCAGCCGAAGCCGATGCCGATCGCGAGCGCACAGACTTCGCGCTGCTCGACCATGCCGTCGCTGACCACAAGCCTGTGCTGGCCATCTGCTACGGCGTGCAGAGCCTGAATGTCTTCCTCGGCGGCTCGCTCGTGCAGGACGTTCCCAGCGAGCTTCACACAAAAATCCAGCACGCTTGGACCGGGCACGAAGGCCCCGAGCCGCATCACGCAGTGACGTTCGAAGCAGATTCGCGCCTCGCGCATCTCGCCGGCGCCCAGCAAGCGCGGGTGAACAGCTCACATCACCAGGCTGTGCTCGAACCCGGCAAGAATCTTCGTATCGTGTCGCGCGCGCCGGACGGCGTAATCGAAGCAGTCGAATGGACGGGTGACAACAATTGGATCACCGGCGTGCAATGGCATCCGGAGCGCATGATCGCAGCCGACGAGTTGGCGCGAACTCTGTTCCGCGAATTGGTCACGGCTGCGCGAAAAGCGCCAGTACATTCCTAGAGCAGGCGAAGGGAAACACTCGAATCAGCACGCGGCTCTGGCTTTCAACTTTAAACTTTCAACTACGAACTAATTCTCGGGGGGCACATGATTTCGTTGGCAGGCAAGGCGGCACTGATCACCGGAGGATCGCGTGGCATCGGCGCCGCCACCGTGAAACTTTTCGCACAAGCGGGCGCGGACGTCGTCTTCACCTTCAACCGCAACAAAGAAGCGGCCGCGCAAGTCGCGCAGGAAGCCCGCAAGCACGGTACGCGCATAGAATCATTCAAGGCCGATCTGGGCAAGATGCTCGATGCCAAGAAACTGATCGACTTTACCCGCGAGCGGCTCGGCCGCATTGACATCCTGGTGGCCAACGCCGGCATCTGGAACGAGAAGGACGCCCCGATCGAAAAACTAACCGAGCGCGAATGGGACGACATGGTCCGCATCAACCTGAAAAGCGTCTATTCCGTGATTCACTTCACAGCTCCGCACATGATCGCGCAGAAGAGCGGTAAAATCGTGGCCATCAGCTCGACGGCCGGCCAGCGTGGCGAGGCTTTCCATACTCATTACGGCGCCACCAAGGGCGCCATCATCAGCTTCGTGAAGGGGCTCGCCAGCGAGCTCGGTCCGCACAACATCCTAGTGAATTGCGTCGCGCCCGGCTGGGTGGATACGGACATGTCGGCTTCGGTGCTACGCACCAAGAACGGGCTTAAATCTGCGATCGTGCCGATCGCGCTGAAGCGCGTGGGCACCGCCGAAGAAATTGCCGGCCCGATTCTTTTTGCGGCTTCCGACCTGGCAACCTTTATCACCGGTGAAGTGATCAACGTTAACGGAGGTTCAGTACTCTGCGGATGATGTCCAGAAAAATATTCGGTTCTGACGCGGCGATCCGCCGCGCAGTCACGTTTTCGATACTGTTCGTGTGCGCCTGGTTCGCCGCCCCGTCGCTCACGCTGGCGCAGGATGAAGTTCTGCTACCTGCGCAGAGTGCCGCCAAAGCCAAGGAATTGCTCCAGCAGGCGATCGAAGGTCTGGGCGGCGCGGCCTATTTGAATGTCCATGACGTCACCTGCAAAGGGCGCCTCAGCCAATTTGGACATTCCGGCGAGCTGAACGGCTACGAGACCTTCATCGACTACGCCCAGCCGCCCTTCAAGGACCGCACCGAAAATCTTCCCAAGCGCAATATCATTTCCGTGAACAGCGGCGACAAGGGCTGGACTCTCGATCGCGGCGGCGTTTCCGAAGCCACTATCACGGACATCGCCACATTCCAGGAAGACATCAAGAAAGACATAGACAACATTCTGCGCCACCGCATCCACGAGCAAGGAATGATTTTTCGTTACGGTGGCCCCGATGTCGTCGATTACCAGCAAGCGGATTGGGTCGAGCTAGTGGACAGCGACAATCGCACCTTTCGCATTGCCATGGCCCGCAGCACGCACCTGCCGATCCGCAAAGTCGTGGATACGCGCGACGCCAATACGCGCATGCGCACCGACGAAATCGAATACTATTCGAATTACCATCCGATGGACGGCGTCGAGACGCCCTTTCAAATCACTCGCGAGCGCAACGGAATCAAGATCTACCAAGTTTTCTTCGACAGTTGCCAATACAACACCAATATCTCCGACGCGCTCTTCACCAAGGAATCCCTGGACGAACGCTGGGAAAAAGTCGGCAAAAAAGACAAAAAGTCCAAAGACAAGCCCAGCAAGAACGACAACGACAAGAACTGATCCCGCTCTGCACTCCCTCACTGCCTCGTGTCTCCGTGGCGTTTTCTCGATTTCCGCGCCACCGGAGTATAATCGTCGGATGCCAATGACGCACAAAACTGAACAGATGCACGGCACCACGGTCCTGTGCGTGCGCAAGGATAATAAAGTCGTCCTCACCGCCGACGGCCAGGTAACCCTAGGGGACGGTGTGATCAAGCACAGCGCGAAAAAGACGCGCCGCCTGTACAACGATAAAATCGTCGCAGGCTTCGCCGGCAGCACCGCCGATGCGCTCTCGCTGTTCGGCCGCTTCGAAGGAAAATTGCAGGAGTTTCACGGCAACCTCGCCCGCGCCGCCGTCGAACTGGCCAAGGAATGGCGCACCGACCGTTCGCTGCGACACCTCGACGCTCTGCTGATCGTCGCCGATGCCAAAGCCACCTTCCTGATTTCCGGCAATGGTGACGTCATCGAGCCCGACGACGGTATCTGCGCCATCGGCTCGGGCGGTTCTTACGCCGTGGCCGCCGCGCGCGCGCTTTCCAAATTCACCAAGCTCAGCGCGAAAGATATCGCCGGCGAAGCCATGCGCATCGCCAGCGAAATCTGCATTTACACCAATTCCAATTTCAGCGTCGAAGAGCTATGACCGAAAAATCGGAGAAAGACATGGTTATCTATCTGTCCGGCAGTGAGTCGCAGACGCCCGAACCGGAACCGCTGCCGTCGTTCGATGAGCTCACGCCGCGCGAAATCGTTGTCGAGCTGGACAAATACATCGTCGGGCAGAACCTCGCCAAAAAGGCCGTCGCCATCGCGCTGCGTAACCGCGTCCGCCGCCAAAAGCTCGCCCCTGAACTCGCCGAAGACATTTTGCCGAAGAACATTCTTATGATTGGTCCCACGGGCGTGGGCAAAACCGAAATCGCGCGCCGTCTCGCGCGCCTGGCCGGCTGCCCGTTCGTGAAAGTCGAAGCCTCGAAGTACACGGAAGTCGGTTACGTCGGCCGCGACGTCGAGTCCATGGTCCGCGATCTGGTGGAGACCGCGATTGACATGGTCCGCGAGGAAAAGCTCGACGAAGTCGCCGAGCGCGCCGAACAATCCGCCGAGGATCGTCTGCTCGACTTGCTGCTGCCACCTTCGCCGATGCCCTCTGAAATAAATCCCACTACCGAAGCTCAGCGCCGCGAGCAACTGGCCCGCACGCGTGACAAACTCCGCGCCCAGCTTCGCGAAGGCAAGCTCGATCAGCGCATGGTCGAAGTGGAAGTCCGCGAACGCCAGATGCCTTCGTTTGAAATCATCACGAATCAAGGCGTCGAGGAAATGGATATCAACGTCAAGGACATGCTCTCCGGCATGTTCGGCCAGCAAAAGAAAAAGCGCAAAATGACGGTCGCCGAAGCGTTCGATTACCTGATCCAGGAAGAAGAAAATCGCCTCATAGACATGGACCAGGTTACGCGCATTGCCGTCGACCGCGTCGAGCAAATGGGAATTCTCTTCATCGATGAAATCGACAAAATCGCCGGCCGCGAATCCGGCCACGGACCCGATGTCTCCCGCGAAGGCGTCCAGCGCGACATCCTGCCCATCGTCGAAGGCACCACGGTCAATACTCGCTACGGCATGGTCCGCACCGACCATATTTTGTTCATCGCTGCCGGCGCGTTTCACACGACAAAGCCCTCGGACCTCATACCCGAGCTGCAAGGCCGTTTTCCGATTCGCGTCGAGCTCGCTTCTCTCTCCGAAGCCGATTTCATCCGCATCCTCACCGAGCCCAAGAACGCCCTCATCAAGCAATACATCGCGCTGCTCGATACCGAACCTTTCAAGCTCACGTTCACCGAAGACGCCATCGCCGCCATCGCGAAATTCGCGGCTAAGGTCAACGAACACACGGAAAATATCGGCGCGCGCCGCCTGCACACCATCCTGGAAAAAGTGCTGGAGGAAATTTCCTTCGAAGCGCCGGAAATGAAGAAAAAGTCCTTTAAAGTGGACGCCGCCTACGTGCAAAAGCAATTGGCTAACATCGTGAAGGACCAGGACCTCAGCCGCTACATTCTCTAGAAAATGGAAAATCGAAAAGGGGTCCCGCCCTCTCAGGTGCATCGAGTTCCCACCGCGCTGCCACCCATTTTCCATTTTCTTTTTTCCATTTTCGCTTGCCTTCTCCTTCTCGCGGGCTGCGCCGCACCCGGTGAACCGACCGCACGCAAACCGCGTGTTCCCACGCCTGTCACCGATCTCGCAGCGACGCAACAGGACGATAACGTCATCCTCAACTTCACCCTGCCGAAAGAGTCCGTGGATCGTCGTCCGCTGAAGGAAACTCCGGCCATCGAAATTTATCGCGACTTCGCCCCAGTCTCTGCAGGGGCCGCGCCGAACGCTCCTGCGAGCCCCACGCCTCTTGTCACCATCCCGTCCGCCATGGTGGACCAATATGACGACCGAGGTCATATTCGCTACGTGGATACGCTCAAGCCGGAAGATTTCACGCAGCACCCTGCCGCTCAGGCGATCTATATCGTTCGCACCCGCGCATCGATCAAAAAAGCGTCGGCAAACTCCAACCTCGCCGCATTGCGCATCGAACCCGCCGCGGATCCGATAACCGACCTCCACGCCGAAGTTACGCATCAAGGTGTGGTCCTCAGCTGGACGCCTCCGCAAAAAACTTTGACCGGATCGGTACCGCCGATCGTGTCCTACCGCATCTATCGCTCTGCACCGGAGTCG
>Ga0209693_10001387_pt1 | contig 10397 bp, 10 predicted proteins | sample HubBroMetageWRM3_FD_188345 | JGI IMG/M metagenome (GOLD analysis project Ga0209693, IMG submission 188345) | Warmed soil microbial communities from the Hubbard Brook experimental Forest, New Hampshire - Hubbard Brook CCASE Soil Metagenome WRM 3... | ecosystem: Environmental > Terrestrial > Soil...
TGTGGAGCAAGCTGTTCTCACCGCAGCCCGAGATCCTCGACTACCTCAAGGGCGTCACCGAGAAGTACGGGCTGCGTCGCTACATCCGGTTCGGTTCGCGGGTCGATCGCGCGCATTGGGACGACAGCGAATACCGCTGGCATGTGTTCACCGAGTCCGGGCAGGAGTACGTCACCCAGTTTTTGATCTCTGGTGCCGGCGCGCTACACATTCCGCGGTTACCGGCTATCCAGGGTATGGAGGAATTCCGCGGCCCCGCTTTCCATTCCGCGCAGTGGGATCACAGTGTCGACCTGACCGGTAAGCGGGTGGCGGTGATCGGCACCGGGGCCAGCGCCATTCAGATTGTGCCTGAGTTGGTGCGCCGTGACGCAGGTGTGACCGAAGTGCAGCTCTATCAGCGCACCCCGCCGTGGGTGGTGCCGCGGCCGAACAGTCTGCTGCCGGACGCCGTGCGCAAGGCATTCGCGAACGTGCCGGGTCTGCGGCTGGCGGTGCGGTCGGGAATCTACTGGGGGCTCGAGGGCCTGGGCTACGCGATGACGCAACGCCCGAGCCTGCTGCGTGCCGTCGAATTGGTCGGCAAGTGGAACATCCGCCGCAGCGTTCGCGACAAGGACCTGCGCCGCAGGCTCACGCCGCGCTACCGCGCCGGCTGCAAGCGAATCCTCTACGCCGGCAACTACTACGAGGCGGTGGCCAATCCGAAGACGACGCTGATCACCGAGCGGATCACCCGCATCACCCCCGACGGCATCGTCACCGACGACGGCGTCGAGCACCCGGTCGACGTGATCGTGTACGCCACCGGGTTTCACACCACCGACTCCTACACCTATCTCGATGTCAAGGGTCTGCGCGGCGAGGACCTGGTGGACCGCTGGAACCGGGAGGGTGTGGTGGCGCATCGCGGCATCGCCGTGGCCGACATGCCGAATCTCTTCTTCCTGCTCGGGCCAAACACCGGGCTGGGCCACACCTCGGTGGTCTTCATGATCGAATCGCAGATCCACTACGTGGCCGAGGCGATCGCGACGGTCGAGAAGTTCGGTGCGCAGGCGTTAGCGCCCAGCCGCTCAGCTCAGGACCGGTTCAACACCGTGTTGCAGGACAAGCTGGCCGGCTCGGTCTGGAACACCGGCGGCTGCAGCAGCTGGTACCTCGACGAGCACGGCGTCAACCGGACGCTGTGGAGCGGGATGACCTGGCAGTACTGGCGATCCACTCGATCGCTAAGACCCGCGGAATACCGGTTCTTCGGGGTGGGCACCGGCTCACGGGCCAGCCGCCGGGCGGTAACCGCTTAGCAGGTTCACGAACGCTTCCGCGGCCGCATCGACACCGGCCTCGTCCTCGGTGGCGACAAGGTCCAGTAGCAGTCCACGAGTGACGGCCAGCCCGAGCCGTGCCATCGCAGCATCGTATGGAACATCGGCTGCAGCCTCGACCTCGCGCAGCCAGCCATCGACGGCGCCGGGAACCATACGCGTGAAGGGCTTTTCGCCCTGGGCCGCCCTTGAGTAACACTCGAAGAAAAGGCGTTCGAGCTGCCGTAGTTCGGGGCGACGAAGGTCGGCCCACATCGTGGCGAAGCCCTCCGCCGGATTCATGGGTAAATCGGGGACGAGGGCCATCTGGCGGCGCTCGGCCTGCTCGACGACCGCGATCAGCAGACCTTCTCGAGACCCGAAGTGGTGCAACAGCATTCGATGGCTTGTGCCGATCGCGGCGGCTACCTCGCGCAACGACCGGTCGCCGACGCCGCCCGCCGCGAACTCGTCGACGAGTGCATCGAGAAGGTGCTTGCGCCGGTCCAGGTCAGGAGTGCGGACCATCGGCGCGGCTTCGCTGCTCTGCGCATGCCTTGAGGCCTTGGGCCTCCAGTTCGAGGAAGCGCTTGGTCTTCTTGACCATCAGCCGCCCGACGAGGGAACCGAGTACGCCGCGCTGGTCGAGTTGCTGGCGTACCAGGGCGCGGCCACCGGGTTGGGCGATGACATCGTGGCGGGCGGTTACCAGCACACCGGGAGAGCGTTGCACCCACGTCCATGACGAGCCTGGATCGATCTCGGTGACCCGCCAAACCAGCTTCTGCATCCCGGGCTGCTTGATTGCGAACCGTTTGCCGACGGCGAGATCGGGCCCGTCCCGCCCGACCAGGGAAGTTACCGAGGCGGTCCACTCGGGCCAGCGCTCGACATCGCTGAAGACATCCCATACGAGCTGCGGCGGCGCGTCGATCTCGATACTGTCCTCGTTAAACATGTACCAAATGGTACATCGACCTTTGGGTTTTGCATACGCCCTTACGCGACGCGGGCGTTGAGATGCTTGAGCGCGGCCTCGGCGCCGTTCCACCCCGGAATCCCGGTCACTCCCGGGCCTGGGTGGGTGCATTGCCCGCACAGGTAGAGACCGTCGACGGGGGTCGCGAACTTGTCCTCGCCCTCGACGACGCGACCGGTCCACAGCTGGTTGGGCTGCAGCAGGCCATGAGAGTAGTCGCCGGCGTGGGCGCTGAAGGTGCTGCCGAAGTAGCGGTTGGAGAACACCACGCGGTTGGTGACGGAGTCGGCGAACCCGGGCGCGTATTTGTCGAAGATCCGCACGCAGGTGTCGGCGTATTGCTCTTTCCAGCTTCGGTTTTCGTCGGCGTCTAGTCCGGTGGGGAAGTACGGGGTGAAAATGGTTGCGCTGTGCTTACCTTCGGGCGCCAGCGACGAGTCCACCATGCTGGGGATGTACAGGTAGGTGGGCGGGGCGTCGGGAAGCTGTCCCTTGCGGTATTGCTCCCACGCGTCGCTGATGTATTCCGGCGACGGCGCGTAGGCGACGGTGGGACACCATTGCCCGTTGTCGGACATGTATGGCTGCAGCCGTTCGATCCATTGTGGGGCTTGGTCAATGGTCAGGTGGGCCTGGATGTATCCCAGGTTGAAGTTGATTTCCTTGATCTTGCGGATGTAGTCGGGCGGAAAGTTCTGCGCGCCGGTCAGATTGACGAATGTGGTGTACGGGTCGAGCGACGAGAGCACTGCATCGGCCGAAATCGTTGTGCCGTCCCGCAGTTCGACCCCGGTGGCGCGTCCGTCGGTCACTAGGATTTGCTTGACATGTGCCTTCATCTGCACCTCGGCGCCGAGTGATTCGGCTCGCCGGCACAGCGCGCTGCTCAGCGAGCCAATGCCGCCGCGCGGCATGATGTATTCGACGTTGCCGCCGCCGATCAGGTAGTGATACAGCGTCGACGCATTCGAGCCCGGGGTCCAGGGTCCACCGTCGAAGGCGTCAATGGACATGGCCGCCAATGAGCCCTGGATGCAGCGACCCTGATCCGGCGCCAAGAAGCGGCGGACCGTGTCCATCGTGCTGCCGTACCACATCTGCGCGAAATCGTGACGGGCCTCAGGTGTGGGCTGCTCGGCGATCACCTCGATGATGTCCAGCGGGGGACCGAACGCCGAGTCGACGAAATACGGCGCGAACCGGCCGATATGTGCGAACAATGCGCCCAGCGCCGTCGCAACCTCGGGGCCGTGGTCGTCCATCAGATGGCGTCCCATGCGCTCGAGGTCGTTGTACATCACGAACGGGGGATCCGCGGCGTCGCCGAACGTGCAGGTGGACGTCCACTGATCCATCAGTTCGAAGCCCCACTTGGTTAGCTCCAGGCGATCGGTCATCTCCTGTCGCCAGATCAGCACCGCCCACGCGCCGACGCTGTGCTTGTATCCGTCGAAGAGTTCCCGGGTCGCGGCCATCCCCCCGAGGAAGTGCGCCCGTTCCAGGACAAGGACTTTCGCGCCGTTTTTGGCGAGGACGTTGGCGGCAACCAGACCGTTGTGGCCCGCCCCGATGATGATCGCGTCGTAGTCCGCCATGCTGACCTGCCTCCCGATCCGTGGTGATCCTGCGCCTCGACCGCACAATGTCACACCTGACATATTTGCGTCAATGGTGACATTTGGTGTGTGCTGACAGTGTGGAATCTCGTAGACAGCGCACGCGTCAGGCGTTGCAACAGGCGGCGATGAAGCGCTTCGTGGCCGACGGCGTGCAGCAAACCAGTGTCGCCGACATCGCCGCCGACGTCGGGGTCACCGAGCGAACCTTCTACCGGCACTTCCCGTCCAAGCACGCGGTGATCTTCGCCGACTACGACATCGGCTTTGAGTGGTTCGCTCGCGCGTTGGCGCTGCGTCCACACGGGGAACCCATCACGAGGTCGGTGCGAAAAGCCGTGGACGCTTTCCCTTTTGATTTCGCAATGGTCCGCGAAGCGGCCACCATTCGATCTCGCGACCTCGACCAAGACATCATCACCACCCACATTCGACGGATGCGCGATCAGGTCGCCGACGAGATCCAGCGCTTCATCCACGAACGCTCGGCACCCACTGCCGACGGGGCCATGATCGCCGACATCGCTGCGCACAGCCTGGCGACCGCGGTGTTCGTTGCGCTGGAAGAGTGGATGAGCAAAGGCGGGCATGACCCGGACGACATCGACGAACTAAGCCGCCTCACCGACATCGCGCTCAGCGCCCTGGAAGATGGCCTCACGCACACCTTGCGGCACGCCGGACTGGACTGACGCGAAGCGCGACACGCGAACACAACTTCTTGTGTTACCTCGGCTTGTCGCACCCCAGGGGTAGTGTTTGAAGCTTGAGCACGCTCGACTATCCGGCCTGGTGAAGTGGGGTTCTGGTGACCGAAAAAATCAAGCTGATCGATCGAGTTTCGGCGATCAACTGGAACCGTCTGCAAGACGAGAAGGACGCCGAAGTCTGGGAGCGGCTCACGGGGAACTTCTGGCTGCCGGAGAAGGTGCCGGTGTCCAACGACATCCCGTCGTGGGGCACGCTGACGGCCAACGAGAAGCAGCTGACCATGCGGGTGTTCACCGGGTTGACGTTGCTGGACACCATTCAGGGCACGGTCGGGGCGGTCAGCCTGATTCCCGACGCGCTGACGCCGCACGAAGAGGCGGTCTACACCAACATCGCCTTCATGGAGTCGGTGCACGCCAAAAGCTACAGCTCGATCTTCTCCACGCTGTGCTCGACCGCCGAGATCGACGACGCCTTCCGCTGGTCGGAGGAGAACCCTAACCTGCAGCGCAAGGCCGAAATCGTGATGGAGTACTACCGCGGCGACGAACCGCTCAAGCGCAAAGTGGCCTCCACGCTGCTGGAAAGCTTCCTGTTCTACTCCGGCTTCTACCTTCCGATGTACTGGTCGAGCCGGGCCAAGCTGACCAACACCGCCGACATGATCCGGCTGATCATCCGCGACGAGGCCGTCCACGGCTATTACATCGGATACAAATTCCAGCGCGGGCTGGCGCTCGAGGACGCGGCCAGGCAGGCCGAGCTGAAGGACTACACCTACGAGCTGCTTTTCGAGCTCTACGACAACGAGGTGGAGTACACCCAGGATCTCTACGACGAAGTCGGGCTCACCGAGGACGTCAAGAAGTTCCTGCGCTACAACGCCAACAAGGCGCTGATGAACCTCGGCTATGAGGCGTTGTTCCCGCGCGACGAAACCGACGTCAACCCGGCCATCCTGTCCGCCCTGTCGCCCAATGCCGACGAAAACCACGACTTCTTCTCCGGATCGGGATCGTCGTATGTCATCGGCAAGGCCGTCGTCACCGAAGACGAGGACTGGAACTTCTAGCCCGCAGGCCAGTTGTGCGCATTCGGCTGATCCTGCAACCCGCCTGGCTGCGATTCCTCGTGTGGGCGTTCTTCCTCGCTGTGGGGTGGGGTGCGCTTACCACCTTGGAGTCGCGCGTTGAGATTGAAAGCAACATCCTTTCGGCCATCTTTTTCGGTGCCATCGTTGCCGGATTTTTCACTGCCACAAGCCAAGCTACGCATCGAGGAGCCCTGGAGGCGCTGTCTGGACTGGACCAGACGGGACGTTCCCAGGCGATCGATGCCGTCGCGCATGGCGTAGTGCCTTCTGATCCTGACGTGCGGGCGTCCGCGATCCGGCTTGGCAGGGTCTGGCTGCGCAACAAGTCTGCCGATCAACTCAAGCACGCGGAGATATGGACCTGGATCACGTTCGGGCTCTTGTTCGCGGCAGCCGTCGCGGCAGCGGCGGTGAACTTCAATAGCGACAGACTGTTCTATGGGGTGCTTGCTTTGCTGAGCGCGATCACGCTTCTGTTCTCGTCGCTCACGATGCGACGGATTCGACGAAATGTCGCGCTGCTCGCCGGAGGCCACAACTAGGGCGGCGCTAACCGCCTCGCTGTTTCTCGTTGCGCATGAACTCCCGGTGGGCCGGACACCATCGACGAAAGCAGCTTGGGCCGACCTGACCCTGGTACTGGTCCGCTCCATGAACCTTGGCCGCTCGCACTTCGATGAACTGCGGGTGGCCTTTCTTACAGAACGTGCCGGTGGGCTGCCGCCAGCCGATGGGCTCCATGCGGGCTAATGGTATTCGCGTTTACACGCCGACCGGAATGGTGCGAGCGTTGATGAGAGTGGGTCGCTCGCGGTCGGCGATACCGGCTCTAACCAATTCGGTGACCTCGTCGACGCTGTGCGCCTCATGGGCGTCGACGCCGTAGCTGGCGGCTGTCGCCACAACGTCCAATGCGGGTAAGTCGAGTCCCGGAACGCCGGGCGTCTTCTCCCACACACCGAACTGCTTGACCACGCCGTACTCGGCGTTGGACGCCACGACAACCGTGACCGGAATCTGGTAGTGCGCCGCAGTCCACAACGCGGTGATCGCGTAATGCATGGAGCCGTCACCCATTACGGCGACGCCGATCGGCCGATCAGGACCGCCGAAAAAGATGAACGGTGCGTGAATTGTATGAACGGCGCGCCGGGACGGTGGCGCCGCTCACCCACCTTTCGTGACACTGATGAGGTGGCGATAACACCATCTTCTACGGCCGATTTCTTCCGTTCAGTGATCCGGTGGCTGCAGGTCGGCTACCCGGAAGGCGTTCCTGGTCCGGACCGCGTGCCGCTGCTTGCGCTGCTGCACAGCACCCCGCTGAGCGAGGATGAGATCACCGAAGTGGTCGACGCCATCGATGAGGACGTCGAGGGCCCGGTAAACCGTGACGTGATCGCGGACTTCATCTCGGACATGACGCAATACGACGCCGGTCCGGAGAACATCGCGCGGGTGGCCGCCAGGCTGGCCGCCGCCGGTTGGCCGCTGTCGGGTATCGCGGACGCGTCTAACGGCGAAGCTTCGGCCTCACAAGCCTGACGTGTCGATCACGAAGCGGTAGCGCACGTCGCTGGCCAGCACCCGCTCGTAGGCCTCATTGATGTAATCCGGCTCGATGAGCTCGATTTCGGGCGTCACGTCGTGCTCGGCGCAGAAGTCCAGCATCTCCTGGGTCTCGGCGATCCCGCCGATGTTCGACCCGGACAGGCTGCGGCGCGCCAGCGCCAGCGGAAATGCCGGCACCTCCATCGGGTGCTCGGGGATACCCAGCTCGACGAGCGTGCCGTCGACGTCAAGCAGGTTCAGGTAGTCGCCGAGTTTGAGGTTGGCCGAGACGGTATTGAGGATCAGGTCGAAGCTACCGCGAAGGTTGCGGAAGGTGCCCGGGTCGGCGGTGGCGTAGTAGTGGCTGGCGCCCAGACGCAGTCCGTCCTCCATTTTCTTCAGCGACTGCGATAGCACCGTCACGTCGGCGCCCATCGCCGCGCCCAGCTTGACGCCCATGTGACCCAGCCCGCCCAGGCCGATGATCGCGAGCCGCGTGTCCGGCCCCGCTTTCCAGTGTCGGAGCGGCGAGAAGAGCGTGACGCCCGCGCACAGCAGCGGGGCCGCTTTGTCCAGCGGCAACGAGTCGGGGATGCGCACGACGAAGTTCTCGTCGACGACGACTGCCTGGCTGTAGCCGCCCTGCGTTGACGTGCCGTCTTTGTCGATCGAGTTGTAGGTGAAGGTCGCGCCCGGCTTGCAGTACTGCTCGAGCCCGGCCTTACAGCTGCTGCACTTACCGCAGGAGTTCACCATGCAGCCGACGCCAACGTGATCGCCCACCTGGTATTTGCTGACCTCAGGGCCGACGGCGCTCACCACGCCGGCGATTTCGTGGCCGGGAACCACGGGGTAATTGGGTTGGCCCCATTCGGCTTTCACGGTGTGGATGTCGGAGTGGCAGATACCGGCGAACTTGATGTCGATGGCCACGTCGTGCGGGCCGGGGTCGCGGCGGGTGATCGTGGTCTTGGTCAGCGGCGCGTTCGCCGAGGTAGCGGCATACGCGGAAACACTGCTCATTGGGCAATCCTCTTGAGTGCGCTTGTTTCGTATCGAATTCTATTGAACACAACCAGATTAGCATAGGTAAACTATGTATTTTGTGCGGTGCGGTCGAGATCACAGACCGCTGGCCGTCAGTTGATCGGGGCGTTCACAAAGCGCAGATCATCGATGACACCGCGCGCCGCAACCACGCCCTCGCCGGTCTGCCAAATCTCATTGTTGACCACGAAGACTCGGTTGTCGCGGGTGGCGGCCAGCTTGCGCCACGAATCGCTGTCGAAAATGGTTGCGGCGCGGTCCTTGGCGGCCGGCGACGCGAACGACACGTACACCAGGTCGGCGTCGGCCGGGGAGAAGTCCGGGGTGCCCGCCAGGTCGGCGTCGGTGCTGCCGATCTCGATGTAAGGCTTGTCGGTAAACCGTTGCGACGCAGGGCGATCCACGCCGACCGTGGCCAGCACGCTGGCCGGGAAATTCTCGGCACCGTATACCCGGATGGTGTTCTCGGTGAACTGCACGACCGACGCCTGGTAGTGGGCGGCGTCGTGAGCCGCGCCGTCGTCGTGGGCCTTCTTGGTGAAGCCGTCGATCACGCCGCCGGCGGCGGCGGCCCGACCGGTCGCCGCACCCACCCCACGCAGGTTGTCCTCCCAGGCCGCACCCGGTGCCCCGGTGAAGACCGTCGGCGCGATCGCGGCCAACGCCGAATACAACTTCGGCGTCAACGCCTGCGAGCCAAGAATCAGATCCGGCTTGGCCGCCCCGATAGCCCCTAGGTCGGGACTGCTGCGGGTGCCCACGCCCGGCAGGCGATGCACGACGGTGCCCAGGTAGGACGGCTGGCTCGAGGAGCCGTCCGGCAGCGCGGCGGCGACGATCCGCGACTGCAGGCCCAGCGCGCACAGGGCGTCGAGCTGGTCGCCGGAGAGCACGACGATCCGCTCCGGATCAGCGGGCACCTGGGCCACATCGGGCTGCAACCCCGCCGCGTTGTGGGCCGTGCGAGTCGCCGGCCCGGCATCCGGCTCAGCCGGTTGCGGCGCGCACGACTCGTCTGGCCGCCGCTGGTTGCCCAAAACGCCGGCTCCGGCAATTTGGGTGGTGCTGGTGATCACCGACGACGGCGATGAACCGCCGCCCGGCGATCCCGTTGTGCAACCAGTGCACAGCGCGGCCGAAATCGCTGTCGCAGCGGCAGCGGACATCACCGGTCGCACACCCCTGAACAGCACGGGTCCGACGGTAACATCCGGTTAGCTGACGCCGGCTGCATGCGCGAGACGACGAGGCGCGCCGTTCACCCGCCCGGTACGACAGTTTGTAGGACCAGTCGCTCGCGGGGCACGTTCGAACGCTAGACTCAAGTGCCACTGATCCCAGTTGCCCCGCCCGACGTTTGGAGGAGCTCTTGACCACCGAAGCGCCCCCGCTGGGAGAACTCGAGGCCAGTCGTCCGTACCCGCCGCGAACAGGACCTAAAGGCAACCTGATCTACCGGCTGATCACCACCACCGATCACAAGATGATCGGGATCATGTACGTGGTCACCTGCTTCATTTTCTTCTTCATCGGTGGCCTGCTGGCGCTGCTGATGCGTACCGAGCTGGCCGCGCCGGGTCTGCAGTTCTTGACGAACGAGCAGTTCAACCAGCTGTTCACCATGCACGGCACGATCATGCTGCTGTTCTATGCGACTCCGATCGTGTTCGGCTTCGCCAACCTGGTGCTGCCGCTGCAGATCGGCGCGCCCGACGTGGCGTTCCCGCGGCTGAACGCCTTCTCATTCTGGTTGTTCTTGTTCGGGGCCCTGATCGGCATGGCCGGTTTCATCAGCCCGGGTGGTGCCGCCGACTTCGGCTGGACCGCCTACACGCCGTTGACCGACGCCATCCACTCGCCCGGTCCGGGGGCCGACTTTTGGATCATGGGGCTGATCGTCGCCGGTCTGGGCACCATTCTCGGCGGGGTCAACATGATCACCACCGTGGTCTGCATGCGCGCCCCGGGAATGACGATGTTCCGGATGCCGATCTTCACCTGGAACATCCTGGTGACGTCGATTCTGGTGCTGCTGGCGTTCCCGCTGCTGACCGCGGCATTGTTCGGGCTGGCCGCCGACCGGCACCTGGGCG
>Ga0209693_10001388_pt1 | contig 10396 bp, 7 predicted proteins | sample HubBroMetageWRM3_FD_188345 | JGI IMG/M metagenome (GOLD analysis project Ga0209693, IMG submission 188345) | Warmed soil microbial communities from the Hubbard Brook experimental Forest, New Hampshire - Hubbard Brook CCASE Soil Metagenome WRM 3... | ecosystem: Environmental > Terrestrial > Soil...
CCGAGCCCAGCCCGGAAGAAATCGAAATGCGCGCGCAACTTTTCCGCATGGTGCAGGAATTGCCGATCGAGCAACGGAAAGTGGTGCAGATGCGTTTCGCCGAAGAAAAAAGTATCCGTGAAATCGCGCAGGCCCTTGGACGCAGCGAAGGCGCCGTAAAACAACTGCAGTTCCGCGGCATGCAGACTCTACGCGAGGAAGCCGCAAAATTTTCCAGCATGAAAGCGGCGGGCAAAGCTTCGCAGAAGAAAAATCGGTCGGGTGCCACCAATGCCTAAACCAAACCTGAGCGAACAACTCGATCGCGCGATTCAGGCGCTGCTGACGCCGGGCCCGACGCCGCGCCGCCGCGATGGCGCTGCGCCCAAAGCGCCCGTGGCCGCACTCGCGCACGTCGCCAGCGAACTCCGCGGCCTGCCGCGCGGAGATTTCAAAGCAACATTACGAGCAAAGCTCGAAGGGAGAGCACCCATGGCCAGCAAAACCGCAGCAGCACCCGAAGTGCAGCAAACCGCTACGGCGTATTTGATCGTGAATGGCGCCGCCCGCGCGCTTGAATTCTACAAACAAGCCTTCGGCGCGGTCGAAACTATGCGCCTGAATGGCCCCGGTGACAGAATCGGCCACGCGGAAATCCGTATCGGCAATTCCACCATCATGCTTGCCGATGAATTCCCCGACTACGGCGCCCTCAGCGCGCAAACGATCGGCGGCTCGCCAATAAAAATGCATCTCCAAGTGGATGATGTGGACGCGATGGCCGCGCGGGCGGTCGCCGCCGGCGCGAAGACCGTCCGTCCCGTGCAGGATCAGTTCTATGGGGAGCGCTCCGGCCAATTCGCCGATCCTTTCGGGCTCACATGGGTCATCACAACGCACAAGGAAACACTTACTCCTGAGGAAATGCAGCGGCGCTTCGATGGCCTCTCAACAGACGTGCCTGCGCCGCCAGGCAAATCAAAAACGCACGACCCGCAAGCCAGTTTCATGCGCGAAGGCTACCGCACCATCACGCCGTACCTCACCGTCGCGGACGCCCCGCAGCTGATTGATTTCGTGAAGCAAACTTTTGGCGCCGAAGAAACCTACCGCGGCACAGGTTCTGCCGGCGGCGTCCATTGCGAACTGCGCGTTGGCAACACCATGCTCATGGTCGGCGGTGGCGGCGCGCCAGGTAGTTCCTGGAGTGGCACGCCCGGCCCTTCCTCGCTCCATATATATGTCCCGGATTGCGACGCCACCTACCAGCGCGCCCTTCACGCCAACGCCACATCTATCAGCGAGCCCGCCGATCAGCCTTGGGGCGAACGCCTCGCCCGCGTGAAGGACGCCTCCGGCAACAATTGGTTCATCGCCTTCCCCACATATCTCAAAAAAGAGAAGTACAACGCGGACGACGTGCAGACCCTGCAAGCCTTTCTGCACCCAACCAAAGCCGACAATGTAATCGAATTCTTGAAGCGCGCATTTGGCGCCGAAGATCTTGGTCGCGCCGTGTCGCCGGAAGGACAGCTCCTCCACGCGACCATAAAAATCGGCGATTCCACGCTCGAAATGTCCGACGCCGTCGGCCCCTACCAACCGATGCCCACGATGTTTTATTTGTACGTCGCAGATGTCGATGCGCTCTATCGCCGCGCGCTCGATGCCGGCGCCACTGCGATCAGCGAACCCGTCGATCAATCCTACGGGGAACGCGTCGCGGCCGTGCAAGATCCGTCCGGCAATCAGTGGTATCTGGCGACTTATCTGGGTGAGGCGAAAACTGATTCGAAGTCTGATGCCGCAGCAGGCACCGAAAAATCCGTCGCGCCAGTAAAATATATCCGCGAAGGCTTCCACACCCTCACGCCCTACTTGCTCGTCACCGGCGCCGCAAAACTAATCAACTTCTTCAAATCCGGCTTCGGCGCCCAGGAAATTTTCCGCGTGAATCGCCCGCCGGACGATTCCGTAATGCACGCCGAACTGCGCATGGGCGACTCGATACTCGAATTGAGCGATGGCAGCCCGGAATTCCCGCCACGCGCCGTCTGGAATATTTTTTACGTGGACGATGCCGACGCCGTTTACGCGAGCGCGATCCGTGCTGGAGCCACGGGCATCCGCGCGCCTGCCGATCAGCCTTGGGGAGACCGCACCGGCGTGTTGAAGGATCCCTCGGGAAATATCTGGGAAATCACGACGCATCACGGTTCAGCGCACATCACGCCAGATACGCGGGCCATCGTGCCCGGTTTCAATCCCCGGGGCGCGGCTCAGTTCATCGAATTCGCCGAGCAGGCCTTCAACGCTCAAGAAGCGTTCATGCTGAAGAAACCGGACGGTAACGTAGCGCACGCCAGAATTCTGGTGGGCGATTCTATTCTCGCGGTAGTCGAAGGCTCCACCGAAATGCAGCCAATGCCCTTCCATCTCCACATGTACGTGCCAAATATCGATACCGTTTACCAAAACGCTCTGCGCGCCGGTGCGAAAACGATGCGCCCGCCGCGCAACGAACCCTACGGCGATCGCGCCGCGACCATCGAAGACGCCTTCGGCAATCTGTGGTCCATCGCCACGCACATCAAGGACGTGAAGTTCTAGTTTGCCATACGGTTAACGCAAGTAGGGATTTTCAGCGCGTTCGGCGCCGATGGTGGTGTTCTCGCCGTGGCCGGGGATCACCAGCGTCTCGTCGGGAAGTGCGAGCAATTTTTCGCGGATCGAATTCAAAATATCTTTCATCGAGCCGCCCCACAAATCGGTGCGGCCAATGCTGCCCTGGAATAAGGTATCGCCAGATACCAGACGTCCTGGTCCGTGCGCACCCCCGCGTGCCGGCGCGGATTCCCCTGCATGCGTTTTCAACTGCGCAGGTAAATGCGCCTCCGCCGAAGCCTTCGTCGCTTGCGGTCTCGAGCGCGCTACATATCCGCCAGCGTCAGGCGGTACGCTCTCCACCAACAAACTGATACTTCCCGGCGTGTGCCCCGGCGTATGAATCACGCGGGCCGCGTATCCACCCCAACGTACGCTGTCGCCTTCCTTCACGAAATCTTCGATCCGCATGCTCTCTGGCGTGCGCATTCCCAAAAATTGCGCCTGCATGTCCAGATGCCGATACAACTGCAGATCGGCCTCGTGGATCAGCACCGGAGCTTTGGTCGCGGCATGCAACCGCGCCAAGCCTCCCACGTGATCAATGTGCGTATGCGTGCTGACAATCGCCCGCACATTCAGTTGGTGTTCGCGCAAAATTTCCAGGATGCGCTCGACTTCGTCGCCTGGGTCCACCACGATCGCTTCGCGCGTCCCCGGATCACCCAGAATCGAGCAATTACATTGCAGCATCCCGACCGGAACAATCACGTGAATCAGTTTTTCGCTCACACAGAAAGTATAGCAAGTCTCTCGGCAGTGGGTCAGTTGTCGAGTCGAGGTGTGATGCGGTGGTTTACGCAGAGCCTATCTGTTGCCGACCCTTTCGTTGGTCGGTGCCTCACTAGCTCCGCCTTGCTTCCGTTTCCACACCCCGCTCATCGAACCGGACGTGCGGATTTGCCGCATCCGGCTCGCGGAGAAGACTCACGCAATCGCCGCAGCCATTGCATGTGACGCCGTCTGCAACTTCTGAAAACAACTCGGGGTTGTCAGGCTCATCGCCAATCTCCCTTTCCGTCGTCGCTTCTGGCGTCCGCCTTCAACTGAGGCTCCTTCCCTCCACCGGAGTTACCCGGCTTCACCAGTACTACGAGCCTCTCCGCCATCCCAGTCGGCCCGGCCTTTTTCTCACGAGCTGCCAGTTGATTCATACCGCAATTACCGCTGGGACTTCCCGTGTTGCGCCTGATCCCCTTTGCCTGCCTGCCGTCGCCCATACCCCGGCAGGTCCGATGGAAACTGATTCGCTCGTACCTTTCCATCGTCTTCGGCCTTCCGCGAATCGGAGGCGGGTCGGCCCCCGTATTACGCTTTTCGAGGCCTGCTCGGCGTTTACTCACGTTACGGCCTGTATGCTCACCGAGTCGCCTATGCGACCTTCTACACCGAAGGCTTCAGCAGCTTCGTCGCCTCCACTACTGCTCTGATTGCTACCGGGTGGAGCGAACCAGTTCCCGGGCGGGATTCTCCCGCTGAGGATCAGCGGCTTTTCACGGCGCACTCCGATTATCCGCGTTAAACAAGCCTATGGGCGCCGCACGTCGTGTTATAAGGTCTGCGACGGAGACCCAATGAACAGGCCGACTCTCTTCGCAGCATTCATTGTGTGCCTGCTTTTGATTTCCGCGGCGGTTCTGCTCGCCAGGAACTCCGCTGCCCTTCCAGTGGGTGACGACTTGTGGCCGACCAAAGGCTGGGCAACCGCCCATCCAAGCAGTGTCGGCCTGGATGAGCAGGTTCTCCTGAGGCTGGATAAAGACATGGCCTCGGGGAGATACTCGCAGATGATGGACAGCTTCGCGGTCTTCCGCTGTGGCAAGAAAGTTTTTGAACGCACCTACCCGCACGACTACGCAAAGCTCTATGGCAAGGAAGCCGGGGAACGAGGGCCGTACAACGAGCGCCTTACGGGCCGGTACAACTATTTCGATCCATACTGGTTCCCCTATTATCACGGCACCGATCTACACACGATGCAATCGGTCAGCAAGACGGTCACTGCGGTGGCTATCGGCACGGCCATCCAACGCGGCGACTTCAAAGCCGGCCTCGATACACGAGTCTTGAAATATTTCGACACCTCCAAAGTGAAAAATGTGGACGACCGCAAGCGCCGCATGACCTTGCGCGACCTCCTGACCATGACCGCGGGTTTCGAGTGGAATGACGAGGGTTTCGTCACCGGCGATCCACGAAACGACACGAGCTCGATGGAAGCCAGTGACGACTGGGTGCAGTACGCGATCGACAAGCCCATGGTCGCCGAACCCGGCAAGGTGTGGAACTACAACAGCGGCGCTACGGAGCTGCTCGCCTATATATTTCAAAAAGAAACCGGTCGGGACATTGACGACTATGGCCAACAATATCTGTTCGCAGCGTTAGGCATCAGCCATGAGTGGAAGCGCACGTATCTGGGAGTGGTAGACACCGAGGGCGGCCTGTATCTGAACGGCAGCGACCTGGCAAAAATCGGTTACTTGTATTTGCGCGATGGTATGTGGGACGGCCAGCGGATCGTCTCGAGTGATTGGGTGAAAAAGTCTGTGACGCCTTATTTCCAAACCGACGCCGAGGAGCAGTTCAAGGACGGATTCAAGTACGGCTTCAAGTGGTGGTTGTCCAAACTGCCGGATTCCACAGAGTACGTCTGGATGGCCCGCGGGTTCGGCGGGCAGAACCTGGAGGTGTTTCCAAACGAAGGCCTGATCGTCACCTTCGCAGCATGGGACATTCTCCCCAACTCCACCGGGAAAGAGCTTGTCCCGTCCGACTTTCTACCCACCTTGAGAACCAACACTTGCCCAACCGCTACCCACTGACGCACCTGCCCAACACAAGAGAATTGCGTACGAGGATGCTATCGGCGAGTCGCGCAGAGCAGTCTAATGAATTGGAATGACACATCCTGGCTGCGGTACGATCACTGCACTCTGCACCCGGGCTGAGGCAACGGAGGTGGCATGCGGACGCTGATTCAGGACCTGCGGTACGGGATGCGGACGCTACGCAAGAATCCTGCCTTCACCGCAGTCGCCGTACTCACGTTGGCACTCGGGATCGGCGCGAACACCGCCATATTCAGCGTGGTGAACGGCGTGCTGCTTCGTCCGCTTCCTTTTCGCGATCCATCCCGGTTGGTTTTGATAGCGGAAAAAAGTTCCTTTCCCGTGATTTCCACCTCCCGCGAAAATTATCTGGATTGGCGCGACCAGAGCCACAGCTTTGAAGCAATGGAAGCGACCCGCAGCGGCTCGATCACGCTGACTGGCGCCGCAGAGCCCGAGCGCCTGAATGCTCGCATGGCCACCGCGGGCCTTTTTGCAATGCTTGGAATCAAGGCGCAGATCGGCCGGACTTTTCTCGCAGAGGAGGATCGCTCCGGCGGCACGCCGGTTGCGTTGCTCAGCTACGGTTTGTGGCAGCGGCGCTTCGGCGGCTCTGCGGACATCATCGGTAAGACCATCAACGTTGACTTGCAGCCCTACACCGTCGTGGGCATTTTGCCGAACGGCTTCCAGATTCTGCAGCCCGCGGATGTGTACTTGCCTTTTATGCCTTGGGCGAAAACGCTTCCTGACGATCGCAACTGGCATCCCGGCATCATTCCGCTCGCCAGGCTGAAGCAGGGCGTGTCTCGAGAGCAAGCCCGTGTTGAGATGATCGGAATTACGAAGCGGCTGGAGCAGCAGTATCCTGATTACAACACGGGAACCAGCGCAGACGTTGTGGGGCTGCAGGAGCAGATTGTGCAAAACTCGCGTCCCGCGCTGCTGCTTCTGCTGGGCGCGGTGAGTTTTGTTCTCTTGATCGCCTGCGCCAACGTCGCCAACCTCTTGCTAGCCCGTGCGGCTACTCGCGGTAGAGAAGTCGCGATCCGCACGGCGATGGGCGCAAGCCGTGGCCGGGTTATCCAGCAACTTCTCACCGAGAGCGTGCTTCTTTCCGTGGGCGGCGGCCTGCTGGGTGTGATTGTCGCGTGGGCTGCAGTCGGACTCTTGCCTAAGATTGCGGGCGACAGCATCCCGCAAGGCGCGCCGATTGGATTGGACCCGTGGGTCCTGGCTTTTACTGCGGTAGTTTCGCTGTTAACCGGATTACTGTTCGGCATTGTGCCGGCACTACGCACGGCGAAGCTGGATTTGCGCGAGGCACTCAATGAGGGTTCGCGTGGCTCGACGGCCGGGCCCGGCCAGCATGTGCTGCGCGGTGCGCTGGTCGCCATGGAAATTGCGCTGGCGCTGCTGCTGCTCGTTGGATCGGGCCTGCTCTTGCGAAGCTTTTCTCGATTGCAGGAAGTTCCGCCGGGTTTTCAGCCTGATCATCTTCTGGTCGCTGATATTCCGCTATCGCCCACGGCGTATGCCAAGCCGCAAGATCGCTACCAGTTTTTCGACCGTCTCGTCGAGCGCGCGAGGACGCTCCCTGGTGTGCGATCAGCCGCTGCGGCTTCTTTTCTTCCCGTCAGCGGCGGCGGTTCCATCATCCACTTCAATATCACGGGACGTCCTCCGAAATCGCCGCATGAGTTTGTCGCCGCAGGGTACCGCACCATAACTCCGAATTATCTGGAGACATTAGGCGTGCCGCTGCTGCAAGGCAGATTTTTCACGCGCGCGGACAATGAAAAGACGCCTGCGGTGGTGCTGATTAACTCCACGATGGCTCGCACTTTTTTCCACAATGAGAATCCGCTCGGAAAGCGGCTGCAGATTGGCGCGCTGCCCGACCGGGATGTACCGACGATGGAAATCGTCGGCGTAGTCGGCGATGTTCATTTCGGCCTGGGCACTGACCCGCAGGCGGAAATGTACTTGCCCTATCGGCAGGCGGATTTGATTTTGCCGGTGTTCCAGCTTTCGGTGGTGATGCGCACAGCGGGCGATCCCTCGCTGCAGACGGCGGCATTGCGCAGCGCACTCGCGGAGATCGACCCTAATCAGCCGCTCGTAAAAGTTCGCACCATGGAAGAGAACATGTCGACCACGGTGGCGCAGCCCCGTTTTCGTACATGGCTCATCGGAATCCTAGCACTGCTCGCTTTGGTGCTCGCGGCGATCGGCGTTTACGGCGTGATGTCTTATACCGTAACCCAGCGCACCAGTGAGATTGGCGTTCGTGTGGCGCTGGGCGCGCAGTCGCAGGATGTCTTCCGCATCATCGTTGGCCAAGGGTTGCGGCTCGCGCTGCTTGGCGTGGGCGTTGGCCTCGTAGCGGCTCTTGCTCTCACACGCCTGCTGCAAAGCTTTCTCTTCGGCATCAGCCCGTACGATCCCCTTACGTTTATCGTGGTTTCGCTTCTCCTGACGCTCGTTGCGATCGCGGCGTCCTATTTCCCGGCCCGGCGCGCCACTCGCGTTGATCCCATGATCGCCCTGCGATACGAATAGCACATGCAAGGCGGGTGGCATTTATCCCGACGGCATAGCCCGAATCGTCCTAAAATCGAGAAACAAGAAGGAAACCCGATCACGCTCGGGATGAGATGGAGAGTGGATGACTACGGGAAGGTTAGAGGCATTTAGTGATGGCGTGATCGCGATCATCATCACCATCATGGTGTTGGAGATGACGCCGCCGAAGGGCGGCGGTTTCCACGAACTCCTGCCTTTGGTTCCGGTGTTTCTCAGTTATGTCCTCACTTTTGTGTATGTCGGAATTTACTGGAACAATCATCATCATATGCTGCATGCCTGCAACGCAGTGACGGGCGGGATACTCTGGGCCAATCTCCACTTGTTGTTTTGGCTCTCGTTATTTCCAGTGACCACCGCATGGATGGGAGAGAACCATTTCAGTGCGGCGCCCACCGCACTCTACAGTGGGGTTTTGTTGATGGCCGCGATCGCGTACTACATCCTTCAGCAGACGATCATCCGTTCGCAAGGTGAAGGCTCAATCCTGAAAGAAGCGATCGGGCGCGATTGGAAAGGCAAGCTTTCGCCGGTGCTCTATCTGGCGGCAATCCTTGCAACGCTGCGTTCCTCGTGGGTCGGCGAGACAATTCTTGTGATCGCTGCACTGATCTGGTTTATACCGGACACTCGCATCGAGAAACGTCTTGCCATGCAACAGGGTTTGAGGTCGGACGCCGCTGGCGCGTCGGCGCAATACGACGAAAAGCCTCGCAAGAACAGCGAAGCGAATTTCCATCAGCGTTAAGAAAATGCCGCAGACGGGTCTGCCCAGGATTACGTTAAAATGGATAGCTCATGAATCGTCCTAACGCATCCGTACGAAGCCATTGCTTGTCACCGGCGCGAGCCAAAGTGGCGGCCCACGTGGCAATCGACGCGCCCCTTGTCCCCACTGCATACGCCCGGATGTTTCCCGAGTTACCGTCGTTTCAGGCAGACGAGGAGTTCTTGCACGCACTGGGCCGCGCGGGTGGAATCTGTGATTGCGGAGATACCGGTGACACTCCCGACTCGCTAGGCAATGCCGCGGCTGGATGGCCGATCTTCGGTCAGTTCGTGGCCCACGATATTACGGCCGACCGCTCTATTTTGCGGAGCCATACCGATACGGCGGAATTGCGCAACGCGCGCAGCCCGCAAATCAACCTTGAATGTCTGTACGGCGACGGACCCACCGGCCATCCGTTCCTCTACCAACGCGATGATCCAGCGAAGTTCCTGCTTGGTTCCGGCGGACTCGACGTGCAACGCAACGCAGACGGCATCGCGATCATTGGCGATCCGCGCAACGATTCGCACATGCTGATCTCGCAATTGCACCTTGCAATGCTCAAGGCTCACAACATGTTCGTGGATGTAGCGCGGCTCAACGGAACGCCGGCCGATGAGGTGTTCGAAGTAGCGGCGCGGAACTTGCGGTGGCACCATCAATCGATCGTTCTCGACGAGTTTCTGCCCGCCCTGGTGGGACAGCCGCTTGCGGATCAAGTGCTCCAAGAAGGGCCGCGATGGTTTCGCCCGAACCAGGGCGCGTTTATACCACTCGAATTTGCCGACGCGGCCTATCGGTATGGCCACGCTCAAATTCGCCACCGCTATCGACTGAATTTGCAGACGGATCCCGTGCCGCTGTTTCCTAATCTTTTGGGGTTCCGCCCCGTACCGCGTGAACACGCGATTGATTGGACCCTGTTGTTCGATGCGCCTGGAAAAACAACCGCGCAACGGTGCAAGAAGATAGACGGAAAGCTGGTGCGCGCACTGATCGAACTGCCGGTTGCGGTGACTGGCGAGTGCGAGATCGAAGACTATCACTCGCTTGCCGTTCGGGATCTGCAGCGGGGACAGGGCGTCGGGCTGCCATCTGGTGAGTCACTCGCGCGTCAGATGGGAATCACGGCGCTCACGCCGGAGCAGGTTGGCATCGCTTCCACGGGCTGGCGTGGCGAAACTCCTCTCTGGTTCTACATTCTGCGGGAAGCCGACGCATGCACCGGGGGTAAACTCCTCGGACCCGTTGGTGGCAGGATTGTGGCCGAGGTCCTTGTTGGGCTGATTGATGCCGACACGAGATCATTCCGCCATAACAAGCAGGACTGGAAACCTCAAAGAACACTTAGCCAGCTGCTGGCGTCATAAGAGTCAGCAAGACTTGCTGCTCGCCACGGGTTTTCGCGGCTGGCATTCGGTGCAAGTTTTTCTAACCTTGCAGCATCTAAATCTACGCAAGCCGTGTTACTTCTCCAACGGTCAGCCCGATCCCTGCCGCGTTTAAAGCTCCCGCTTCGTAACGCCGGCGTTGTTAGAGATGTCCGGTAACGCGACCGATATTG
>Ga0209693_10001389_pt1 | contig 10391 bp, 10 predicted proteins | sample HubBroMetageWRM3_FD_188345 | JGI IMG/M metagenome (GOLD analysis project Ga0209693, IMG submission 188345) | Warmed soil microbial communities from the Hubbard Brook experimental Forest, New Hampshire - Hubbard Brook CCASE Soil Metagenome WRM 3... | ecosystem: Environmental > Terrestrial > Soil...
ATCGGTGTGGGCCGACCCGCACCGGCGCGACGAGGTACGCCGCAGCGCGCAGGCGGTGGCGGATCTGTTGTCGCAGGCAGGGTTTGGCGATGTGCGGATCGTCAGCGAGGGCGGCGCGCCAGCGGTCATCGCGCAGCACCCGGCGCCCCCGGGCGCGCCTACCGTGCTGCTCTACGCCCACCACGACGTACAACCCGAAGGCGACCACGCTCAGTGGGCATCGCCGCCTTTCGAGCCCACCGAACGCGCCGGGCGACTGTACGGACGCGGCAGCGCCGACGACAAAGCCGGTATCGCAACGCATTTAGCGGCGTTTCGGGCGCACGGGGGCCAACCGCCGGTAGGCGTGACGGTCTTCGTCGAAGGCGAAGAGGAATCCGGGTCGCCGTCGCTGGGCCGGTTGCTGGCCGCCCACCGAGACGCGCTGGCCGCCGACGTGATCGTCATCGCCGACTCGGACAATTGGAGCACCGAGATCCCGGCGCTGACGGTATCGCTGCGCGGGTTGGTCGACTGCGTGGTCGAGGTGGTCACGCTCGACCACGGGCTGCACTCCGGTATCTGGGGCGGCGTGGTTCCCGATGCGCTCAGCGTCCTGGTGCGACTGCTGGCCAGCCTGCATGACGACGACGGCAACGTGGCCGTAGCCGGCCTGCACGAAAGCACTGCCGCAGCTGTCGACTATCCGGCCGGGCGGGTACGCGCCGACTCCGGTCTGCTGGACGGGGTGTCCGAGATCGGCTCGGGTTCGGTGCCGCAGCGGCTGTGGGCCAAACCGGCGATCACGGTGATCGGTATCGACACCACATCCGTTGCGGCCGCGTCGAACACGCTGATCCCGCAGGCCCGGGCCAAGATCAGCATGCGGGTCGCGCCCGGCGGCGACGCCGCAGCGCACCTGGACGCGTTGACCGCTCATCTGCAGCAGCACGCCCCGTGGGGCGCACAAGTCAGTGTCACACGCGGCGAGATCGCTGAGCCCTACGCCATCGAGGCCAGCGGCGAAGTCTATGACGCGGCGCGGGCGGCGTTTCGGCAGGCTTGGGGTGTTGACCCGATCGATATGGGCATGGGCGGCTCGATACCGTTCATCGCCGAGTTCGCTGCGGCCTTCCCGCAGGCCAAGATCCTCGTCACCGGAGTAGAAGACCCCGCGACCCAGGCGCACAGCATCAACGAGAGTCTGCATCTGGGTGTGCTGGAACGTGCAGCGGTGGCCGAAGCGCTGCTGCTGGCCAACCTGGCCTGATCGCGCCGACACCCCAGCGCGGGGCCGCGGGCGTTGCTGGGGCATATTTCCCCGCACGACCAGGGGTCCAATGAGTTTGCTATGGATCGCCGCTGATTTCTAGCGGATCGCTAGCGGGACTTTAAAGCTGAGAACCCATGGCGAGAACTGACAGCGACAGCTGGGAGATCACCGAAAGCGTGGGTAAGACTGCGCTGGTCGCCGCCGCTCTCCGCGCGGCGGAAACCGAAAGCGAAAATCCCCTGATCAGCGACCCGTTCGCGGGTGTTTTTCTCAACGTCGCCCCAGACGCAGGTTTGAACTGGTTCTCGGCAGCCGAGGTGCCTGCCGAGATCGCCGAACTTGCTCCTGACCTGAAGCCGCGGATGAAGGGCCTGGTGGACTACATGGCGGTGCGGACGGCGTTTTTCGATCAGTTCTTCCTCGATGCCACTCGCGCCGGCGTACGCCAGGTGGCGATCCTGGCGGCAGGCCTGGACTCGAGATCCTGGCGGTTGCGGTGGCCGGATGGCGTCACGGTCTACGAGCTCGACCTGCCCCAGGTGCTGGAATTGAAATCGAGGACGTTGCGCGAATACGGCGCGCGGCCGACGTGCAATCTGGTCAACGTCCCGGTCGACCTGCGCCACGACTGGCCGGCCGCGTTGCAGCAGGCCGGGTTTGACGCCTCGGCGCCGAGCGCCTGGTCGGTCGAGGGGCTGTTGATGTTTTTGCCTGCGGCCGCTCAGGAGCTGCTTTTCGAACGTGTTCAGGAGCTCGGCGCCACCGGCAGCCGGATCGTCGTGGAGGCGCCCGGCGAGAACTACCTTGATGACGCCCGCGCGACGCGGCGCGAGACGATGCAGCGGACGCGCGATCTGGCGGCCAAACTGCAGCTGCGAGGTGGCATGCCCGATTTCCACGACCTGTGGTACTTCGAGGAGCGCGAAGACGCCGCCAGCGCTTTGGATCGCCATGGTTGGGACGTGACGGTGACGCCGGCAGCGGAGGTGATGGCCGGCTACGGGCGCAGACCCCCGCAGGACATCGCCCCGAAGAATCGGTTCGTCGCGGCGCACCGGGGACTGAACCGATCCGAACACACGTGCCGGCTTAAGACGCTGCGATGATCTTCTGGATATTTGTTGTCGTATGTGCAGCCTTGACGTTGTACTGCGCGACGGCGATTTGAAGGCGAGGAGCTGGCCATCAGCCGCCAGCGCGAGGGCTGCCTCAAGCTCTGCAAGGACAAAGGCTGGACCGACACCAGGGAGTACCCGGACAACGACCGCAGTGCCACTAACGGCAAGCTGCGCGAGAAGTACCAGCTCATGCTCAAAGACATCGCGGCCGGCAAGGTCGCGCGGGTAGTGGTGTGGGACTTAGACCGACTGCACCGGCAGCCGATTGAGCTGGAGCACTTCATGAAGCTGGCCGACTCTAAGCAACTAGGGCTGGCCACCGTCACGGGCGACGTGGACCTTGCTACCGACAACGGCAGGTTGTTCGCACGCATCAAGGGTGCAGTCGCTATGGCCGAGGTGGAGCGCAAGTCCGGACGCCAGAAGGCGGCGGCGGAGCAGATGGCCAAGGGAGACGACGGCGGTCGACCGTGGTGGCCACAGCGTCCGTTTGGGTTTGATGCCAACCTTGACCCGGTGACGGGGAAGTGGTGGACGGCCAAGCGCAATCCCAGGGTCTACAACGAGATCAGGCTGCATGAGGAAGAGGCGGCGTTACTGAAGCAGGCGTACACCGACTTCCTCAACGGCACCCCGCTGTACACCATCGCGGCGCGGTGGAACAAGGCTGGCGTCAAGACCACGCGGGGCAACAAATGGAGCGGCACCCGGGTGCGGGAGCTACTGCTGCTGGCCCGCAACGCGGGCCTGCGGGAATTTCGGGGCGACGTTGTCGGCAAGGGCACCTGGACGGAGATTGTGGACGAGGACACCTGGCGGCGGGCGCACGCCAAGATCACCGAGAAGCGCAACACCGGCCCCTACCAAGGCCGCAAGTATCTGCTGTCCGGCATCGCACGCTGCGGTCTCTGTGACGGCCTGTTCACCTCGCACATCAGCGCGCGGGGCAAGCGCCAGTACGCGTGCAACAACTGCCGCAAGGTTAGCCGCGACGGCGTCAAACTGGACGAGATCATCATCGAGGCCGTGGTTCGACGGCTGGCGCGGGAGGATGCGGTGGACCTGCTGCGGCCGCCGATAGACCCGATTGACGCGGCGGCCCTACGTGAGGAACGGCGGGGTCTCAGGGACAAGCTGAAACAGCTGGGCAAGGACTTCGCCACCGCGCCGCCCGAATTCACTCAGGCGGCACTGACCGAGATCAACGGGCGCCTGGATGAGATCCGTGAGGCGCTGGAAGACCCCGGCAAAGCCGCCATTTTCGAAGACGTCATTGGCGCTGATGACGTGGGGGAGGCGTTCGGCGGCTTGGACCTCGGGCGTCAGCGCACGATCGTCGACGCGCTGGTGATCATCACCATCAACGCAGTCGGCAAGGGTGGTGGCCGAGTCTTCGACCCCAACGCGATTGACGTGGTGTGGAAAGAAGACCTCTGATCGCGAGCGATCCGACAGACTAAGACGTCTGGCCAAGGAAAGGACGGGTCGAGGCGTGGACGAGCAACCCGAGACCGCAATAGGTCCGGCAAACGACGAGACGCAAGTCGTCGCCAAGGATGCCGAGACCCAACTGGGCGGGATGGCGTGGTCGGAGGACGACAGCGCCGAACCTGTGCGCCACTCGTGGGAGTCGGCGTGGGGGCGAGCCGCGATGCTGGTGTCGGTAGGGACTGCGGTGGCGACGGCAACCGCCGTACTGGGTTGGATGGTGGTCCACCGGGATCACGACCCAAAGCCATCGGCGCATCCGACCTCTGTTGCCGCCACTGCATCTCCGGCAGCCACTGCACCTCCGGTGGTCTTTCCGCCCTCTACCGTCACAGTCCAGATCCCGCCGCCGACTACCGTCACGGTCCAGGCCGCACCCTCAACGACGACGCCCGTCTTTAGCGATGGCGATGGCGAGCCGCCAGAGTCCGTCTACGACCAGAGATTTATTGACAGGATGCGGTCGTACTACGGCCTGCCGGAGACATCTAACTCATTGGCGCTGAAGCACGCGCACGAAATCTGCGGCCTATTCAGACAGGGCATGTCGGTCGACCAGGTGGAGAGCACGATGGCTGCGGAGATGGTTGTCGCCAAGGCTCGCACTTGGCCGCTCGTTTCCAGTGCGATGGCGGTCTATCCAAACTGCGGGGGCTAATCGTGCATCGACAAGGGCGACTGCGACGGAGGTTCTGATCTGCGGACGGGCACCTACGGCAGGCCGACACGCTGCGTCCATGGGTCGCCTGTGTGATCGGGTGTCGGCCGCCAACTCAGGTGGTTCGGTAGGACTCTGCTGTGCTGAAACGCAGTCGGTGCCAACGGATTCGTGGAATTTCTTCCACGAATGATGGGGACATCTCGTCATCGCCACGTTGAGACATGCGCCCCGTATGGAATGGCATTGCCGTCACTAAGCGCATCGGCGGTGCCTGGGTCACTGCATAGCGCCTGTAGTTCAATTACCAAGCTGGTTATGTTGTCGCCGTCAAAGACGGTGGAACGATGCCATAGCGTCAACGCTGGCATACCGGGGAGGATTCCCGCAGCCCCACACTGTGTCCGGGGGGTTGCGCTGGCCCACAACATGTGCGGAAAAATTGGTCTGCAACATGTTGCCGCTGCGGAATTTTTCAAGGTGGATGAGGCCAGTGGGTGTTAGGCGGCTGTCGTGGCGGTCTCCTGGGTGGTGTTCTGGGCTGGTCGGTTGATCCAGGCGGTGTCGGGTAGGTCGAGGATCTTCGGCGTGCCGACGGTGCCGAAGCGGTGTGGGTGTCGGGCGCGGGCTTGGGTCAGTACCGTGCGCCGGTCGGCGGCTTTGTCGGTGGCCAACCCGAAGTGCACGTCGGCGGGCGTGTGCAAACCGATGCCGGTGACGATGCTCGTGGTTGTACCAGTCAGTGAAGGTGTCCATGAATTGCCTCGCCTCACAGAGCGATCCGAAGCGCTCGGGAAACGCCGGCCCGTACTTCAACGTCTTGAACAACGACTCCGAGTACGGGTTGTCGTTGGACACCCGTGGCCGCGAATGCGACCGGGTAACCCCCAGATCAGCCAGCAGCGCGGCGACGGTCTTGCTGGTCATCGAGGTTCCCCGATCGGCGTGCACGACCTGCGGTACGCCATGCACCGTGAAGATCTGCTCCATCAGTTCTTTTGCCAGAACACCGGACTCGTGAGCATGGACGTGAACACCGACGAGGTAGCGGGAATAGATGTCGATCATCACGTACGCATCGAAATAAGTGCCCTTCACAGGACCCGCGAGTTTGGTGATGTCCCAGCTGTACACCTGCTGCGGTGCGGTCGCGACCAACTCCGGGCACACCTGGCTGGGGTGCCGCGCCAGCCGGCGGCGTTCGGCGACCAGCGTGTTCTGTGCCAACACCCGATACATCGTGGAAACCGAACACAGATAGACGCCCTCGTCGAGCAGTTGGACATAGATCTGCAACGGCGCGAGATCGACGAACCGGTCGCTGGTGAGCACCTCAAGGACCCGGCGCCGTTCGGCATCGGTGAGTTTGTTGGCCGGCTCCACCGCAGGCTCGGTGCAGACTGCGGGGGTGAGCGCCGAGGCGGCGGTGCGCCGCCGACTCGCGGTCGAGCGGACCAGCCCGGTCAATGAGGCTGCCTGCCTTGTCGATACACCATGTGCGGTCAGCATTGCGAAGGTCTCGGTCAGCGCTTCTTGCGCTGCTCGTCGGAGTCCGCTCTCTCGGACAGTGACTCCAAGAGAGCGTGTGCTTTTCCCATGATGTCCAGGGCGGCCTCGGTGGTGTGCAACCGCTTGTTGGCGCGAGCGAGTTCGCGGGTGAGCCGCGCGATCTCGGCCTGTTCGGCGGTGAGCCTGCCGACCTTCTCACCGGGCCGTTTACCCGCTAGCACCCCGGCGTCGCGTTGCTTGCGCCATTCGCTGATCAACGACGAATACAGGCCCTCCCGCCGCAAATACGCGCCGCCTTCCCCGTGTTCGCACGCCTGCTCATAGGCATGCAGGTGGGCAATCTTGTCCGACGCGGTGAATGCACGACGGCGCCGCGGTCCCTCGGCTCTGGGGTGGGGTGGATCCATCGGTCCATTGTGGTTCACCGCGGTAATCGTGGAGCTGGTCATGGTGTGCCGATCCGTATCTCGCCCTGCGTCAGGCCGATTTGCTGTGAACCAGTGGACTCAACTCACCCTGACACGCAGGGATGGAGCGATGAGACTTACGTTTTCGGTTATCCGCCTGTCCCACAAGCTTCGGAGGTGATTATCACGGTTCAGCGCGGGCAAGTCGTTAACCCGTCAGTCCCGAGCTGGAGTTCAGCAACCATTCCGGAGGATCATCCCAACTGGCCAGACGGCGACGACGACGGAGTTGGTGGCGAGTACTTCGCGTATTCAGCAATCACCCGGCCGGGCAGTAGCGGAGGCCCGATCGTCGCACAAGACGGTCGCGTGATCGGCATAGTCGCGCACGAAGTACTTGACCAAGGCCGCTCCGATGACCCATTTTACCGCGGCATCCCGGGCCATGTGGTCGTGGAGGCGCTCACGTCGCTGGGACACGGCGACCTTGTCACGCTTGAGGATTGGACCTAAGGACCTCTCGGTCGGTCAAGATCAGTTCAGGGCTGCGACGGGATCGTTTCCCGCCTGGTCTGCGGGTTCTCCGTGCGGCCCGGAGCGGGTCATCACCGGGCCGCGCCGAGGCATCACCGACTCAGATGCCCTCGTTTGGGCTTCGGCGATCCAGCGGCGCGGATGGCTGCTGGTCGTTCAGTGAACGCCCCGACGACGATTAGACCTGCCATGGACATGGCTAGCACCGCATCGCTTGTGCGCTGTCAGCCCCCCGGCGCACAATACGAGCGACACGAGGGGGCCACACACCCGAAAGGATTCGAACATGCGCAATGTAATGGTCGCCGCGTGCCTCCCCGCCGCGGCCGCGGCCCTCGCCACCGCCTTCACCCTCGCTTCCCCCGTCCACGCCGATCCCGTGTGGCCCCAGTGTGTCCGCCCGGACGGCAGCCCGTGCCCGCCGCCTCCGCCCGGCTGCGTCCAAGAGAACGGGATGCCGTGCTCAGCGGCGCCGCAGGACTTGAATGCGGCGTGCGCGCGCAACCCTGCGATCTGCGCATGGATTACGCACGGGGGGTTGGGATTCAGAAGCCACGAGTCCCGTTTCGAGGCACCATCGCCGGTGGCAGCGTCTCCGCTTGTCCGAGCAAGCGAACAGGGATACTGCTATGGCAGCCAAGTTCGAGATCAGCAAGGACAAATCTACGCGCCAACAGCATCGGTTCGCTGCTGAGACGAATCCCCGTTCGACGCAGCGCTTCCCGATGTCATCACAGGCGTGACGTTCGTCCAGCCGGTCCTGGTGGGCGAGGTGCGATACAGCCAGTGGGCTCAGGACAACCGGTTACGGCAGCCGAGTTGGCTTGGTCTTCGGCCGGATAAGAAACCCGGTGAGGTGGTAGCGGAATGAACACCATCACAAAGGTGCTCGCCGCCGCGGCTGTAGTGATCGCGACCGCCGCACCCGTACACGCGGACCCACCCGATGTGTTGGCCGGCATTACCGTTGCACCGCACTCTCACCGCTACGACTACCGGCGTGCTGCGTTCGGTGAGGGCTGGGGCGAAGACGCCAGCGGTTGCGATCTGCGCGACGACATCCTGAACCGCGACCTCACGGACAAAACATATGTCTGGATCAAGCGGTGCCCGGACGCCGTCGCAACCGGGACCCTCAACGACCCGTACACCGGCAAGACGATCACGTTCACGCGCGGGCCGCGCAGTAGTGAGTCGGTGCAGATCGACCATCTGGTGCCACTCGCCTACGCATGGGACATGGGAGCGTGGGCGTGGCCAGCTGACAAGCGCGCCCAGTTCTATCTTGATCCGGCTGAGTTGTTGGCTGTCGATGGCCAAGCGAATCAGGCCAAAGGTGATGCGCCGCCGGGTAAGTGGATGCCACCGGATGGCGCGTTCGATTGCCAGTACGCGACGAAGTTCACCGCGGTGCTGCGCGCCTATTCACTGCCCATAGATCCAGCTTCGGTGCCCGTTCTGCAGCACGCCGCTGCCACCTGCCCGACGACTCCCTGAGGACCAGGGGAAAGTGCGGGCTGCACTGTTCTACCCGGGAATCGGAACGCGGCTTAATCCGCTGGCAACCCGCAGCCAGCGTTTTCCATGCCCGCCGCGCGCCTCACTACGGGTCGGCGTAGTCAAGGACATAGCACGAGTAGAAGCCGGACGAGCTCAGCTTGACGGTGGGTGTCGGTTTTGCCGAAGACGTGGTGCAGATGGGTCCGAGCCGTCGTCAAGGAGATCGACAACTCCTCTGAAATTTGCTTCAGGTCGGGGCCATGCATCACGTGCAGCGCAACCTCGGCTTCGGCTTCGGTGAGGCGGTAGAGCCGGCGCAACAGCGCCGCGGGGGGTTCAGGTTCGTCCTCTGGATCAATGATCAGAACCAAGGCCATTGGCTGCCTGAGTGGCTCATCGGCGTCACGGCGGTGGGAAGGTAGCACGTGAATGACGTAGGGCCGCTTACCCGAGGGCCGAAAGCAGGTGAGCGACCGGCCTGTGCGAACGGTGGAGCGTTCGCCATCGAGGGCGTTCTGTATGGCGCAATGCAGCTCTTGTTCGGCGTGCGCGCTTGTCGCGGCGATGCGCCCTGACCGCATGCAAAGCCCATCTTCGGCGCGAAAGATCCGTTCGGCGGCCGAATTCACGTTTATCACCAGGTGTCCGCCTGCGACGACGGCTACTCCGTGCCGAATAACCTCCAGCGCGCCTGCCAGCTCGACTGTGCGATTGGCCAGCGCCCCTAGTTTGTCGTGCGTCCGCAGAGCCTGTTGCAGGTGTGGGACCAGCCCACACATTAACTTCACCCGCTCGGACGTATCGAACGACTCGGACCGTTTCGGCGCCGCGACGACAAAACATGTGGGCATTGCGCCGTCGGTTAATCGCACGAATAATCCATCGTCCATCTTATAGGGCCGCATCCAGTCTGCGTCGAACTCCGAACCCGCTTTGAACGCGACGAGTTCCGACCCACTGCGTATCAATCCAACCGGCCCAGTCCCGACGGCGGCGAGCACATAGTCGAGGTGGCGGTAGTACTCGCCGTAGCTCGATCTCGCCTCCAGGGGGACAGCGGCGTTGATTATCGATCGAGTGGTTGCGTCGGCGATCAGCATCCCGCCGCCCGTTGCACCCACGGCGCGACTGACCTCGGCAATAGCCACGACCCAGTGCTGTGGACTGATCGCCGAGGTGTAGATGCCGGAGACTAGGCGCGAGAAATCCTCGACCGTGACCATCACCCGGTCCTCGATTCACCGGCTGGTACCCGCATCGGGAACTTTCCTCCCAGAAGAGACTCCTAGGAAACATATGGGATTGACCAGATTTCAATCCCTTTCCCGATTTTCATGTCAACTTCATTTGAAGCACTTCGACGTGTGGCTACGACAAATGCGGCAGCAGCGACGCACGGTGTCGCTGTGAACCGGTTATGACCGCAGCTCAGCGCCGACGCATCCGATGACACATTCGACAGATGTGCCGATGAGCCGCCGCTCGGGGCGGGTAGGAGTTAACTATGGCTACCGAGGGAGCAGACCAGCGTTACCTGCTTGCGCGCGAGATGGGTATGTGCAGGCGGAGGCCGAGCGCACACAAGAACCGACTCGATGACCTCCCGCCAGGCGACTCTGAAGCGGCAATAGAGCAAGGCTGGTACGACTACTGCTTTCGCAAACACGAAGAGGTGGCGTGGGAACTCGACAAGATAGAGAACCCGCACAAATATTCCGTGGCCAACGTCCCGCACGAAGCCTTGACGATCTCGACCGCCAAACAGAATAAGACGGGGTCGGCCCGCCACCCAAGCAGGATGACGGGCCGATTCCTATTCCGCCGGAGGGCTGTCAGCTGTTGCTTTGCGAGTGGTCGGTAGTTGTCGGTGGTGTGCTGTAGGAACGGGTGTATGGATCTGGCGGCGTGGGCTGAGCGCAATGGTG
>Ga0209693_10001390_pt1 | contig 10384 bp, 9 predicted proteins | sample HubBroMetageWRM3_FD_188345 | JGI IMG/M metagenome (GOLD analysis project Ga0209693, IMG submission 188345) | Warmed soil microbial communities from the Hubbard Brook experimental Forest, New Hampshire - Hubbard Brook CCASE Soil Metagenome WRM 3... | ecosystem: Environmental > Terrestrial > Soil...
GGCCGCGATCCTGTCGGCGGCGATGCTCTGCGAGCACATCGGGCTCGCCGCGGAGGCGGCGCGGATCGAGCAGGCCGTGGCCGAGGACCTGGTTGACCGCCAGGGCGAGTGGGCGGCCAGGACCACCTGGGAGATCGGCGACGACATCGCGGAGCGCGCGGCAGGCTAAGCTCGAAAGTAGTAGGACGTCATAGCTTCGCCTGGCAACGCGGCCGATGTGAAAGGGAGCCCTTGATGACTGCCAGCACCAACAGTGAGATCGACTTCGCGCTCCGTCCCTCCAGCAACCCCGTTCCGGCTGGAGATCGGGAGCGGCTGCTGGCAGATCCCGGGTTCGGCCAGATCTTCACCGACAACATGGTGACGATCCGCTGGTCGGATGACCGCGGGTGGCACGACGGCCAGCTCGAGGCGTACGGCCCGATCACCCTCGAACCCGCCACCGCCGTGTTCCACTACGCGCAGGAGATTTTCGAGGGACTGAAGGCGTACCGGCAGGCGAGCGGGCCGATCGTGGCGTTCCGCCCGCAGGCCAACGCGGCACGCTTCAACCGGTCGGCGCACCGGATGGCCATGCCGGAACTGCCGGAAGCGGCGTTCGTCCGCGCGATCGACCTGCTGGTGGCGCAGGACCGGGACTGGGTTCCGACCCAGGAGGGGCACAGCCTGTACCTGAGGCCGTTCATGATCGCCACCAACCGCGGCCTGGGCGTCAACAGGCCCTCGGCCACGTACCTGTTCACGGTGATCGCTTCCCCAGCCGGGTCGTACTTCTCCGGGGGGGTGCGCCCGGTCTCGGTGTGGCTGGCGACCGAGTACACCCGGGCGGCGCCGGGCGGCATCGGGGAGGCCAAGACCGGGGGGAACTACGCGGCGGCGTTCGCCGGCCAGTTGGAGGCCCTCGACAACGACTGCGACCAGGTTGTCTGGCTGGACGCCGTTGAGCACCGCTGGGTCGAGGAAATGGGCGGGATGAACCTGTTCTTCGTCTACGGCTCGGGAACCGACGCGCGGATCATGACCCCCGCACTGACCGGGACGCTGCTGCCGGGCATCACCAGGGATGCGCTGCTCACGCTGGCGCCGGACCTGGGAATCCCGGCCTCCGAGGGCAAGATCTCAGTTGAGGAATGGCGCGCCGGTTGCGCGTCCGGCGAGATCTCCGAGGTGTTCGCGTGCGGCACCGCGGCCGTCATCACCCCCGTCGGCACGATCAAGGGGAAGGACGGCAACTGGACGGTCGGCGACGGCTCGCCGGGCCCGGTCACCATGCGGCTGCGCGAGGAACTGCTCGGCATCCAGTACGGTCACCTCGCCGACCCGTACGGCTGGATCCACAAGATCATCTAGGCGGGATCTGGGCGCCGGCCGGGATCAGCGGCGGGTGCGCGGGCATGGTCTGCTGGTACTTCAGCCCGGCGCCGGTGTTGACGACCACGACCTCGTCGCTCTGGGCGAGCCAGCCCGCTGCGCGCAGCTGCGCGACCGCGGCGAAACACGCGGCGCCTTCCGGGCAGACCCAGGCCCCTTCGGCCCGCGCCGCCTGCCGCTGGCTCGCGAGGAGCTGCTCGTCGGTCACGGCCACGGCGGTTCCGCCGGTGGCCCTGATCGCCTCGAGCACCAGGAAGCCGCCGAGTGGCTCGGGGACGGTGAGCCCGAACGCCTCGGTCCTGGCGTCCGGCCACGGTTCGGTCTCGTCTGCCTGCCGCTCGAAGGCGCGCACGATCGGCGCGCAGCCCGCCGCCTGCACCGCGACCAGGCGCGGCAGGGTCTCGCCGATCCAGCCCAGCTGCCGCAGCTCGCGCAGCCCCTTGGCGATGCCGACCATGCCAACGCCGCCGCCGGTCGGGAAGATGATTACGTCGGGCACCCGCCAGCCGAGCTGCTCGGCTATCTCCAGCCCGATGGTCTTCTTGCCTTCCAGGCGGTAGGGCTCGCGGAGCGTGGACGCGTCCAGGAAGCCCGGCCGGTCTGCCACGGCGGCCCTGACGAGACGTCCCGCATCGCCGATGAGCCCGTCGACCAGGTACGTCTCGGCCCCAGCCGCCACGCATTCGGCCCGGGTGATCTGCGGCGCGTCGGTCGGCATGACGACCAGGCAGGGCAGCCCGGCCCTGGCCGCAAAGGCCGCCCAGGCCGACCCGGCGTTGCCGTTCGTCGGCAGGGCCACGCCAGTTGCCCCGAGCTCGGCGGCGCGGGACACTCCCACCGCCGCTCCGCGGGCCTTGAACGAGCCGGTGGGCAGCGGGCTCTCGTCCTTCATCAGCAGCCGGGGCACGCCTAGCTCCGCGCCCAGACGCTCCATCGGCAGCAGCGGCGTCATGCCCTCGTCAAAGCTCACCACGGACTTGGCCGAGCCCACCGGCAGCAGCTCGTGGTAGCGCCACAGGCTTGGCGGCCGCGCGGCGATCTGACCAGGGTCCGTCCATGAGGCGACGGCCGCCAGGTCGTAGCGGGCCAGCAGCGGCGCGCCGCAGCCGCAGGTTCCCTGGACCCGGTCGGCGTCGTAGGGGCCCGCGGAGCACCGGGAACACTCCAGGACGGTCAGCGCCGAGTAGGCGGGGGTGGGGCCAGCCGGGCTGGTGGGGACGGGGCTATCGCTGCGCTGCGTGATTTCCGGTGCCACGTCCCTAATCCTGTATGGTCCGGGCATCGGATCCTCCATCGCCCCCACAGCTGCCGTCAGCGGCGGCGTGCCAAGCATCCTGCGGCGCGCCCGCGTGGCCCTTCTGGTCTACTTCGGCATGTTTGGCCTGGCCGACGGCGTGTGGCTGGCCAGGCTTCCGGCGGTGAAAGAGCATCTGGGCCTCAGCGATGCGCGGCTCGGGGTGGCCCTGCTCGCCGCGCCGGCCGGGCTCGTGGTCGTCGCGGCGTTCGCTGACCGGCTGATCGAAAGGTTCGGCAGCGCGCGGCCGACTGCGGCGGGCGCGGTGGCGATCTCACTGCTGCCCATCGGTTTCGGGCTGGCGAACAGCATGGCCGCGCTGATGGCCGTGCTGCTGGTCTACGGCATGTCCGGCGGACTGACGGACGTGGCGATAAACGCCCAGGCGGTGCGCGCGGAGCGCGGCTACCGGCGCCCGATCATCAACTCATTCCACGCGTGCTTCAGCTTCGGCGGGTTGCTGGGCGCCCTGCTCGGCGGGCTGTTCGCCTTGGCAGGCATCGGCGCCGCGCCGACGTTCGCGGCGGCCGGCGTGCCGATGGCCGTCGTCGCCGTGCTCGCCCGGCGCAGGCTGCTGCACGGCTCTGAGGCCAGCGACTCGTCCGCGGTGCCCGCCACGGACCGGGATCCGGCGGGCCAGAGCGCAGGCAAGGGCGCTCGCCGGCACGCCGTGGCGCTGCGGATCGCCGCCTTGGGCCTGCTGGCGCTGTGCTCCCTGCTCGCCGAGGGCGCGGCGGGCAGCTGGAGCGCCGTCTACCTGCGGGACAACCTGGGCACGTCGGCAGCGTTCGCCGCGCTTGGCTACGCGGCGTTCTCGGTCACCATGGCCGTCGGGCGGCTGACGGGTGACCGGCTGGCCACCCGGTTCGGCCCCGGTCGCCTGGTCAGCGGGTGCGGCGTCGTAGCCGGAATCGGCCTGGCCGGCGCGCTGATCGGCGGCAGCCCGGCCCTGGGGCTCGTCGGATTCGCGCTGTTCGGCGCCGGGCTTTCCAGCACTTTCCCGCAGTTGCTTTCCACGGCGGGCAACATCCAGACGTCCCGTTCCGGCACCGGAATTGCCCGGGTCGCCGGCGCCGGGTACCTGGGTCTGCTCGTCGGGCCGGTGCTGATCGGGAGCTTCGCCGGCCTGGTGGGCCTGCGGCTGGCGCTTGGCATCCCGGTGATCCTCATGGGGTTCATGGCCGTCGGCGGCTGGCTCGTGGTGGGCCCGCGCCGGGCCGGCGGGGGCTGACCGGGCCGAAAGGGCCCGCCGGTGCCTATTTCGCCCGGGCTGGGCGCAGCTCGGATACCCCGTGGACGAGCAGATTCAGGCCGAATTCGAAGTCGGCGTCGTGGTCTCGCTGCATGATTTCCGCTGACATGCTCGTGACGTTCGGAAATTCGGACGGATCCAGGCCAACCGGCCGGTCTGCCTCTAGAAAGGACTGATCATGACCTAGCGGCCGTTGCGGCACCAGGCCGGGAGCCACGCCCACCTCACGCAGCAGCGAGCCGATGATGTAGCCGATGAACATGCGCACCACCCGCACCGCGTCTTCGTCACCGAAGCCCACGCTGCGCAGCAGGGTCAGCGCGTACTCCATGGGCCGCAACTCGGCAGCCGAGGTGGCGGGCCGGCTCACCGTGACCATCGCGCACCGGGGATAGGCGCGCAGAGCCTCCCGGAACGCGCGCGCCTGGGCGCGTACCTGATCCTCCCAGCTCGCGTCCGGGTCAACGTTAAAGTTGATACCGGACATGACCCGCTCGGCCACGCCCTCGAGCAACGCCAGCTTGCTGGGAACATGGTTATAGAGAGCCATGACCCCGGAGTCGAGCTGAGCGGCAATGCGGCGCATAGATACCGCGTCAACCCCCTCGCGCTCGATGAGCTCCATGGCGGCGGAGATGATCCGCTCACGGGTCAGCTGCTGCATAGGGCATAACGTACCCCTGATTAGTCGCCGATGATCCTCTGAGCCCACCAGCAGGCAAGGCGGGCAGGCGGTTCGGTCATGGGCCGGGGCGCCTCGGGCTAGCCACTCGGGGCGCCGAATTGACCGTTCATCGGGCGGCGAGAATGAACTTTAGTTCCTTCATTAAAGGCGCGGCCATTGCCACTACTTTGCCGCACAATGCCTAGTGGCTGGTCTTAAGGTGGCCCTGTGGCGGGCACAGAATGGCAGGGAATGGATTTCGTCATCGGGGGAAGCCATTAACATTTATGCCAGCCGTCAGCCGCGCTCCGGGCGCGGCCGTGATATCCGGCGGCGCAGGCCCGCGGCACCCGGGCAGCGCGCCCTTGCGATAACCGTCGGAAAAGCGGCCCGCGGCACCGTCCGCCGGCTCCGCCGCGGCAACGGGACAGCGATTCCCGGAATGGCCGCGCTGGCCATCGACGCCCATCTGCTGTCCGGCCTGGCCAGCGAGATCCGGCAGGGGGCCGTGATCGTGACCGGGACCAACGGGAAGGGGACGACGTGCCGCATGCTCGCCGGGGTCATGCGCGCGTCAGGACTGCTTCCCATAACCAACCAAGAGGGGGCGAATCAGCCCAGGGGCCTGGCCACCACCCTGCTGGCCCACGCCAGCCCGGGGGGCCACCTGCCCGCTGATGACCGCGCCGTCGGGCTCTTCGAGGTCGACGAGGGGTCGCTGCCGGAGGTTTTGTCGCAGGTCAGCCCGACGATCCTGGTCTTCACGAACGTCTTCAGGGACCAGCTGGACCGTTATCTCGACCTGGACTATCTCACCCGCCGGTGGGAGCACTGCCTGCGGTCGCTGCCCGCTGACGTCACGCTGGTGCTCAACGCGGACGATCCTCGCCTCGCCTGCCTGGCGGCCGATCTGCCGAACCCCAGGATCTTCTACGGCCTGGACGACACCGAGCATCGCCGCGGCAGCACCGACCACACGTCGGACTTCCCGCGCTGCCCGCGCTGTACCGGCGAACTCAGCTACAGCTGCGTGTTCTACGCTCAGCTCGGCCACTGGAGCTGCGCGCACTGCGGCCTCACCCGCCCGGCGCCGCAGGTCCGCGCCGCCAAGGTCGATCTCATCGGCCCCGCGTCATCGCGACTTCAAGTTGTTACGCCCGCCGGCGAGGCGGTGCTCGAAATTCCGCTGCCCGGGCTGTATAACGCCTACAACGCGGTCGCCGCAGTCGCTGCGGCGACCGCGGGCCAGCTTCCCGGCGGTGCGCTGCCCGCGGTCAGCCAGATGACCCCCGCCTTCTTCCGGATGGAGCAGGTGACGATCGGCGGCCGCGAGGTTCACCTGGCGCTGGCCAAAAACCCGAACGGGTATACCGAGGTACTGCGCGCCCTGCTCCGCGACGGGCGGCCCAAGCACATGCTGCTCGGGCTCAATGACCGTGATGAGGAGCCGGACGTCTCCTGGATCTGGGACGTCGATTTCGAGTCGCTGTGCGGGCTCGCGCCGTCGGCGGTGCTGTCCGGCAACCGGGCCTGCGACCTGGCAGTGCGGCTCAAGTACGCCGGCTGGACCGACACCGACACCGACACTGCCGCGATCACGGTCGAGCCGGACCCAATCGGCGGTCTGCGGCTCGCGCTCGCCCGCACTCCGGAGGGCCAGCCGCTGTGGGTCGTCGGCACCTACCAGGTGCTCTGGCAGCTGCGGGACTGGATGCGTCGCCAGGGCATGGTGAGCGCGCTGTGGGAGGCCTAGCGATGACCGGGCGCGCGATCACGGTCGGCTACCTGTATCCCGAGATCATGAGCGGCTACGGCGACCGCGGCAACCTCGCGGCGATCACCAGGCGCTGCGGCTGGCGTGGCATCGCGGCCGACGTGCGGGAACTGCGTCTCGGCGATCAGGCAGATGCTAGCGAGGTGGATCTCTTCCTGATCGGCAACGGCGGGGAGTTCCACCAGCGGCTGATCGCCACGGACCTGGCCGACGTCAAGGGCCCCGGGATCTGCGAGGCGGTCGACGAGGGCGCCGCCCTGTTCGCTGTCGGCGCTGGCTACGAACTGCTCGGGCGCTTCTACCAGCCGGCCCGCGGCGTGGAGCTGCCTGGTGCCCGGCTCTTCGACACGTGGACGATCCAGCAGGGCGCCGACCTCACCTCGGCGTCGTGCACGCTCGCCGAGGCCAGGGCCGGCCGCGCGATCGGCGATCTGCTCGTGCAGTGGGATGCCGAGCTCCTCGTCGGCTTCGAGAACCACAGCGCCCGCACCTATCTCGGGCCGACGGCGCGTCCGCTCGGCCAGGTCGTCGCCGGGCAGGGGAACAACGGCGACGGCGGGGAGGGTGTCCGCCTCGGCAACGCGATCGGAACGTACCTGCGCGGTCCGTGCCTGCCGCGGAACCCGGTGCTCACCGACTTCCTGATCCGCGCGGCGCTGCAGCGCCGCTACGGGGAGGCCGAGCTCGCTCCGCTGCCCGACCAGTTCGAGCACGCCGCCCGGGACGCCGCGGTGGCGCGGCATCAGGGAAGGCGGCCGGGCCGGAGCCGGTCGGCGCGGGTCGTACATTCCGCCCGTTACGCTCCGGCTGGAGCTGGCCGCTGAACGCAGGCCGGTTCACGTCGGGCGCGACATCCGGCGCTGGGCATCACCCGCCGGCCGGATTACGTTTGTGCCGGGCGATTAACATGCTGCTAAGCGTTAAGGCCACTCGAATTGAAAATCGTGACGAATCAACCGTCCGGCACACGGCAGGGGACATGGACGACAAGCAAATCCTTGGGCATATTGACGAGCTCATCAAGACCGAGCACGAGCTGCGCGCAAAACTGGCCGCCGGTGAGCTGTCCACCGACCAGGAGCATGCCCAGCTGAAGGCCGCCGAGGAGGCGCTGGACCAGTGCTGGGATCTGCTGCGCCAGCGCCGCGCCCGGCGCGAGTTCAACGAGGATGCTGGCGACTCGGCGGCGCGGCCCGCTTCCGAGGTCGAGGGATACCTGCAGTAGCGCGCTCCGCCGTGCCAACCGGGCCGGCTTCCTCAGTAGGCTGACAGGCGTGCGTATCGCAAGGTTTGCCCATGGCGGCGATGTCGGTTACGGGATCGTGGAGGACGCCGCGCAGGACGGTGTCGCGGGCACCGTCACCGGCGCGGACGCGGACGGGCTCGTCGTGGCCGAGTTGCTGGGACATCCGTTCGGGATCGGGGACGAGGCCATCCGGCTCACCGGGTCCCGCTACCCGCTCGCCGACGTGCGGCTGCTCGCCCCGGTGCTGCCGAGCAAGGTGGTCGCGATCGGGAGGAACTATGCCGACCACGCGGCCGAGCTCGGCAATGAGGTACCCGACGACCCGATCATCTTCCTGAAGCCGTCGACGGCGGTGGTCGGGCCGCGGGACCCGATCGTCTACCCGACCCAGCTATCCGAGCGTGTCGACTTCGAGGGCGAGCTCGCCGTTGTCATCGGCAGGCTCTGCCGCGAGGTGCCGCCGGAACGGGTCGGCGAGGTCATCTTCGGCTACACCTGCGCCAACGACGTCACCGCGCGTGACCTGCAGGCCAAGGACGGGCAGTGGGCCAGGGCCAAGGGCTTCGACACGTTCTGCCCGCTCGGGCCGTGGATCGAGACCGACATCGACCCGGCCGACCTGGAATTGACCACGATCGTGAGCGGCGAGATCCGGCAGAACTCGCGAACCTCGCTGCTCCTGCACAACGTGACCGCGCTCGTCACGTATGTGACCGCGGTGATGACGCTGCTGCCCGGCGACGTGCTGCTGACCGGGACCCCGGCGGGAGTCGGCCCCCTCAAGGACGGCGACGAGGTGTCGGTCACGATCGAGGGCATCGGCACGCTGATCAACGGAGTCACCAATGACTGACAGCGCCGGCCCGGCCGGGCCGACCTCCGGCAAGCCCTCCGTGCGGGTCAGGTTCGCCCCGTCACCCAGCGGGGACCTGCACGTCGGGAACATCCGCACCGCGCTGTTCGACTGGGCGTTCGCCCGGCACACCGGCGGGGTGTTCGTGCTGCGGATCGAGGACACCGACCAGTCCCGGGTGACTCCCGCCTACATTCAGTCGGCCCTGGAGACGCTGCGCTGGCTGAGCCTGGACTGGGACGAGGGGCCCGAGGTTGGCGGCGCGTACGGCCCGTACCTGCAGAGCCAGCGGATGGACATCTACGCGGAATGGCTGGCGAAGTTCCTCGAGTCCGGGCACGCGTACTACTGCTACTGCTCGCCGGAGGAACTCGCAGCCCGGCGCGAGGCCGCCCGCGCGGGCGGCGGCGGCCCGACCGGGTACGACGGGCAGTGCCGGTCGCTCACGCCCGATCAGGCGGCGGGGTACCGGGCTGAGGGCAGGAAGCCCGTGGTCCGGATGCGCATGCCCGGCGGCTCGACCACGTTCACGGACCTGGTCCGCGGCGAGATCACGATCGACAACGCCAACGTGCCCGACTTCGTGCTGGCGCGGTCGGACGGCAGCCCGCTCTACACGCTGGCGGTGGCGGTCGACGACGTGCTGATGAAGATGACGCACATCGTCCGCGGTGACGACCTGCTGTCTTCGACGCCGCGGCAGCTCGCGGTCTACCGCGCGATGGGCGTCGCCGAGTCGGACTTCCCGGTGTTCGCGCACCTGCCGTTCGTGCTCGGGCTCGAGGGCCAGAAGCTGGGCAAGCGCTACGGCGCCGCGTCCATCAGCTACTACCGGGACGAGGGCTTCCTGCCGGAGGCGCTGGACAACTACCTGGCGCTGCTCGGCTGGTCGCCGGGGGACAACCGGGAGTCGTTCACGCTGGACGAGATGGCGGCCGAGTTCGACCTGGCCCGGGTGAACAAGAACGCCGCGCGGTTCGACGTGCAGAAGCTGGAATCGATCAACGGCGACAAGATCCGGGAGCTGGATCCGGCCGACTTCGTGCAGCGGATCATCCCGTTCCTGGCCGAAGACGGGCTGGTCGGGGACCCGCCCAGCGCGGACGAGCTAGCCGTGATCACGGCCGCGGCCCCGCTGATCCAGGGGCGGATCTCGAAGCTGTCCGATGCGCCGAACATGCTGCGGTTCCTGCTGGTGGACGACGCTCAGTTCGCCGTCGACCCGGACGACGCCGCGCGGGCACTCGGCCCCGACGCGGTGCCCGCCCTTGAGGCGGCGCACGACGCGCTGGCCGGCCTCGAGCCGTGGACCTCGGAAGTCATCAAGGATGCGCTGCAGGCGGCGCTTGTCGAGGGCCTGGGGCTGAAGCCCAGGGCCGCGTTCGGCGGCGCGGTGCGGGTCGCGATCACTGGGCGGCGGGTCGGGCCGCCGCTGTTCGAGTCCATCGAACTGCTCGGCCGGGAGCGGACGCTCGCCCGCCTGGCTCAGGCAGCGGCTAGCGCGTCCGAGAGCTAAATGGCGACCGCGGCGAGGGCTGAGCGGTGACCGCGGCCGAGAGTCAGATCCCTTTGGCAGCGGTGTCCGCGCTTCGGCTACACTGCACTGGCGCGCCCGGACTGCACGGGCGTTGCCGGGCCTCGCGCCCGGTCCCATGGGGTATGGGGTAATTGGCAGCCCGACGGGTTCTGGCCCCGTTAGTCTAGGTTCGAGTCCTGGTACCCCAGCGAGGCGAAACGAAAGCGCGGATGCCGCAGGCGAGCGGCATCCGCGTTCGTGTGTTACCCCGGCGGACCGGGTTGCTGGTGCTTAGATCCAGCGGTGGCGGCTGCTTAGATCCAGCGGTGGCGGCGCGAGCGCGAGCGGGAGCGGCCGCGGCCCGGCTCCGCGTGGAACAGCCTCAGGAGCACCAGCACGACGATGGCGCCGACG
>Ga0209693_10001391_pt1 | contig 10381 bp, 11 predicted proteins | sample HubBroMetageWRM3_FD_188345 | JGI IMG/M metagenome (GOLD analysis project Ga0209693, IMG submission 188345) | Warmed soil microbial communities from the Hubbard Brook experimental Forest, New Hampshire - Hubbard Brook CCASE Soil Metagenome WRM 3... | ecosystem: Environmental > Terrestrial > Soil...
CCATTGCGCTCAGCCCACGCCGCCAGATTCATACACCCGTTCCTACAGCACACCACCGACAACTACCGACCACTCGCAAAGCAACAGCTGACAGCCCCGGGTATCGCTGAGGAGCTCGCGCAGGCCGACGCCGACTACGCCGCCGGCAACACCGTAACCGGCGAGGAGATTCGCAAACGCTACGGGCTGAAGTGACCCGCCGGGAGACACCCTGGTCTGTCCAGCTGTCGCCAACAGCTGTCCGTGCGCTCGATCGACTGCCACCCAAGATCGCCGCGGCGGTCGCCGAATTCGTCACGACCACCTTGCCGGCCGATCCGTACCGGCTGTCGAAGCCGCTGCGGTTCGAGTTCGAAGGATCGCCCACTGGCTGGTGCCTCGAGAGGGCGCCGTCTGATATGGCGACGAACCGCCGTGGCGACGGGCCAGTCTTCATGTGCTACCGTGTAGCACATGAAGACGATCGGGGTGCGGGAGCTGCGGCAACACGCGAGCAAGTATCTCGAAGAGGTAGCCGCCGGGGAATCGATCGAGATCACTGACCGCGGTCATCCCGTCGCGCGACTGGTGCCAATCACCAGCGATCCCTGGGAGGGCCTTATCAGCGCTGGTGAAGTTGTCAAGGCGGTTCGTCCGTTGAAGATCGACGACCTCAAACCCGCGGGATACACGCACAGCGCTTCTGAAACCCTTGAGCGGCTTCGGAGCGACGAGCGCTAGCCCGTGCGGATCTATTTGGACACCTCTGCGTTAGTCAAACTTGTTGTCGCCGAGGGTGAATCGCAGGCACTGAAGCACTTCCTGGGCGCACACAGTGACGACAGCTTGTTCTCAGCGGCTCTGGCGCGCACTGAGCTGATACGCGCAGTGGCACCAAACGGAGCCCCGGCCATCGCCGACGCTCGAGGCCTCCTCAACAGGCTGGACACCGTCACCCTGACGCGACAGCTGCTCGACGACGCGGGCACCTTGCTGCCGCTGCGCCTGCGCAGCCTCGACGCGATACACCTCGCCGCGGCACAGCGAGCCGGCGATTCATTGCGTGCAGTTGTTACGTACGACACCCGAATGCTTTCAGCAGCAGCGGACCTCGGGATCTCGACAGCATCTCCACGCTAGGGCTTTATCGGTCCTGACGCAGTGGTCTAGGCCGCTAGAATCGCGTCGCTGTAGCCAGAGCTGTTGCGATCGAGGCTATTTGACGGGGCAAAACGTCACTATGACTACAGTCCCTGATCAACGTTAACGGGGCATGTGGCCGTGTGGCCGTGTGGCCGTCGGGTGAATGATTTCTGGCCCGCTCGTCGCAGGCGGTCAGGAAACGAGTGCCGAGATGATCCTGTTCGTATCGCTAACGGCTGCGTCGCCGATATTTCCGATGGGCTCGTCGAGAGCCGCGACTGGAAGCCACTGAACCAGCTCCGGCAACGCAGCGCCTTCGGGGTCCTGCACAGTGACAACCATAGCCATTGTGTCGCTGGGGATTTCACCGGGAATGAAGGGGCAGGTGATCACCCGCCCGGTCGCGGCTGCCAGGTGAATCGTGTTCGAAAGTACGACGACGTACAGTTCATGGTCGCTGTCGCGGCGCGGCGTGATGTCACCCGGGGCGATCACAGGCCGGCGGCCCGATTCGCCCGATAAATCTTCTCCGCGTAAGCGTCGATATCGAGCGCCGGCACGGTGCGCGCGGTGTAGTTGTCCAGCGAGATTCGCAGGTGCTCGTTGCGTAAGGCTCGCTCGATCATCTCCGAACGATTCAACCCGGCCGCGTGGGCGTCAGCATCGGCCGCCGCAAGTACGGCCTGATCTATCGTCACTGAAACCTTATCTTTCGCCACACCAACGATCCTACTCTTAGTAGGATGTGCGTCCCACCCCTATCCCGAGTCAAGCGCCGCTCCGGCGCTCATGCCTCAGCTTCGATGAGAATGCTGCCCCAGATTCAGTGAGAACGGACCCCAGAACGCGTGTCGTTCACGAGTGCCGATAACCGTCGGCACGATGGTCGACGCGATGGACCCAGATCGTCTGGGTCTCGTCATCGATGCGGCAGAGAAGTCGGTAGGGACCGCGTCGGGCACTGTGATGGCCAGCCAGGTCGCGCCGGAGCGGGTTGCCGACGCGGCGCGGTTCGCGTGCCAGGTCGCCGAAGGCGAATTCGATGACCGCCGCGAGGATCCGCGGCGGCAACTTGTCGAGGTCACGCTTGCCAGTGGCGGTGAATCGGGTCGTGTAGTTGCCATCGGAGTTGGCCACCTCAGCGCGGCCGCCGAGGTACCTGATACTCGGCTCGGATCTCATCCTCACCGTAGGTCCGGCCAGCGGCGACATCGGCCTCGGACTGGTGCACTGACTCTGCCAGGCCCGGCTGCGACAGCCAGTGCAAGGTCTCCTGAATGGATTCCCATTCGTCGACCCCGATCAGCACCGCGGCCGGGGCGCCGTTCTTGGTGATAGTGATCTGATCGCGGGTGTCGCGAACCGCGTCGACGTACTCGTTGATCTTGGCCTTGACTTGCGTGACCGATATGACTCGCACGGCTTCACCGTGCCTGAATTAAGGTCCGGCATTGACCTTAATTCGGGGCCGATAATCCATCCAGCGGGATCAAAGCGTAGTCAGTAGTTCCACATCGCGTCCCTGCGCGAGAGAAACGATGGCAGCGTCGAACGTAACGAGGCGAACTCCCCTACGGCGCGCGAGCGTGAGCAGGTGTGCGTCGGTCACTTGGCGGTGACCGACGATGGTTGGAACGTCGTCGTCAACGAGTGACACGTCGTCAGATAGGAACCGGTGGCAGTCAGCCCCGCGCAGGCAAGCAAGGACATGCCGCGCGTCGGCCACCCCGATAGGGCACGGAAGCACCTTTGGGTTCGTCGACACGCGAACGAACCCGCTTTCTGTAACGGGACAGGTCGCCCAGCCCTCCGACGCATTGACGGCAAACCACTCGCGCATACGCACATGATGGATGTGAGAGTCCCACGCCAAAGCGACCAGCGCGTTGACGTCGAGAAGCGCCATCGTCGGTGGTCAGTCCTCGTCGAGCGCACGTCGGACGGTTTCCGGCGTGATCGGTGGCGTGCCCGACGGCACGCGGATGACCGGCAACCCATCGGCGGCATCGATACGCGCCGGCGTGAGGCCGCGGCGCGCCAACTCCGAGATCACCGCGCCTAGGGATCGCCGCTCGCCGGCGGCGAGTTCGCGTGCCGCGACGACGACGTCGTCATCGATGTCCAGTGTTGTTCGCACATTTTGATGCTACCGCATCAACGCATCAGATATCAGCGCCCTTTGTCACGCAGGTGCCACCGCGCACGATCATTGGATAACGTGAACCATTCTTGGATCATTTGAGTGCTATGTTGATCACATGTTCGCCAACGAGCCTTTCGGCGGGTTGATCCCCGGCGCGTACGGTGCGGTGCTGGCCACGCTGCTGCGCACTTCCACGCCTATGACCGGGCGGCAGGTGCATCGTGTGGCCGGCGCCAGCCAGCAGACTGCCCAACGCGTCCTGCACGACCTGGTCCGGCTCGGCATCGCCGAGGTGCAGCCAGCCGGTAGTGCGCGGCTCTACACCCTCAACCGCAACCATGCGGCGGTGCCGGCACTGCGCCAGCTGGTGCATCCGCTCAATTTGCTGCGCGACGTGATCACCGACGCTGTTGCCGAAACTCGCGGCAAGGCGCAGGCGGTGATCTTGTTCGGCTCGGTCGCTCGCGGCGAGGCGACCCGTGAGAGTGACATCGACCTGCTCGTGATCGCCGACGAGGACTGGAACGGCCGGGGCGGATTGCGGCACGCCGTGAGCGCGCGCTTCGGTGGTGAGTGTGACGTCCTGCAGTACACCACGGAGCAGTTCGTGCAGTGGGCACAGTCCGGTGAGGAGCCGGTGTTGCGCAAGGTTGTCCGGGAGGGAATCCCGATGTGGGGCAAGATGCCTCGTGTGCAGCTGTTGCCGATCAAGGAACCGGAGAAGCAGGAAAATGTCCACACCGGAATTTCGCAACGAGGCCAAGACGCATCTGGAAAGAGCTCGGAGCTTTCTTCGCGCAGCTGAGAACAACTTCGCCCTCGACGAGTTGATTCCGGCCGGTAGCGATGCCGCATTCGCCGGCATCCGTGCCAAGGATGCGATCTCGGTCATGGTCAACGACAAGACGATCAAGGCGCGCCACCACCAGGATTCGATCGCGGAGCTAGAAGCCGCTCTCGACAGCGATCCGGAACAGTCCACTGCCACGGACGCTTTCGCCGAAATCATCAACGCCAAGAACGATGTCCAGTACAGCAACAAGGTTTTCGAGCGGCAACGGATTTCGGCGCTGATCGATCATGCCCGGTACCTGGTCGACCTCGCGGCCAAGACACTGGCGCAGGGGTGACGCCGCGCCGCTGCCCGTCCCAGCACCTTCCCCAGTCTCGCCGACACCGCCGCGGCCGGATCCGTCGCCGGCGCGGTCCGCACCGTTGCGTCAGCGCGTACGGCCGCGCGATCGACTAGCAGCCCGACCAGCTCCGCCGCTCGATCGCTCATGGCATGTCGCGCCCCACGGCAGTGCCCGGCACTGCCTTCGCTGCCGCCTGCGCAGCTGAACAACCTCGTTGACGAACCCGGCGCCCGAGCGTCCCAGCGCTAGTCCGGCGCACCGCAGCGTCGCGTTCACCTGCTGGGCCGTCAGATACTCGGCGACGTGGTACCGCGCGCCCGCAACGGCACACCGTGAGTGGCCTACGCCTTGTAGCATTCTGCTACAAGGCGTAGCATTTTGCTGCAGGAGGTGCAGACATGAGGAACGTAGCCGATCGCGTCACCAGGGTCGCCGCCGACCTGGTGGACAGCGCCGCTGCCGAGGGTGCTCGCCAGAGCCGGTCGGCCAAGCAGCAACTCGATCATTGGGCCCGAGTGGGCCGGGCGGTGTCGAGCCATCAGACGGCCTCGCGCCGCCGTGTCGAGGCCGCGCTGGCCGGTGACCTGGACACGAACCATCTGTCCGAGGAGGAGGGGCTCGTCTTCAACGCGGAGATCTCGGCCGCCATCGAGGAGTCCCTGGCCGCCGCCCATTACGGTGACCTGCTGTCAGCGCGGGGCATCACGACGGTGGCGCTCAACGACGACGGCGAGATCGTCGAGTACCGGCCCGACGGCATGACCTCGGTGGTCGACGTCGACGGATGAGTCATGACTTCGCGGGGCGCCGGTGAAGCGGCTCGACCTCGTCGTCGGCCCGAACGGCGCCGGCAAGTCGACGTTCATCGCGTTCACGTTGGCGCCGTTGTTGCCGCGCAGCGTATTCGTCAACGCCGACGAGATCGCAAAGCAGCGTTGGCCCGATGATCCAGCTGCGCACGCCTACGATGCAGCGCGGATCGCTGCAGATACCCGCGCCCAGCTGATCAAGGCTGGCGTGTCGTTCATCGCCGAGACCGTCTTCTCCCATCCCTCGAAGCTGGACCTGATCCGCTCTGCCCACGATGCGGGCTACGTCATCGCTCTGCACGTGGTGCTGATCCCCGAGGACCTGGCCGTCGAACGCGTGAAGCGGCGCGTCCGTCACGGCGGTCACGATGTCCCCGAGGGCAAGATCCGCGAACGGCACCGCCGATTATGGCAATTGGTGGCCGACGCCATCGAGATCGCCGACACCGCAACGGTCTACGACAATTCACGCCGCGACGGGCCCCGAATTGTCGCGCAACTGACGGCGGGCACGGTCATCGGCGCACCGACGTGGCCGGCGTGGACATCCGAGGAGCTATCCCGACGCCGGCCAGGCTAGGTGCTCTCGGGTCAAGCTATCCACGATCACCTCAGAAGACACTTGATGAACGCTGTGGCCATGTCTCTGTGACGCACCATGCCGATCGCGCCCGTCAGCAAACGAACCTGCCTCGGAACCTTGCGAAGACACGCCAGTTGATCCGGCCACAGCCATGCCGGTAATCAGTGGCCATTCCCCCTCCGCATCTCGACTGATTCGCTACGGCATATCGGGAGCAATACGGCGGGATCGATATGGCGCGGTCACCAGTAGAGCGTTGAATCGCCTAGCGTGATGCGCCGCCGCCAGCTCGGTGTCGGTCATACTCGTCCAGCCCACATCGGCCACCGCCGTCCCCGCCGTGGTGACCACCGTGACGCGACCAGCCTCGGCAGTGCCGGTCAGCTGCAGCGTGCCGCCGCCGGTGTCGAGGAAGGCTGCCAGAGCGGTGGCGATGCGCCCAGGGTAGGCATCGGCCCAACGCATCGGATCCTGCAGAACCCACGTCCCGGTGAGCAGGTCTCGCACGAAAATGTGCAACCCCATCATGACGGCGACCCCGCCCGCCGCGCCGCCGCCCGCCCGGCGGCCGTCACGGTCTGATAGTCGATGAGCACCGCGCCCACGCTGCCATGGACCGTCATGACCACGCTCACCGCAGGATCGCCACCGCGACACGACCCGCGACGTCGCGGCTTGGGTCCGCCCACAACCACCGTCAAGCCGATGGACCCTTCGACAACCCCGGGTCCGGCGAGACGGTTGGGGGTCAGGACGCCGGCCAACACCGACGCCCCGACCCCACCGACTACGCGGGTGTGATGCCCGCCGCGAGCTGACTTGCGATGCTCTGCACGCCGGGAATCAGGCCACCGACTCCTGTGGAGCCCGGGTTTTGCGCGACCACGTCGAATATGCCGCCAGCCGGTGCGTTCACGCCTTGCGTGGGAGGACTGAGCGGAGTGAGCAGCCCGCCGATAGGGAGTTGGGTCGATGCCGTGGCCGGAACTAGCCCGTTGACGACCGCGTTCACGTCCGGCAGGGTGATCAGCGTTGAGCCATTGAGGAAGCCGTTCGCCATGTCGGCCGGCGCAGTCACGACTGCGGCGATCGCCTCCGACGCGTTTCCGGCTTGCACCGCGCCGGTAAACGTCACCGCGCTGGAATTCAGCGCGGCCAGTGCGTTGCCCGGTGCGCCGATCGCGTCGAAAACGAGCTGCAGACCCGGTCCAAAGTTCACAGCCGGTATATCGCCTCCTCCTGCCGTGACAGACGGGCTAATCACGGTGTTGAGGTTGGTGAGCCCGGTGATCGTATTGGTGGCGTTCTGCGACATCTGCGCAAGAATCGAGCCGGGCGGCATCAGGTTGGTCAAGCTCTGCGCCATCTGCCCGGGCAGCGCGCCGACCGGTGCCAGGGCTCCCAACGGCCCCGCCGGAATGACCGGAACCAACGCCATCTGGCCGAGATCGAACGCTACGGGCTCAAAACCGGGCAGGCCCAGACTTTGCAGGCCCTGCTGAAGGGCGCTGTATGCGCCCACGGGGTTGCCCATCAACAGGTCCCCAAAGGCCGTCTGGACACCCGTCTGGAAAGCCGGCACCCCGGTCATCAAGGCGGTCCCCGTGCCCTGCACCGCCGCGGTCACCGTCTGCACGGTCCCCATCTGGCCATTGACGAACATCTGCGCCAACGCCGCCGGGTTAAACGACTCAGCGCCCTGGATCGCCAGTTGAATATTCGCCGGCACATTGGCAGGGAAACCCTGCAGCGAAGCCCCCAGCCCCGTGCCGAACGCCTGCACGTAACCCACCTGGTTGCTCATCACCTGATGCAACAACGGGAACGGGTCAGCCACGAAGGTGTTGGCGATCCCTTGCATGTTGGTGACCGTATTGCCGACCAGCGCCTGGTACGGGTCCACGATAGAGGCCGCGAACACATTAATGTCCTGGGGCAGCGTCGTTCCCGTCGCGGCGGCGGTGAAGCTGTGACCGACGTCGCCGAGGACCTGACCAACCCCGGTAGCACCGCCACCGAATAGTGCCTGGGCGGAAGCATTGCCCGCGCTCACCACAGTCGGCGCGGCGGTGGCGACCCCGGACCCGGCCGCACCACCGGGTGCGGCGACCGCAGGTCCGCCGGCGCCGCCGGCGCCGCCGGTGCCACCGTCAACACCCATAGGCAGTGCGCCGGGCGTGCCGGCGCCGCCGGCGCCGCCAGCGCCGGTGCCGCCGATGCCGCCGGTGCCGCCGGCACCGCCGGCACCGCCGAGGTAGCCGTTGCTGCCGTTGCCGCCGGTGCCGCCGGCGCCGCCGGCGCTGTTAATGCCGGTGCCGCCTTGACCGCCGGTGCCGCCTTGGCCGCCGTTCGACAAGTAGAAGCCGTAGTTGCCTTTGCCGCCAGTGCCGCCGACGCCGGCGGTTCCGCCGCTGCCGCCTTGGCCGCCGGCGCCGCCGGCGCCGCCGGTGCCGCCGGCACCGGCGTAGCCGCCTACACCGCCAGTCCCGCCGGTGCCGCCGGTGCCGGTGCTACCGCCGTAGCCGCCGGCGCCGCCTCGGCCGCCGTTGCCACCGTTGGTGCCGGCACCGCTGTTGTAGGCGCCGTGTCCGCCGTAGCCGCCCTGGCCGCCAGTGCCGTCGGTGCCGCCGGTGCCGGCTTGGCCGCCGGCGCCGCCAGTGCCGCCGTTATAGCCGCCGTGGCCGCCCTGGCCGCCGGTGCCGCCGACGCCGGTGCTGCCGCCTGCGCCGCCGGCGCCGCCCTGGCCGCCGGCCACGCCCGTGTTGCCGGCGCCGCCGTTGCCGCCGGTGCCGCCGACGCCGCCGCTGCCGGCAGCACCGCCGTAGCCGCCATTGCCGCCGACGCCGCTGCCGGTGCCGCCGTTGCCGCCGTTGCCACCGTGGGTGCCGGTGCCGTCACCGGCGCTACCGTTGCCCCCGACGCCGGCGGCGCCGCCGCCGGTGCCGCCCAAGGTCTCGCCGCCGTTGCCGCCGGTGCCGCCGTTGCCGCCGGTGCCGCCGTAGCCGGCCTGCCCGCCGTTGCCGCCGTTGCCGCCGTTGCCGGCGGTGCCGCCTGTGCCGCTGGTGCCGCCGGCATGGGCGGGGTTGCCGCCGAGGCCGGAGCTCCCGCCGGTCCCGCCGTTGCCGCCCGTGCCGGCGGTGGCACCAGCGCCGCTGGTGCCGCCCGTGCCGCCGAAGCCGGCGGCGCCGCCGTCGCCCCCGCCACCAGCGGCGCTGGTCGGACCAGCGTTGCCGCCGAAGCCGCCGGAACCACCGGAACCACCGGATCCGGCGGTGCCGCCGCCGTAGCCGGCGGCACCGGTGCCGCCCTGGCCGCCCTGGCCGCCGACGCCGCCGGCACCGCCGGCGCCGGCCTGCCCGCCAGTGCCCCCGACGCCGGCCAGGCCGCCCTGGCCGCCGACGCCGCCGGAGGCGCCGTTGCCGCCGTAGCCGCCGCCGGCCCCGACACCAGCGGCGCCCTGACCGCCGCTGCCGCCGGCCCCGGCGGCACCGCCGGCCCCGCCGGAGCCGTTGATGCCGCCGGCAACGGTGTTGCCGCCGAGGCCGCCGCCGCCGCCGTTGCCGCCTCCGCCGGCCATCTGGCCGATACCACCGGCACCACCCAGGCCGCCGTCGCCGCCGGCCCCGCCGGTGCCCCCGGCACCCGGGCTGCCAGCGATGAATCCGCCGACACCGGCGGCGCCACCGACACCGGCATTACCGCCGATGCCGCCACCGCCGCCGTACCCGCCGGCCATCGTGGTGCCCGCAGCGCTAGCACCGGCGCCGCCCAGGCCGCCGGCACCGCCGGCCCCGCCCAGGCCGCCGGAACCGCTGGCGCCGAACAGCCCCAGCTCGGCGCCGCCGGCCCCGCCGGCCCCGCCCAGGCCGCCCGTCAAGCCACTACCACCCAGACCGGCGTTGGTGCCCAGAACGCCTGTGGCGCCGGCCAGGGCCGCGCCCCCGGCCCCACCAGCACCGCCCGTACCGCCCGACCAGAACAACAGCGCCCGATCCGCGCCACCAGCACCACCAATCCCGCCGGCCCCGGCGGCCACGGTAGCCATGCCGATCGCGCCGGTCCCGCCCATCCCGCCGGCCCCACCAAAGCCGCCCAACAGCCCATTAGCACCGCCGGCCCCGCCGGTCCCACCGACCATGCCCGCCGCGCCGGTACCCCCGGCCCCGCCCATCCCGCCATTACCGAACAAGCCCGCCGACCCGCCGGCCCCACCGGTACCACCGCCGGCCATCCCCGACCCACCACTGCCGCCGTTACCGGTAATCCACCCACCGGCCCCACCGGCCTGCCCCGTCCCCGCCGCCCCGTTGGCGCCGTTGCCGAACAACGGGCGCCCCGTCATCGCGGCAACCGGGGAAAACACCGCCATGCCCTGCAGACCTTGCTGCGCGGCCTGCAGCGGCGACGCGGCGGCAGCCTCAGCGCCCGCGTACGCGGCTGCGCCGCCGTTCATCGCGGTCACGAACTGCGCATGAAACGCCTGCGCCTGAGCGCTCAGACCCTGAAATTCCTGACCGAAATTGCCGAACAACGACGCGATCGCCACCGATACCTCGTCCTGAGCCGCCGCCGCGATCCCCGTCGTCGG
>Ga0209693_10001394_pt1 | contig 10360 bp, 11 predicted proteins | sample HubBroMetageWRM3_FD_188345 | JGI IMG/M metagenome (GOLD analysis project Ga0209693, IMG submission 188345) | Warmed soil microbial communities from the Hubbard Brook experimental Forest, New Hampshire - Hubbard Brook CCASE Soil Metagenome WRM 3... | ecosystem: Environmental > Terrestrial > Soil...
GTACCTGGGCGGGTTACCAGAGGTAAACTTCCGCAGTGTAAAGAACAATCCGGCATAGTCTGAGGGGTTGCAACCCTTGAACTGCTAGCAACGCTCACCAGTCGCAGTGGTTTGTTAGATAGATGGGAGTCGGCAGCGGTTGCCCAGCGGCAATGTCGGAATTCGTACCATATTTCGACGTGCCCAAGCCTCCCCGCTTTTGTATATGATTGAGCCACCGTGCCTCGAGCCGAAAAACTGCTCATTTCTCGCATCCGAAGTCGCGCGACTCGCGGAAAAGGGATTGCGGCAGGCATCGGGGATGATTGTGCCATACTGCAAATACCCGCCGGTCACCAAGCCTTGGTTACTACCGATTTCAGCCTGGAAGGGATTCATTTCCGGCGCGAGTGGCACTTCCCCGAAGTGGTTGGGCATCGCTGCCTCGCCCGCGGCCTGAGCGACATCGCTGCCATGGGAGGCACGCCCGTCGCCGCATTCTTGTCTCTTGCCCTGCCGCAGAACCTGCGCCAACCCTGGGTTGACCGGTTCATCAAAGGCTTGCTCGGACTGGCCGAGCGGTTCAAGGTGAGCCTCGCGGGTGGAGATACGGCACAAAGTCCGGGCGGAATTCTGGCCGACATTGTAGTCATCGGATCGGTCCCCAAAGGGAAAGCAATCCGGCGCTCGGGTGCCCGCCCCGGAGACAGAATCTACGTAACCGGTGCGCTGGGAGGCGCCGCCGCCGCGCTGAACTTGCTATTCTCCGGCAAGAAACTTCGGCAAGCCGATTTTCCCCGGCACTTCCATCCCGTCCCCCGAATCGAGGTTGGCCAGTTTCTGCTCGAAAAACGTCTCGCCTCGGCCATGATCGATCTTAGCGACGGCCTCTCCACAGATCTGGGGCATATCTGCGAAGAGAGTGGTGTTGGCGCGCAGATCCAGGCCCCGGCTATAGCCCGTGCCAGCGTAGGGAAACCAGCCCACGAAGTCGATCTGCAGTTCGCTTTGCATGGCGGTGATGACTACGAACTGCTTTTCACGGTGCCTCGTGGCAAGCGAGTCCATCCCCGAATCGCAGGTGTCGACATCACCCAAATTGGCCACGTCACGCGCAACCAGCAACTCATCCTCATGAATGACCAAGGCGTGGGACTCGAGCTGCGCTCCCAAGGTTGGGAGCATTTCAAACGGTAGGCCCGGAGATGGACTGTGCGGCGGCGGGTCTTTGGCCCGCCCGCTCGAGGCAAAGCTCGTATCCGTTTTCTAAGCACGTGACTTTCGTGCTACCCACGCCCCATCTTTATCTGTTGCCCGCCCCCCCCACGGGATTAATGTAGCTCTATGTTGCTCCCAAATTCCGTTCCTCTTCTGATCGCGTGTTGTCTGTGGCTAAGCGTCACGCTGAGCGCCCAACCCGCGTCCCTGGCTCCGGTGGCTAAGCCCGCCGTCGACAACGCCTTTGTCCAGAAACAATTCGGATCGACCTGCTCTCTCATCGGAATCGAGCCGCTCATCGCCGACTTGGACAGCGACGGCATTGAAGACATTGTCATCCCGGCCCGCTGCACCAATCCAATGATGGACCAGGTCGAAGACAGCTTCGTCGTCGTCGATCCCTACAACAGCTTCTTCGGCTACGGCAATCCTAAGATCACCACGCAATTTTCTTCGGACGATCCGGAACATCGCGGATACTCTCTGTTGGTGATTCATGGAGCCGGTGCCGAGGCCTGGCACTCAGCCACTCCCAAAGCGAAGTTCATCATCATAAATGTGCCCTTCAAGCAGGTCGTCGTGAAGAAATTGGCCCTCAAGAAAAAGAGGCTGATCATGGGAATCTTCGCCGAAGAGACCGGCGGCGATCAGGCGACATCCGTAGTTTTCTGGGATGGCAAGAGATATAAATACACGCCACTAGGCTCCAGCATGGAGTAATCGCAGTCAATGGAGGACGGGCGTCCCCGCCCGTCGAGCCGGGCGAAGCCGGCAAGGGTAGACCTCGTCGTCAATCTCCACCTAATTTCTGATCCCCGCAACCCGCTATAATTCTCCCGCCATGAACCTCGAACATAAACTGGCTGAACTGAAGAAGCGCGACCATCTCGCCGAAGACGGCGGCGGCGAGCGGCGGCGTGAAAAGCAGCACAAGGAAGGCAAGATGTCGGCCCGCGAGCGCATCGAATTCCTGCTCGATGAAGCCACATTCGAGGAAACCGACAAGCTGGTCACCCATCGCTGCAACGACTTCGGCATGGCCGAGCAAAAGTTCTACGGCGATGGCTTCATCACGGGATACGGCCGCATCGAAGGCCGCCTCGTCTTTGTCTTCGCCCAGGATTTCACGGTGTTTGGCGGATCGCTCTCCGAAGCCAACGCGGCCAAGATCGTGAAGATCATGGATCTCGCAGCCAAAATGGGAGCTCCGGTCATCGGCCTTAACGACTCCGGCGGCGCCCGCATTCAGGAAGGCGTCATGTCGCTGGCCGGCTACGCCGACATCTTCTTAAGAAATACGCTGTACAGCGGAGTGGTTCCCCAGATTTCCGCCATTATGGGCCCATGCGCCGGAGGCGCAGTTTACTCGCCGGCGATTACCGATTTTATTCTGATGGTCGACAAAACCTCGTACATGTTCATCACCGGCCCCGATGTAATTAAGACGGTCACCCACGAGGAAGTTACCAAAGATCAACTAGGAGGCGCAGAGACCCACAACGAAATCTCAGGGGTGGCCCACTTTAAAGCACACGACGACGCCGAGTGCCTGTCGATGGTCCGAGAGTTGCTCAGCTTCCTGCCCTCGAACAATCTCGACGACCCGCCAGGCAAGCCCTGCACCGATCCCATCGATCGCGCCGATCCCGCGCTGGACAAGATTGTTCCCGACCAATCAAACTTGCCTTATAACATTAAAGACGTAATCCACGCCGTGGTGGACGACGGCTACTTCTTCGAAGTCCAGGAACACTACGCGAAAAATATCGTCGTGGGTTTCGCACGCCTGAATGGAAAGCCCGTCGGAATCGTAGCCAACCAACCCGCTTTTCTAGCCGGCACGCTGGACATCAACGCCTCTATCAAAGGCGCCCGCTTCGTCCGTTTCTGCGACTGCTTCAACATCCCGCTGGTGACCTTCGAGGACGTCCCTGGATTCCTCCCCGGAACCAATCAGGAATATGGAGGCATCATCAAACACGGCGCCAAGCTGCTATTTGCCTTCGCCGAAGCCACGGTACCAAAGGTGACGGTCATAACCCGCAAAGCCTACGGCGGAGCCTATTGCGTCATGGCCTCCAAGCACATTCGCACCGACGTGAACTATGCCTGGCCCACCGCCGAGATCGCGGTCATGGGCCCGGAAGGCGCAGTGGACATCGTCTACAAACGCGAACTGGAGAACGCTGAGAACCGCGAAGCGGTTCGTCAAAAAAAGATCGAAGAATTCCGCGAGCGCTTCGCCAATCCTTACGTAGCCGCCGACCGCGGCTTCGTAGACGCAGTAATCCAACCCCGCGAAACCCGCAAAAAACTAATCCAGACCCTGGAAATGCTAGAAACTAAGCGCGACAAAAACCCGCCCAAGAAGCACGGAAACATCCCGCTCTGAAGCACGGTGTAGAGCGGACACTCCTGTCCGCTGCCTCTGAAGTTGAATTGCATTGCGGGGGTGCCGCCGACCCGTCACTGTCTGATCCCAAAAACAAAGATACCCTGAGGCTCTGAACCTACAAAGTGTGCAGATAAGCCAGCAGATCGTTGATCTGTTGCTGACTGAGAACCTGGGCGTAGCCAGGCATTTTGTTCCGCCCCATGCGAACGATGTCGGTGACCCGATCGTCATTGGCGGGCATCCCGCTCATCGGCAGGTATTGGCGCCGGAACACGCCTTTCATGCTGGGCCCCTGTCGTCCCCGCGAAGAGTAAGGCGCATGGCACCGGTCGCAATAGTTGTCATAGATCCGGCGCCCTGCGATCTGCTGCGGATTGAGTCCAAGTTCCGCGTCGCTCTTGCGCCGCTGAACATCGCAACCAGCTAGCAGAACGAAAGAAACCAGGAAACAACCAGCAAACAGTTTCAGATTCTTAATTCTGGTCTGCCGCTTGAGCGAGAGGTGAATGCGAAGTTGCTCCATTTGTCCGTCGAAACCCGAAAACAAACCGCTACAATAGTAAAGCAAAGCCATGCCCAGCGCGGGAAGCGACGTGACGGCAAAACGAGTGACGGTAAAACGAGTCTACGAACGACCCGCCCGCGCGGACGGGAAGCGCGTGCTGGTCGACCGCCTCTGGCCCCGCGGACTGAGCAAGGCCCGCGCCGCTGTGGATCAATGGCTGCGCGATTTAGCCCCGTCCGACGCTCTGCGCAAGTGGTTCCATGCTCACCCTGAAGCCTGGCAGCTATTCCGCAAGCGTTATCTCAAAGAGCTGGCCCGTCCCGAATCCGCCGCAGCCCTCGATGAACTCTATCGTTTGGCCGACCGCCGAAAAAAGCTGACCCTGCTTTTCGCCTCCAGGAATGAAGAGAGAAACAACGCCGTGGTTTTGAAAGATCTCCTGGACGGAATGCGCAAGCCGCCAACCGGCACCGGCCCCGGCGGAGTCCGCGCAGTGCGCGATCGTCAAACAAAAAGAATGCGGAGGTGAAAGGAAGCGCTTAGCATTTGGCAGTTTGCATTTAGCTCTTTGCCCGACGATTCCAGCGAGAGCGCCTTGCGGGGCTGAGGGCTGAGTGCTAGCTGCTAATTGCTAGCAGCTACTTCTCCTCCACAATCGCTTCCACAACGCTGTCTATCGCATCGGGAACGCGTTTGTTGGGAAGGTTGAAATTGTTGGTGAGAATGGAAAACGCGATCTGCTGGCCGCGAGCGGTCGTCGCATAACCGGAAAGCGTCTTGACTCCGCCGAGCGAGCCAGTCTTAGCATAAACGTGCGTCCGCGGATTAAGATTCGGGAAGCGATCCGCCAGGGAACCGTCGATCCCGGCTACTGGCAGCGTTCCCCGAAAGTTGGCACCCCACGACTGGCTTGCTGCATAGCGCAGCAACTGCACGACGGCGTGGGGCGTCACCAGATTTTGACGGGAGAGGCCGGAGCCGTCGTAAAAAAGATACTGGTCGCTGGGCACGCCGGCCTGGTTCAGAAAGCCGCGCAGCACTTCGAGCCCGCCTTCGACTGTGCCCGCGGTTCCTTTCTCTCGACCCAACAAGCGCAGCAGAATTTCCGCATGAAGATTCTGGCTGACCTTGTTGATCACCCGCACATCTTCGATCAGCGGCTTGGACTGGTAGCTGGCCAGCACCAGCGGTTGATTGGGCAATGTGCGCGAAGGTTCATCACCGCCGCGGGCGGCCGCGGAAGCTGTGACCGTCAAAGTGGAAAGACTGGCCAATTCAGTGTGCCGCGTACGCTGTTTGCCGTAGACAACGATGCTGCGGTTCTCCAGTAATTGGTGGAAGAGCGCCGCGGCGAATTCAGCGGGGTCTTCGATGGCGAGAGCTTCGTTGGTGCCGCCATCATCCAGCGGCACGTTGCCCCATACGGTGACCAACATGGATCCGGGCTCGCGGTTGATGAAAATTTTCCGGCCTGTGCCCGCAGGCGTAGTGATGATGCGATTGTCGATGCGATAGTAATCGGCGAATGGCGTGATGTTGACGAAAGCGTGCTCCCCAGCGCGATCCGCGGGGAGAATATTCACGAACACTACATTGTCGTTGATGGTGAGTGCCGAGACTGGCGCGCCGTCGGCGAGAACCAAGTCATCCTGACTCCAACCTTCACCGTAGCGCTCGAAGGCGAAATAAGAGTCGTCGGCGATGATGTTGCCATCGACGTACTTAACGCCCTTCTGGACCAGCGCATCCGCTAGTTGTTCAAGCACCTGAATGGGATGATCGTTGCGCGAAGTACGCAGGTTGTACGGCAATTCGCGGCCAGAAAGATTGGGGTCGCCGCGGCCGACCAGCACGAGGTCGCCGGTAAGGCGTCCATATTTGTCGAGAACTCCACTGGTCTCGACGGTGGTGCGCGACGTGTAATCTGGCCCGATCAGCGCGAGCGCAGCGGCAGTGGTGAACAGCTTGGTGTTGGAAGCCGGAGTGAAAAGCTTGTCCGCGTTCTGGGCATAAATGATTTTTCCGGTGTCGATCGACACCACTTCGATGCCCCAGAATCCGCGGGCGAGGTCGGGGACGGAAAGAATTGTGTCAATTCGTTTGGCAACGGAGTTATGCGAGGCGGCGGGGAGTTGTGGCGCCAGCAGCAGGCAAAAAAGAATCGCGAAATACGCGCACTTTCGATGCATCCAAGTAAACCGATTGTAGCACTGGCTCGGCTGGGTTCTCGCCCTCCGGGCGGCGGACTTGCTCTAACGTCTGGTCTACTTGTCACTTCGCTGCAAAACAGCCAGGGATTCTTTTGCCACTGTCAAGGTAGGATCAAGTTCAAGCGCTTGCTGATAAGCGACGCGAGCTTCGGTCAACTTGTTCATCTCCTGGAGGAGCATCCCAAGCCGCAGATAGCTTTCGCTCGTTGGCTGGCTGGCAATACTTTGGGAAAGGTGACGAACCATTTCATCGGCCTGCGAAGGATCAAGCTGCAAGGCCTGTCTATAGCTTTCGTGAACCTTGGCGTAATCTCCGAGTGCGCCGAATAGGCCCCCAGACACGCATAGGTGCGGGCGCGGATTTTGTCGTCGGAAGTCAGGTGCGTAGCGGCTTGGTATTCTTCGATCGCGTCTTGCAGACGTCCGCACTCCGTGAGGTCGACGGCCAAATTCAGATGTCGAACCGGATCCTCCGGGCTGAGTCTGGCAGCTTGTTCATAATGGGGCAACGCCTCTTCTTGCCGGTCGAGCAATCGAAGCGCCCGACCCAAATTAGCTTCCGCGAGAACATTGTTTTTTGTAAGTTTTACTGCGTTTCGACCAGAGGTCGTAGTCGTTGCGCCAATATCCGATCTGCCGCCAACTAAGAAACGACAGATGGCCAAAGACGATTGTCGCGGTTGCGGCACGGAGGCTAAGATTTATCTTGTTGCGATCCGCAAACTCAGCGAGACCCCAAACTGTCATGACGAAGATTCCAATCAGCGGCAGGTAGCCATAACGGTCGGCCATTGCCTGGTTACCTACTTGAATCAAGCCAATGACCGGCACTAAGGTGCCGAGATACCAAGGCCAGCCGGTCACAAGATATGGATGTATGATGTGTTGACGGCACGTGAGCCCACTCATACCGAGGAGGAAGAGCGACGCCATGGCTCCTGTCATTTTTCGTGTCATTTAGGCTCCGTTTCACTCAGGGAGTACGCCGCGAGTTCGCTGGCAATTTCGAGGCGTGCGCATCGCTGGGAAGCCAGTCAAGGTTTAGAATCTGGCCATGCGCCCGGTTTTTGAGTGGAATCTAGGCTCGCGCTCATTAGAGTTAGGGAAGCGCACGCTCGTCATGGGCGTCATCAACGTCACCCCAGATTCATTTTCCGATGGAGGAGTGCATTTTGATCGCGATCGCGCAGTGGAGCACGGGATGCGCTTGCTGAAGGATGGCGCTGACATCCTCGACGTAGGTGGAGAATCGACGCGTCCCGGAGCCAAGGTTCTGCCTTCCACGGAAACTGCTGGCAAGATTACTACACCGGAGGGGCAGCCTTATGCGGAGAAGCAGCCGGTCAGTGAGAAAGAGGAATTGGAGCGAGTAATTCCGGTGATCGCAGCTCTCAAGCAAAAGCGCCCGCAGGCAGTGATCGCGGTGGATACCTACAAGGCAAATGTGGCGCGGGCGGCAGTTGACGCCGGCGCAGAAATCGTCAACGACGTGAGCGGATTTCGTTGGGATCCAGTGATGGCGAAGACGCTGGCTGGGTTGAAATGCGGCGCCGTGCTGATGCACATGCGCGGGCGTCCGGAGGAGTGGCGTACTTTGCCGCCGGTATCCGACGTGGTAATGGTGGTGAAGCGTGAACTGCGGGCGTGGGCCGATGTTGCGCTGTTAGGAGGAGTCAAGCGGGAGCGGATCGTGCTCGATCCCGGTTTTGGATTCGGCAAAAGCTTTCAGGAAAATTACCCGCTGCTCAAGCGCTTCGACGAGTTGCACGAACTGCGGTATCCGTTGCTGGCGGGGATATCGCGCAAGTCTTTTATCGGGCGTTCGCTGGCACGCAATGGAAACGATGCGCTAGTAAGCGACCGGCTCTACGGCACACTCGCGGCGGAGACGGCGGTCATCCTGAAGGGAGCGCACATTATTCGCACTCACGATGTGCGAGCTTGCGTCGACGCCGTTCGGATCGCGGATGTGGTGGTTAGCTGAGGGTTCATAGGTTGAGATGGGACAACACAGAGACCGCGAACCAGGTCTTAAAACCAAGCTTTTGGGCTTTGTCGGTGGGACGTTGTGAGTGGCAGCTTGCCTCTGCGCGATCGCTCACTTCTCGATGAACATTATCAGGGCGCATTCCAGGGGGGAATACCTGGGTCTCGGATTAATTTTCATGATCGCCCCTATCTGAAAATTCCTATATACGAAAAGGCGGTAACACTGAATCAGATTGCATCGACCCGTGACGTCTTCAGTGGTGGACGACGCGGCGCTGCTATAATAAAGAATTGCGCTCATGAGCAAGAAGCGTTTAGTACGATCGACTACGGTGCTTTGTGTCCGGCGTGACGGCCATGTAGTGATGGCTGGCGACGGGCAAGTCACGCTGGGCGAAGGCGTGATCAAACATACCGCCAAGAAAATCCGCCGCTTATACCAGGACAAGATTCTGGCCGGATTCGCGGGCTCGACTGCAGATGCATTTTCACTCTTCAGCCGCTTCGAAGCCAAGCTGGAGCAGTATCATGGCAACATCGGCCGGGGAGCGGTGGAACTGGCGAAGGATTGGCGGACGGACAAGTTCCTGCGGCATCTGGAAGCGTTGCTCTTGGTCTCCGACAAGGAGCAGACTTTCCTGTTGAGTGGCCAGGGCGATGTGATCGAGCCGGATGGCGGGATTGCGGCCATCGGCAGCGGCGGCCCGTATGCGCAAGCAGCGGCGCAGGCGCTGGCGGCGCACACGCAACTCTCCGCCCACCAGATTGCGGAAGAGGCGATGAAGATTGCCGGCAACATGTGCATTTACACGAATGACAAAGTGACGATTGAAGAGCTTTAGTCGTTAGTCGATGGCCGTTGGTCGTTTGCCAAACCAGTTCAGACTAACGACCAACGACTAGCGACCAACGACTGATTTATGGCCATTTACCTACCCGGAACCGTAGACGAAGAACAGATTGCTCTCGACGAACTCACGCCGCGTGAGATCGTCGCCGAACTCGACAAGCACGTCATCGGACAGAAAGACGCCAAGCGCGCGGTGGCGATTGCGCTGCGCAACCGTATGCGCCGCCAGAAGCTTGCGCCGGATCTCGCCGAAGAAGTGATTCCCAAGAACATCATCATGATCGGTCCCACAGGAGTAGGGAAGACCGAAATCGCCCGCCGGCTGGCCAAGCTTGCCAACTCACCTTTCCTCAAAGTGGAAGCGTCGAAATTCACGGAAGTCGGATACGTGGGGCGGGATGTTGAGTCCATGATTCGCGATCTGGTTGAGATTGCGATTGAGATGGTGCGTGAGGAAAAGCTTGAAGACGTGGCAGACAAGGCTGAATTGAATGCAGAGGAGCGCTTGCTGGATATCCTCTTGCCTCCGCCCGCCGCGGTTCGCCCCCCGGAAACTGCGCAGGCTGGTTTCATTCTGGAAGGAACGACTTCATCGTCATCTGGCGAATCGCAGAGCCGCACTCGCGAGAAGCTTCGCCAGCAATTGCGCGAGGGCAAACTGGACGAACGCACAGTCGAAATCGATGTGCGCGAGCGTGCGTTTCCATCTTTCGAAATCATCTCCAATCAGGGTGTCGAGGAGATGGACGTCAACATCAAGGACATGTTGCCCAACATTTTCGGCCAGCGCACGAAAAAGCGAAAGATGAAGGTCAATGAGGCGTTTGAGTACTTGATCCAGGAAGAAGAGCAGCGGCTGATTGACATGGACCAAGTAACCCGCACAGCCATCGATCGCGTAGAGGATTCTGGCATCATCTTCCTCGATGAGATCGACAAGATTGCAGGACGGGAAAGCGGCCACGGACCGGATGTTTCGCGTGAAGGCGTGCAGCGTGACATTCTGCCCATCGTCGAAGGAACCACGGTCAACACTCGCTATGGCATGGTTCGTACTGACCACATTCTGTTTGTCGCAGCGGGAGCGTTCCACGTTTCCAAACCCAGCGATCTGATTCCGGAGCTGCAAGGCAGGTTCCCGATTCGTGTTGAGTTGCAGTCGCTGACCATGGAAGACTTCATCCGGATTCTGACCGAGCCCAAGTCTTCGCTGG